>Ga0181598_1000156_pt1 | contig 62354 bp, 45 predicted proteins | sample 041ome_4_FD_153295 | JGI IMG/M metagenome (GOLD analysis project Ga0181598, IMG submission 153295) | Coastal salt marsh microbial communities from the Groves Creek Marsh, Skidaway Island, Georgia - 041404US metaG (spades assembly) | ecosystem: Environmental > Aquatic > Marine > Intertidal zone >... | reverse complement strand
CGACGACGACGACGACGATGACGACGACGACGACGACGACGGTGGCGCGCCAATGCGCGGTGGGACACACCACGGGCTAAATTTAGCCACGGTGTGGACGTGCGCGGCGTACGTGACGTGGGTGCTCATGGGCACCGTGGCGTGGGTGTCGCATTTGGGTGAACGCGCACCGATGTTGGCGATGGTGCTGCCCGCGCGAGGGTGGCCGTCGAATGCGGCGTGCGATGGAGTTGGGGTGTTTTTAGCGCGCAACGCGCCGCTGAGTTTGATTTTTGTGATACCGCATTCGTTGGCGTTGCCGAGTAGGTTGTATGGCGTCGTGGGCGTGTATGGGCGTTTAGTGTATAATGTGATATCGGCGGCGATGTTGCATGTGTTTTTGTGGGCGTTTACGCCGTTGAAAACTCCAGTGGTGCGTAGGTTTGCGACGACGACGACGACGACGACGACGACGACGCGACGGTGTACGTAGCTCGCGCAAAGGCGTCCACACAGTGTGTGTCTCACGTTCGCACCGCCGCACTGAATCCGAGTAACTGACGGTGAATGATTTTTTGTCTTTATTTCGGCCGCTAGGTGATGACAATGCCGTTTAACGAGATGTTTCACACGTGTTTGTCCATCGGGTGTCTCGCGTACGCGTCGTACGCTTTTTTGCGTACGCCGGAAACGCTCGGTTTACTCGGCGTGTCGACAGCGTTGAGAATGCGCGATGCAAAGTATGCTAATCCATCACCTGGAATGGATGCAATCACATGGATGGGCGTGACGACTTGGCGTCTCGGTGGGGCTTTTGCGTTTGTTTTATTCACAGGCGTTTCCATCATTCCGCAAGAGTTGACTTTGGGCGACTGCATCACGCGATGCATAGCCGCTGTGTATTTGCGGCAACGTTCGAGATCGTTTCGAGAATGGGTGGAAAAGATAGAACACGTACATTTATTGACGTGGTGCGTTCGAGCATTCTTACTTAGCAGCGCATGCTATAGCATTTGGCGCGGAGGTGGCGACGCGCGCACGGTGTTTTGGATCTTCGCCGGCGCCGGAGCGCTCGCCAGTATCCTTCGACTCGCCGAATCGAGTCGCTCGGACGTCACCAGCGACTCAAAGCACACTCGCGTAAAGTCAATGTCGAAATCAAATCAAGCGGTATCTCCCGATCTGGCGCCCGCCACGGCATCGAGCGTTGAGCGCGTCGAACCCGCGTCGGCACACGACGTCGACGACTCTGGCGCCCGCGCCTGGCGTGCGTGGGCCCCGCTTCAACGCACATCTACAATTTCTGTCTCATAAACATCCCCGTTGTTTTCTATTGTTTGTTAGTATCTGTTGTTGTTGTCCTATGCATAGCACGTAGTCTTGTTTAGTATTATTGGCAAAGCGCGCGAAGGCGAAGTCATTTGTCCCCAAAAAAACCTCCCAGCCGCCGCACGTTGAGGCGCCATTCATTCGCACGCCACCGATCGTCATGCGCGCCAACGAGCCGTCTGCGGCTGCGCCCGAAGGACCATCGTTTAGCGCACTCACACCCGCGCTCGATGCGCGCTCGCTCGCGACGCTCGACGCGCTCGGGTTCGTGCGCGCGACGCCCGTGCAAGCGGCGACGATTCCTCTGCTGTGCTCGCATAAAGATGTCGCGGTCGAAGCGTGCACGGGGAGCGGCAAAACCCTCGCGTTCGTCCTGCCCATGGTTGAAATCTTATGGCGAAGCGTAAAGACGATGAAGAGACACGACGTGGGGGCGTTGATTGTGTCACCAACGCGAGAGTTGGCGGCACAGATACACGCGGTGGCGGCTCCGTTTGCGCGAGCGTTGAGTAAAGCGGAGGATGATTCTGAGAAGGATAAGGTTTCGATGTTACTCACGGGAGGTACAGATGTTGCTAAAGATGTCGCGGCGTTTGCGCGGGATTCGCCGCTGGTGTTGATCGCCACGCCTGGGCGTTTGTGGGACGTCATGCAGCGCAGTCGAGAGTTGAGCGTGAAAAAGTGCGAGTTGTTAATCTTAGACGAAGCCGACCGATTGCTAGGAATGGGATTCATGGCGACTTTGAATAACATTATCGCACGATTACCGAAACAGCGCCGTACGGGGTTATTTAGCGCGACTCAGACTGAAGAAGTCACGGAATTGGCGCGCGCTGGCTTGAGAAATCCAGTGCGCGTGACGGTACGAGACGCGTTGAACGCAGCAGCCAAAGCTGCCGGTGAAAAGACAGGAAAGTTACCCACGCAACTGCAGTTATTATATCGCGTTTGTCCAGTCGACGCAAAGTTGTGGCATTTGGTGAATTTCATCAAGGAACATCGCGAATGTAAAGTCATCGTGTACTTTTTGACGTGCGCATGCGTAGACTTTTATGAATCCGCCTTGAGTGCAGTGCTCTCGGACATTCATCCAGTTGCGCTGCATGGCAAAATGAAACAGAGTGCTCGAGAAGCTGCGCTTGGAAAGTTTACCACGCAAGAAGCTGGGATTTTAATGTGCACTGATATCGCGGCCCGAGGCCTCGACATCCCAGGAGTCGACTGGATTGTGCAGTTTGACCCTCCACAAGACCCGGCGGCGTTCGTCCATCGCGTCGGCCGCACGGCACGCATGGGACGAGAAGGAAGTGCAATTGTATTCCTAACTTCAAATAGTGAGGCGAGCTATGTGGACTTTCTGCGCATTCGAGGTGTAGAAATCAAACCTGCCCCAGGGACGCGAGAACACGCTGCAGTTGCCGCTGGCGACGCGGCTGATGATGATGACGACGGTGAAATCGAGCTTGAAGACAGCGTTCTCAAGCAATTAAAATCTGCTGAAAATGCTGAACGTGCGGGCGCGGCTGAAATGCACGCTAAACTTCGCAAAGCTAGTGAGTCGAGCCGGGAGATCATGGAAAAGGGCGTGCGAGCGTACGTCTCCTTCATCAGAGGCTACAAAGAGCACCATTGTCGTTTCATCTTTCGATTCAAAGAACTCGAATATGGTGCGTTGGGCATGGCTATGGGTTTACTTCGTTTACCAAAGATGAAAGAAATCCGCAAAGCGCCAAAAAAGTTTATGGAATGTTTCCAAGAATCAACCGTCGACGTCGACTCTGTCACCTTCAACGACAAGGCGAGAGAAAAGCAACGTCAAAAATCTCTCAAAGAGGCGGAAGATGCGGCTGAAGCTCAAAGGCTAATCGACGCCGATAAACCCAAGTTCAAGAAGAAAGACAAACCCGAGCCCGAAGCTAAGCGCCTCACCGCGTTCAAGCGGCGGAAAGAAGAGTCGAAAGCTGATTTGGAAGAGCTCGACGACGACTATCGCGCGTTGAAAAAATGGAAAAAGGGGAAAATGACAGATGAAGAATTTGATCTTGAGATTGGATTTGACGAAGAAACGTTGAACGCCAAACCCAAGAAGAAGGGGAATAATAAGAATTAGAGAGATAGATAGATCTAGAACGTATATTTAGGTGATAATGAAAAAATCTGTGCTGTATGCTATGCTACTTCGCGAGCGATTTTCTAATGACGCCGCCCCACTTCTTGAGAAGCGTATCTACATCACCATCCATGCGCGTTCCGACGCCTCCCCACACCAATAAATCAGGCATATCTCTCAAGCCATTCTCACCCACCACGCGCACGACTTCAAATCCAAGTCGGCTGTAATATCGCACTAATTTTGTCGCGTACTCGTTCCCATCATCGATGGCTAACAACTCGCACTTTTTACACCCAGCCTCGTGCGCGGTGAGCAACGACATCGTCCCGAGCAATATCGCAATCCCAAACGTACTACGCATTGTCACCTTCTCATTCGCATTAATGCGTGAATTATACACTCGCATTGAATCCATGTGTAGAATCCCAAACGGCGGCGGCGCCACGAACCCTTCGTGCGTGGCTACAATGTTCACATCCTCGTCGGCATCATTCGACTTCAACGCCGCCGCCGACGACGACGACGACGACGCTCCACCCGCACTCATACGACGCACATCACCATCATCATCCAATCGTCGCGCAATCATCTTAAACACCGGTCCAGTAAACGCCGTTTCAAGCGTGAGCCCGCGCGCGTTCGCCGCGAGCTCCAACTCCTCTCTGGTGATGACATCCGACGGCTTCAACGTCGACGACGCGCGCGCGATCGTCATTCGCGCGTGTCCACGCGCGCGATACATCGTGCGGGGCATCGCCAGGCGCGCTCGCGCGTGCGTCGCCATGGCGCGCGCGAAAAAGTGCGGTGACGTGTTGAATATTCGTAAATATTCTTAACCACTTTCGCACCCTTGGCGCCACACTTTGCCGCGCGCGTCCGAACGAACGGGCGCGGTTTGGACACGACGGCGACGACGACGATGTCGATGGCGAGCGCCACGGTGTGCGCGGGCGTGCGCGGGCGAGCGCGGGCGATGACAACGCGACGCGCCGGTGCGGAGCGCGCGCAAAGTGCGATCGATGGCGCAAGGTTGTTGACGCGCTCGACGACGAGGTTATCGACGAGCGCACCGCGAACGCACACGCGATGTGCGGTGACGGCGGATGGGAGATCCAACGCGCGCGTCGATGGCGATGAAGACGACGAGGAGGAGGAGGACGATGCGTTTTATACGTGGCGCGTGGGCGGTGCGAATGATTTGAAGATTACGCACTTGCGCGACGTATATAGAGGCGAGAAACCACTGAAGGCGATCCCGAGTCCGTTCTGCACAAAGTCGAGTTGTCCATTGACGGTTGGTCCTCGCACGTCGTTGACGTATAATCGTACGTTTGTTTCGAACAATGACCGAATTTTGTTGAACTCGGTGGCTTTTGGAAGCGCGACGGACCCAAACGCAACGTGTTCGATTCAAGACGATATATTCAACGAGAGCGGGTGCGATTATATGCCTGAATGGGTCATGCGTGCGGGTCCTAGAAGTGAAATTTATTTTGAGCCGTCAGAAGTGCACGCAGCGATCGTGACGTGTGGAGGATTGTGTCCGGGAATCAACGACGTCATTCGCTCCATCGTAAACACCCTCGAGTCGGGTTACGGAGTGAAGAAGATTAGCGGCATTAGATACGGGTTTAAGGGATTCTTTGATCCCAAGTCTGAACCCATGGTATTAAATCGTAAGGTTGTACAGAACATTCACCACATCGGAGGGTCGATTTTAGGATCCGGGCGCGGCGGCGGCGACGTAGAGAAAATTGTTGAATCCGTCATCGCACGAGGTATAAACATGGTGTTTGTGATTGGCGGCAACGGATCGCACGCTGGGGCGAACGCAATTTCTCAAGAGTGTGCGAAACGGGGAGTGAAGGTGTCTGTAGTCGGGGTGCCAAAAACTATTGATAACGACATTCTCCTTTTGGACAAGACGTTTGGGTTTGACACCGCCGTGGAGGAGGCGCAAAAGGCTATTCAAGCCGCCGCCATCGAGGCACAAAGTGCGTATCGCGGTGTGGGTGTGGTCAAACTCATGGGGCGACAGAGCGGATTTATCGCAATGTTCGCCACGCTAGCAAACGGACAGGTGGATTGTTGTCTGATTCCCGAAGTGCCGTTTACGGTGCACGGACAGAATGGCGTCATCGAGTACGTGCGCAACCTGTTGGATACCCAAGGCCACGCCGTGATTGTCCTCGCCGAAGGCGCCGGGCAAGAGTACGTCGCCACCGAAGGTACCGATGCCGGAGGCAACCCGAAGCTCGGCGATATCGGTCAATGGTTTTGCAAACAGCTCAAGTCGGAAATCAAATGCGACGTCAAGTACATTGATCCCACGTACATGGTGCGCGGGTGCGTAGCGAACGCTCACGATTCAATCATGTGCACCGTTCTCGGGCAAAACGCCGCCCACGGCGCTTTTGCTGGATTTACCGGTATATCTGTTGGTTCCGTCAGTGCGCACACCGCATTTCTCCCCATACCTCGCATGATAGAACGCGAGCGTTTAGTCGACCCCGAGGGTCGCATGTACCATCGCGCGCTCTCCGCCACGGGTCAACCCGACTTTCATTAATCTTGGTTTTCCATCGCAACCGCGTCGTGAACGACGTCGTTGTCGACATCAACGTACTCCATCGACGACGACGACGACGCGCACGTCGTGATAAAATCATTCTCAACATTGTAAATAACCGAGCTCGAGTTCGAGCGCGCATCCACAAAAATCCATCCAAAAACCCCACGTGTGCTCGCCCGCCGCCGTCAAACGCGCGCGCGTTTAAAATCGACGACAATGGCGACCGAAGCCGATGCCCCGGCGGCGCTGAAGGAGTTCCCTGAGTTCCCTGGTGAACCCATGAGTAAATCGTACGTGCATCGACCGACGACCGACGACCGACGACCGATGCCATCGACCGATGGATGACCGAGAACGCGTTTTAAACACTCGCTGGGACGCGCACGACGGACTGACGAAACACGCTCGGTGCACGCGACGGGAATAGGGAATATAAGAAGCGATTGAAAATGAAACAAACGGAAGAGAAGAAAGCAGCCAAGGACGCAGCCAAGGCGGAACAGGCGGCGAATGCCCCGGTGAAGGAAAAGTCAGAAGAGGACGAGGAGGCTGATTTGGACCCGACGCAGTACACGCAAAACCGAATCAACAAGGTGAACGCGGAAAAGGCGAAGGGTGTGGCGGTGTACCCTCATAAGTATCATGTGGATACGAGAATTACTGAGTTTATTGAAAAGTACTCGACCTTGGCGGATGCGACGAATGCTGAGGGCGTGTCGGTATCCATCGCCGGACGGATTATGTCCAAGCGTGCCAGCGGGAAAAAGTTGTACTTTTACGATCTCGTTGCCGATGGTAAGAAGATTCAAATCATGGCGGACGAAGGTAGCGCCACGGATTATGATTTCGCTAAGATTCATACCGCGACACGTCGCGGTGATATCGTTGGCTTAAAGGGTATGCCGGGTAAGACCAAGCGCGGTGAACTTTCCATTTTCCCGACGAGTATGCAAATCTTGACTCCGTGCTTGCACATGCTTCCGGGTTTCTCTGGATTGAAGGATGTTGAAACGCGTTTCCGTATGCGTTTCCTCGATTTGATCATGAACAACGAGGTACGCGATACGTTCTACATCCGCTCCAACATTATTCGCTACGTGCGCAAGTATTTGGATGACCGTGATTTCCTCGAGGTTGAAACACCGATGATGAACATGATTGCGGGCGGTGCTACCGCTCGTCCGTTCATCACACACCACAATGACTTGAACATGACACTTTTCATGCGTATTGCGCCTGAACTTTATCTCAAGGAGCTTGTCGTCGGTGGTATTGAACGCGTGTATGAAATCGGTCGCCAGTTCCGTAACGAGGGCATCGACATGACGCACAACCCGGAATTCACCACGTGCGAATTCTATCAAGCGTATGCGGATTACAATGACTTGATGGATATGACGGAAGACATGATTTCTAGCATGGTTTACGCCATCAAGGGATCGTACAAGATTCAATATCACGCTCATGGCGCGGATGAGCCGCCGATTGAAATTGACTTTACGCCTCCGTTCCGCCGTATCTCCATGGTTTCTGGCCTTGAAGAAGCGCTGAACATCAAGTTCCCGTCTTATGACTTTGCTACCCAAGAAGTGGAAGACTTCCTTAAGAATTTGATCAAGGAGAAGGAAATCGAAATGACCCCGCCGTACACCACGGCGCGTATGTTGGATGAACTCGTTGGGGAGTACTTAGAGTCTCAGCTCATCAACCCGGGCTTCATTTGCGATCACCCGCAAATCATGTCTCCGTTGGCCAAGTATCACCGCACTCACCCGGGTTTGACTGAGCGCTTCGAGCTCTTCGTGAACACCAAGGAGTTGTGCAACGCGTACACCGAGTTGAACGATCCCATCGACCAGCGCGACCGCTTTGACGAACAAGCCAAGGCGAAATCTAGCGGTGACGACGAAGCTATGTTGATTGACGAAACTTTCGTGCAATCTTTGGAGTATGGTTTACCACCAACCGGGGGCTGGGGCTTGGGTGTCGACCGCCTCACGATGCTTCTTGCGGACAAGAACAACATCAAGGAAGTTCTTCTCTTCCCGGCGATGAAGCCCGAGATGGACAACAACACCGAGGCCATGGCCGCGATGTCTGTCAACGCTTAATTGGTTATTACGCATGTATGAAGTTGCGCTTGAACGCTCACGCTCACTTGAAAACGCTAAGAATAACACATTGTCAATATCAAATTCAAATTTAGAACGAAGTGAACAAGTGGCGCGACGTGGCTTTTTAATTGTTTTTGAATCTCTATCGTCATTAAAATAATCAATCGCGAGCTAAAAGGTGCGTGAAGGTTGTTCCATGAATTATTTCTTCTCTTCAACCTTCTTCGACGGAGACTCCATGGTCTCAACCTCAGACATCGCACCTAAGTCGCCAAAGCGGCTGGAGAAGCGGGACACTTGGCCAGCGTCGGTCATAATCGCCGAGGAGCGACCTTGGAAGAACGGGTGGTTGCCACTCCAGATATCCACAACGTACTCAGCTTGAGTACCACCCACGGTCATCACTTCCTCACCGTTGCAGAACACCTTCGCCTCGTCAAACCATTGCGGCTGCTTGTCCGCTTGCGCGCGCATCGTCACCGCTTGGCGAGCCTGTACGTCACACCGTAAAATATAAACAAACACCCTCGTCAGTCATCGCGATCAATCACCCACAACCATCATCCACCCATCGTCCTCGTCCTCGTCGCCATCTCTTCATCGTCATTGTCCCATCCGATCGCACGCACGACCCCCCTCTTTGCTCGCGCGGTCTCTACGCAGCACCCTTATCGGCGCAAACCCTCACCGACACGCCGCCCACGCGCCCGCCTCTCGCGCGCCACGCGACGCCGACACCACCCCCGCGCGCACGCGCACGCGCGCGCACTAAAATCATCCACACCACCCGCCATCGCGAGACGCCCGCGGCGTACATCCACGACCGCATCGTCGTCGCACCCCCCGTCGTCGCCCCATCGCTGACCCTAAGCCCCGACGTCGTCGCCACCATCGACGCATCTCGCGCCCCATCCACGCCCCACCGCGCGCGACGCGCACACGCGAATCGCACGCACACACGCACCTTGCTCGCGCTCACGCGCACGACCGCACTCGCGCGCGTCGTCGTCGTCGTCGTCGTCGTCATGGACATCATGCGGTCTCGCGCGGCGTCGGTGTGACGTCCCGCGCGCGCGCGCGGTGGGCCTCGACCGTCGTCCACGCACGCCTCCATCGATCATCGATGTCGATCGCGCGTGCGATTGATCGATCGATGGTGTCGATCGAGTTCTCGATGGCGCATACGCCTCGATCGAGGGACGCGCGCGCGGGCGTCGGCGTGGGTGCGGATGGATGTGTGTACCCGCGTGTGTGTGATGGAGGTGTGATTGGTGACATACTGTGTGTGTACCCCTTCGTGCGCACACATCTGCGCCTGGGCACGCCGTCGTCGTGCACTCGGCAGTCGTCGGCGCGCGGGATGGCGACGGCGACGATGGCGACGACGACGACGACGACGACGAGTGCGAACACTGGGGACGGGGCGTCGCGTAAGCGACGACACGGCGAACGGGACGCGACGACGACGACGACGACGAGCGGCGCGGGTGGTGCGACGACGAGCGGCGCGGGTGGTGCGCACGGGACGGCGGTCACGGCGGCGACGACGACGACGACGACGACGAGCTACGGGGGGGATGCGCATGCGAGTGATGCGGATGATGTCAGTGAGCGCGAACGTAGCGGGTGTTCGACGCTGTATAAACGCAAGTGCGCTGGGGATCGATTCGCGCGGCGCTTGATTGATTTTCGAGGATTCGAGTTGAGCGATAGACAGGCGAATGAGATTGCGCGGTTTATTGATTTACTTCCGCCGGAGATGGAACCTTTAGTGCGAGAGACGTTGGATAATTGTGCGGATATTGATGACGCCATTGCAAAGTTGGCGAGCGTGAAGATGGTTGAACAAACCACGGCGTGCTCGGTGGGGGACTTTAGCGAACCGGCGATTTCAGAGGCGCACTCGGCAGGGGGGGATATGGGTGATTTAACGTCAAAGGCGCGATCGGAGCGCGAGGCAGCGGCAGAAGGAAACAGAATGGCGACGAGCGCTGCTCCAGTACTCACGGCGGAGTGGGTGAATGGTGTGGTGAATGAAATGGCGGCTTCAAAAGACGTGTCAGACGCGCAAAATCGCGCGTCGCGCGTATTGCAAGCGTTCGAAGGCGCCGTTCGCCATCGATGCGCCGAAATTAGTGATTATAGTAAAGTGATGAAGATGAAGCGAGAGAACGCTCTATTGAAGCGCGCGGTTGCGATCCAAAATTCTCGCATGCAAGAGCTCGCGCCGCTCCAAGCGCGCGTGCGAGAGCTCGAGGGGTTGTGCGCACACTACAGCGAACAACTTCAGGCGGAGCAGCGGCAAAATTACTCGCTGAGTGTTAACTTACGCTTAGCCATGGATCAGTCGCCGCTACCATCGAGGAATCATGATGTATTCTGAATACAAACACAGAGATAACTTGTTGTAAAACAAAGAAAAGTTGTATTGCAAGATTAAAAGTACGCGCAAGCACTTATTCGTCGTCGTCGTCGTCACCCTCCCTCCACCCTGGTGGACCTTTAAGCAATCTGAATGTTATGTTGATTCTTTCCCCTTCGACTGGCACGTGATTCTTTGGAACTCCGTGGTAGTGCGTGTGCTGTAGCGCGCCATCCATCACCATGAGACTACCATTTTCTAGAAAGATTGACGTCTTTGACTTTGTCTTGTTCTTTATCTGCACGTCAAATCTCCTGGTATGACCTAAACTAATAGCTGCAATCGTCGCGTTACGACCGAGCTCGGGCTCATCGTCAGCGTGAAGCGCCATGGAATCCATTCCGTCTCTGTAGCGGTTTAACAATATGTGATTGAAACTGGCGCCACATTTTTCTTCGACGCGTGCCATGAGCGTGGCTAACACTGGCGATACTTGCACGGGATCAAGAGTCTGCCCAGAATATTTGTATGGAATATCTCCCGCCCACGACACTAAGCGTGGCTGAATAACTTCTTTCGTGACATTCTCTTCAGGTTGCCAGACAACAATGCTTCGCTGCGCCCATTCGACTGGGGGCGATTCTAGCAACGAACGCAAGAGCGAATCCGCCTCTTCGCCGCTTAAGAACCCTCGGCAATATCCTAGTCGACCATCTGATTCAGCTGGGTCGATTGTTTTATACACAAGCTCACCATCTCTGAGTTCGCGGTCACCTTCAACAAAGCCTTGGAAGCCGCGCTTCATGGATTCTTGAAACTGTTCTTCAACGCGGCGCTTTTGATCCTCGATGCTTATTCCCATGGCATCCAAAAGCACCTCCTCCATGTCGTCGTAGCTTTTTACTACAATTTCACCCTCGGCGATCGCCATCGCATCTGGCGTCGCTTGACGCTTCAAACGCTGCAAATTTTGAGATGCCTGGCGGCGAACTTCGCGCACCCACTCGAGCCGTTTCTTAATGTACAGTTTGACCAAATCAGACGATTGTTTCGACAACAGCGGGCCGATAATTTCATCGCGCATGCTCAGCGTCAGTTCACACGCGCCGCTACTGTTTCTATCTACGCACAAAATCACGTGCATCGTACCATTCTCCACGACCAAACTTTCGTTTGTAATTTCCCAACCATTCGCCGCACACCATCGACGCATTTGCGCGGCGTCTTTGGCTGGTGGATTCAAAACCAATCGCATCACCCCTTGTCGCGCGCCATCGAGCGCTAAACCACCATCAGTCAATATTCGAGTCATCGTATTTCCTCCCACACCAGCGATGACGACAATATCCACGCGTTCATTCGGCTCAATCGCCGCCAACCCGTCGCCTTCGCGCAACGCCACGCGCGCGCTCACCGCGTCTTCGCCAATCACCTCTCCACCTCGACGCACGTTTTGCCTCGCCACCACGAGCTCGAGTTCAGATCTATCAATAGCGATTACTTTTTCTACTTCCTCGCGCGCGCACATACCCAGCGCGAGCAACGCGTGTCCGCAACACACGTCGGCGACGACGACGCCTCCGCCCGTGCCTCCGCCCGCGAAGCCTCCACCGCCGACGCCTGCCAACGCAAATGTCGCCAGCGCATCGAACCGCGACGACCATGCCCACGACGCCGCGCGTGGAGCATCGCCAACCCCTGGTTTTACCGGCGCGTCGGGCGTACCGCGCACTTTAAACCACCGCCGCGTGTCGCGCTGCGGCGCTCGGCCAGGACGCAGCGGCGCGGCGCACGCGTGACGAGGACGCGCGGACGACGACGACGACGACGACGCGCGCGCGGCGGCGCATCGAGAGAACGCCATGCGGCGCGGCGCGACGTCGAATGACCTCGAGCGGTGACGACCGCGCGCGGTCGATGCGTTCGAAAGCGCATCGATATCGATGGCGAGCCACATTGATCGATCGCGGCATCGATCAATGTCAACTCGCGATCGATGGAACACGCGGGGATGGTTTTTTTTTCAAACCACCGATGACAGACGGCTCGGCGTTGAAGGATGCGCGTGTCTGCAGTGCGCGACGACGACGAGAGACGACGACGAGGGTCGACGAGGACGATGGCGACGGGCATGGCGCAGTCGTCGAAGAACGCGATCACGCTGAAAGGATCCACCGAGCTCGTGACTGAGTTTTTTGGCTACGCGGTGAACAACATTTTGTACCAACGCGGGGTGTACCCGCCCGAGGAGTTTGAACGAAAGCACAAATACGGACTAGGGTTGATGGTGACCACGGAGGAGAAGTTGAAGGAGTATTTGGTGCAAGTGCTTGAGCAAATTAATGCGTGGTTGATGAGTAAGGATTTGCAAAAGCTGGTGCTGGTGTTGACGAATGTTCAAACCAAGGAAACCGTCGAGCGCTGGGTATTTGACGTACAAACGGATGCTGGGATCACGGCCGAAAGTGAGGGTAAGGATAAGAGTGAGAAAGAAATTATGGGGGAGATCCAGGCAATCATTCGGCAAATCACGGCGTCGGTGACATTTTTGCCACTTTTAGAAGGCGAGTGCGCGTTTGAGTTGCTGGCATACACGGGTAAGGAGAGCGCCACGCCGAGCGAATGGGAAGAATCCGATCCAAAGTTCGTGCGTGATAGTGTAGAGATGAAGTTGCGTTCGTTTTCCACGAAGGTGCACTCAGTGGATGCTTCGGTGTCATACAAGACGGAGGGAGATGAATAGTGTGTTCTTTGTCATTGTCATATGAGATTAAAAGCTTGTTTTTATTAAATCAATACGCGCAGTGATACTAAGCAATGCGCCTAAGCAGACGTCGTCGCCGTTTCCTTGACATCGTTCGTCGCTTCAGGCGTGTTCGCTTCGGACGGCGGCACTAATTGCCAGAACTTGGGCAAGTACGTCGCCCAGTCAGCGAGGATGCGCTTCGCCTTGGGAGAACCCGTCTTCTCCGCGTGTGCGGTGATAAGACCCTTGAGCTGAGCCTCACCAGCTTGCGTGATCACGCGCTGCATGATCACAATTTCACCATTCACCTTGGACTCGAACGTGCCATCCTCGTCGAGGAAGTATCCGAGACCACCAGTCATACCCGCGCCGACGTTGCGGCCAACCTTGCCGAGAGCGACGACGCAACCACCAGTCATGTATTCACAGCAGTGGTCTCCCGTACCTTCCACAACCGCTTCTCCGAGCGAGTTACGCACCGCAAAACGCTCACCAGCCCGACCGCTGATGAACACTTGACCACCCGTAGCACCGTACAAGCACGCGTTACCCGCGATGCTCGCGCCTTCTGGCGCGAACGGAGAGTCGGGAGGAGGCATGATCGCAATTTCACCACCGCTCATGCTCTTTGCGACGTAATCGTTCGCCTCACCCACAAGTCTGACCTTCATGCCTCCAACAACGAAAGCTCCGAAGGATTGACCACTGGAACCCTCCAAGTCTAAGGTGAGGGAACCAGCGAAACCGCTGTCGCCATACTTCTTGGCGATTTGGCCAGCGACGCGAGCGCACGCGGCGCGGTCAATGTTGATAATTTCAGCCTTCTTGGTGAAAGTACCTTCATTTGCGATGCACTTTTGCACTTCAGGATCATCGAGGATTCTGTCATCGAGGACAACCCCATCGTTGTGCGTCGGCTGCGCGATGCGGTCGCTCGAAGCGCCAGCCTCACCAGAGGACGTGGTGAGGAAGGACAAGTCAAGGGAGCCGGTCTTCGACGGGCGCGCATCAATTTGAGAGAGCAAGTCGTTGCGCCCGATGATTTCGTCCATGGATCTGTAACCCATTTGGGCGAGGATCGATCGAACTTCTTCCGCAGCATACATGAAGAAGTTGACAAGGTCGCTCGGCGCACCCGGGAAACGAGCGCGAAGTTCTTCGCGCTGGGAAGCAACACCAACCGGGCAGTTGTTCGTGTGACAAATACGCGCCATGACGCAACCGGTCGCAATCATCGCAACAGTACCGAAGCCGTACTCGTCGGCACCCATGAGCGCCGTTTGCACAACATCCAAGCCAGAGCGGCAACCACCATCGGCGCGCAAGACGACGCGTTCCCGAAGGCCGTTCTCGACGAGAGTTCTGTGAGACTCGACGAGACCCATTTCCAACGGACCACCGCAGTGCTTGATAGAAGACAACGGAGAGGCACCGGTACCACCGTCACCACCAGAAATTTGGATGATGTCGGCGTTCGCCTTGGCGACGCCAGACGCGACCGTACCGATACCGGCTTGAGACACAAGCTTCACGGACACCTTGGAGTTCTTGTTGACCATGTGCAAGTCATAGATGAGCTGCGCAAGATCTTCAATCGAATAGATGTCGTGGTGCGGCGGCGGAGAAATGAGAGGCACACCCGCCTTGGAGCGTCGAAGCCATGCAATGTACGGGGAAACCTTCTTACCCGGCAATTGACCACCTTCACCCGGCTTGGCGCCTTGAGAAACCTTAATTTCGGTTTGGTTCGCGGACATCAAGAAAGACGTGGTGACACCGAAACGACCAGAAGCGACTTGCTTGATAGCAGACGACGCAACATCGCCATTTTGCATACCACGAAGGTACGGGAAAGTTTCGGACTTACCATCGGCATCGGCATCATCAATCGGGATGAAACGCTTCGGGTCCTCGCCACCTTCACCAGAGTTGGACTTGCCACCGATGCGATTCATCGCGACGGCGATAGACTCGTGACATTCTTGGGAAATAGCACCCAAAGACATACCACCAGTGCAGAAACGCGTGCAGATATCAGCGACCGATTCAACTTCATCAATGGAAATCGGCTGGCGGTCAGACTTGATTTCAAGCTGGTCGCGCAAGCAAGTGTACGGGCGGTTGTTGCGGTGTTCTTGGTATGCACCCCAGAACTCGTCATTCTTTTCACCACCGCCGAGGCCAACGGCCTTGTGGAGAAGCTTGGACATCTCTTGGTTGTTGCCGTGGTACTCCAAACCAGGCTTGACTTGGAACATACCGCGCGCTTCAACCTTAGCCATTTCTTCAGACTCACCCGGGAACGCCGATTGAACAAACATGTGCGTTTCAGCGGCAAGTTCATCCATGGTGAGACCACCGATGCGGGACACCGTACCCTTGAAAGCAGTACCGATGACTTCCGGACCAAGACCGTAGCATTCAAAAATTTGGGCACCTTGGTACGAAGTAATCATAGAAATACCCATCTTGGATAAAATCTTCTTGAGGCCCTTATTGAGCGCTCCCTTGAAGTTCAGTTGCACATCTTCAACGGTGATGGCACCCATCTTTCCGCGAGAAATAGCAGTCTCGATCTTTGGGGACATTCTCCACGAACGGCAAGTTTCAAGAGCCAACCAAGGGCACACCGCGTGCGCGCCGTAGCCAACCAACATGGCGACGTGGTGGGTGCTGAAGGCGGAAGCGGACTCAACCACAATAGATGCCCGGGTACGGAGACCTTGGGCAATCAAATAGTGGTGCAAGGCACCAACCGCGAGGAGAGACGGAATGGCTGGGGAGTCCGGACCTTGGTCCGGGCGGTCAGTGATGACTACGCACTCGCTGCCGTTGCGAATCGCATCGGCGGCTTCTGCGCACATCTTGTCAAGGCCGGCCTTAAGGGCACCAGACGCACCACCAGCGGCATAGCGCGCCGGAATGGTGGCAGTCTTGAGCTTCGGGTGGTTCTTCACGACTTCCAACTCAGAGTCAAAGAGGACCGGGGAGCTGAGCATGACCGGCGGCGATTCCTTACCTTGTGTGTCGAGCAAGTTACCCTTGGCACCGAGAGTCATCTCCAAAGACATGACGATACCTTCGCGAAGGGGATCGATCGCCGGGTTGGTGACTTGGGCAAATCGCTGCTTGAAATAGTCATAAAGCATACGAGGGCGGCTAGACAACACCGGCAACGGGGTGTCATCACCCATCGACCACGTCGGCTCAATGCCGTCAGACGCCATGGATTCGATGATCATCGTGATGTCTTCCGCGGCGAAACCGGCGCGGGCTTGAGATTCGATGAGTTGAATCGGATCCAACGTCGGCGCAGAAAGCGGAGCGACGCCCTTGATGGTCTCGATGGACTTCATGTATTGGCCGTACGGACGGGCCGCGGCGACCTCCTTGGCGATTTCCGTGTTCTCCTTGAACTCGCCAGTTTCCAAATCCGCCAAGATCATCATGCCCGGACCAAGACGGCCCTTGGCAACAACATTCTTGGAATTGGACATGACGTCACCGAGAACGCCGACTTCGGACGCAACATAGATGTAGTCGTCCGAGGTGCGCCAGAAGCGTGCCGGGCGCAAACCGTTACGGTCGAGGCGAGCGCCGAGTTGCTTACCGTCAGAAAAGACAAGCAACGCCGGACCATCCCACGCTTCTTGCATGCCAGCGTAGTAGTCGTAGAAATCATGAACTTCCGGAAAGGTCATGTCGAGTTCCGGATGGTTGCGGTGCGCTTCGGGCACAAGCAACATCATCGTCTCAGCCGGCGGGCGACCAGTTTGCACGAGAAGCTCGGCGACGCGATCGAGGTTGGCAGAGTCAGAGGCCGCAGGGTTGCAAATCGGGCGGAATTCCGGTTCGCGTCCGTTCCAGATCGGGTTTTGCATGTCGGCTTCCTTGGAAGCCATCCAGTTCAAGTTACCTTGGAGGGTGTTGATCTCACCGTTGTGACCCAAAAAGCGCATCGGCTGAGAGAGCGGCCACTTGGGCGTCGTGTTCGTGGAGAAACGACGGTGGTAAATGGAGAACTGAGTCTCGTAGTCCGGGTCTTCAAGATCCTTGTAGAACTTACCCAAGACCGCAGATCTAAGCATACCCTTGTACACAATAGTACGAGAGCTCAACGACGCAACGTAAAAGTTTTCAGCTAAGACGGCGTCGCCGAGCGTCTTCTTTTCGCACGTCTTGCGCGCAATGTACAACTTGCGCTCAAGCGCTTCGCGTTCAATGGCACCACCATCGACAAGAATTTGCTCCATCGCCGGTTGCGTCAACTTGGCAAGCGGACCAACAACTTTGTTGTCCACCGGCACCGGACGCCAGCCAAGAACCTTGAGGCCTTCGGCTTCACAGCTCGCCTCCAAGAGCTTCTTCGCCTCGGCAGCCTTGGCGCCATCCGTCGGCAAGAAGACTTGACCAACGGCAGAGGAGCCCTCAGAAAAGCCAGAAACACCGTTGGCGTCGCACCACTTGCCCAAAAGCTTCCAGGGAATGTGCGTCATCACCCCCACACCATCACCAGAGTCGTTATCAGCCGAGCACGCCCCGCGGTGCTCCATGCACCCCACGGCGGTTAACGAATCCTTGATTGTCTTGTGCGTGCGCTCCCCCTTGAGAGAAGCAATGAAACCCACACCACACGCATCATGCTCTTCCAATAACTGCGTGTTATCAACCGCACCACCCTCATACGTGGGCCATTCGCCATACACAGAGCCACGCTCCGCGAGGCACACCGTCGCCCGTCCCGCGCCCGGAGCGCGCGTCGACGTGCACCTCGGCAACGCCGCGGCTTTACGCAACCCAAAAAACAAAGGCGTGTGTGCCTGTGCGCGCGCGTCGAACACAAAACCCATTCGTCAGTCATCATCGCGTACATCACACCACAAAAATTGCGTGCCTGTGCGCACCAACGCGCTATACAATCGCACAACCCGCCCCGCGCGCGTCGACGATGCCCCCATCAATCAATCAATCAAATCAATCAAGGGGCTTAGGGTCGCGCCATCGTCATCGCGCGCGCGCACCGCATCGTGCACGCATACGTACCGTGTGCGCGTCCGATCGCGACGTCGCATCCATGCACGAAATAACTCGCGCGTGCGTACGTCTCGCGACGGTCGCGATCGCCGCCTTACGCGTCGTCATCCCACCGCGTCGCACGCCGCGCAGCGCGGGCGCCATCGTCGGCGTCGCCGTCATCGAAGCCATGATTGCGCGTCGGTTGCGGTGTGAAAACGACCGTGAAAACGTCCAGGTTTGGGTGATGAAAGAGTTGTGTTTTTGGACACACAAATTTCACGCCACCGTCGTCGTTTGGGTCGAGCACACCACTCGTCGTCGTCGCACGGGACGCGCGCGTTCGAATGACGACGTCCGCGCGGCGACGCCCGCGACGTCGCGACGCGTGGGTGTCGACGGCGTGTTTAGTGTGGACCATATTCGGACGTTTGACACGTACGATAAGACCAGAAAGTCTATGTGTATGTCACTTAAATCATTCATGGGTGCGTGTGTTTTATACCACAACTTCGGATGTCAATTATACATATACTACTAGATTTAAATGCTAGTCACGTGACACACAATGTGCCCTACGTACCCATATGCGCCAAACACCCGATTTATCCATTATTAAAAAAGTGCGCTGCGCTGTATGGGGGGGTGCGGGTCGTGGATGATGTTTACCGAGCGTTGGGATGCCGTGCGACATACATGAAAGGCAGAGTACATAGAGGGTTTATACGTATAATACACGGTACCCAGTGCACACCCGGGTGTGTCGGTTGCGCCGGTTCTCGTCGCACCGAGGGTGCGCGCGCGTGCCCACATGACGACGACGGACGACGGACGACGACGACGACGGACGACGACGGACGAAGATGTGGGGTCGGCATGGACGATGGATGACGACGTTGATGGTCGTGCTCGGGATGTGTATCGTCGGTGCGTGCGGGAACGCGCAGAGGGCGTTGGGGGATGATGCGAGAGAGGCGCGAGAGACGAGGACGATGATGCGACGAGGAACGACGGTGAAGGTGTATAAGACGACGCGACACGGCCGAGGGGCGTTGGATGTGTACTTTGAATATCACGGGGTGAATGTGAGCGGCGGCGTCGAATGGGCGAGGATGCCGACGGATGTTCGCGTAAACGGCGTTCGATGCGCGCGCGTCCAACGCGTGATGGATGAGGACGAGGACGAGGACGACGTGGAACGTAAAGGCGGGACGACGTGCGTGGCGATTATACCAAACGGTGACGTGAATGTCATGAAGCGGCGCGTGGAACGTGTCGTGGATTTTGAGCGGCGCGTCGTCGACGGGAGAGAATCCACGCAAGTGTGGCTGGCGACGACGCCGCCGATGTTGCTTGTGGACCAGACGCAAAATCATCGCCACGCGATTGCATTATTAGAGCGCTCAAAACAATCGACAGATGTGACGACGATACCAAACGATCGTCGGCTGGAGACGAAGGCGGTTCTTCGTGGCATTCTAGACAGATGCGTAAACGACCAAAGATACGAAGAGAGCGCGGATATGAAAGCATTCGTGATAGTGGACGACGACGACAAGATTTTTCGTGATGAAATTTTGGAAGAACCCGCGAGCGCACTCGTTGAGCCTCCTCGTGGTGGTGGCGCGCAACTGTTTCTTCTCGATGCCTCGGCGTCGCAGACTTGGGGAGATATCATCAAACGGCGCGCTCGCTTGTTTGTATCGCGGTGTTGCGTGGGCGTGTCTCGTTCTAGTTTTCGATTTTCGTCTCACGTGGACAACGCGCTAGAGAGCATGAGTTTGATTCGTTCGCCAGAACTTGAGCCGACGCGGCACATTCCGCCAGTTCTTTCGCGAAATTGTTCTGCCCGAGGATTTCCATACGCCGATGACGTCATCTTAGAATTCACGCGCGAACAGCGTCAAACTTTTGATGACTATCGATCATTCTACAAAGGATCTTACGAGGACATGATGCGTTCAAAAGTTGAATTTCCGCTAGCAGTATCGTTTGACGAGGGTAGACGTCTACGAGCGAAGGCCAAATTCAGAGGCGTTTCATCGTTTAGGGATTGTCAGCGACGTAAGAGTCTTTCGGTGACCTTGCGCGGCGATGGCGTGCGCTTGATGACTGGATCATTGGGTACAAAATTTTTGTTGGTATCGATGTGCTACGACGACAGGTACGTCAAAACGTTCTTGGTGCTCTCAATGGCAAAGAAACTTGGACTCTTTCCACTCGCGTTTCGATACGTACGGCTAAAAGTGCGCACCATCCCCGGAGGACAAACCGAACATGAAGGATTGTATTTGATTATGGATGATCCCAAGGCTAGCTTGCTCAGAGATCATAATGACCTGAACGCTGTCGTACGGCGACGGTTTGATCCAGCAAGGGGCACTAAAGATCCAAAGTATGTGCCTGATGTGAATGCGTTTCCAGACACAGAGTTCAACGGCATCGCCGCTCGCGTGCGGTACGAAAAGATTGTGTTGACCAGCGAAACGTGTGACGCATTAGGCACTGCTTGCTTCAATGCTTTGAACGAACTGTTTGACGTTGACGGCTACTTGCGGTGGTTGGCGCTGAATACGTGGGTGCACTCCGGTGATTATGTTGATGAACTATGGCTTCACGCGTCGAACGAAATTGGAAATCCGCGTTTCGAGTTGAATGCCTGGGATCCGGACGACGCATTCGAATCGTGCCATCACAATGGCGAAGACGCACTTATTTTTTCAGATTCAGATGCTAAATCTGATTTGTTATACTGCGCCGAAGGCGCAATCGACCGTGTTTTGTTGCGCTCGCCGTACATGTTTGAGCGATATCTCGAACAATTCAATTTTGTTCTTCGCGAAGGTATAAAGTCTGATGCGCTTCGTGCGATTGTGAAAAGGCAAGAAACCCAACTTCGCAACCTGCTTACAGACAAAGACGACGCGACAGCGCTCGCGTTGCTCGAATTGTTAAAAATCAATCCCTCCATATCAAGTGCTTCGGAAGCGTTGGACGAAATTCTAGGCTCGTTGAACTATTACGAAACATTGGTCAACGCTCGTCGGAGGAATTTACTCAGAAATCCCATAGCATACGCGGCTTGGGACAAAAACTTCACGACCAGATGGTTGGCGATTCCACACACATCAAATAACTCGAAATGCAGCGTTGATGTTGAAGTACAAACGCGCTCGTATGGCATTCCTCGGCAAGAGCTCATGATTCGAGTTTCACCGAGGCGTGCATCGTTCGCTTTGAATATTTCATTCAATCCTAATGTGATTTACGAAGGTGTGCCATACGCCGCGCTACCGGAGGAGTTTGTCTTTGAGTTCTGGAGTAACGCCTCATCTGGTAAAGTTCCTGAAACGCAATCAGACGTCGAGACGATGGCAAAATCTAAGACGACGGATCTTGAGAACGCGACATGTTTTCGCAGTTATATTGGCCAAAATTACGCTTTTGAAAACTACGTCATCGTAAATTTTGCATGCGAACAGGCAGACGCGCCGTTGTTTTCAATCCATCACCGATTTTGGCACAGCTTTAGCGTCGACGTGATGAGGTCCATGACGGTTTTTGACATGTTTGGCTGTGAGTAAGCGAATAATGAGTAATGTCATGACTAATAATAATAGACGCGTTTGTTACAAAGCTAGCTTCATGCGCACTAGAATCGTCTTTACTTTGCAGCTTGATTTTTGTACATGTCTTGCAAACTCCACAACCCCATGTTTGGGCCGCGACGATTGAGCACCGCGATTTCGTTGAGCGTTTGCTTCAACCAATCTCCTGGCTGGTTCGTCTCCAGTAAAAGCTGCTTCAAGCTCCAATACGATTGACGTTCGAAAAGTGTGAATACTAGGTTTTCCAACGCCTTCTTCTCCATGCGCTCCTTCTTCTCTGTTTTGGCTTTTACGGCGGCGTCCGTAAACCGAACCAAGTTTCGCGCCTTGGGCAACGGCGCAAAACGCATCTCGGACGAGCTTTGTGTGACTCGCGTCTTTGTCTGTGCCTTAATCATGCGCTCTTTGCTAACTCTATGGTAGTCGACGTCATCGACCGATCGTGGACGCATATCTAACTTCAAATTAACCTTGGCCTCGAGCGTGATGTCGGGACCAGTCGTAGAGCCTTCGCGCACGTCAGAGAACACGTGCATCGGCATGTCGCTCGGCTGATTGGCTAAGATATAACTCTTTGGCACACCCGACGCTTCTTGACCACTAAGTTCCATCGTACAGAACGTCATCGCCTTTTGCGCATCCTTCTGAAACGGATCGACGAAGAGTTGAATCTTGCCAATTGCGTCATCCGCCTCCCCCATCGCGTCGTCGTCGTCGTGCGCCGAACTTTTATTCGCCGCCGCAGCTTCATGCCACGCGTTCGACACAAATTTGGGTGTCTTTACTAACCACGCGCTACGTTCTGCACGCGTCGTATCCAACGCTGTCGGCCATAAGTATGACTTTAACGCCGTCGTCACGCTTTCTGGCAACGCGCTCTCCGCAATCCCGAGCACCTTACACGCCTGATATCTCCAGTGTGCGCGATACATCGACGGCGGTCCATCTTTCTTCCACTCCGGCTTTGTATACTCCACCGCCCCAGCGCTATTATAGTGAAAAACAAACAAAATCACAGTCAGTCTCGTCGCACGATTGATCCAATGAAACCTACGCGTCGTCAACGCGCCCGTCGGCATCCGCGTCGCATCGCACCCACACCGCGCTCAAACACTCACCCAAGTCGCACCGGGTCCAATAACCCAAGCACAGTTTTCGTATGTTTCGCCAGTTCTCGTTTTTTCCCCAGCCACTCTCGCACGGCGTCTTGCGTCTGCTCGCTTCCCGCGGGTAAATCGTACTCGTCAAACTGCGTGTGTCGTCGATCGAACACCATCCTCGCGTCAGTCGCGCGCGCGCTCGTCATCGCGCGTCATCCATCACGCGTCATCCATCGTCCTCGCACCTCTCGTGACATCCTCCTCCTCGTCGTCGTCGTCGTCGCGTACTGTCGTCCTGTCCCGCGCCGCGCATCCATCACCGCGCGTGCGTGCAGCCATCCATCCATCGAGGTCGATCGGGGGTGGGTCGACAGAAAGCAGGCACCCGAGCGTGGGGGGTGGTCGACAGAAAGCAGGCACCCGAGACCATCCCTGCATCATCGATCGATGGGGCGTGCGCTGTCGTCGACGACCGACACACCGCGACGCACGCACGCGCGCGGGTGACATCGCGACGCGACGCGACGTGAGATTGCGTATAGATCGCATCGACGAAACGACGACGACGACCGTGGTGATTGGGGACGACGGACGCCACGACGACGGGGATGGATCGGTTTGCGTTTTTCGCGGCGATGCCGTTTTTAACGGCAACGACGACGACGACGACGACGACGACGACGACGACGACGACGTGTGAGAGTGACAGTGAGAGTGGTGAAGATATATTTACCGGTGTGTGTTCGTTTAGCGTGAGCGCGCGAGAACAGTACGGGGACGAGGGTGGTGAGGATGACGAGGACGAGGACGAGGCGCGCGAGGGGTTGGCGGCGCGGGACGCGAGACACTTGGTGTTCGCGTTGACGGAGAAACATAACGATCACGGGGGATGCGTGGAAACTACAGTACGATTACGACATGTACGGAAACGGGACTCTCAGTCGGAGTCGACGTTGGATGAGGCACCGAATGCGGCGTATTTGGAGATTGAGTTGGACGGCGCGACGTACGCGCTGTGCACGAGGTTGGCGAAAAAGGTTGTCTTTGCCTCGGGAAATCGATCGGGAAGCGTTGAAGACGTCATCACGAACGCATACGTGAGTGTCATTTTCCCGCACGTCACGTTGAACATATATTCAACCGCGCCACCGACGGATTGGTCTGGACACGGAAGTCTAAACGCGCTCGCGCGCGCGTTGAACAACGCCGACTTTAGCGCTCCGCCGCGCCGCGCGAGTGACGTCGAGATCGATCCAAGAGAAGCTTTACGATTACAGCGTCACGCTGCGGACGTATTAATCGACGTCATACTTCATGGTTGTCTTCATGAGAACGACATGGACGACGATTACATGGACGACGATGACGAAGACGAGGACGCGCTGGCCACCGTGGATGGGCGTCTCATCCGCGCCGCGCGCGCGTTCGCGGCGTGCCCAAAACCTCCGTATCGCTTCTTGGGCGAATGCGACGCCGACAGAGACAGAGATGACGAGTGTTTATTACTATCACTCGACGACGACCACGACCACGACCACGACCACGACGTGCGCAGTCTCGCTCGACTCGCCACCGCGGGGATGGACGCGTGCCACGTATTCTGGACAAAACAAACGGCATGAATACGAAAAAACGCACAAGAAGGGGAACCGTCGAGGGGGTGTTTCTCATAGTATACACACACATACTAGCATATACATCGTGTGTATTGCAATCGCATGTCAACCACCATGTCATCTCTATAGCTTTCATGGACACACACTATGGACACACACACACACCCGCCCCAGGACGCGGACGCGAGGGCGAAAAAGCGACGCGAGCGACGATGGGCGTCGCGGCGCGCGCGCGCGGGACAGCGACGCGCAGCACGACCTCGAAACCTGGTCATCAGACGCGCGGGTGATTGTAATAATCGTCCGTCGTCAGGGACCGACGCCAGTCGTCGTCGTCGTCGTCGTCGCACGCACACACGCACGCGAATTTCGCGCCCACCGCGTGCGCGAACGCGTGAACGCGTCAACACCGACGAGGTGACATTTACCAATCAATCGAGAACCCCGACGCGACGAACGCACGAAACACGCACGTGATGTTTGGACGCGGTGCACAAAATTACTTTTCAAATAACGCCGACGACGCGGCGATGTGGTTGCCGCAAGGCGTGCTCGACGACTTTGAAGAACCGCATCTTACGCGTTTTGAGCCACTGGTAGATGGGGGACGCGCGCCGAACGTGGATGTGTCGGGCACGAGCGACGGACGGATGCGATCCAAGGTATGTGTGCGAGAACGTTTGTTATGATTTTTGTGTGGTGATTTTCGAGCGCGCGTGCGCGGGAATTCTCGTCGACACGCGCGTACTCGTCGTAACAACCGGTCGGCGTGCGAAAGAGCCAGACGCGGTGTCCTACAGAGAGAGAGAGAGAGAGAGAGAGAGAGAGACAAAGAGCTGACAAATGAGTGTTTTCCCATCACAGATCTTAGGAAGCTTACTGTTCGAAGCCGAAGATGAAGTGGCGGTAGCGCCAAACGGGCCTATTGGCGGTGTCAACACTGAAAAGTCTGCGTCACCGACCCGAGTGTCTGCGTTTTCCGCCGTCCCAGCTGGCGGCGCTTCGGGCACGGAATACGCTTTCTCTCAACAGTACACGCCGTTCAATCCGTCCAAGGCGGCTGTTGATCCTACCGCTGCGTACGGGTTAAGTCCAAATGGCACCGCTCGCAAAGGTCCATCTGGACCACGTAAAGCTGGTCAAGGTGTCGAGGAGGAGGAGCAGCAAGTTGCTTCTGTTGAAATTCTTTCCAACGGTGGCTTAAAGCTTCGAGTTACATTGCTCGCTGCCGGCTTTGTCATTGGTGCTAGCGGTGCATCCATTCGAGAAATCATGAGACACACTGGCTCGACCATTCAATCTTGGACGCAACATCCGGAAATTGGTGGTTATCACCGCCCTTGTCGTGTGTTTTGCATTCAAGGCACTTCTGAAGCCGTCATGACTGCGTCGAGCATCATCCATGAAGCTGTCGAACGCTACAAGGAGCTGTGTGAAGGCAAACGACGTGGAGAATTTGTACAACGCTTACAATACATTCGAGGCGTTGAATTCTCTTACCAGCCCCCGCCGAAGACTGCGGTACCGAACGCCGCTTCTGTTGGCGGTCAAGCAGCCGCGGCGGCGGCGGCGGCGGCGGCTCTTCTTCAAGGCCAGCAATCGCGTGCGACTCCACAGCAACTCGCTGCATTCGCCCAGCACAACATGTTTATGCAATCCGGCATGATGCAGACTAGTATTCAAGAACCTATGCAGCTTTTGGCTTCGGTTCAAGCTCAGCAAGCTGCACTGGAAGCGTATAAAAATCTTGCTGAAGCACGCGCCAAGGTGTATGCGGCAAGCAAGCTCGCCAACGAAATGTACAACCAAATGAGTTTCCCTGCGGATCTGTCTCTGCCACAGAACCAGCAGAATTCGCATGCGCCATACAATGAATATTATTGAAAAAATTGAATTGATTTGTTAAGGTTGACATCAGAGATCAGCGTTGATGTACCTGTACCAAGAAAAATTTTGCACAAGTTGACAGTTGATTGATAGGCGAAAGGCGATTTATTAAGCTAGCGCGTAGCCTACTACATTTGTGATACTACTTATGATTTCTACAAACTCACGGTCGCGAGAATCGCAATGGTTTATCGCGCAAGTAATAGAGTTTTGCGCGGCGTACTTTGCGTCGTTCAAGGACTTCCATGCCCTTGATGTTCGGTGAGAACAGCGGGAACGTACGCTCGACTGCAAAATTACCGACGACCGATCGAACGGTAAAGCTAGATCCCATTCCTCGATTTTTTTTGCCGATGCAAATCCCCGTAAATACCTGCGTTCGTCGCCTATTTTCCGGAACCTCCAACGTAAGCTTCACGACATCCCCCGGTCTAAACGGAATAACCTTGCGCTCTTCGCACAACGACTTCATGTGCTCTCGTTCCAAGGTTTCCATGATGTGCCCGCACCGTTTAAAGTACGATTTACGTTTCTTCAATTCCCTCGTAGGCGTCCATGGTAACTGCCCTCCACCAGCGCTGCCCCATCCTGTTTGCGTCGCCCCGGCTTCAAAGCTCGTCATCGGCGCCTCCAGCCCGCGCTCCTCGGGTCTCAACTTGCTCGTGTCCCCACCCGCGCGCGTTTTAATCTCACATCGCGCGCTCGACGTGATCGATCGCGCGTGCTGCGTCGGTCCACGCATCGCCGCCGTCATCATCGTCGTCGTCGTCACGCACGAGGACGACGACGACGACGTCACCGTCATCCCTCGCGCGATCGCCGCCGCATCCACGCGCGCCATCGACGTCGTCGCCGTCGCCGTCGCCGTCGCCGTCGCCTGCGTCAACGCCCGTCGCATCGCACGCATGGAAAACATCATCGTCCGCGTCTCGGTGCGCGACTCACACACGCCCGACCGCGCGCTCGGTCGACGCGCGTCGACGTGTGACGACGGCGAGGCTCGAGGGTGGGACCGCAGTCGAGCGCGCGCGGTGTGTGTGTGTGTGTGTGCGTCGCGGTGTTATGATTGCCACTCCGAAAGCGCGAGCGATGCGCGCGACATCGTTGATGATTAAACGATTCGTTGGACGACGCGGGGCGACGACGGGCGCGGGGACGAGCAGCGCGGGGACGTGGTGGTGTTCGCGAGCGCACTCGAGGTGCATGGCGGTTCGGTGCGCGTCCACGACGAGTGAAGGGCGGAAATCGCGCGTGGTGTTCCTGGGCACGCCAGATTGCGCCAGAGATGTGCTTGGACGCATGCTCGATGCGGCGAGTGCGGCGGATTCGATGTTTGAGGTGACGGCGGTGGTGTCGCAACCAGGGCGGCCGCGAGGACGCGGACGCAAAAGCGACGCTCCGGCGCCGTCGCCCGTGGCGGAGCTCGCGATGCAGCGTGGGATGACGGAAGATCGTATTTTATGCCCTGAAAAAGCAAACGAAGAAGCGTTCTTGAACGCGTTGCGGGAATTGGATATCGACTTGGCGGTGACTGCGGCGTATGGGAACTTTCTTCCACAAAAGTTTCTCGACATTCCGCGTCTCGGGACGTTGAATATTCATCCGAGTCTGTTACCGCAATGGCGAGGTGCAGCGCCAGTGCAGCGCGCGTTAGAGAGCGGTCAGGCGGAAACTGGTGTGTCGGTGGCGTATACGGTGTTAAAAATGGATGCGGGACCGATTCTACGACAAGTCAAGCGACCGCTCAACGGCGACGAAAAGGCGCCAGAATTGTTGACTGAATTATTTGAAACCGGTGTGCAGGCATTATTAGACGAACTGCCATCGGTATTTGCTGGCGAAGCTGCATCGCGTGCAACGCCGCAAGGTGAAGCAACCCTTACGCATGCCGCAAAGGTGAGCCCAGAAGAGGGCGACTTAGATTTCACCAAGCAAAGCGCGCGCGAGTGTCACAACAAAGTACGCGCTTTTGCAGGTTGGCCTGGGACAAAGGCAACTTTGAAGGTGAAAGCCGCAGGAGACGACGCAGAATTGAAAGAAGTAGTGATTAAAATTATTACGACTCAAGTCTCGAGCGATGGCGATGCCGTGTCAGCGGGTGGTGTGGTAGAATTACGTAAGAAGATGTTGCGCGTACCGTGCGCCGGCGGCGAATGGTTAGAATTGCTCGAGGTTCAACCTCCCGGCAAGAAGGCTATGGACGCGAGTTCGTTCATCAATGGTTTAGGCAAAGGTGCATCAGTGTATATTTAACATCTATTAGTCTATGCGCTTCATTAAAATTCTCAGAAGCCGTCGTCTGAATCCGAATCCTCAGGTTGTCGAAGGGACTCGCCGTGGCGCAACGCTCGAATGTGCTTGTGTGGATACGTTCTTCCGCACGTCTCACACGGTGCGTTCACACCAAATAATTCGTCGTCATCGTCACTTTGTGCATTTTCATCATCAGATGAAGCATCGCTTTCGACAGCTCTCGTTTTGTCTGCCAACGGATGTCCAGGAATAGCGTCGTGCTTTGCCAACCATCTCAAGACGCGCTCCTCCTCGAAATTTTCGGCGCCACCAAAGTCATCAAGAGCATACGTGGAGAACATCAAACGCCCACGCTTAAACACTAAAACGGCTGGTAGCGCTGGAATTCTGTATTTCCGCATCGCCGCTGAGTCATCTCTAGGTCTAATGCGCACAAATTTCGTCTTTGCAAATACAGGCGCCAAGTCGTCGCACACTTCGTCGATGCGCGCACACTGTTCGGCACCCTCAAGAACAAAGTGTACGACAACTCGCGTGCTCGCTTTGAGCGTTTCGCCGAGAGCGCTTTCTTTGATTTCGGAATATCTAGCTCGTCTTGCCTCAGCGGCAGCCACGGCGGCAGCACCTTTCAGTTCTCGTAATCGAGCTTCTTGAATCGCGCGCAACGCGCCATCCTCGTCTTCGTCATCATCAGTCTTTGCCCAATCATCCTCGTCGTCGTCTCCTGCGTTGGCCGCATGCGCATACTCTGCCCCATGCGTGGCTTCGCGCGCAATCGTCGTTCGCACATTCGTCCTATCTTGCGATAGAAGTTCACCAATCATGCGCGTCGCCTCGGCGCGTTCAGCGGCATCCTTCTCGCAGCACCCCGAAGGTCGTGGAATGTGCGCGCCTTCCTCGCCGAGCGCGTCGAGTTCGTCATCAATCCATGATTTACACGCACCGACGTGTTTTGTGCCGCAGTCTGCACCCATATTCGCGCGCGCGCACGAGAGTGGCGACGCGACAGTCGCGACTGGCGATGTGCATCGTGTTCTCACAACCCTAGGCGCCTGCGCTGGAACTGGTGAGCTGCGCGCCATTGCGCGACGGATGTGGGGACGATGGGTCAGCACGGCGTTGAATGCGACGCATGATGCATCTTCATCGTTGCGTGCGAATCAAAGGACGATTCGCGCGGTGTGTTCGTCGAATGTGGTGTGTATGACGAAAGACGAGAGTGTGCACGCAACTCCAATCGACGTGAAAGGCGCGGAGCGTAGAGCGAGAGAACGCGCAGAAATGCTGCGAGATAAACAGACTGCTGCAGCCGTACAGGCGATGATGATATTCGACCGAGAACTCATCAAGGCGAGGCGAGATCGGGCGGCATTTTTACAACGTGAAGCGTTGCAAACGCGGCGGACGGCTCCAGATGGGCTATTGGACGAGCTCGCACGGCGGTTACTCGATAGATTATTGGACATTAAACGTGATTTTAAGAGAGTGGTTGTCCTTGGTGGAGCATCTGAAGCTATTACCCGACGATTACTTGCCGAACGAAATGATGTGGAAACGATTGTTGTCGTTGATTTGTCGGCGGATATGTTAAATTTTGTCAAAAGTGTCGTCGGTGAGGCACCCAAGAGACGTGATGGCGCCTCGGTTGAAGTTTTATATGTGCAAGGGGATGAAGAAAACTTGCCTCTCAAAGAAGAATCAGTAGATGCGGTAATTAGTTGCTTAGGATTACACTGGGTGAATGACTTACCAGGAGCAATGTCGCAAGCCGCGCGCGCGCTCGTTCCAGACGGGTTGTTTTTATCATCAATTTTCGGTGGTAATACGTTGCAAGAGCTCCGCATGGCTTGCGCATTAGCAGAAAGTGAACGTGAAGGTGGGGTTAGCTGCAGGGTATCACCATTGGCGCATGTCAGAGATGCAGGAAACTTGCTCGGCCGAGCCAACTTGCGCCTTCCAGCGGTTGATGTTGACTCCGTCGTCGTCGGTTACGATTCCCCCATGGAGCTTGTTGAGCATCTGCGTAAGATGGCTGAAACGAATGCTGGTCTTTCGCGTCGTCCGTTTCTCTCTCGTCATACCGCACTAGCTGCAAGTGCGTTATATTCAGACATGTTCCCCGCGTCAGCCGCCCAAGCCTCGTCGACAGATGCCAACGCGCGCTCGGGGGTCGAAGCGACGTATGAAATCCTTTACATGACTGGTTGGCGTGCGCACGATTCCCAACAAGCTCCAAAATCTCGTGGCAGCGCTACGGTATCGCTCGCAGATTTACAGAAACACTTGGGCAACGGCGCCGATGCGTCTACCAAAGCAACATAACTTTGCGCGGCTGACGTCTCGCGCTCGCTCCGTGAGCACGAAACGACGGTGGTGATTCACGTGCGTCATCATCACGCAGTATCTTAGTCTAGATTTAGCTATTATTCACATCTCATAGTACGTACTGGTAGTCATTAAGCGACAGATGTGACTGTCGCGCCAGCCATAAAACAAAATCCGTCATCGTCATCATCCATTCATGGATTCGTGCAAATCTCGAGGCCACGTCGCTCGAGGTGGAACGCGCACTGCGACGTTGAGGCGCCTCAGTTCAACGCGCGCGCGGTGTGACGTCGACGCGAGTGCGCGTAAACGCACACGAATATATTATTTCAACACATCTACGCACGACCCAGTGCGTGTGCGTGCAACCGCGTGGCGAACGGCGCAGTCGCACGACCATTCAAACAAACCCCAGGCGCGAGGCTCGCGAAGGCACGCGTGACAAATGGCGCACGTCGACGCGGATGCGATGACGCCGCTGGTGAGCCAAACGTCGGATGACTGGCTGACGAATTTCTTTGATACGTTTGATACGACGATCACGGGAGACGCGGTGGACTTTGCGCTCGGGGCGTCGGAGACCGCGATCGGAGTGGATTTGGGACTGGAGCTGTGCAGAGAGGCTTCGGAATTCACCGAAGAAGCGGGTGAAAACGGGAAGAGAGGACGGGCGACGGAAGCGACGACGGCGCCGTTGAGCGAGGGGGCGAAGAGAAACAAGTCTAAGCGCGAGAAGCTTCGTCGAGATGCGCTCAACGACAAGTTTATGGAGTTGAGCTCTGTTCTTGAACCAGGATCGGTGCCGAAGACAGACAAGGCAAAGGTTGTAGTGGCGGCCACGGCGTTGATTAAGAAGCTTCGCGACCATCACAATAGATTGACGGAGATGATTGTCAAGATGCAAGCTGAAAAGACGAGACAGCAAGAAATGAATGCGCAACTAGTTCAAGAAAAGACGCAACTGCTGCACGAGAAGCTTCGCATCGAAGCGCAGTTGCAAGCTTACTTGACGACTATGCCCTTCGCTTCGCCTTTGGGTGGTGTTGTGACTGGTACGGCTGGTAAAACTGCAGTCGCCCCCGCTCCTGTATGGGCGTTCCCGACGCCGTTCTTGGAGCAACCGACTAGTGAAGAGGAGGATGTCACGCTCCGAGCGCCCGTTGCGTAAGTTGAATTGATTTACTATAACCATGTAGCTACCTAGTCTAGATTCTATGATATGATTCATAACAATACAAATACCATGCGTGTAACACTCACACGCACATGTCGACCTCACGTGAGCCCGAGAACATCTCTATAGTTTCGCCCTGGCTTGCAAACTATGAAATCTGCCATGTCGTCGTACTCATCCTGACGACCTCCTTCTTGTGCGATGACTGCATCCAAGTATGGATTTCTTACGCGTTTGCGCGGTTTCGAGGATGAATTTTCACGTGATGATGCGTTCGAATTCGGAACACTCCCAGCAGCTGCACGCGATCCAGTAACTGTTTGCACGCTTTCACCAAGTCTCCTAAGATTTTCACTGTACTTTGTAATGTCATCCAGTGCAAGCGCGTTGGCTATCGCGACTAGACTACAATCCAGTGGAGCATCATGCGCCAGAGCGAGCTGTAAAGCTCGCAAATTAGTGAAAACCCCAGCACAGACTGTCATAAACTCGCATCTTTGGAGTTCAAGCTTTTGCAACTCGATGAGCGGAAACAACTCTATCATCTTCGCCGTACTGTGGTGCAATCGAGCGCCAGCTAAAACCAAAGCTGCATCTATACGCTGACCATCGATATTAGCTGCAGTGTTTTGTGCCAAACAAAGCTCTGACGCTGCTTCTATGCTCTGATACATTGCGCTGTTGACGAGGGTAAGAAAATTTGCCACGCCATCGCACACACTTTGCTTTTCGTAGACATCACGCATCAAGATACTACTAATTTTCACCAGAACCGACGTTAAAGAAACAAACGCATCGCGCATAGAATAAAGATCGACACCACTTTCTTGCTTGGTCAATCTCAATACAATGTCATTCACCGCAATCATCAACGTTATCAACTGCTGCGGGAAACTCGGAAGCGTATCAAGAGTGTATCGCATTGCTATTTTGAGCATGCGCGAAGCTGTTTTCAAGCAATCTGGCAGACTTGAGCGCTGTTCGTGAAACTTCAATACAGAGTGCGTGATCTCGCAAATGACTTGCGCCGGTAACTCACGGAACTGGATCACCACATTTTCCAACATCAACACGGCGTTTTCCACGAGCTCATTTTCATTCAGCTCAAACGCTGACATTGGAAGTAATATGTCTAATAGTACAAGGCATTCTGATATGACTGAATCCCAGCTTTCAAGTGGCTCATCTAAAGAGTATGTTTGTTGTACCTGATGATGAAGAGACGAGATGAGGAGCGCAACCATGCTAGAAATTGGTGACTTTGTGCTCGCACGCCCAGCGTTGATGACACTGCTCCTTTTAAGATGAGGTTTTGCAAAGGCAACGACTGACTTCACACCTCTCTCCAATACCTTATCGTTCAATGCATTTGAAATTAAGCTCTGGATCGATTCAAGAGCTGGTGACTTCTCAAGTGAGGCTTTCGTTGATCTACTAATAGCGACCCAACAAACACTTTGCAGTGTTTGCAGAGACATCATCGTGCCTTTCACCGATAGCACGTCAGAGCGCAATTTACCATTATTGAACGCGAACCAGTGCTCATGCAAAGTGTCTAAACATTGACTAGCGCATGAATCCAACAGCAGTGTGCATCGCTCGTCTTCAGAGGAAAAGTGCGTTTTCAAAACTTCACCACAAAGAGTCATGACGTGAAAGCGCTGCTCTAAAGACCACTCTGTATCACCAAACTCGACCGCGAGAACGAGTAAACTTGAACATCCACTGACAGACAGAACGGAAACATAATCTTGTTTTGGTTGTAACTGCGATAACTTGAGGTGTGTGTCGAGTAAAAGAGTAATAATCCAGCTTTCCCAAGAACACGAACCTGCTAGTCCCAGTTGTATGTCATCGAGAATGTGTTTGAACTGTTCTGAGTGAGACAAGATTGCATCGAGGACTGTCTCAACCATCAATCGCAGTGGCGCTAGTGGCAGTAGAACTGACGGACAGTTTACAGCGTCATCTGCAACGCTGTCATTGTCTATCTCAACCTCGAACTCACCGTTTTGTTGCTCCATTGTCTTCTTTAATATTTCGCGTAACACGCATATCGTCTCCACCCCCTCTTGAATAACACGAGCGTTTGGCGTAGATGCTTGTTCCGTACTAAGCGCGCATATTAAATTGAGAGCGCTCGCCACGGAACAACAGATACTTTCGTCGAGTCCATACGACCACTGTCCATCTGTGAGAAGACTTCGAATCATCTTAAGCGATTCAGTGCTGCGTTCGATCGCTTTACTTTCTGCTTTTTCGAGCACAGACGCATCTATTGACACCCCGTCTTGCAGTGATGATGCAACAATTTCAAACACCGTTTGTTGAACTGGCGTGTGTTCATCTGCTGATATTAACACTCGGTGCAGCGCCTGCATGCCTTGGCTGACGTTCAATCCACACTTGAGCATTTCCTTAACTAAACCTAAACCCGATACCACGGAGGAAATTTCATCTTTTTCGATTAATTCATTTACCGCATTCATCGTCGCCAGTGGAGCCAATATTCTTTGCACTCGTGACGAGGCAACTTTTCCCATGCTATGTGACAGCTCTGGTACGCATCTGACGGCGTTTTGAATGTGCTCGCTAATTTTACTTTTCTCTTCCGTTGTGAGCTGTTCACGCTGCATAATTTGCTCCAGGGCTTCGATCGCATTTGTGCGCGATGACATTTGCTGCAAGAGACCACCGACGACGCTGGCATAGACTTCTCGTCTAAAACTCGTGATGACTCTTAACAAATTTATTGACGCCACCGTTAACGGGTCCTTGCTCGACACTAGAACACTTACCAAACATCTCACATCCTCGTCTTCGCTCGCATCAATAAAATTTGATATATCTTCTTCCGTAGCTGCATTCGCGACATGAATGACCGCCTGAACGACGCGGCTGGACGTTGACTTGTCTCCCGCGCCGACGATGCTCGTCAAAAGCACCAACGCCGTGCATATTGCCCCAGTGCTTGGCTTATTCATATATGCATCTATCAAGCTCGACGCAAATGTTGCATTTAATCGTCCCGCTCGACGCGTCGCGCGTCCAGCGCTCGCACGCGTCTTTGCCGTGGTTTCACTCACCATCTCGAGCACGTCAATCCAAGCACGCGTTCCGTCGCGCATCCCCGCGTCGGCGTTCCTATCCTCATCCTCGTCGCTTTCATCATCCGCGTCGTCACTCACCTCTCCTCCTTTATCTCCTCTGTGTCCTCGTCCTCGTCGTCGTGTCACCATCGCACAACACGTCTGACAAATCAACGCAATCACATCCATGGGCAGCGCTCCGCTCGCGCACCCCGCGCGCACGCCCGTCACCAGGCGTTGTCGCACGAGTTCGTCCACGTCCCGTCCCAATCGCGTGTGTGCGATGACGTCTAACACGCGCGGTAACGCCTCGATCGTCCATTCACCCACGAGCACGTCGTTGGCGCGCGTCATCGCGTCACACAGTTGCGACAATGCGCGATTGCGCAATCGTTTGGTGCATCGTCTCGACGACGACGATGACGACGACGCCATTGGTCGACCGACGGTTGAAGCGTTGAGGCGTTGGTGTAGTCGGAGGAGGAGTACGCAGGAAGTACGTGCGACGAGCACACGTCATCATTGACGGCGCCGACGATGACGACGACGGCGACGCGGTTGACGACGACGACGATGCGAGGCGTGTTGGGTGAGCTCCGCGCGCTCGCGTCACCGGTCGTGTCGTCTGCGTCGTCAACGCATTCAGCGTCGATGGCGCATAGGACGTACGTGACGATGCATAGAATACCCACCGTTGCGCACCGAGTGACGACGACGTCGACGATGACGGTGGCGGCGTTGTGGACGCAGAAGACGAGCGCGGTTGGGGCAGTCGCGCGCCACGCGAGGCTGCGTTGGAGCGCTGCGGCGCCTCGAGCGAATATTTGGGAACACATTCAACGCAATGCGTCATCAAAACAGGTGAAAAGGATGTACACTGCGTCGACAGTAGCCGCGGTGGCGCCATCAACGCTTGTGGTTGGCGGTGAGCGAGCCACGCGTCACGTCGCGTGGTGGCTCGCGGGTGGGTGCGCGTGGGTGTTTAGTATGGTTGTCTTGGGCGGCGCCACGCGCTTGACAAGGAGTGGATTGTCTATGACGGATTGGAAATTTCAATACGAACACCCACCGCTCACCGATGACGATTGGGCGCGAGAATTTGAAAAGTATAAACAAAGTCCAGAGTTTAAAAAGACAAACTTGGGCATGACGGTGGATGAGTACAAGTTTATTTATTGGATGGAATACGGACACCGAATGTGGGGACGCGTCTTGGGGTTGTACTTTGTCGGTCCGTTGGCATATTTTGCGTCTCAAGGATACATCACCTCGGCGTTGGCGAAGCGACTCGGGGTGTTTTTCGTCTTGGGTGCCACGCAAGGAATGATTGGGTGGTGGATGGTGAAGAGTGGACTCGAGGAGCAAGAATTTTCATACGACTGCCCACGCGTGAGCCCGTATCGATTAGCCACGCACTTGACTGGGGCTTTTACGATTTACACAGGGATGCTATGGACGACGTTGAGTGTTATTAGTCCGCTTTCCCCGAGTCAAAGTCCTGGTGCGACGCAGATGTTGATTGACGCGAGCAAGCGCCTGCGAGGCATCGTGCACCCACTCGCCGGCCTCATCGGCGTCACGGCTATTTCTGGTGCGTACGTCGCGGGCATGGATGCTGGGCGGGCATACAACACATTTCCTTTGATGGGTGGAAAAGTCATTCCGGATGAATATTGGGCACAATGGGAACAAAAAGGTTGGAGAAACTTTTTTGAAAATACCGCGGCTGTGCAGTTCGACCATCGAGTGTTGGCGTTGACGACGTTGACCGCGGTATCTGCCGTGTGGCTCGGTCATCGAGGGTCCAGTGCTTTACATCCACAATCACGCATGCTTTTACATGCTCTCCTTGCGACGACTGTTGGACAAGTGACTCTCGGGGTTGCGACTTTACTCTATCACGTCCCTGTTGAACTCGGCTCGGCACACCAAGCAAATGCCTTGGCGCTCTTCTCCGTCGTCCTGGCATTGATGCACTCCTTAAGAGGGCCGAAGCGCGCGCCACGACTTTAGCACATTATTACAGCAGCGATTTATTATATTTAGACAAACAATTTCTAGCTATCATTACCAAGCTCACCCCGAGCGCGACGCCAGGCTATACTTCCAGAGCGCCTCCCCGGAAGCGATTCGCCGACATCCTTGGCGTCGAGACTGAGTTCCTCTTGTTCGCGCGCATCCTCTCGTTCGAGATGTTGAATCTCGTCGGGCAAGAACCCGCGCTTTATTCTAAGTTCATTCGTTAGTGATTTCAACGTCTGCTTCAACCAAACCTCATACACTTCGCCGCGTCTGGGCCTGACAACGTTCATATCTTTGACGTAACGCCGCGTCACATCGACGATGCCTTCGACGGAAAATGCGATGACGTACGTCAACTTTTTACCCCATCCTTGTTCATACAACAACGGTTTGTCGCAAACATTTTCACACGCATCGCAATGCAGCCACGCTCGTTGATTTTCGCTCCACACCTCCGTCCACACATGGTCCGTCCAATCGAGGCACCATCGCGCCCGGTAGCCCATCGCTCGCGCGCACAACGTAAATGCATTCGCCCATTCCCCACATCGTCCACGTCTAGTCTCTAAAAGTTTAACCGGTGAGTTGAACCGTGGAAATTTCGCCAACGCCGAACATGACGCGCACGAATACACTTCAACTCGCCCAGCCTGGCCTTCTCGTTCTTCATCGGTGGTTGCCGAATCCGTGCGCATGTACGTCATATCTACGTCGCACTTTTCACACTTTATAGCATTCACCCATGTGAAGAAATCGTTTTTAAACCACGCTAAAAGCGCTAATAACGTTCCATCTTCAACACTCATCGTCAGCTCTGTCGACGTCGGCTCTGTCGCTTCGGCAACCGCCGACGGCGCTGCGTCGGTTACCGCGCCGCCGCTCGCCAACGCTCGTCCCTTGGCGCGTAACTCTTCCACTGGTATCACGCTCAACGCACACACCTGACACACGTCGTCTTCATATTTCATCACTGTATCAATTCCACTTCGTAATCGTTGTTCAAATTTCTCGCGTTGGCGACGTAGCTCGGGTTCTAACGACGCAAACGTCCGTCGTGCCACGCGCGTAATCGCCTCCTTGGTCGCATTCGTCGTCGTCGTCGTCGGCGGCGGCGGCGGCGGCGGCGTCATGTGACGGTGATGCAGCGAACACGCGTAATCAACACCGCATGCGATGTGTGCGACACGTTTCGTGACGTGCGTGCGACTCTGACGTCACGAATGAGTATTGGTTCTGGTTCCCCAGGTGATGGGCAGCCGCGTGGGGCGCGAGATCGATGTCGATCGTGTCCAAGCCTCACACGCCTCACACGCCTCACACGACGACGACGACGACGACGACGACGACGACGATGGCGACGAATGAGGACGATTGTGTGGGTACTGCACCCACACATGCGTTAGATGACGATAAAACCGTCATCATACACGACGTGCACGTGGGTGAGAAGCGACGCACGCGCGAAGGCGTGGATGAGGATGGCAAGGACACCACGAGAGAAGTGCGCGGGAAGATTGACACGACGACGACGACGACGACGACGACGACGACGACGACGACGAGTGCTGAGGCGAAAGATTCCAAAGATCTAGCTCCGAGTGCTGGCGACGTTAAAGACGATGAACGAACGACGACGACAGACAAGGACAAGGATGAGGACAAGAACACGACAGCGGCGCCAGTGTTTGGAGGCGCTGCGTCGACGGGTGGCTTTGGTTCGGCATTGACTGGCGCGGGTTTCAGTGGGTTTGGAGGATTAAAAGCAGCGAGCACAGGAGGCGGATTTGGTGGATTTGCCGCCGCCGCATCGACGACGACGACGAGTGGATTTGCGAGCGCTCCAAGCGCTCCGGTGTTCGGTGGCGCCAAGGCTCCAGTCGCGCTGTTCGGCGCTGGGAAGAAAGCTGACGGCGATGAAGAGGAAGGTGAAGACGATCCAGAAGCTGAATTGGCGAACGATAACATTAAGCCCGTGGTGGAGTTAGAAGTCGTGGAAACGAAAACTGGTGAAGAGGATGAGACGTGCGCGTTCCGCACCGAAGGAGCGTTGTTTGAGTATGTAGTAGACGCCGAGAAAGGCGCTCAATGGGTTGAACGAGGGCGTGGAGATTTAAGATTGAACGAGGGCGAAAGCGGCTCTCGACTAGTCATGCGCGCGAAAGGTAACTACCGTTTGATGCTCAACGCCGCACTTTTCAAAGGGCAGAAGTTCAAGTTGATGGAAGGCGGAAAGGGAGTGTCTTTTACATGTAAAAACGCCGTCAACGGTACGGATGCAAAGATGACTACTTTCGCTTTGAAAATGCGTGCAGCGGCATCAAACGCGCAGTCCCAGGCAGATGGCTTTCAAGCAGCGGCGACGAAAGCAATAGCAAAGCTGGAAGACAAGTGAATTCAACTAGCATACATCTAATTTACAAGAAAGCTCTAGCACACTATTTCTATTGATTTTCATATCCCATCGAGCGCCATCAACAACGATTTTATTTTGACTTTTGGCGCCTGTTCCAAACCTTTTCTGTATCGCCAAATGAGTTTAAGCGCATCGTTATCCGTGTAATTGATCACGATGGGCAGTTTCAAGTTCCTATTACCTCCTTTGAGGGAAACAACAAGCGAACCAGGTGCGAGCGCGCGAATTGCGTGACGCGTAGCTGGAGCGAAAGTTTCTAGTGGCACTTCGCGTCCAAGAGTATTCAGTACACTTTTCAGTTCTGATCGCGATAGTTCAACACGACGCTTTGTAATGAATGGCTCGATGATCTGCATACCATCTTGTGTCAACATGTAAAAGTTATCGCGCTCTGATTTCTCCCAAATTTTCACCCCCGACCATACGCACTTCATTCGCTCAGCGCCGATTGAATCAATACAGTGATCTTTCACGCCGTCTGCGATGTAAACTACAGATTTATCTTGTTCGGAGCGGGAAAAGAGATTTTTTGCAATACTTTTCGAGAAATCCTCTCCCAATCCGAAATCTTTTGCGAGAGATTTAACCAACTTAATCGAAACTTTTGAATACGAATGTTTCGGTGCAGTGCGCGAATATCCCGAGTGTGCATCTGCTTTGTCATTATTTGTCGCCGTTTTAGGCCCAGGAATTGGCGCAACTTTCTTCAACAAGACTGCAAAAAATCCACCCATGTCCTGTAAATGGGGTACGAGCCGCATGCAGTGTTCCAAACCCGTACTTTTGCTCGCGGCGCTCGGACCTCGCATGATACGCTTGCCTAGCACGCCAACTCTACTCTGAGGAGGAGGCGCATCTTTTGGTGCTTCTTGCTCTTGCGGCCACATTGATTTTGCAAATTTTCGCTTCAATCCGATTGGTACTGATGGTTTTTGGCTATCTTCATATTTGGGATATTCGACCACGTCGCCTTCGACCATGGTTACCACTCGCCATGTTGATAATCCGGGTCGTCGGAGCAGTTCAGGAACTCTATCTGACGCGTCCACGATTTCAATTGCGCCACCACAACGCTTAATGAGCTCTGCTACGACGGCTTCGTTTTCTACAGGATTGAATGAACACGTACTGTACACCATGTACCCGCCAACTTTGAGTAAAGCGGCTCCGCGTTGAGCAATGTGCAGTTGGAGCTTGTGCAACGTCATCGCAAATTCGGGCTTCCATTCGGACCATATTTGTGGATTTTTACGCAAAGTACCATCGCCAGAGCACGGTACATCGCATATAATTCTATCATACGATCCTTCTGGATACCGTCCGCCACTCTCAGCGTTCACTTCGTCACTCACTGGAACATTCACATTTGGATACCATTGCGCCTGATGCGTCGTCACCATCAAGTTTGCTGTCGCGTTTCCAAGTGCCGAACATCTACGAACGAGAAAGTAACAGCGCATGGGATTAATGTCATTTGCAATGACACAACCAGATGCCGATCCTTCAGCCCCATTCGCATTCAACGCTTCTAAAGCTTGCGTAGTTTTCGAACCCGGTGACGCGCACAAATCCAGTACGCGGTGGTGCGGCTCAATTTGTAAAATTGCAGCTGGCACCATAGAGTCCACGGCTTGGCGCGTCAACACACCCGTGTTGTTTGTCTTTACAAGCCATCTTTGCAAGTCTCTCAGCATCGGATTGCGACTAAATTTCAGGCTCATTTTATCCACCCCGAGTTGCCAGCCGTCGCACCACGCGAGACGCGTCGGTGGAGGAATGACGCGTCCTCTGTCATCTCTTGTCTCTCGAGCATTTTGCAGAAACGTTCGCGAGGCATCTAGAGCTTGCTTGACTTCTTCTCTTCTACTCGCCATTCTATTCATCCTAAACGTCACCGGTAAGGGCGTGCGTAAATATCTTAGAAACTCTGCCCATTCCTCCTCGCGTACAATGTGCTGACGCTTGTAGTACACCTCAAACGGGGTTTCTTCATCCACTCGAAGCGTGCGCGAGAACCATGGCGCGGATGTGCGAGGTAATACGATTGAATTCTTCTCATTCGTCGTCGTCGTCGTCGTCGTCGTCGTCGTCGTATGTTCACCATCGTGTACTCGAGCATCGGCGTCTTGGTGCGCACACGCCGCCGCCCGTCGTCGTTTCGCCGCGCGCACTAACGTTTTCGACCGCGACCTCGACCGCGACGACCGCGACGGCGGGTGGCTCCCGGCGGCTAGGTCGTCGTCGTACCCGTACCCGTCGTCGTGCGATGTCTCCATATCCACCCAGCCTCCGTCGCCGCGTCGTCGCGGTGTCGCGCCACGCCGTCACCACCCCAACGCACTCGAGCACTGCTCGCACTGTCGCAGTCGACATCGGTTCGTCGATGGCATCAATCATCATCAATCATCACCTCGTAATAAAAACTACGAGGTGGCCACAACGGTCTGCGTGGGAGTGCGCGAACGTGGAGTGACGATCGACGACGAGCACGAGCACGACGAGGGGTTTACGTGAATCTACTCGTCGTCGTCGTCGTCGTCGTCGTCGTCGTCGTCATCGTCGTATCGCCGCCAATCGCCGTCAGTCGCGGTGGTGACCATGGTTGCGAGGAGTGGCGTCGATGGGCGCGCGCACGGTGATGTGGCGAGTGCGGACGAACAACCGACGACGAGCGATGCAATCCCAGAAGAATACTTGGAAAATGTCGCGAGTGTGATGCGGCAGACGCTGGGCGAACTTGATGATTTCATCGCGGCGTGGAAAGACAAGACGCGCGAGACGAGCGACAACGTCGGCGAGGTTGGTGTTTCAAACCATACGGCTGGGACGCGTGGTGACCAAGACGACGACCCGATTGTGTTGTGCGCGGATCCTAGGGAAAGAATACGATTGGAAGATTTATGCGCAAGCGAGAATGCTTTACTGAGCAAGACGACGATGATAGTCGCGCACTTGGGTGAAGAAGTTCAACGTTTGGCGCGCATAGCTGAAGAAATAATCTATCCGCTGCTTAACACCTTTGGCGAACGTGCAGAGGTAAGCGAGGAGGAAATGACGGATGAGTACTTGAGAAACGTTTTTGTGGATAAGTTGCAACCCTTGCAAGACTCGCTGCTGTTCATGGATCAGCTCAGGGCTGTGATTTGCAACTTGTTTACGCAACTTTCGGTGGTCTACTCAACTTTTGCGGCGTATACGCCTTATCAATCTGTACGACTTTCGTGGGCGTTCGACATGCTTGGCTATGCCTTGTCCATTGCTGTGGGTGTTGATGAGGCGGTGAGGAGTAACAAAATTCTTGGGTCAGCGCTAATGAATTTCAAACGCGCCGTCTTGGTCCTTCGCGCGGACCCGCCGCAGTTTGGCATGAATGAGGTTGATGTGTCGAGTCTAGACTCAGCGCTCTCCATCATCGACAAGCAACTTTTTGCTGCCTCGTTTTTCAACGATGTACTAAGTGAACTAGAACAAGCTGAGCAGCCTGATCGATTTATCAAGGAACTCGCCGGGGCGACGTTGCAATGCATCGAAAGCACCTGCGCGCGAGTGCATTCCAAGGCTGAGCGACTTGGTGACAAACGCACGTTGCTTTCAGCCATCTGTTTGACTGTTCTCCATTCAAGATTAGTGCCCGATATACCAGATCGAAAGCTCTGTTCGCGAGCATGGGAAGTTCATAAGTTGTTCACGCTCTTGCCAGTGGCGACATCTGTTTCGGTGTGTCCAGGTGCAATTTTGGACGCGCATCTCTCTCCAGCTTCGCGAGAATTTGGGTTACCGAACGGAATGGACGCCATAGTTGCATTACATCGAGAAACGCTCAATAACCTCGATCAAACGTTCCCAGCAAAACTCGGTGGTATGATTTTAGAGACGGTGAGCTGGCTGGCGAAGTTTACCGCGGCTCCAAATATAACACCCAGCCTAGCGAGTACGATGAGCGCTCGCGTGGCGTTATTCAAACAAGGAATCGCGTTGGCAAATCGCATGCGGCATTATATTCAAGAAATTATCCATTTACATGTCTCTTTGGATGCACCTGTCACAAAGCGCCGTATCCAGCTCATAGCTCAAGGCGTGGAAATGTTACAAGCGGTGTACGACGCACTCACAGGAAATGTGAATCTGAGTCTAGAGATGCACCACTTGCTCAAATTTATGCTCGATCGCATTTTACGCGCCATGGTACGTTCATACGCGCGGCTTTTGCGCATTTGAAACACAAGACTGACCACCCACACCGCACAGGTTCCCGCGCGCGAATTAATGGAAAATACAATTGCTTCGGCCTCGACATCGAGTGGCTGGGGGCACTTGCAGGCGCATATTTCAGCGGGAAAAGGCGAAACTAATAAACAAGACGCATTGACAAACATAAACATTGCAGGTAATTATTTAAATCATCAAAACAAAGGGTCGTTGAATTAATTGTTTATTTAATTATTTAGTGCACGTGCTATCTGGACCAGCGACTCAAAAAAGGATGAATGTTTTCCGTATATGTCTCGACTCGATCCAAGGAGTAGGTGTACTAGGAGAGCAAGATGTTGTTGACATCGCAGAGCATGTCGAACTTATCGAGATGCTGTCAAACTACCGAAAGACGGTCCAAAATCAATGTGACACGTCCTTCCTGTTTTTTGTCCGAGAATTATTTCCAGCAATGTTATCGGGGATTTATGGCAACGCTCACGAAGCAGGACGTCTACCGTTGTTAATTAATTCGTTTCGATGTTGCGAGACATTATTAATGCGCGGAGGTACAAATGTCGCTGAAATGACTGCTTTACAGAATTATATCGAAAGTTCTCTCGAACGAGAAATAATTCAACCACTTTGTCGAGATATTGAGACGGATCTTCGAATTCACTTGCACTCGGCTCGAATTGTTGGCATCGCAGAGGTTAATCCATTCAAAAATGGTGTGCGGGACTTGTCATTCTTCACAAATCTGCCCGCCATGCGCATGTTGAACTATCGGGTAAGTTAGTTAATTAATTAATTCTGATGCGAAAATTAGAAACTGACCGTGATTTCATTTTTATTGACAGATTGACATTAAAAGTCGAGTTGAAGATTATTTAAATCGGACTTTTCATAATCACACCGCAATTGCGCTGCATAACTGGAAGGTAAGTGGGAAATTAATTAATTAAAATAGATCGCGGTCGCGTCGAGAGTGCCTTCGTAAAACCATCAAAACACAGTCACTGACGTCGTACGTCACGCAGTCTTACACCGAAATGAGGAATTTAGCAATTGAGAAGTACGGTTTACACCTTTCAGAGATTGAATTACCAAGCCAGACGCTTGAGCAAGGCTTGGATGTCCTGGAGCTGATGCGGAACATCCACGTCTTCGTATCAAGATACATGTACAACTTGAACACTCAATGTTTCGTGGAAAAGCTTAGTGCAGCGTTAGATCGCAAGCACTTGAACACAATTAGTATTAGACACGTCGCGAACTCGATCAGAACTCATGGAACGGGGATCACGCACACTACCATCAACTTTGCGTATCAATACTTGGCACAAAGGTTTCAGATTTTCAACCAATTCTTGTTTGACGACCACATCAGGAGTCAACTCATGAAAGAAGCTCGAATGGTGCAAGCCGAGATGAAAGCAAAAAGCGATGCAATCAAACTTAGTTCGAAGCAAGGTGGATATCTCTCATCGATGGTTGATGACAAGTTTGAGTACCCGGTCGAGCGCGCTTTGCGCCTCATGCGTGACATCCGTAAGCTCGGTTTGACTGAGGACGGGTCGTCATTCATTGATCAATTTCGAGTTTTAGTGACGGAAATCGGCAATGCGCTAGGATTTGTGCGCATGGTGCGTCTCGGAGCGATGCATTACAGTACAAATGCTTCGAAATTTGTGCCGAGCGCCTACGCTAAGACGTCGAAGCAAAGCCCAATTTTCGAGGCAGAGGGCATATCAGACGTCACGAAACGGGCGTTCAAGAATCTGGAAAATGAACTCGAGGCGTTGAGTACGAATGGTACGGAAGGTGCAGACTATTTTCAAGTCCTAGTGTCCGTATTCTCCGCCGAACTGAGAGGTGAAGGCAACGCTCACCTGAACGATTTCTACTTGATACTTCCTGCGCTCACCATGAGTGCGGCGGAAAACATGCTTGCCGCCAAGGAGAAACTCAATCGACGAGGCAAAGAGTCGCAGACTGCCACGTTTACTGATGACGGCTTCGCACTCGGCATCGCGTACTTGCTCAGCGTGCTCGACCAACACGAAGCGTTTGACGCGCTCCAGTGGTTTGCCTCGACGTCGCAATACTTTAATGACGAAGAGAAACGCGCTGAACAAGATGCAAACGCGGGTAGCTATGGTATTTTAGGTCGCTCGTCGGAAGAAACTCAAAAACTCAAAGTCAAGCTCGCCAGAATTGCAGCTTTACGTGAAGAATTTGTGCACTTGAAACACTCCATGATAGGCGCGAAGACTTTCGTGCACTTTTAGGACTCGCTGACTGGTCAATTGACGAGTTAAAATAGTAGGGTGTAATCACATGCACGGACAGCCAAGACCTTGGACCTCGCGCCACGCGCACGTCATTGTCGACCTCGCGCGCCCTTGTGAGTGGTCTAAAGTATCAACGAGTCCTTTGCTAACTCATTTATCGATCGACATGTCACTCGCGTCTGCGCACACGAACGTTTTGGCGCCGACCCGATCGGGTGCCGGCCGCCGCCCTAGCCGCAACACTCGCACGATGACGCGTGTGAGCGCCAATGCGGGAGCCATGGAACAGCTCACGCTGAAGCCGATGAAAAAGATCGAAGGCACCGTTCGCTTACCAGGGTCGAAGTCGTTGTCGAATAGAATTTTGCTCCTCGCCGCGTTGGCAGAGGGAACCACGAAGGTGGAAAACTTATTGGATAGCGATGACATTCGGTACATGGTTGACGCCCTCAAGGTTTTGGGGCTGACGTTTACTGAAGATCGTGAAAACAATATCTTGGAAATCACTGGGTGCGGCGGTAAGTTCCCAGTCGAGGGTGCGGAGTTGTTCCTTGGTAACGCTGGTACGGCGATGCGACCACTCACGGCCGCTGTCGCGGCGGCTGGTAAGGGCACCTTCGTCCTTGACGGTGTGGAACGCATGAGAGAACGACCGATCCAAGATCTTGTTGATGGCTTGGTTCAGCTTGGCGTTGATGCTGAGTGCACGATGGGTACCGGCTGTCCGCCAGTGACTGTGAAGGCGAATGGCTTACCCGGCGGCCGCGTTGAGCTCAGCGGCTCTGTCAGCTCGCAGTATCTCACGGCACTCCTCATGTCTGCGCCTCTCTCCACTGGTACGATTGAAATTGTTATTGTCGATCAACTCGTCTCCAAGCCTTACATTGAGATGACTATTACGCTCATGGAACGATTTGGCGTGAAGGTTGAGCGCTCTGCTGACCTCCAAAACTTCAAGATTCAAGGTGGCCAAAAGTACATCTCTCCGGGCAGCGCGTTCGTTGAAGGCGATGCGTCTTCGGCTTCTTATTTTCTCGCGGGCGCGACCATCACTGGTGGCACTGTCACGGTCATTGGCTGCGGTTCTGAAAGCATCCAAGGTGATACTAAATTTGCGTACACCATGGAACAAATGGGCGCCACGTTGGAATGGGGTCCAAACTCCGTCACCTGCACCGGTCCTAAGGGTCCGCTCAAGGCGATTGATGTTAACATGAATGCCATGCCTGATGCAGCGATGACTCTTGCCGTTGCTGCTCTCTTTGCTGATGGTGTGACTACTATTCGTGACGTTGCGAGCTGGCGCGTTAAGGAGACGGAGCGCATGATTGCTATTTGCACCGAACTTCGCAAGTTAGGTTGCGATGTGTTCGAAGGAGCTGACTATTGCGTCATCACTCCTCCCCAAAAGTTGAATCCGCCAGCGAAGATGAAGGCGAATGTGGATATTGACACGTACGATGACCACCGCATGGCGATGGCGTTCGCTTTGGCGGCGTGCGGCGACGTCGATGTCATCATCAACGACCCGAAGTGCACTCGCAAGACTTTCCCGACGTATTTCGACGTTCTCTCCAGCGTCGTCACAGCGTAAAGCAAAGCACATAAAGACACATACAGACACATACACACGTGAGAAGCGAGCAAGCATAGACAGACACACGTATTTATAGCGCACTTAGATGGTTGAGCAATGAAACGAAAAGCGACGACTGAAACTAATGACCAAACGTAATTTATTGAATAATCCTATCGCTCTCCGAAACTATCACTGCGGCGGTGCACCACCCATCCCTTGCATCGACTGTTGGTTCAATTCCGCGAACCGAAGTGACGTACGCGCGGAATGCTTTAAAAACTTTTCACAGCACTTGGACACGCAGCGCTCTTCATCCTTTTCCAAACTCTTGCGTCTGAACGACTGCACGCACGTGTTAAAGCACTTCTCGACTAAGTTGTTGTACATTTTCAAGCTATAAACACACATTCGAACGCACGTCGCTCGTGGTTAGTCTTCACATGCATCGTCACGCGTCACCCAACGCCCGTCCCAACGCCCGTCATCGCACGCACCTATCTCTGGTTTGCATGGCTTCAATCATCCCTAACATCTTCGCCTTGTCCTCTTCGGCGAAGCCGTTTAACATTTCTGGATCCATGATGACGTACACACGCGTGTGTTGCACGAATAGCGCGCGCTACGGGTCGTCGTCGTCGACGTGTGTCGTCGTCGTCGACGCGAGTGCACGTCAAGTACAACCCTAAACCATACTTTTGCCACATTTTTTGCCAGTCATTTCATGCCAGCACCAGCAGCGCAGTCACATGGCGCGCGTGACATTGGCCGAGAAACTGTTGTGTGACTGTGTGAAGGATGGCGCATAGTGCGACGCATCATTCCACGACGACGACGACGCGCGTGGAACAGACGAGAAGAGAACGACGTGTTGCCGAACGTGTGAGCGCACGCGACCAACGCACGACGCGCGACGCGGACGAATTTGGAAGGACACACCACCACATTTGTGCACCACGCGGGCGGCGCGCGCGTATTGGATTTCAAGACGACGACGTTGAAGATGCAAACACGCACGAGAGCGAGAACTGAGACTGAAGATGCTGTCAGGGCAGATGCTGCTGTACCGTCTGATGCTGATTTGATGGTTTTGTTTGACAAAGTACCGGAATTAAACCATTCTGTGTGGGACGACGTATTTGCGCAACACAACATTGCCGGCGCTTCGCGCGACGGTCAAGTACATTTTCCGGGACACCATCGAAGTCAAAACGCTGGTGAACACGTTGATGAGCATTTTCCAGGGCATGTACGTGCGGGAGAGTATGAGGAGAAGTACGTACCCCCCGCGAATGCGCGTGGTGTTGCCGCCCGATTGGGCGCCGCGACAAAGCCGCGTACACCGCGCGCGATAAAGCCGTGCGTAAAGGTTGAAGGCCTGCCCTTTCAACCAGTGCCAAAAGCACGCTCTTCTCAATACAATGGTGTGTGTCGACACGCAAAATCTGGCCGCTACGAAGCGCATGTTTGGTTGCGCGAATCGAGACGTCAAGTTTACTTGGGTGGACATCAAGACGAGTCCTCTGCAGCTGAGGCATTTGACATCATTGTACTCAAGCTCGCTCGCATGGGATCGCGCTCGAATTCAGGTGTTCGACCTCTGAAAATGAATTTCCCAGAGTCGCGCTACGCCAGTCTCATCGGTTTCATCGATTCTGTATCCTTGGATGAACTCATTATGGAAGTTCGTCGCCACTCTGAAGGATTTGCGCGTTCGTCCAGCGGCTACAGAGGCGTGACGCGTCACGCGAATCACAAATTTGAAGCCCGCCTAGGGGTTCCACGAAGCCACCACATGTACTTGGGACTCTTTGACACTGCAGAAAAAGCTGCAGTGGCGTACGATACTGCACTCGTTCGCGTACGTGGACGCAAGGCATCAACAAATTTTCCACTTTACAACTACGCCGACGCCATCGCATACTACGAGCGCACGCAACGGAACACAAAGTACTGATTTGATTTTGTGTTTTACGATTTTGATACGAATGTAATGGACATAAATGTACAACAAACAGCAAGAACTACGTTTTTGCAATAAATTCGTCGCCTTCGCCGAGCGCTTGCCAAAGATCGAGAGCGCCTGCATCGAATGCTTTACCTTCATCGTTGCCCTCGCCCCATCGGATCGCGTGGCATAACACGCGCACTCCAGCTCGTTGAGCCTCCTCTAAATACCGAGCAAACGAAGGACACGCCGCACCATTAGCACGAAATCCTTTAACGTCACCTCGTCCACACATCAATAAAATAGCTGGACGTGTCTCCGAATTCTTTGCCATCGACGTCAGTTCTCTGATGTGCTCGATTGCGCGGGCGCTGACAACCTTCTCATTATCGGGGCCCTTTTGCCCGCGTTTGCCCCAAGGAAAAATCCCAGCTCGAACATACGAGCTTGGTGGACAATTTGGCGAATACGCCGGGTGCGGTGCTTGAGTCTCAGCTCTAGCGTGAACGAACGCACGCGAATAATCGCTATCGACGACTTGCTTAACTTCCAAAATAGTCACAGAGCCGTCTTCGTGAGTCACAGAAAAGTCTGGTCGGTATGCATTCGACACGCTCTCTGTCACCTGTCGTTTCAGCATTTTCTGAGTCTGAATGCTGTCTTTCATTACGGGACTCGGACCCAATCTATCGTCTAAAGCTCCTTTTTCAAGTAATTTTCTGGCTAGTTGCTCGCCCAAAGCCGGGTTCGCCGATATCCATACTCCTCCACCATCGTGTTCATCTTCTTCGCACCGCAGCAACCGACAGATGTACTCACACTTGGGCGTACCAAATTTCCCTAGCGTATTTTCATCAACGTTGGGCACTTTCGATGCCAAAATGGCTGCGCCTTTACGTAACTTTCCTCCAGAATCAATGTTTGGTACGTGTGTGATGGCGACTTTTTTCGTCGTGCTCACTATGACATCCGCAACGTATGGAGACTTGTTTCGCACCGATGGACGCTGCACGACAGTACAGCGCACCAGCGGGCCCAAATCAATCAACGGCTCGCCCGATACCTGTGCTGGCTCGGCTTCTTGCTTTGTTGTCTTCGCGCGCGCGCCGGCGGCGCGTTTTCTCTTTACCGGCATGGCGCGCCGAGCGAGTGCGACTAGTGAAGCGCGAGCGACAAGGATGCTTGCGTTGACTAATATATTTCACACACGTCTATTCGAAGCGACTCTGCGCTACTATTAGCGTCAGACTCTGATGCTCGTGCGCGTTCGCCGGCGAAGCTCTGTTACAGATGTTCTCTACTTTACAAACAAAGGTACCAACGCTGAAAGCTCGCGCGAAAACGCGTGCATGGGAAACCCCATGACGTTGTAGTAATCACCTACTATACCTTTAATAAACGCAGCGGCTTGGCCCTGAATGCCGTACCCCCCAGCCTTGTCAAAGGGCTCTCCCGTGGCGACGTACGCGTCGATTTCTTTCTCTGTCAGCTCCGCGAACTCAACCGTCGTCGTCTCACTAAATCCCCGCTCAAACACCCCTGTGACCGCGCTAACTTTCGGTAATAGTATTGCCACCCCAGTATGCACCTTAGAACTTCCATTCGACAGCGCTCGAAGCATATCTTTTGCCTCGCGTTCGTCGCTCGGCTTTTCCATCACCGCCCCGTCCCGAGACTCCACCACCGTGTCCGCGCCTATGATGACATCCGGCACCCCATCGCCAACCTCACCACCACCATCTCGCACAAACATCTCATACACGTCTCTCGCTTTCGCCATCGCCGTCGCTTGTGCGTACGCGTGTGCGCCATCGTACGCATTCTTGTCTAAATCTTCAGCGAACGACGACGCGCGCACGACCACGTCGGTGAGCCCGAGCGCGCGCAAGATGTCCCGACGACGCGGACTACCGCTGGCGAGCACGATGTGCGATGCATTGAGCGCGGTGACGTGGGTGAGAATCATCCTAAGCGATTCCACCGATCGTTCGACGCCGCCGACGACGCCCTGTGACGGCTGCGCGGTGCACTGGTGAGTGATGATCTCTCTCTCGCGGGCGTTATCGGCAGAGCACGACGCGCGCGAGTGAGATTGAGACGACACACGAAACGACACAGGGTGGTGAGGTGAAGCGCAGAGCACGAGTGTGGGTGAGATGAGCGCGCGCGAGGAGCAAGCGCTGCATAAACGCCTCGTGGATGCGCTGAAACGTCCCGAGAATGTGACGTGTGCTGAGTGCGATGCGAGGCTTCCGCGATGGGCGTCGACGTCGTTGGGGGTATTTTTCTGTACCAATTGCTCGGGGGCACATCGAGGGTTAGGGGTACATATTTCCAAGGTGAAATCGACGACGTTGGATAAGTGGACCGAGGAACAGGTGGAGTTTATGGAACGCATGGGGAACGCGAGAGCGAACGCGTTTTGGCAAGCGCGAATGCCGGCTGGGGATAAGCCGACGCCGAACGCGTCGAGAGATGAGTGTGAGAGGTTTATTAGAAAGAAGTATGAACGACGGGCGTATGTGGACGCGTCTTTAGGAGATAGACCAGTGCCGAGTGATGGAGTGGGCCAAGGCGGCACGGTGGCAGCGGTGGTTTCCTCGCCCCTGGCGGTGCCCGCGACGGCGGCAGCTCCATCTCAAAATAGCGGTATGTTTGATTTGCTGTCTATGAATGAACCTTCGAGTGCGCAAGCGGCACCACCGAGTGCAGACACTTGGACGGATTTCTCTTCAGCGCCAGTGCAAGCAGCTCCAGCGCAAGTGGGACTGGAGCAGTGGAGCGACTTTAGCGCGCCGCCAGCGGTGGCGCAAGCGTCGCCAGCGGTGCCGGAAGCCAGCGCGGCGGTACCAAATGACGATGCATGGGGTGCATTTGCCCAAGCTCCGCCAGTAGATCTCAGCCCACCGCCGGTTGAACCAAAGAAAAAGCCAGACTTTTCGAAGAATGATATCATGAACTTGTTCGACGCGCCAGCGCCGACGATTCAAAGTACCCCGGGCGTGGTGCCGATGGGAGGTGCACAAGCTCAAATGGGAATGATGGGTGTGATGAATCAGCAGCCGCCCCAGATGCAGGCGTATCAACAACAGCAGATGCCGATGCAAATGCCGATGCACGGTGGCATGGGTATGGGCGGATTTGCTCAACAAATGCCGCAAATGCCGCCGCAGCACATGGGCGCACAAATGGGCGCACAAATGGGAATGCCACAGCAAATGTATGCACCGCAGCATCCCGGAATGATGCCACAGCAAGGTGTTGGGCAACAGCAATTTGCAGGCGTCGCGTCGCAGATGGGTCACATGTCAGCGCCGCACATGATGATGGGCGAACAGTTCCAGTTTAGTCAACCGCAGCACGCGCAGCAGGCGTACGGAATGGGAAACCCATACATGCAAATGATGGGTCAAATGCAACAACCTCAGGCACCGCCTAGCCCGCCGAAGCCTGATACACAGAACATTCCAGAGTTTAAATGGTGAGCGACGCGTTTTCATAGGAATTCTAGCTACGCACTTTATAGCAGCTTAGCGCATGTTTTCATATTCAAATAATGTGTCACATCTATCAACAAAAACCTATTCATCTTCGTCATCGTCATAGTACTCGTACTCTTCGTCGTCATCCTCATCTTCGAACTGTCCTTCGTCGTCTTCTTCCTCTTGTTGCGGGATGGAGACCCCTCGAGAACGAGCGCGCTGTTGACGAAGAGCGTCGCGCTCACGTCTCGCACGCTCCTCTGCCGCGCGCTTTTCAAGCTCCTTACGTTCCTCTGCCGCCTTTTCAGCCGCCTCAACGCCAGCTTTAAGTTTGATCAAACCAAACACGCCAAATGTAATACCCAACACAACGCCGACAATCTTCTTCAAGCCGCCCTGTTTCGGCTTGAAGTTGTGCTCCTTCATCATCGCTACCAATTTCGATGGTAACGCCCCACTCATTTCTTCCAATTTCTCTCCATTCTTGTAAATCTGATACGTTGGAAGCGCCTTCACGTTACACTTTTCCGCCACAGCAGGCACAGCCTCGATGTCCACCCGCAAAAAGCGAATGCGCTTAAACTCCCCCGTGCGCGACAGCGTTTGCATGTACGGCGCCATGGATTTACTCGAAGGGCTGTAATTCTGTGAAACGCACAACACAAAGCACGCACACACACGCACACGCGTGTATACATGATATACATCGTCAGTCATCGAACTCTACGCCCGCACATATCTCCTCCCCCCCCCTCTGCGCCTCCTCGGGCGACGCGCGCGACCAATCCCTCGGTCGCCGCCTCGTCCTCGAACCCGCGGGTACTCGACCACCGCCTTTGCCCTGCACCACCAAACGGAGGCTCGCACACGCGACGAACAACCACGCATCACTTCACTCACCGATACGAATTCCACTAAAATCAACTGATCTTTCCTCTTCAACGCGCGGTCGAATTGCCCTTCATTCGTCATGGTTTCTATCCGGCTAAACGCCTTCATCTTTCTCGCCCCCCCTGGACGTCGTCGCGCGCTCATCTCGTCGTCGTCGTCGTGTGTGTGTGTGTGTGGTTAACAATCAATACACTCGTGCGTGGTGTCGTCACCGCAGTCGACGCCCCCACCGTCGTCGTCGCGCTCTGCCGCCACCCGCGCGTCCTCCACGTCCTCGCGTGCGCTCGGGATTCGCGCGCGATGTCGCGATCGATCGATGACATCCATCGATCAATCGCACGATCCAAACCTCGCGATGTCGCTTTGGAATCACCCCGACCGCGACCTCATGTCGAGGGGTGCACATCGATCAATCGACCAATCGTAACCAGGAATAGCCCACCCACCCCTCACTCGTCTGACCTCGCCGCCACGCGACGGGACGACGACGACGAACGACGACGAACGATGGCAGACGACGACGCGCGCGCGTGAGTCTACACGTATACGACGATCGGGGGTGGGTATTGATCACGTACACGCACAACGCAACGCACCACAACACACCACGCACACGCACACAACACACACACCATGGCGGACGACGAGGCGTACGACAGCGGGAGCGATTACTCGGATGACGACGCGCACATTGGCGGCGACGAAGAGGTGGTGATGGGGGATATGAACGGCGAGGCATCGTTGAATGTTGACGTTGGATCGTCGCTCACGTCTGCGGATTGGGCCGATATCGATAACAGCGACTTGGTGGCGAAAGTGCGCGGCAGCGCGGGGTTTCGAATCATGCGAGAGATTCAACCTTGGGATGGGGCGTTGGCGTCGCCGCCGGATTTGTTGAAGAAGCATGTGTTTGAATACTTTTATTGCCAGAGGAAGGATAGTGATTTTTATAAAGCATTGGCAAAGGAGTGTTTTCCGAGCGAGTACGAACACGCTGGGGTGGATAAAGACACGAAGAAGAGGTTGTCAAACTTGTGGGCTGGGGCGGTGATTGATGAGTTGAAGGCGAGAAGAGACGACGCCAAGCACACGTTGAGATGGTTGAATGCGATTAAAGAAGCGCAAGCGGCAGATTTATTGTTTTTGAAGCGTGAAGCCTTGGCACACGGTGAAGGGAGTGTACAAGCGATCGCAGGGAAGCTGGTGTGGGACAACGTCAGTAATCGTATTAAAGATCAAACCTTTGCGGCGATGCACTTGTGTACGAACAAGTCTGGGGCACAATCAGGTGGCGTTGCTCGCATGTACAAGCACCAGCATGAATTGATTGAGCAACTTGATAAGCATTACGGTGCGATCGCGCGCGCCAAGGAGGCGAGCAAGCCTCTCCCCAAGCCCTTGCACGTCATCTTGTCGACGCCGACGGGTTCTGGTAAGACGTTTACAGCAATCCTCGTGCACTTGCGTTTACTGAAAGTGAAATACCCCGATGCCATTCTTCTTTATTCGGTGCCAACAAAGCAAGTTTTAAAGCGTGTTGGGCAAGAATGTGAGGCGCACGCCGTGCCTTATTGGACGGCGGCACGCGATCACTCGGGCGACGGTTCGCTTCACCAAGTGCGTCGTCCTTATTCCATTCGTGATAAGGCTCGTAACAAGAAGGCTCTTCGCGCGGCACGTGCAATTGGTGAAAAGGTTAGTGCTGGTTCTGGTACAATTCAACAGCAGCTCGAGTACGCAGCGGATGTTGGTTACAAGCTCAAGGATCACGGTGCGGGAAAACCCGACATCATCATTGCGGATCTTCACACCACAGCCTCCATGCTCAAGGCGGCTGCGCTTGAAAACGAGAGCTCGTTCTTCCACGCGTCTAAAATTTTACTCTACTTTGATGAGCCGAACATGGGTATCCACCTCGATCCCAATGTGTTGGGCGTTGTGTCAAGCATTCAGGCCAATATGCCAGCCACCGCCGTTCTTGCCTCAGCCACTCTTGGTGCTTGGGAAGGTCTCGAACCTTGGTGGCGAGGTCCTTCTGACGCAAATCAAATTACAATTAGTATGGAACCGTATGAATTGCCGATGGCAAAGCTCGCAGTGTTCAACGAAGGGACTAGTGAGTTTACGCCGCTCAGCCCGCTCAACTTGTTTGAAAACTACGCCGAGTACCAACGCGTGATGGAGGATTACCGTTTGCCGACTCTTTTGTTGCGTCACTTGACTGGTCGTCAAGGTAATGATTTGATGGAGATTCAGCCACCGGGCGGTGAATGGTCCAAGGTTCAAGGTGACGTCAAGGCGTTACGTCTCGCAATTGAACCGCTTCTCACTGAACTCGACCAGAAGGAGTTTGAGCGCTTGCAAAGTAGATGGAAGACTGGTGAGGATGCACCCACAAAGGTGGACGGTATTCGTGGCGCTCTTTCTAAAGAAGGCGTCACCATGGTCGGATGCCTTGATCCTCGCAAGATTGCATTCGAGTTGGCTGGATTTGGCAACCAAGAAGCGTGGATTGCGGATGTTCACAAGTTGAACAACAAGCTCAAAGAAGCGGAGAGAATGGTCAAGGAGAACGCCAAGGCTGAGAAGCGCAAGAAGAAAGACGACGAAGACGACGCTAAGGATGGCGATGATGGTGCTGTCGGTATTGTCACGCTTCGTCCGATGCTCAAAATTAGCCTTGCTGAGGCGCTCGAAGCAGACATCAACACGCTTGTCATGCTCTCCAAGGGTATCGCGTACGCTTGCGGGTCTGGTACCGAGCCCATGGTAAAGAGACTTTACAACCAAGCATTACTCACCGTGCCGGATTCTTTACGAGGACGTTCTCCTCCGTTAAATGTGTTGGTGGTTGACTATTCTTCCATTTACGGTACGGATTGTCCAGCGGTTGACACGCTTTTGCTCCAAGAAGACCTTGGTCGACTCTTAGCTTGGGAAGATCTTCAGCAATTTGTCGGCCGTTTGCGTAGAGATGGTACAGCTGTCTTCTATTCTAAGAAGACCGCTCGTAAGGCCGCATTGGGAGCTGCCGCTGAAGAAGAGGAAACAAAAGCGGTGATTGAATTTCAAAAGTCTGTCGAGCAAGCCGTGTTGGAACTTGAAAAAGCTCAAAAGCGAAGTGCTAATGATCTTGGTGCGCTCGTCAGCTCATTGTCCGAGGCTTCGGGTCGAAGCACGGGTGAAGTGGCTGCGTACGCTTTGGTGAGTGTTATTTCATTCGCACTTTCTGCCCCAACCCACCTCGATGGTGCGGGAGTTTATCCCGCCACTATTCCGGAAGCCGATAAAGAACTTTTGGCTGCAATCACCAAGCGCATTGAAGCCTATGGGTCAAGTTTGGAGAGTGTACTGAAGAAAAATTCTCAGCAAGTCAGAGCGATTCAGGCGCTTGAAGCTCTCGCGCTTTCGGCCAACCCATTCATGAACCGCACGGGCGGAGCTCGGGTGCTTGGCATCACCGCTCAGTTGCTGAAAATGTTGTACGACGTTGATATTCTTTCCGAAGATGCATTGTTTAGCTGGGCGAACGCCAGACGCAAGGAACTTCTTGCTAACTCTGATGGTGATGCTCGCTTCTTCACCAAGGCGAAGCCCTTCCTTACGTGGTTGCAGGAAGCCAGTGATGACGAAGAATCGGATAGCGAATAAGCTGGTGAAACCACAAATCCAAGTATTAATACAAATCTAACATAGTTCTACAAATGCACAACGCATCAAAACACTACTCGCTCATGTCCTCCGGGCTTATGTATCCGTTTGTACTCGAGTGATGCGATGCCTAAGGTACCCGCGGCGTGCAAAACGCGACACTCCCACGCTCGAATGTTTTCACCAAACCACACACCTGTGTCATCATCCATAGATGAATAAAGCGTCGTCGGGATGGTCCACCCACTCACGACTACTGCATCATTCCCATTGTCTTCTTTTCCCTTTTCTTGGACGGCATGTAAGGTTAATGCACAGGCTGATAGTGTACTCCCAGCTCGAGACATTGAACGCCGTTCGCACACGTACGCTGTGGGATAGCCCAACAAAACCCCAGCCACTGTTGGTGGAGCTATGCTCTTATGTAGACCTACAATTGGTCCTAATGATATCGTATTTTGCTCGCGCGGCGCTCTCGGAATCTTGACCAAGATGTCATTTATAGCTTCATCTACGCTCGAGCGTTTCGAGTCGCCCGCTCTCAAAATACTAGGCTTGTCTGCGTCGACGTCAACAAATAGCACTTGCTCCGTACGAAGCGCTTCCAACACTTTCAAATTGCTCAAAAAGTAAGTCTGCTCTAATTCTATGACTACCACGTCCGCGACATCGACGTTGAACATCTCACCAGCACGTTTAGCAAACCGCATCAGGTATCGCGTCAGCTTTCCCGCGCCGTAATCCAACATAAAACTCGGACGACCACCGAGGACGACTAGTGCGATGTCGCGCGCGAACGCCCACGCAGTGGCGCTGTCGACATCTTTGACCTCGCCCCGTACGCATTGCACGAACACATCGAATTTCATCACAACGCGAGGGCGAGAGTGGCGTTTTTCGTTACGGTTCAGCACTGCACTGTGCCACAACAGAGGCGGGACGACGCGCGTCGCTCACAGGTGTTGCGCACGAACAACGCGAGCTATGATTGCATGTCGTTGATCAATACAATAAAATTGAATTAATTTACACTTTTAGCGCAATGTGCGGGCAAACTAAAGAATTTTAACTCAACTCATTCGGCGAGAACCGACTGAAAGATGACCGAAGAGCGGTCGACGCAGACGTATTTGTTACGTCGCAAACCAGGCGTTATCATCGCCTCCGCCGTGTACAAGTCCGCTTCGGCAACGTCGTCACCAGAAATAAAATCAAATGGCGTTTCTAATGCAGTATCTAAGATTAACTTCCACTGCTGTCCATCAGGAAGTTTGGGAAGCGTCAACGCCGCGGCTTCATGATGCGAATTGAAAGCTACATAAAATTGTGGAGACTCTGGAGATTCGCGAAGAGTGAATGCGACGAAACGAGAATCTTCATCCCAAATTGGCGTCTCTGGTAAGTGACCATGCCACTGAATGTTGTCCGCAGTGGGAAATATCGGTAAGCGGAACGCGCCGTGCTCTTTGCGTAACAAGGTCATTTGTCGGCAGAAACGTGCCAAACCATTTCCTGCAAGGGGATCATTGGCTTGCTCCCAATCCATCCAATTCAACGCATTATCATGGCAATACGTGTTGTTGTTACCGCCTTTCGTGTGCCCATACTCGTCACCCATGTAAAGCATGGGGACACCTTGAGCAACGAAGAGCGCGGTCATAAAGTTGCGCATTTGACGTTCTCGGAGTGCGATGATCTCTTCATCATCAGTCTCGCCGTCGCAAGTCTCGTCGAGTCCACAATTCCATGACTGATTATGTTCTTCACCATCACGGTTATTTTCACCGTTTGCGATGTTATTCTTGTTGTTGTAACTGACGCAATCTCTTAAAGTGAAACCGTCGTGAGCCGTGACGAAGTTTATACTCGCCGCCGGAGTTCTTCCATTGGCGTATAACTCTGGGCTGCCACAGATCCGTTCAGCGAAAAGTCCGGCGTAACCATCGACACCTCGAATAAAATTACGTACATCGTCGCGGAACTTGCCGTTCCATTCGGACCAAACTCCATAGTGGGGGAACGAGCCGACTTGATACAAACCACCAGCGTCCCAAGCCTCGGCGATGAGCTTGGTACCAGATAAAACTGGATCGTTGCTGATTGCATCAATAAGGGGAGGATCTTGTAATGGCGAACCAATGGCGACTTCCTCCATCATCGGCGTCTGCGCGGTCGGTTCGCCGTGAATGTTCTTCTGATCCCACATGCTAGACGCGCGCGTGAGAATACTCGCCAAATCGAATCTGAAGCCATCGATGTGGTACTCGAGCACCCAATAGCGCAAGCAATCAAGAATAAACTCTCGTACAACAGCATGATTGCAATTCATAGTGTTACCACAACCAGAATAGTTGTAAAACTGTCCTTCAGGGGCAACCATGTAATACACGCGGTTATCTAAACCTCGGAACGACAATGTCAACCCGTCCTCGTTACCTTCTGCAGTGTGATTGAATACAACATCCATGATGACCTCCATGCCAGCGCGATGAGCTTCGCGTACCATGTATTTAAATTCTCGTGCGGCTGCGCGGCCGCAATCTTCATCACCGGCTTCAGCGTAACGCGTCATTGGAGTGAAAAAGTTGACTGTACTGTAGCCCCAAAAGTTTCGTCGAAATTCCCCCGTTGCAGGATTCACCGAGTGGTATTCCATCTCGTTGAATTCCTGACATGGCATGAGTTCAATCGTATTCACACCCAGAGTCTTGAGGTACGGGAAAGATTCCACGAGAGCGGCATACGTTCCCGATTTTGCTTTAGTTTTCAAACCTGCAGTCATACCGCGCACGTGCGCTTCGTACACAACGAGTTCACTCATCGGACGCTTCGGCGATGTTACACCTTGCCAATCAAAATCACTCTTACTGTTTCTTTTAGGAACAGCCCCTGCGATTTGTGGCCAGCAATCTTCGCTACCATCAGCCTTTTTGCCAGGTTCGCCGTAGCGCGGTCGAGACACCACGGCTTTCGAGTACGGGTCCAATACAATTTTACTCCTGTCAAATCTGTGGCCATTCTTAGGATCGTAAGGCCCATCGACGCGATAGCCATACAAGATGTCATCCACACAATCTGGCAAAGCAATGTGCCAAACGCTCCCAGTCTTATTCAACACCTCATCGAGCTCGATTTCCGCCGTCGGCGTCCCGCGCTTCAAATCATCCCGAGTAAACAGCACCAGACTCACCGCCGTCGCACTCGAAGAGTACACGGCGAAATTCACACTCGTCTTCCTACCATTCTCCACTCGAGTCGCACCGAGCGCGCTCGCCGTTCCAGGTTCGGGCGTTCCGCACACTCTCGGCACCGCGCGTTGCTCCACCACGCGTCTCGGTTTCGCCGGCGTCACCGCCGTCGCGCGCGGTAATCCACTGATTCCACCCTCCACCACAGCCATCACGGGGGGAACCACACCAACATCCCCATACTCACCCGCACCCGCACTCGAGCGCACGTGCGTGGACCAACGACAGACGCGCGCGTCGTCGCGTCGCGCAACCGCACCCGCGGATCTCGCCGTCCCGCGCCTCGCGACGCCTCGCCGCCCCCAACCGCGCGCCGGCATCACGCGCGCACCACTCCGCACGCGCTCGACACCACCTCCATCGCGCGCACCGCCGCGCGCACACGCCCCGAACGCCGCCGCGCCCACCGTCGGCATCATCATCATCATTTTCGCGTCCGTCGCAAGTTCACTTTATGCGCGCCGTTCGTGCGACACCCTTTTGTTTCGACGCCGACGCACGCGAACGACGTCGTCGACGCACACACACGACAACGACGACGACGCACGCGTCACGCAAATACCACCGCGCCCGTGCGTCGCGTTATGTCGTCGTCGTCGTCGTCGTCGTCGTCGTCGACCGTCGTCGTCGTTGTCGTTTATCCACTTTTGTCCCAAAGCGACAGGCTGACACTCGCGACCGACACAAAAACGCAAAAACACACCGCGGACGAACGACGACGGGCGACGGGCGACTGGACGACGCGGGAGCAATAATAATAATAGCGGTGTGTGTGTGGGGGGTTTCTCTCGAATGTCAGAATGTCAGCTCACCGTCCGCTGTGACTGGAATGGTGTGCACAGGGCCTTCATCAAGCTAGCGCCGGCGATCGAACGACGGAAGCGCCGTTCGATGTCGCACACGCGAAGCGGATTATCGAGCTCGAGTGAACTGACTACACGATCGTCGTCCATTGTGAGAAGCTTGTAATCAATTAGGAGAATACAAGAGAGTATATCGAATGAAGTACATGATCCTTTCAAGTACGATCGATAAAGGTGTAAAGCATAAATCGATGTGGCCCACGGGGTGGGTGGGGTATGGTGGGGAAACGTATGGGTACTTGTGTGTGCGCGGTTGGGAGGGTGAATGATGGTGATCGCGCGCGCGTGTGCGTGGGAATGGGCGTGGATGGGGTTGGAGGTATTTTGTGCGCGGTCGCGGTCGCGCTTGGGGACGTGGTGCGCGCGTGTGGGCGTGTGGGCGATTAGGGGCATGGATGGGTGTGGAAACGGGCGATGATGGCGCGCGCGACCATGATGGTTAGGGTTGTGGAGTTTCACACATATAGCGGGAAATGAGACACACTACGTGGTTGA
>Ga0181598_1000152_pt1 | contig 62894 bp, 39 predicted proteins | sample 041ome_4_FD_153295 | JGI IMG/M metagenome (GOLD analysis project Ga0181598, IMG submission 153295) | Coastal salt marsh microbial communities from the Groves Creek Marsh, Skidaway Island, Georgia - 041404US metaG (spades assembly) | ecosystem: Environmental > Aquatic > Marine > Intertidal zone >... | reverse complement strand
CGCAGAGAGAGAGAAAAATTTTCAAACGACGTGTTCCGAAGGAATTCGAAGGAAAAAAAAAACGCGTACCTTCTTTGTCTTGGATCTTCGCTTTCACGTTATCGATGGTGTCCGAAGACTCCACCTCTAAGGTGATCGTTTTCCCAGTCAAGGTTTTCACGAAAATTTGCATCTTTCTTCGTTGTTTGTGTGTGTTTGTGTGTGTGTGTCGTGTGTGCGCGCGAATCGCGTGTTTCTTTTTGTAACGAGAATATTTTTCAGTTTTTGTGGACTTTCGAAAGTTTAGGGTTTCAGTCGTTTTGACAAGACTTTTCTTTCTCTTCAGGGAAAACGACACCACAAGACACAAAACGGAGAGAGAAAAAAGGACTGATTTTGGTGATGCTCCGCGCTTTCTCGCTCGAGAAAAGAGGACGAGGAGTGTTGGGAGCGTCGTCGTCGTCGTCGTTACTTTCGATCAATAACGCGGCAGAGCACGTTTTGTGCGCCTTGACGTCTTCTTTTCAGCAGCAGCAGCAGATACGATTTGCCTCGAAGAAAGCCGGCGGGTCCACCTCGAACGGGAGAGACTCAAACCCAAAGTTTTTGGGCATAAAAAAGTACGGCGGGGAACTGGTGCGCCCCGGGAACATCATCGCGAGACAGCGAGGGACGAAGTGGCACCCGGGAGAAAACTGCGGGATTGGAACCGATCACACCTTGTACAGCTTAGTCGACGGTAAGGTGAAGTTTACGAAGAACCGAGTGAAAGGGAGGACGATCGTGAACGTGGAGAAGTTCACGGAGGAGGAGATTCGAGAGTGGCAAAGGAGAGGGAAGTTGGGACACATCAACGCGTAAAAATACAAGTAGTAGCTTTAAAGTAGTTTGGGAAAGCGATTGAAAAAAAATGTTTTCGAGACTGGGCGCAAAACTCTCGCAGCTCGCGAAACCTCGGGTAATCACTGACGGCGTGGAGTATTGGCAGCCGCCTTACGAGAAAACCGGATGGCTGGAGAAACAAGGCGAGGTGGTGAAGACGTGGAGGAGACGGTGGTTCGTGATGAAGGAAGGGAAGCTGTTTTGGTTTTTGGACGAACAGGTGACGATGACGACGAAGAGCAGAGGGGTCATCGACGTGGCGAGCGGTGAGTGCGTTTCTGTGAAAGGAGCGGAGGACGTGACCGGGGATGCGAACTCGTTCGAGATTGTGTTCAGAGATGGTGGGGTGATGTATTTTATTTGTCCGAGCAGGCAGGAGAAGGAGCAGTGGATTAATAGAATCGGTAGGGCAATCGTCATGGGACGAAGAAATTAGTTTTAGAGAGAGAGAATGTCTTCTTGATTGATTACCATGTAGTAGCTTTTGTACAACAATTCTTATATGAAATAATATCAACAATAACTTCGTTTGATGTTTGTATCTACAGAATATATTCACTAAGAAAAGAATGCAGTGGTTTCTAATATTGAGTCTTCCTCTCTCTCTCTCTTACGCCTTGCCGTTGAAACATTTGAACAGCGCTTTCACATTATCCGCAAATGGCTGCGAAACTTTGACATACTTGTCGTGTAACCTGGTCAATTGCTCGTTCCAAGTCGAAAGGCCTATTCCTCTCACCGCCGAGTTTATGTATTCCGCAACGATTAGGTCTGGATCTGAAATTACCTCCAAGTCTCCCGCATCGTCCTCGTCGCTGGTATACTTACCGCTTTTGCCTTCAAACGCTCGCAACATTCGAACTATGATGTCCCAATTAATCATCACTAAGCTATCGTTCTGAAACAGGTTCAAAATAGAAGTGCCATCGTATTCACCGGACTTTCTTTCTTGTTCGGTGATCATCTCGGGAGATCCAAGTATGAGTGCCGTTCTTTGCGCACGCAAATCATCGTCAATGTCCATCAATCGAAACAGTGCTTTGTTCGTTCGCTGGTAATTTGCCTTATTGTCGTCGCTGTTTGTGCCAACAAAGATTGTGTAAAAGCGAAATAGTTCGCCGACGACTTTCTTCGTGAACTCAGCGCTGTTCCACTGCGCTCGTTCGAGTATTTGAATAGCAGTTTCTTCATTATCGAAAACGAAAGCATCTGCAAACGGTTCGATGTTGCTGAGTAAGGTTTCGGAAATTTCCAACGACGCTTTCGCACAATCGTCTCCTTCCTGGAGAGATTCAGCGCCAGAAGTCTCTATACTTCTCGAAGGAGGGGGACCACCGCTGTCGCAAAAGTGTAATTCCTCCAAGAATCTGCGCAAAAGTCTCAGGAGCATCGTCTTCTCAGCTGAGACTTCTTGGGTCTGCGATTCGCTCAATCGCGCACCAATGTACCTCCAAATTAATCCAGGAACGACGTTCATGTGGTGAATCAACACGTGAACTAACAACTGATCTCCGCCTTCGTCATGGTCACTGCTACCCGGACGGCTCTTTCTAGCCGCGGATTGACACGTGATCATTGCATAAAATATCGCTGCCGAAACTTGCTTTCCATTGCATGAATTAATAAAAAAGCTCCGTCTCCTCTCCCATTGGACCTTCACGCGTTGTTTAAACTTATTCTCGCTCTCCAACTCTTCTTTTTCTTCTTGCATTGAAGATTCGGTATCGGCGTATTGTCTGAAAAAGCACGCGTACGTATCAATCATACCGTACGCGGCGAAAGCTTCCGGACATTCCGCTTCTGTGACTGCATCAGGCGGCAACTGAAAATCGTGATTCTTCTTCTGTTCCAGCAACCGTTCGAAGGAAGCCGATTTCTCGGATTCGAGCGTTAATTTCAAACAGTTTGTGAACATTTTCACGAGTAACTCGCGAATCAATTCGCGATTGCAGCGCGAGAGCGCGGCGATTGTATCGACTTTATACTTGTCGGCGATGCACATGAATTCGAGTCGAGCGGTTGGTGAAGACGCCACCAGTTTCAATAAACCTTTCTGCCACTCTATCATTTCCTCTTGCAACTGCAAGCTCGCACGAGCGTACACTCTGATATAGAAGTGAAAGGCAAATCGCGCGCATTTCGCACCAAGGTCCGTAGTTTCTGCGTCGTTTTTGTTCTCCTTTGGTTGCTTCTGACCGTCGCCGTCCGCATCAGAGGAGCTCGCTCGAACAGCCGATTGCGAGACGCGAGACGTCTTCCTGGTTCCAATAGCAGCTGAAGCACCGCTTTTCTCAGTAGCATTAGCGGATGGAGAATGGACGAGCAGCTTGAGAGCCGTGCGCAATTGGTCGAGCGCAAAGTTGAAATAACTCTTCTCGAAGAGATTTGCGCGATACGTCGCCTGGAGGTTGTCCTTCTCCACCATCAAAGCCATCTCTGGATTCATATTCAAACCAACCACCCCAGCACTCACTTCGGCGACATCGGACATGTGCGAATCGTGTGATTCTTTCTTACTCTTCTTCTTTTTCTTCTCGTAAAACAAAATGTACGCGGAGTTTGGTTTTTCATACGACAGCGTTTGCGCCTCCTCGCCGGCGGTGTTTGTTTTGTGTACGTACGAGCCGCCAAAACAGTCATCTTCTAAACATTTCGGATCGTAAGGCTCGACAGAAGTATCGTCGTACCGGCGCCACGTCCCGAGATCATCGTCGTCTCCGGTGAGCTCACCAGTCTTCTCGTCGCGATCGCGAATAAATGAGTAATAGTGCCCCGCAAAAGCAGTACCTGAATGGACAATGACGCCAGAAAGTCTATATTCCAATTTCTCGTCGTCCTCGGCGTTTTCATTTCCATCGCCTCCACCTGATTCACCGTTGTTGCTGTGGGTATTGAGATTACGCATAGACTTCCGCGACGCGTGCCGGTGGTGATTCAAAAGATTACCAGGAGTGCCCGGTCGCACCGGTCCACCGTCGTTGTTTGTTCCTCCGGCTACGAGCAGTTCTTCTGCCTCCAACATGGCTTGATCAGCCTTTTCGAGCGCTGCTTCCGTGTATGGGTACATATCCAACGTTTTTGGAAAACTGTAATAATCCTTCACTTTGTTTCGTTGATCCATGGCGTAATCGTACTCGAGTCGCTGAATGTGCAAACAGAGCGAGTCTGGCAACGTGCGAACGCACGTTCGCTTCGTTGCATCGACTTTCTTTCCGCATTCTGGACACTCCCACTGGTTATCGGCATCCATGAGCTCGCCAGTAGTTAACAGCGACATGGAATCATCGACGCACGCTTTATGCTTACCGCCAACAGCGAGCTGAATTTGACAAAAATCTTCTTCGCGTTCGCTTCGGTGCTTTGGACAGTTTTTACAGATAATTTGCGATACCATCTTCCCGCCCAAAACCTCCTCAATCGCACCTTTGATCTTTGGCACTTCTCTTCCTTCCTCTTTCATTTGTTTCTCGACATCGCTCGTGATGTTAAGTTTCTCTTTCATCGCTTTGACGTAGTGCGAATCTATTTGCTCCTGAAACCTTGTGAAGAAGACGTAGGCATCCTCATGTTCTCTCACGTTAACGGGCTCCCCATCCCAGTCTTTGAAGGCGTGCCATAGCTCGCTAGGCTCGTAGTAAGTGTGCACTGAAGACCCTTTCAGCATGGCAAACATCTTCTGCGTTTGATAAAAAAGACTCTCGGATTGATCCTCCTCTGCAACCCTCGCGTCGATGGCTAAAATCTTATCGCGAATACCTGGTTGCGCGAAGAGTTGCTGAAACAATGCATTCATATAGCACGTCGCGCCCGCGTTGACGAGTCCAATCTTTGTGCTCACATTTTGCGGTAGGGGTTGACCTCGGCTGCTAAGTTGGCGATTGACTTCGGCGGTTGGTTCGACGTCCCATTCTATGTTCTCCAGTGCATCGAGCTCTTCCATTTCGAATTGCAACAAATCGCAAGCCTCTCTGTTCTCTTCGTCCATTTGGTCGAACAGGTGTAATCTGTACAAAGAACTAAGCGTTAGGGATAAAGCCTCGTTAGATTTTTTGCATACGGAAGACAATATCGAGAACGCGTGCGAGCGTCGATCTTTATCTCCGAAGAGTGCGGTAAACTTTGTCGACAACTCCCGTTTCCCCGCGTCCAGCATCTTGAGTGAATCTTGGCTCAAAAGTAAAGTTTCCATCATTTCCTGATCGGGATCCGAACGACCACATCCCAGACTTTTGCACACGGTTTCTAGTTCTGGAAATAAACCGCGCAAAAGTATCGCTTTTGTCAAGCGTATGGCGTCTTCCACGCTAATAGATTCCACAGCCGCTGCAAAATAAGCCATCGTTTCCAATCGCGATGTCGTTGAGGCTTGCATCGTCTCCGAAACGTTGTTCACCGCCGCATTGCTAGGATCCATTGCGAGTTGAATAACCCACTCCACATCGCGCTTAAATGCGCTCTCTAGAAACTGTAGAATTCGTGGGTTACTTTCTTTAGAAGGCATATGTAAAGCAAACAACTTTCGCGTTTTGAAGTATTCCAAGGACGCTTCCAAGTTTTCTTCGGCAATATCGAGTCGATCTTGAATGGCGACGATGATAGATAGAGGAACTTGCGCACGATCATTATCGCTCTGGTCGTTTTCCTTATCAGCACCCTTTTTGTCCACACCACTTCGGTTAACGATAGAATAAAATTCAGTCTGGTTGAAAAGGAATGTCTTCATGAGCACCTGCCGAAAGATGGGGTCCGCAGTACCACAAAAAATGGATCCAAAAACCGCATCCAAGACATCTTTCGGTTGCAATTCCGCAAAAACGGAAGCTTGTGACACGTCTCTACATCTAAGCGTCGCCATTTTGTTAAATTGCATGGCTAACTGAATCGATTCATATGCAATGTGAATTTCAGATCGAACATTTGATTTTGAAAAAACAGCCGCACAGCGCAAAACCCTCGAGGTTGCCGCGACAGCAAAGTCTCGAAGCACATCTTTCGGAAGTGTCACGCCTTCAATGGTGCACTCGTAGGAAGTGTCATTGCTAACGTGCATTGATTTTACAGGTTCAACCAAATCGAGCTTCTTTCCCACTAAATTCTTCGTCGCAATACTGGTGTTATTATCCATAGTGAATGGTTTGAGCAATCTCACCACTGATGCGCAAATCCAACGCCGGATCTCGGAATCTTTACCACCGTCCGTTGTCTGCGTCCCACCGGAGGCACCGTCAAGAATATCTAAAAGAACAGGCGCAACATTTTCAAACGAGCTCGCGTAGCTTGTGGTTCGCTCTTTCGCTGCATCAGATGCAAAGATGGAATCTGTCAATGCGTCCACGGTTTCTAAAACATACGCGACTTTCGCCAGGGAACCCCTAAATGTACTGTGCAAAACAATTCCAAGCGTGGTGCCAGAATCTTTGCTATTGATAGCGCCGAGAACTTCATCGTAAACAGATTTGTCAGTTGGAAGCGAAGAGAGCAATTTCCGTGCGGCGCGTCGCACTGTTTCAAACTCCTCTTCGAGGTCTGCGGTGTCGACGTCCATCTTCGAAACCCCGCTCCCACCCCCATCGGCGTCACTGGTTGTCGTCGTCAACTCTGATTGCGATCGCGACAACGCGAAGAGTACTTCATAAATCATCGGCTGCTTCGATAACATGACTCTAGGAAGATCTTCGGTATTGCCAAGCTCTTGTGCGTCTTTGTTGCGATCATTTTGGAATTTTGAAGTCGAAGGAATGATTTGGACGCATCCCGTCCCGTTCGGGAGCTTCAAATCCGAAAGCAAGCACGTCCGTCCCTCCATCGTCTCCGTCGTCAAGACTTTCCCGTTACAAATAGCTTTAAAAGAATTTGGCGCAAAATTATTATCGTTCGCAAACTTATTCAAAAAGTCTTCCACAGTTTCGTTCGAGTGTGTTGAGATGATGTGAGCATTGTTCTCACCTCCGCGAAAGCGTTGCCCAGCGTTACCTACCGAAATAGTGATAGAAATCGGATCACCTCGAAACGATCTTCCGTGCGGAATAATCGATTCCAAGTTTGTACCATCGCTACCACTGCTACCACTTGATGGTGTGCGATCTAAAACATCATCCAATACGCGAAGTAACCTCGCGCATTTCAATCGTTCCCTACCATTCAGCGCTTCTATGCCTTGAAAGTCCGCGCCACAGGTATTCGTTAATTTCTTCGCACAAATCTCAAGAAACACCTTTTCCGCGTTCGAGTTCAAATACGTCTGAATCAGCTTCAGCGTCGCCGTGTTGAGACAAGCGCTCGAAATATTCGGGCATTCGGTGATGATTGCGAAAAAATAAGCCAATCCATTCTCTGAGTCTGAATTTTTATCCTCCACCGTGGGTTCGTTCACAAAGCGGTATTGCCTTTTCTCCTGAAAGCGTTTGGGAACTTGTTTTGGATCTTTTCGTGCGACGTTATCGTATATTCCATCATCCGAATCTTCACTACTTGAATTGATCAAACCATCACCTCTGAATCTTTCAATTGGTACGATTAACTCTTTGTGCATCGCGTTCGCGACAAAGAATGGGTAAAAAACCTCCCATAGACTATCGTCGCAGTGCGTTTCTACGTCCGTCTTCAACAATCTTTCGACTAGAATTTCCGTGATCGCATCCTGTGAACAGTGGTTAACGAGACTTGTCATCCAGGCGTTTCTCTTCGCATCTATTCCTTGAACTTTCGTGTCGGTCAGAGCGTCCCACAAACTGAGCGCAACTCCGCTTTTGAGCTGCAGAGATCTGTCCGAGGCTTGCAAGAAGTTGCGCAAAAACTTCACCGTCTCCTCCACTCTTCGTTGCGATCGCAAAATTCGAGCATCTTCCCCCGCAAAGTCATCACGCACAGCGGTGGACGCAGCATATTGTCCATCCATTACTTTCGAATGTTCAAGCGCGGACACGCACATTTCAGTCACGTCTCTTGCTTTATGTAATGCAAGAGCTCTCTGGGTGAGATCATCGGGATCGCTCGCGGTATTTTCATCAAACAAACTCTGTAGAAGGCGAGCAGATACCGTTAATCGATCGCTATTCGTAACGGACGCCGCGCTATTGTTGTTGTTGATATTGCCGCTAATTCCGCCGTCGTCGCTTATGAAATCTGCAATGTGTGTCACGAGCTTTTCCATCCAAGTCAATTTATCAAGGACAGCTACATCTTTATTATCGTATCCTGCAAATTTGTAAAACGCAACTTCGTCCGCTGTAAATTTGTAAAACGCAAAGAGAAATGCGTATTCCGGATCGGCATCCTTATCCACTTCTGCGCCGAGATAAAAGATCGCTCGCGTCTCATTTGCACACGAGGCTTCGAAAAGAATTTCCAATATAGTATTCGCAATGGTTTCCGAAACTACTCGATTCGTAATAATTGATTTCAGCGTATCCAACGTCTTCCCGTCCAAACTTCCGTTCACAGCCAAGGTTTTGAATCGAGTTAAAATAAAATCTAAGTGCTCGTCGGATAAAACCGGTGCTAATTGACCGAGCATATCACAAACGTTTATGCTGACATCTTGATGCGAGTCCGCGGTGAAGCCAACGTTCCAAATGAGTTCGAGATGTTCGCGTTGTAAGACGTTCTGATGTTGAGCTAACTTTGCCAAGACGTCGCGAACATGTTCGACGTACTGCTTGTGATGAAGATATGTGGGACGCAAAATGTGCTCCAAAATTTCATTTTCTGCGAGCCATTCAATGCCAGTTTCAATGAACGCATCGGGCATATCTAGTACTATTTTGATTTCGTTCAGAGCCGCGAGTTGCGAGGCGAACGTGGACACGCCCAACGAGGCGACGATGATGGCTCTTTGTAACTCAACAAACACATTCTTTCCCTCAACTGATCGCGTCGAAATCGTTTCACCATCGCGGAATTGTGCGGATATGAACGCGTGCGATAGGACAGAGGCAAACTTTATCGCGTCTTCTCGCCGCTTTGCTACATCGCTGTTCTCACTGTTGTTCTTGTTGTTGTTATTCTCAGCGGCTGAAGAGTCTTTCTTGGACTTCTTTGCTTTCTCATTTACGCTTTCAATTTTCAAGGCATGCAACGCCTCCGTAACCTTTGTAGCGGAGTATAAAAACGTATCAACTAGTATCTTGACGTTCAAATCGTTCAAAACATCAGTCGTTGCGGCCAAAGCCGCGCACACGGACTCCATGAAGCGAGGCGGCATCAAATTTATAGCAATCTCACGACTCGTGAATGCATTGCGCTGGTTATCAAACACCGCACCTCGAGCATTCAAAAGCCTCAACAGCCAGATCCAACCACCTTGCTGGCCAAGGGTTTCGACGACGTGCGCTGGCCACGATTTTACGACTATCTCTTTCGTCATCGCGTTTTCTTTTCCTACCTCATTCTCGTGCTCTTTGTCCACCTTTGCTCTCCCTGCTCGCCTTCGTTCTTTCGTGGCAAGCGGAACTTCAACCCTGACTGGAAACGCGATGCTCTCTTTGTGGTGGTGCGTTTTTCCTTCTTCGGTCTCTTGCCATGCCGTTTCACTGTCATATCTATAATCAGAAAAGGATGGAACTTTGTGCGTCCTGTATCTCTCGTAAAACGCGCACGACGATTTCATACCTAACGCTAATGCGTTCAATAGGGCTGTCAATTCTTCAATCTCACACACGCGCGCTAGTTCCTCTATATCCTCGCCATCGTGGACACTTAGACCAACGGTTCGTAGGGAGTCAGAACCATCGTTCGGTTCGTATGGTATGTTGAAAACGTTGTCCTGTCCTCTATCGCTGCACGCCTCGGACAAGATGCGTTCGTTGCAAAATAGATTTAACGCTTGCGAGGCTAAAACCGCAGCTTCGCAGCACATTTCTAAGCAGTTGTATTGAAACAATAAAGAGTCGGGTGGCCACGCTGAAGCTTTCAGCTCTTCTAACACCGTGTGAAAATTACCCACGATTATACCTTGCGAGAGAAATTTTCTAAACGCGTCCATCTCCTCGGGTCGACTTTTTGTAGGATCTCCTCGCGACTGATACAAACACAAATAATTTGCGCTGATATATTTCAAGCACGGTAACATCTTCGTCGGATAATACCCTTGGTAGTTTCGCATGTGCCGATACGAATTATGCGCCGAGACAACCGAGTTGAATTCTTCCAACGGGAAAACGTTCGGATCAAACTGAGCTTGTACGATTTCTTCACCTTCGTCTTCACCCTCAGAAGAAGAAGAAAGGGAAGAGCCAGCATTGCCACGACCAGAAACGCGCCAACCTTGCCGTACATTCGCATCACCTCTTCCTCCTCTTCCTCGTTGTAAGCGCTGACTCCTCCTTTGCGCTCTCTCTGCATCATCGTCGGCGGCGTTCGCCAACTGCGAGTCTACGTAGTTCTTATTCGTTTCTCTCGCGCGGCGACGAGTATTCGCGTTCTCCTTATTGTATGCATTATCAACTAGCCCAACTCCACCCTCCGTATCAGAATCCACGGACATTTGCGTATCGTTATCACTTCGAGAAAGTTCTTCCTCGTCGTCTTCGCTCGACGGCGCGTGCCCTCCGCGTCGTCGCCGGTGCTGATATCCAGCCTCTTCTTCGGAATCACTCGTATCCTGCCCTAACGGTGCGCGGTGTCCTCTCCCACCTCTCCGACCACCACCGGCGACGGGGCCAAACCTGTTATATCCTAACGCATCTTCTTCTTCGTCTTCTTCTTCCCGGACAAAGTTGTTGTTGTTGTTGTTCAACATCTCGTTCCTCGGCCCGTACAAATCCGAATCCTCCTCCTCGTTCGCCGTCGGCTCGTACGACGAGTCCGAATTCGTCCCCTCGTTTCCGTACGACATTTTTGCTGCTCTCTTTTCCGTATTATTTCACTCTCACTTCGCTCTCTCAAAAGAGAGGGAGAGAGAGAGAGAGAGAGAGAGAGAGAGAGAGAGAGAGAGAGAGTTGAGAAAATGATTCGAGTCGCCTCTTTTATTCCTAACTACTTTCAGATCGGCTCACAAAAAAAGCCAGTTCTCTCTCTCTTTTCCAGCGAACGTGAACGAAAATAATAAAAGAGAGCTTCTCTCTCCCGGAAGAAGAGCGAGAGCGAGAAGTTAAAACGCGCACTTCCTTATTTTATCTGTCGCGTAATTCGTGCGAGCGCGTCGCGCGTTTTGAGGTAATACTCTAAAAAGATTTAGTAGTAGCAGGTACGAGTGGAAATATCTCAGAGAGAGAGAGATAAACCCTAAACCCTAAGTCGAAGCAAAATTTTTTGGTTTTTTTAGTCCGTTTGTCCCGGAGTGTTTTTCCCACTTTTTTCTCTTGAATTTTCCCCCAAAAAAAGAAAGAAGAGTTTTCTTCTTCTTCTTCTTCTGAGAGAGAGAGAGAAACACAAAAAGACAGACAAACACAGTAACGGAAGAACGTAATAAAAAAATGGTCGCGGGGGAAGGGCGACCGAAGCGCGCGTGCGCGGACGGGATCGACTACGCGGGGACGGATCAAGTTCCCGGATGGACGGTGCGTGTTTCTTTTTTTTTTTGTTGTTGGAACGAAATTTCAAAATTTTTCTCTCGCCCCCTCTCTCTCCGTCTCATCGAGCGGGTTCTCTTTCTCTTTCTTCTTCTTCTTCTTCGTCGTCGTCGTCGCCGCTTGGTGTTGTCTCGTTACTATTCGCCGCGCGGAGTTTTATCGCAAATCGCGGATTTTGATAAAACGTTGTTCTTCGCATAAAAAAATACACCACAGGCGACGCAAAAGATGGTCACGATGGACGAAAAGCAGCAAACGAGAAATCCGTCGACGCCTTCGAAGAAATCCACCCCTTCTTCGGCTGGGAAGTTGCCCACCCCGAATACGAATAATACGAAACAAAACGGTAGCGCGCAGAAGAAACAAAAAGAAGAATTAGCAGGAGCAGGAACAACGGATAAACAACAACAACCGGTAAAAAAGAAGAGAGGTCGACCGGTCGGGTGGCGGAAAGCGGACCATTCGAACAAGTATAAGAGCATGCAAGAGGCAGCCGGGAACGCTCGGAAGGCGTTGGGCGGACAGCACAAGCGATATTACTCGGACGAAGAGGACGAGTACGATTCCGACGACTATAACGACGGTGGCGGCGAAGCGTTCAATAAATATAACACGCAAGGCAGCGACGACGAAGGAAACGATAGAAAAAGAGGTCGTCCGTCTTCCTCGCAAAAAGTAAAGAAACAGCCGCCCGGGAAGAGAGGCCCGGGCCGACCGAGGAAAATCCAAAACTACGACGAGGACGATTATCACCAAGGCATGCAACAAGCGCAAATGGCTTTAGACAGAAACAAGCATCAGCAACGGAAAACGGAGCAAGCGTTCGATAGAGCGGAGACTCGAAAGTATTTAATGTTGCAAGAACGGTACGAATCTTTGCAAAGAAAGTACGACGATTTGAAAAAGAAGAAAGTGGACGAAGTCGCCATGGCGGCGACAAAGATGCAAGAGGCGATGAAGGAGAAACAAAGGGCGCAGGAGACTTTAATCTCAGATTTACGAAGAGATCGAGATTTCTTCCAAAAAGAAGCCGGTCGCACGCACGAACTCGCCGAAGAAAAAGGGAACATGAAGGTTGAGATTTTCAAACTGCAAGAAGAGCTCGTCCAGAAAGGCTCGGACATGCTCGCTATTCAAAAAGCCAACCGAAAACTCCGCGACGATTTAAAAATCGCCCTCACCTCGACCGACCCCAAAGATTCTTTTGGTCCTGCGCAGTTCGAGTCCATCTCTGGTCTTCGCTGGCGAAAATTTGGCGAAGATGGAAACAACAAACACGAGTTCAAACACGTCCTCACCGGTTTCGCGTTCACGCTCGAAGCCGGCGAGGACCCGAAAACTCACGCCATCACCGGTGAAGATCCTCTCAACCTGTCCATATTCCCCGACCAAGTCAGCACGTCGTGTTATTACACTCCGGTTAGTTTCGGTATCCTTCCGGTCGAGAAAATCGAGGAAATGTTCAAAGAAGAGATGGAGTTCAAAACGAAAAACCTCTCGCACTTCTTCACGAAAGTTTTAGAATTTTTAATGTTCGTCTGCCGAGAGCTCGGATTCGTGTCCACCGAGGAGGAGATGGAAGACGATGACACCAACATCGAAGGAGACGAGCAAACGGAAGGAGAGGAAAGAGGTGAAGAGGAGGAAGAGGTTGGAAGAGGCGTCGCCGGAGGGGTAGGAGGAGGAGGAGGAGGGGGACAGCCGTTGTAGTTTTAAAATTTTGAAAGAATGTAAAAACCCTAAATAATTTGAAGAAAAGCTCGAAGCGTCTTCTCCAATTTGTACGTACTTCAAACAAAGCGCGCGCGCAAAAGAAAAGAACATCAGCATCACACGTGAACCCAGATATATATATATATAGATTCTGTGAAGAAAAGAGCACGCACCATCGAACGCACGCAAAAGGATTAAAAGATGTCTTACACTCGCCTGACCAACGACGGTGGTCTCTCGCCTTTGCGCGAAGACATTTCCAACCAATCGAACCGCGTCCAATCTCTCATTTTCCAACTCCAAACCAACGTCTCGACGTTCAAACGACTCGTCGACCAACTCGGCACCGCTCGGGACACGAAAGATCAGAGAGCGAAGTTGCACAAACTGAGAGAGCAAATCGGCGCGATGGCGAAGGAGAGTTCGGTCTTGGTAAAAAAATTGGCGAAAATGGTGACGGACTTAGTGCACGAAGAGCAAGATCAAGAGTACAACGAAGACTACGAAGCGGACAAAGACGACGCGGAGAGTTTAGCGGAAAGACACAAGAAGTTGGTGAAGGATTTACACGCGACTTTGAAGGATTTTCAGAGAGCGCAGAGGGCGTGCGCGGAGAGGGAGAGCACATTTTTACCGCAGAAGGAGAACGTTGGAGGTTCGCCGCAAGGGAAGAGTAAAAAGAAAGGGTACGGAGCGACAGGAGGGAACGATAACAGTAGCGCCGCCGCCGCCGCCGTGGCCATGAGTAGTGAACGAGGAGGGCAGTTTTACCAAGGCACGCAAATGGTGGACGAGGGGCAACAACACGCGCCGTTGCTAATGGAACATAAAAGCCAAGGACAGAAGGAGATGACTGCGGTTGAAATCGACATGCGATTTAACGACCAGTTAATCGAGGAGCGAGAGAGAGGCATCGCGGAGATTCAGCAACAAATCGGCGAAGTGAATGAAATTTTCCAAGATTTAGCGGTGTTGGTGAACGAACAAGGGAACATGATTGATGATATCGAGGCGAACATCGTGAGTACGGCGATGAGAACGAAAGAGGCGCAAAAGGAGTTGACAAAGGCAGATAAGAGTCAAAAGAGCGCGAGGAATAAGATGGTGTGTTTAGCAATCACCGTCTTTACCGCACTGGTCATCTTGATTCTCTTTCTGTTGCAGTAAGCTCTGCTTTGCGTATTTTGTTTATGTAGCCCCTTCATTATTTTTAGCCAAGAGAGAGAGACATTTTGCGCTCGCGAGGAGTGAGCAAAGGGATGTCTCTACTTATGTATATGTACACTACTACTATAATATATCAATAAAATGACTTTTATGCACTTCTAAGTACTGCTAATGCGCTACGTATTCAATCATAATCTATTATTCTAAGCTTTTATCCGTCGTGCAAACGTTTACGAGACCGACGATGTGCATCAGTCGGAACATGCGGACGTCCACCGCCCACGCGTGGCCGCTGTAGCCAGCCTTAGCCGCCTGCTTAGGGTGGTAAGACATCCCAAACATATCCATTTGCGAACACAAGTGCGGACTCATAAACGCCAAGTGAATTCCACTGGATAAAGATGTCGGACACTTCATGAATTTTTTGTTACTCGCATCTCCTTCCTCTCCGAGCGCTCCAATATCCAATAAATCTCTCCGCATTTGCATGTAACAATCCACGATATAATTTACACTCGAGGGGCTTAAAACTCTCGTTTGGACGTACTGAAACCGTTTTTTTATGTTGTGAAAATAAGCGGTGCTGCTCGAATACCAGAACCACCACTCTTCACGTAAATTTCTCTTCGATCGAAGGATCTTCTCGTCCACGTTCGTACCTCTGGAGAGTTGTCGTCCTCGTATGCTGTTGAACATTCTAAATTGCGTCTTTTTTCCCAACGGTTTCTTAACTCCATACTTCTTGTGAACGTTCGTATCGTTCGCTAACCCACTGCGTAAATTAAACCTCCACACGTTTTCGTGTTTATCGATGCTTTTACTATTTTCATCCGTTAAGCCGTCTTTGTATACGTGCGGTGAGTTTCCGACCATAGCGCACGTGCCTAGTTCTCTGTATTTTACGTCGTTTCTCGGTTTCAAGTAATCGAAATATTTCTCGCTCCATCCGTTCGGCGTTTCTTTATTCCCTTTCATATTCGAACACACCCTCGCTTTACTCACCGTGAAACACTTCGGCTTGTAGTCCATCAACATTTTGACTGAGGGTAACTCAAACGCGAATTTCGCCATATTTTCCCACCTCTCTTTACTCGAAAACGCTTTCCTACACCCACCATCCGAGCTCAAGCACTCGAGCAAATCTTCTCGAGCAAGCCTCTTTCTTTCGCTCAACAGCTCCGCGTGATCTCTCTTTATGCTCCTACACGTTCGTGAGCACTGCTCGTTGCTAAATCCAAGCAACACCCGTCGTCTCCGCGCCGCCGCAAAGAGAGGAGATGAACAAAACTTACTCGCTTCCGCGTCCCAAACTTTCGCGCCCGCACCACCGCCTCTTTTCTGTGCCGTCGTCGCCATCCTTTCGCGCATCCTTACCATCCTCTTCGTGCTTGTCTCTGCTCTCGCGAACCACGCGCCTGGCGCTCCGTTGCAAAACGTACTATCGCTATTCAAGGGGACGATAGAATCTTTCAAATTAAACTCGATGCTGCCGTCTTCGACTTCCGTGCTCGATAACGCGTGCGATACCCCTTCGTCATCGATGATTTGCTCCGGTAAACTCGTCTCCTCCTTTTCCGCCACGGACGTCAAGTCCAAAGGTTTCGATTTCTCGAATTGGTTCAACGCGAAGAAGAAAACGCAAAAGAAGAGCGCCGAGCGAAGGAAGAAAAGACTGATTTTTCTCTTCTGAGGAGGAACGGAGGCGAAGTAATTGGAAGGAGGAGGCGGTGGACGAGACATTTTTGTCGCGTGTCTGGACGAACGTCCGCTTTCGCGGTTTTGTCTTTCTTTGTGCGGCGCGGTGTCTTTGAAATATGAAGGATGTGAAACGTGAAAGTTTGTTGTCGCTGTTGACGATATGCTTGAAAAAAAATCTTTTCCCGCTACGCGATGCTATTACACACTAAAGCTTTAAAAGTACTATTAATTGGAAGCCCACAACTGTGCCTCTTCCAAAGAGTCGTGCCCTTTTGGCACTCTCGGTAATTTATCGATGGCGGCGTTGATTTCGGTGATCAACATTGCGATCAAGGCGTGTTTCTTTTCGGATATCGCGCGAGGTTGGAAGAAGGTTTGCAATTTTAAGCCTTCTTTCCACGGCGGGGGGTCCTCGAGTTTGACGAGTTTATACGGACCTCGTTGGTATTGACCGCCACCGTAGGCGCGCTTGTCGAATTTCCAAAGCATGGTTGTTCCGTCTTCGTCGTAAATTTCCGGGCCCCAGGTGTAGTGCAAGATGAAAGCGCCGCCGAGTTCTTCGTCTGCCGGAGGTTGAGCCATGATGGATTCCGGTTTGCCAGCGCCGTAAAAGGTGTGTTTGACGTCGGAAACAAACGCGGCGAGATCGTACGCGTACATATCACGCAACCATCCAAGGCCTTTCTTGACGCTTTCCGGTTCTTCCGTGCGCCCGACGAACTCGGCCCATTTCGGGGCGACTTTGCGTAAATCCTGGGCTGTGATTACTGTCGGTGAATTTCCAGTTCGAGGAATGACACCTTTAGATTTATCGCCATACTCTTCGGAAAAGTGCGAACGCATCGTCGGATGGTTGACGTTGATGTACGTGAACTCAAAACCGTACGCCTGTCCAGGTGGGAGTAAGATGGACTCTGGCGGCGATTTGACGATGACGTGATCGGTCTCGAGCATGACGATGTGCGAACACCTTTCTGAGTCTGCGGTTTGCGACCATCGCGCGATGGCATCGGATCGATCGGCGACAGGATAATCGCACCACGTGTCACAGTGCGCTTGAACTGGTTCAAAACGCATGGTTGGAATTTCGTTCATCAACTCATCGTCGCGACCTTTGTGCAACACTCTCGTGAAGGCTTTCATGATGGATCCAGGTTGCGAAGCGTGATTTTGCCACGTCTGATACATGATTCTCGATTGCCAATTCATGTACGCGTTCCCACTAGACGTCATAACACCGTGCAAGCACCGTGGAATATCTTCGTACCTTTTCCCGGTCGCTGGCGGATGCTGTGGCGGTTTTGGCGCCGTCAAGTCCGTAAACTTCCCGGAAATCCATGGGACGCCTGGCCCAGAGTTCGCCGGTTTCATCTCCTTGACGTTTTTCTCAAACTTCAACCAGCACGCTTTCGTGCTTGGATTGTACACCCACACGTTACATCTGTTCCCACCAGCTCTGTTGAGATTTCTGCACGCGTCGCAACACTTACCGGCGTCTTCGGTTTGATGACTGTCGCCGTTGAGAACCACAGCTCCCCAATATTCGGTGTGCTCGTGCGCTTCGCACGTCCCTAACGATGCATCATCATCGATATGAACATTACTGCTCCCGGTGCTACTGCGGCTACTGCTACTGCTGCTGCTACTGCTACTACTACTGGTCCCGCTGCTATCGCTACTGCTTGCAATACTATCGACCTCAATTTTACTCTGTTGCTGCTGCTGTTTTTGCGTCTCCGCGGCCAATTCCAACGCCTTCTCCCCAACCTTCACCTTCTTTTCCATCCCTTCCACCTTCGCCTCCTCGTGCGCCATCATCGCCTCGCTCGGCGGTGGACTCGCGTGTTCCATTTCCACCGGATCCCCCAACTCAAATTCCCAATCTCTCAACAACTCGTCCACGTCCTCCACGACGTCCTCGACTTGGTCTCTCGTCGCGCCAATCAATTTCGATTTCAACGTCTCCGCTTCCTGATATATCGATCGTTCTCGCGCTCTCGTCTCCATTAACTCCTCCTCGATCGCACGTTCGTGTATTTTTGCGTCCGTCAACGCCGTCTTCGCTCTCGACAGGTCGTTCGCCAGCGAGTCCACCAGTCTGCTGCTTTTCCCACTAAATCGCATCGACCCGCCGCTGCTCATTCGCCCCCCACCACGATTATTCATCCCGTTATCGCCATCGTGATGATGATTATGATCACCAAACTTTGGTATCCTCGCCAGCGTGTCCGGGTGAGTGTCGTCAATCGCGCGGTATATCCCATAAAAACACAACAAAGCGACCAGAAACGAGAGTGAAATTTGGAACGTCTTTTCGATCGACTTCAGGAGGATTTTGCGCTTTCTTCCTTTTGTTTTGTCCGGGGAGAAGAGCAGCTCGAGCGCGGAATCGGAGGATTTCGGCGAGGAAGACATATCTTCTCTCTCTCTCTCTCCTCAAAAAACAAAAGCGCTCGTCGGGTGTGAATTTTAAGAAAGAAAAGCGGGGTGCTGCGCTCCGAGAGGTTCGAGGCGGATTTCTTTGTGTGGGGGGGAGAAATTCGAGAAAAACGTGGACTTCTTTTTCAGTACTTCTCTTCGAGCGAAAAGTTTTCTTTTAATGAAAATATAAATGCTATTTATATATATATATACACATCAACCTCGCTCTCTCGGAAGAAGAGCGAGCTCGCTATGCACATTTCCCCCTCCCATAAATCTAAGTTGCGAGAAGAGAGCGGTGAAGGAGAGAGGAAGGAACGGTTTTCTTTTCGCTCTCGAGCGCGGCGCTTCGAATCCCGAGCGCGCCCTTCGCTTTCTCTCTCTCTCTCTCTCTCTAAATCTCTCTTCTCTCTCTCTCTCGCTAAATTTATCATCATCAAAACAAATTGAGAGATAAATTTACGCGTCGATTTGCGCTTGGATCATGTCGGCAGCTTCTTGGACGGTGCCAATCTTCTCGGCCCCTTCTTCGTCGAGCGTGATTTCGAATTGCTCTTCCAACGCCATCATGATTTCGACAGTGTCCAAAGAATCGGCGCCCAAGTCGACAAACTTGGAGTCCGCGGCGACGGCGTCGAGGTCGGTGCCGAGCTGCTCGGAGATGATGCCTCTGACCTTGTCGAGAGTGTCGGAAGACTGTTCGTGTGCGAGAAGAAAAAAGAATACGGGAAGAGAGAAGAGCGTTCGTCAGTCTCGGTTGTTTTCGTGGGTCGTCTCTTTCTTTCGTGAACTCTATCCAAAACCAAGAAAAAAAAACAAAAGAGAGTTCGAGAGAGAGAAAAAAACGTACCGCAGCGGCGTTGACGGAGAAGCCGGCGCGAGCCTTGGTGGCAACTCTGGAGGTCTTGAAGTTAACCTGTTGCGTTTCAAAAGTGCGATTGTAAAAGAGAGACGAAGAGAGTCAGTGCGTGTCAATCGCAGACGTGAAAAAGAAGCGCGATGATCCGAAAGAGAAAGATAACGAGAAAAAAAATGGTGGTGACTGTGCAAATTCAAAACTGCGCTCTTGGCCTCTCTCCTCCACCTCGGCGCGCGCGCGCGGTTCTCTCTCTCTCTCGTCGCTCCGGCGGGTAAAACGCGCGCACCACCGAAGAAATTGAAGGAAAAAAATATTTCCGCGCGCGAATTTCCCGTCGAATCTGCGTTCGCGCGTTCGCGGAGAGAGAGAGAGGCCAAAGTCGCCCCGCGCTTTTATATTTCCATCAAATCATCCGGTCTCTCGTGCAATCTCAGCCACTTTTTCTCCCAATTTTTAAGCGCTGCGATTAAAAAACAAAACAAAAAAATCTCGGAAAGCGTCGTCGAAGACGCACACGCGAACCGCGAACGCGTGCGTAAAATAGGCTCAACGGTTCGTACCTTGGAGGTGAGCTTCGCGGAAGCGACGGTGGAAGTCAAAGAAAACATTTTTTTTTTGTAGTGGTGTTTGTGTGTGTGTTGATAACGTGTGCGTTAAAAAGTAGAGAAAATTTGCTCGCTCTGGGGGCTCTGGGGAGTCAAAAAGCTCGAGAGTGAAAAAATACACGAAGAACGCATCAAGCGGCCGCCGAAATCAAAAAAAGTTAAAAAAGCTCACTCAATAAGGAGAAAGAACGAAGATATGATATAGCGAGCTCTCTGAGAGATAGCACAGAGAGATTAAATGGAGGAGGTGTGTTTCTGGGTTTAAGGGATGAGCGCGTTTGTTCAATAAAGCGCTTCTTCTAATTCGTCTCGTTCTTCTCGCGCTCTTCTTCTTCTGAGCAGATCTAAATCGTACTCGTTCACGACCGGTTTCCCGGAGACAACGAACACCGGGTGTATCGGCGGTTCTCGCGGCTTTGTCTTGTGCTTCTGTTCGAGTTTACTCGCGATAACTCGCAATAGCGGCGCGGGAGGAGGTTTCTTCTTGTTCCTCTTCGTGTCCTTTCGATGTTCCTGTTCTTGCTCTTGGTCTTCTTCTACTCGACGCCGCACGGCGAGCGGCCACACTTTCCTCGCCTCTTCGCTCGCAAAGGAGATCACTTTCGTCTTATTTTCCGTTTCGATGTACACGTTCACCTCTTCCGCGTCCTCGATCGTTTTCCACGGGTGCGAAAGTTTTAAAGTCGCTTTTATTTTCTCCTCCGCTCTCTTCTGCTCGGCCGCACTCCGCCGCCGCCACCGCGAAGAAGAAGAAGAAGAAGAGGTTGTCGTCGTCGTCGTCGTCGTCGCGTTTTTTGTCTTCTTGCGTCGGACGGAGCCTTTCCCACCGGTGCGAGCGGCGCTCTTCTCGCCCAACTTCTCGCGAAGTTTTTCCACGTCCATTTCGGGTTTATTCGAGCGCGCGCGATAGAGATGATTGCGAATATTCGCTTCTCCTCTGGTTCGTCGCGTTTTGTCGCCTCGCGCGCTGTTTGTGTGGGATTTTTCCGCTTATTTTTGACGTTTTCCACGTGTTTTCATCACTTTTAGATACGAAAAAATCATGGAAATCACCCCCCGTCTCCGTTTACCCGCGACTCTCGCGCGAAGCACAATCAGAAGAAGAAGCGCACGAAGCGACATCAACAAGAAAAACCTCGTTCCTTCCGCGATGCAGCAACAGGTGGATCCGATGCCGTCTTTCCTGTGCAATCCCCAAGAAAGAGATGAGCGTTACGGCAAAAATTACGCCCGGTTCTTGTTGGATTGCGAATCGCATCCGTCGACGACGTTCAACTTTTGCGGTGGGATGCGGTTCGGATTGAGCTTCACGAGAAAGTTGAGAGAGAGATTAGAAAAGATGGCCTCGGACGAAGGCGGAGAGAATGTCATCGTCCAAGAATCGAACGTCGGGAGAATGTACATGATGGATGGGTACGAGCAGAGCGCTCACGCGGATAACGTTTCGCTCTTCCACGGGAGAGAAGTGAGAAGAGTCTCCACGTTTGGAGAGAAATCCGGGATGATGATTCAGTTATCGTTAGCCAACGAAGACGACGAGGAAGGATGGACGAAACAAGAAATCGAAGAGTACAGCGGTTGGCTGTCTGATCAACAGAGACGATGGAGAGACGGGGACGCGTTGGAGAGCGAAGGCGTAGCGAATTTCAAGGCAAAGTACGGGCCGGAGGCATACACGTTACATCATAGATTTTATTTGCACTCTGACAACGTCGGTGGATTTTGGCTCAGCGCGGAAGATGGGTGCGAAGGCGTCGCGCAAGATATGAATTCGAGGCGAGACGGTCTCGGCGCGAAGAACGCGTTGCGATGGTGGTAAAATGTTACGCGCGTTCACGATTGAGAAAGACATTCTAACGCTTCCTCCCGTTCGACGACGGCAATAAAGACGTCCTCTAGCGATGACAACGAAAGCGCGTCGTTGGAAAACTCTTTTTTGATGTCAGAGGTATTGCCGCAGAGAAGAAACTTGCCATTACGGAGTAATCCGACCGAGGCGCAGACTTTTTCGGACTCGAAGATGTCGTGGGAAGTGATGACGACAGCGGCGCCTAGACCAGATCTCATGACAGTTTCGACAGCTTTCCAAAGTTTCGTTTTCGCGTACGGATCTACGCCCGCAGTAGGTTCGTCTAATAAAACTAACGACGGATACTGATGCGATGGTGAGCTCGTTTGTTTCGAAGCTTCGGCGACGGAAAGGGCTATCGCTACGCACAGTTCTCGCTTGGCGCCGCCGCTCAAATTTTTTGCGAGAACGGTTTTGTGCTTTTGCAGCGATTGAAAGCGTTCACACCAAACAGAAGAAGTTGAAGAAGAACTTGTTGCGGACGTGACAACAGAAGCGAACAAATCGAGGTGCTCGAGTGGCGTGAGAAAATCTTCCACGCCGTTTGTTTGAGCGCAATAGCCGAAAGACGTGTTCGCACTCGCCCAATGCACGCGACCGTTTGTTTTAGGTAGTAAGCCAGAAAGCATAGCGAACGAGGTTGTCTTGCCGGCTCCGTTTATGCCACACAATGCGAACGCCTCTTTTGCAGAAACCTTGAACGATATAGAATCGACCGAAGGCGCTTGGTCTTTGCGATATTGCTTTTTTAATTTCATCACGGTCAACGCTCCGTCGTTCGCATCACACTCATCTTCTCTGGTATCTTTTTCAAAAGTGTTTTTGATGCGTTTCGCTGCTCGCCATTCCAACGCAACGAAAGCGAACCAATAGAAGAGACCAAAAGCGAACATCAGTATTAACTCTCTACCGCTATTTTCCCATTCCAGGAACGTTTTTGTATCCGTAAGCACTATCGAGAAGCCGAGGCCTTCTTTTTCTTCTCCTTCGCTATTTTCCTCGAAACGAGCGATGGCATGTTCTCGTCGAGATAGATTGTAAAACATGCGAGCGAAACTGTACTGCGGCGAAGCGCAAAAGAGAATCGAAACAACATTCCATACCTCGGAAACATCTTCTCCGGCTAACGCGAGACCGTCCAACACGACAGCGGCGATGAAAGATAAAACCGCAACGGAGAAAGAACCGGCGGCTTGCGTTGCGAAAGAAGACACGTCCTCGGCGAAATACAAAGAGGAAAGGTATGCAATCGGCGTCGCTTGAAATGCAAACGCGATGGATGCCAGCAGTAACGTTTCTGCGTATCTTATTGAAGATACGTCTACTTCGTCTTCGCGTAAAGCGAGGCACATGATAAACGAGAGTAGCAAAGCCGGAAATATCTTCGTAATCAAATCAAAAGTCAAAGTTCCGAGCCAATAGACTTTACTCGACAGACCTGCGCATAAAAGCGCATGCTTAAATCCCAAAGTCCTCTCTCGAACGAGCGTTGGTGTGAGCATAGCGGACGCTATGCTCAATCCAAGAACCGCGCACATCGCTACGAACGTAGAGGACATGGATTGCTGTGAGAACGCATTCGAGGACGCATGTTCTTTTTCACTCAAAGGCAACGGTGCGTTGATTGCTGTCAAGGTCAGACCTTTCTCTCTGAAAGCGTTTGCAAACATAGCCTCGTCGAGTAGGCCCAGCGCTGATGGGATCGCGTGGTAGGCGGTTGGCGAGGCGGCAATGGTCATCGTATTCGTCCTCGGTTCGAGATGGTAAAACGTGCACGGAGATGAAAATTTTTGCGATCCGCACGATCGCGTCGCGATAAAATTAGCCTGTTTCATCACGTCGTAATCGATGGTGCTTTCGATGTTCATTTTACTCGTGCAGTCGAAGTTTTCCGAACACGCTGAAATATTTCTGCACACGGGTAAGAGGAAAGCGTTTCTTTCACATGCGTATTGTTTTGTAATCGAGCGTGGTGTCGTTCGAACAGACGCATAAAATGACATCGGGAGTGATGAAATCTGACGCCGATGTGACGGGCGAGACGATTCAGACATGGTAAACAAAGGTTTGCTCTTTCCGAGAAACGTTGACGGTGTCATCTCTTCGGCGTACTCGCTCGAAAGCAATGCGGATGAAGCATTTGACGATGACGACCCAGATTTTGCCAACGAAAGACCGATGATGAAAAATATTGCGCATCCTACGATGCTGAAGAGTGCAAACAGCGGCTGACGCTTCCAGACTAAATATCGCGAGCGTAAAAGTGCTCGAACTTGTCGTAAAACTATTCTCGTGTTCGTAGTCTTCTCGTCAGCTTCCATCCCGTCGATATCTTCGCCGTTTCCCGCCACTTCTGCGTTTTCCACGGATACGACTATATCATCGTTGTCGCCTCTCTCCTTCTCTTTAGCTTTGGCGATGAAGTTCAAAAATGCCTCCTCTAGCGATGATTCATCTCCGCTGGTGCCGTGTAGTTCTTTCATCTCTTCCACGGATACGGTTTCAATCACTGATCGGCCGTTGTGCAAGATGACCAAATCGTCCGCTAACGCCTCGACTTCGTCCATATGGTGTGTGGCTAAAACAACGCTATTCCGCGAATCTGATTTTGTGAAATCTGCAATTAATTTCCAAGCCAAACGTTTCGACACTGGATCCATCGACGCTGTCGGTTCGTCGAGAATAGCAATCGACGAATTCAAAAGCGATAATAAAAGCGATACTTTCCGTTTTTGTCCGCCAGAAAGCGTCGAGATTTGTTCGTCGAGCTTATTCGAGATGGCGAGTTTGGACGCGAGCTCTTGAATGAGAGCTGGTTCACGCGAAGAGGTATCCTCTTCGTCCTCGTCCTCGTCATTTCTCTTCGAAATCCGACTTCTCGAGGAAAATGCCAACCGCAACTGCAAGTGTTCGCGAACGGTGAGCTGCGGCCATAAAAAGTCAAACTGCGGGCAAAAACCAACTTCACCGGACGCTTCAATTTTCGTCTGCTCGTCTATAGATTCAAGACCAACTAACATATTTATCAGCGTAGTTTTCCCGGCGCCATTATGTCCGAGAAGCGCAGTGACGCTAGATTTCTTTGCTCGAAAATTGACGTTTTGTAGAACGCGTTTAGACATATTCGTTGCTCGAATGGCATCGTCAGTTACAGTGTTATTGCTCAGAACGTATTTTGATCTCACATTTTGACACCCTCCACGTATGAAAAAAACGTGTAAGAGTATTAAAAATACCACCCAATTTATGAGAACCATGAAATAGACGCCTCTCACGGTGACATCGTGGTACATGTCGTCGTCAGCGAACGTCTCCCACGACATCGAGCTCCCGTGTCTCTCACACGCGCTCACAATTTCACCAAAAACGTGTAATGCGCTGGCTGGAGAGAGAAAACATGCATACAACCAACTGACACTACCATCTGAACGCTTACTCGTCGCTGTCACTCCCGCAGACCACGTGACGACGTAGATGAACACGCTCACCAGAGACGCAACGGACGCCGTCGAGGAGCCGGTGTTCGACTTGGGCCTCTCCTCCTCTCTTGCGAGTTTATTTAACAAATATCCAACCGAGGCGGAGACAAACAGTGAGTAAGCCACGAGTTGTGCAGACCAAAGGATGAAAAATCCGAACACTATAGACGCATCGACTGATATGAATGCTCGTTTGCCGACCAAAGAAATTATGCCCGAAACCAAGAACAATGGCGCGTAATGCGCGATAAACCAAGACAACCAATACGTAGCTTTAGAGCACCCGAGTAACTCTTGATGTAAACGAAGATTATTCACACTTTCATATGCAGTAGACTTTGCGATGCTTGAAAGTGGAACGGCAAAGGCGAATACGAACGCTAATGAAAAGAAGGCGCTCGAGATTGTCGCGGCGATGTTGGTATCGTGCTCCGGAAACGCAGAGGCTTTGATGTTAATTGACGTGAGGTTGTGGATGGTACCAGTAGCATTCGAAATTCCTTCTTTTTCTGCAAAATAGTAAAAAAATGCGCGGTTAAACGCACTCTGTACGTTCGCGTACGCGTAATATTTCGTCCACTCGTAATTGACGCCATTGACCCACTTTTGAAACGGATGCGAGAACGGAGAATTTGGATCATCTCTGGCGCTCGAGGCTCCAGACACTATCGTCTTCCCAGAGGCAATGCCGGATGTTTGGTTCGCTCGAATCTCGTAGCGCACATCTTTACCATCATCCATAATCAAGTTCACAACCATCAATATCTTATTCTCTGGATTCATCGCTAAAACCTCCGCTTTCTGAGCGGACGATACGGGAAACAAAAGCGCATCCGCCGAGGCGTCGTCGCACGCGAGAAACGGCACGTCTTTCCCATCCTCCCGTTCAGCAAAAGTCTTCGGAATGACGTCTCTCAAAACATCCTCTATAGTTGCAGTCTTTGTCGATCTCGTCAAATTATTAATGTCCTCGATCAGTGTCGGTATCGCGCTCATTCCTTCCTCGGGACTGTTCGATTTCAAAGCGTATTTCGCGTTCACCGATACCACCGCGCCGAACGTAATCGGTCGATTCTGACAAACCAATCGCCGCGCCGCAAGCTTCGCGACTCGTCGAACCTCCTCGTTCTCGCTCGGCGAATACGCAATTCTGTATTTACCCCCATCCATGCTTTCAAATCCTCTCGCTAACGCCCAAGCCACGTCCGCGACTGGTCTCGATATAAAAAATTGCGACTCCACCCTCTTCTCTTCGATCAGGAGCGAAGGAACGACCATCAGAGCGACGAAGAATATCGGAACGCACGTTTCCACGAGAAACCAAAATCTCCGATTCCTCGCTTTCACGATGAAATTCTTCCGCATCGCCGCCGCCAAAGCCGCCGAAGAAAACATCATCATCATCAAACTCGCTCTATATTTTAGAAAAGCGCCACGCACGCGAGTATTTTCAGAAAGAAGAAAAAAACAGTTAAAATAATCTTATTCATCAACGATGCCTCGGACGACGACGACGACGACGACGACGACGACGAAAAAGAAGACTTCCTCTCTCTTCTTCGTCTTCTCCTCCCGTGCGACGAGCGCGCGCGCGGTCCCAGAGATAAATAGAGAGAGAGAGAGAGAGAAACTTTTGCCAAAGACGTGTGTGTTTTTTGTGTGAAGAAACGTCTTTTTTTTGGCCTCGAAAAAAGAAAAAGAGGAGGAAAATTCACGTCCCTCAAAATGTCAAAATTTGACCTCTTTGTTTATCCAATTCTGATGCACAAAAAAAGCGCACACGTGTTTGTTTATTATACACAGAACGCAGGAAAACAAAATGAGAGCGACGGCGAGCATTAGAGTCGTCGCGATCGCGACCACGTGCCAGCAGCAGCAGAAGAAGAAGACGTCTTCTTCTTCTTCTTCTTCTTCGAAGAAAGCGCCGGTGAAGAAAAGCAGCGGCAACTTGCAAAGAAACCGAGCGATTTTCAACTCGGAGAATCCCGAAGCCGCCGTCACCTCCACGTCTTCTCCGACCGGCGAAAAGAAGAACTTGAAAGTATCTTTGGTAGGTCTCGGGTGCCCGAAAAACGTCGTCGATGCGGAGGTCATGCTCGGGGACATGGCGAAGAACGGGTACGACATCACGGAGAATCACGAGGACGCGGACGCGATCATCATAAACTCGTGCGGGTTTATCGACGACGCGAAGAGCGAATCGGTGGAGGCGATTTTGGAGGCGTCGAAACTGAGCGGCGGGAAGAAGAAGATTGTCGTCACCGGGTGCTTGGCGCAGAGGTACGGAGAGGATTTGCAGAAGGAATTACCAGAGGCGGATTTGATCGTCGGGTTTGAGAATTACGGGATGTTGCCGAGTCTTGTGGAGGAGAGTTTGCGGGAATCTCGCGGCGGCGGCGCCATCGTGAGTCCGTTCGATCCCGCATCGCAAAACAGAAGCGGCAGTTCAGCGGCCAGCACGAGCGGCACGAGTAAAAATGTAATCACGAACGATGATTTGGTGTTACCGAAAAAGAAAACTTTGGTCGGTGGAAACTCGCCGCCGTTTCGTTCGGAGATTGATCGGGTGCGGATTACGCCGAAACACTCGGCGTATTTACGAGTCGCCGAAGGGTGCGATCACAAGTGCACGTTTTGCGCGATTCCGTCGTTTAGAGGTAAATTTCGATCGAAAAAATTTGAACCCATTGTAGACGAGGCGAAAGCGTTGGGCCAACTCGGCGCGAAAGAGTTGTGTTTAATCGCGGAAGATACCAACCAGTGGGGGATGGATTTGCGAGCGCAAGACGGTCGGGGGTTAGCCGAGCTCTTGGAAACGCTAGCGGAAGTCGACGGCATCGAGTGGATTCGAATTTTATACGCGTATCCGAGTTACTTCTCGGACGAGTTAATCACCGCCATCGCCGACGTTCCGCAGGTGTGTAAATACATCGACATTCCTCTTCAACACATCACCAATTTGAGTTTGCTGAGAATGAACCGACCGCCTCGCCAACACGCGGAAGACTTATTATATAAACTTCGAGATCGAATTCCTGGCCTAGCTTTACGCACGACGTTCATATCTGGATTCCCCGGCGAAACTGAGGAAGAACACGAAGAGCTGATGAGATTTTGCCGCGAGTTCAAATTCGAACGATTAGGCGCGTTTGCCTACTCCGAAGAAGACGGAACGCCGGCGGCGGAATACCCGGACCAAGTCCCAGACGACCTCCGTGCCTTACGCCGCGACCAACTGGTCGCTCAACAGCAAGAAATCTCCGAAAACTTTGCACAATCACGCGTCGGCCAAACCTTGGACGTCCTCATCGACAACTTTGACGAAGACATGGACGCCTGGGTCGGCAGAACCAGTTTAGAAGCGCCGGATATCGATCCAGTCGTGTTCATTTCGGAAGAAGAAGAAGGACAAAAAATAGAACCCGGACAGATGAGGAAGTGTAAAATCGTCGGCTCCTCTTTGTTTGATCTTGAAGCCGTCGCGTTGTGATTTGAGTGAATTTCGACGTCGACGATTCGCGCCCGCGGGTTGTTGGCTTGTTGCTTTTGTGTAATAAAATCTGTTTTGTTTTGTATAAATCTCTTCAAAGAAACACGCACGCTCTTCCGTACGCACACACACACACACACGAAAAAAACGCGCAAAAGCGCGCATCCCACCATGCGCAATTCGCGACGAGGACATCGACGCGCTCCTCCTTTCCCTCTCCTCGTCTTTTTCCTCTTCTGCGCGTTGTTCTTCGCAGAATCGCCGCGAACCGCGAAAGCGGACCCGGAGAAGCCGAAACTCGCGTGGGAGAACAAAGAGCACAAACACGAGTCGTGGGATTCATCTTTCCAATTGTGCAATCAAACGCGCTCAAAAATCAACGTCTTGAACGCGGTGGCGAGTCCAGGTTCGTTTGCCGGCCGGACCGGGCATTCCGGGGCGACGAAGTTTACGATAGAGAGCGACGTCGAGTATAAATCCGGGAAGATGGTCCGGCAGAGTTGGTTTAGTAAGATTGATTCCGACGACGACGATGACAACAACAACAACAACGAGGAAGGAGAAAGAGGAGAAGAAGTGAGTCAAGGGATAAAAGAAATCGTTCCCTTGTGCGAGTGGACGGAGGACTGCCCGATTGGTGGTCACGGGAGACAAACGATGTCAGGACGACGCGCGAAAGTGCCGTGGTACACGCCGAGCGGGAAGTACAGATATCGGTACGAGTTGAAGGATGGGAAAGGGGTGGAGACTTTGTTTTGCGTGGATGTCATAGTACGCGTGGAGTGTCCGGAGAAAGCATATGTTTGTCCGGGATTGCCGTTAGTTTAGAGTCGTTAGTAGAGAGAGAAAGAGATCTTCCCTAGGTTTAAAATTGCTTTAAGAAATATAGAGTTTAGCTGATGCGCATATACTGATTTAAATATATTACACGCGCTTGTATTCGTACACGCCTTCCCAGGTTTTGTTCGAGTCGAGAAGGGTCACTTCAGCTTTCCTCAAGAGACGGTTGTTTTCAATCACAAACGTTTCCGTCATGTTTCCTTCGAGAGGTGCGGTCCATCGAGATTTGAGCGTTATCGATTCTGATTGGGAGTCTAAAGTCACACGTCCATATTGAGCACCGCTTCTCGCGTCCCGTCTGTTTTGGCGCACTTCTTGGTCGTAAGAGTACGATTCGTTTACGCTGATGATTCCGTAAGAAGCTTTGAGCGAAAATTGAGATGCAGATGCGCCCACGTCCAATTGCGTCAACGCCGAATTCGCCGCTCGGAATATGTTATTCATCTCGAATAAATCCATCAGTTTCGATTCGTCCAGCTGATCGTCCCTTTTCCATTTACCATTAAATTTTTGCACGTAACTGTTATCGCTCGCTGCTGTAGTTTCTTTTTCCTCTTCTTTTGCCGCGCTGCTGCTATTGCTACTATTACTACTACTACTACTAGTCGTTGTTGCAGAGGAATAATACTTGTTTGAAATTTCAGTCGTCGACGTAGGTGTTGTTGTCGTGCTCGACACCGCTCTTCGTCTCGTCGCAGATACCGTCGCCGTTTCCATCACGACGTTCGATAGGTTCTCCTCGATGGTGTATTCCACCGCTTCTGGCGAAACGCCGTCCATCTCCGCCTTTCTCGATACGCTTTCCGCAATCACGTTCAGCGATAGTCTTTCTCTCGTTGCGCCGTTCTCCTCCTCCTCCTTCTCCTTCTCCGTCGTCGTCGTCGACGACGAGTACAAATCCGCTAAATCCATCCCACTCAAAGCATCGGCAACATCGCTTGCCGCTTTCGCCACCTCTTCGTCGGTCCCCGTGTCGTTACTCGCGTCGTAAAATCCTTCGTCTCCTTCGTCCTCGTCCTCGTCCTCGTCGTCCCCCGTCTTCTCCTCTCCTTCCTCCTCGTCGCCGTCTCGCGTCGCGAAATACCTCTCGTACGTCTCCACGTCCAAGTTCGGTTTCACCAGCGCTTCTCGCACCGGTTTCGCCGCTTTCGCACCTTTCCTCTCCAACCTTTCCAACTCCGCTTCCAAGTCTCTCATCAGCGCGACTTGTTCCTTCCCATCACCACCACCACTGAGAGCACCAACGGAGGAAGAAAAAACGCGCGGCGCGTTCGCCGCGAGCGCGTTCAACGCGTCGCTTGGGTTCCCACCTTTCTCGACGACCAATTCCGTCGTCGCGCCGAGCGCGATTCGCGGGATTGAAATCAGCGCCGAGAGTGGATCTTTCATCCATCGATCGGTCAACGACGACGACGTTTTCTTCTTTGTCCTCTTTATCTTCTTCTCGCTTCCTTTCGCTTCAGCGGCAGCGGCTTCTTCACCTTCTTTTCTCGAAGGATCAGAAGGAGCAGCAGCACCCGCAGCGGGAGTCGACACCACCTGCTGAATCGTCCTGCGCGGACCTCGTTTGCGCGGTTCTCTCCGCTCTAATCCTTCGCGTTCGATTCGTTTTTTCCCACCGTCGTCGTCATCGAACGCGACTCGAACGACAAAGCTTCTGTTTCTGTTTCTGTTTCTTCTCGAGGTCGAGAAAGAAGAGGAGGAGGAGGAGGAGGAGGAAGAAAAAAAGAAGCTTCGCGTCGTCGTCGTCGTTTGAAACATCTCTCTCTTTATGTTGCAATAGCAGAGAGAGAGAGAGAGAGAAGCGTGTGGGGAATTCTTGGGGGAAATGGAAAGAGAAAAAAGAGCAAATTCTTCTCCAAAAAGGGAGAGAGAGAGAGAAACGAGGGAATACCACGCTCTTATATATATATATATATATATTCACGATGATGATGATGACGACGACGACGATGACGCACCAAAACTGCTCTTTTACGACGAGCAGCGCGAGGAATAATAGTTCTTCGTTATTAAAAACGCGTCACCCAAAATCGTTGAAAGTATCTTCTTCTTCTTCTTCTTCTTCTTCTCGTTTGGGGAAGAAGAGAACGGCGCGGGGGAACGTTTTCGTCGTCGAGGCGAAAAATGGAGACAACGAGGACAACGGGTGGTTTGTATCGGAGGAGGATGACATCGTCGCGAGCAGCAGCAGCGGCAGTAATAATAACAGCCGACGGAAGATGATGATGATGACTGCCACGACGATGACTTTAGGGAGGAGTTTGTTCGAAAGCGATAGAGAGGCCAGAGCCGACGAGGAAGATATGATGGTGAATACTGGTGCTACTGCGTCTGGTTCTTCTCCGAACAGTTGCAACGGGTTCTCGAAAGACGTCGCGCAGGCGTTTCCGAACCTTTGCGAATACAAGGTTACCGATAAGGTGTATTTTGACGTCTCCATCGGCGGAGAAAACGCGGGTAGAATCGTCATCGGGTTATTCGGCGAAGAGGTTCCGCGCACAGTGGCAAACTTTCGCGAGTTGTGCGCCAACTCGAAAGGTTTCGGCTACCAAAACTCGATTTTCCATCGCGTGATACCGAACTTTATGCTCCAAGGCGGCGACTTTGAACGCGCCAACGGTACGGGAGGATACAGCATTTACGGAAGAAACTTCCCGGACGAAAACTTCAAAATCCCATTCACGGGCCCCGGCGTCTTAGCCATGGCAAACGCCGGGCCAAACACGAACGGTTCGCAGTTCTTCCTCACCACCGCGGCGACGCCCTGGCTGACGGGCAGACACGTCGTCTTCGGAAACGTCTTGGAAGGTTTCGACGTCGTCAAAAAAGTCGAAAGTAATCCGACGGGAAGAGGCGACCGGCCTAAAAAAGAAGTCGTCATCACCCAATCCGGCGTTCTTTGATTTGACACGATGTGCGATTTTGACGACGACGACGACGACGACGACGACGAGAGAGAGAGATCAGAGAGAGAGAGAGAGATATTGATGTAATAAAACGAAGAAAAAGAAAGTCAGAAGTGCCCACTTTTCACCTCGCTCTCAATTTTTTTTTCAAACCCTAAACGTGCGTCAGCACGAGGAAAAACGGCCACGAGTTTCCCACACATTTTCGCGAAAGCGCGCGCGCACACACGCAACACATCTGTCTCTCTCTCTCTCTTAATCTCTCTCTCGCGGAAGAAGAAGAGTGAGAAGAGAAGGATGTCCCCTTCGGCTGCCGCGACCGCTACCGCGCAAAGGAAGACGACGACGTCGACGAGAGAAACAAAAACGAAGAAGACGAGAGAAGAAGTCGTCGTCGTCGCGGAAACGAAGAAGAAGAGATCTTCTTCGTCCAAGACGACGACGACGACGACGACGACGCCGACAAAGAAGACGTCTTCTTCCTCGTCTCCTTCGATGTCCGCCGTCGCGAAAAAGAGAGCGTCGTCGATGAAAACGAGCGACAAGAAGAAGAAGACGGCGACTCTGTCGTCGTCGCCGTCGTCTTCGTCGAGGAAAGAGAAGAAGTTGACGAGCGCCGCTGTCGCCGGGGAAACGGGAGCGGTAAACAACAGACACCAAAAACGCGCTTCGAAGATGGGTGTCGTCTCGAAGCGTCGGAAACAACAACAACAACAACAACAACAACAACAACTGGCCGCAAAAGCAGCGGCGATGATGATGGAGAAGAAGAAGAAGAAGAAGAAGAAGATGTCTTCTTCTTCTGCTGCTGCGTCCTCTTCGCGGAAGAGACGCGAGGAGGAAAAGGAGGAAGAAGAAGAAGAAGAAGAAGACGAAGAGGTGAAGGGTAAAAATGCTACGAAAAAAGCTGTATTAAGCGCGAAAAGAAGGAACGAAGATATTCCGTCCTCTGCTTTGGAGAAGACGAAAAAGGCAAAGAAGATGAAGCGCGCGCCCGAGACGCTCGAGACGAAGACGAAAGGGAAGGATAAAACGGCGGCTGCGGCTGCGGCTGCGGCTGCGGCTTCTGGGTTGGCGGCGGCGATGACGGCCGCGTTGGACGCCTCGAAAAAGGATAAGACGCGTCGAATGAGACGAGCGCGAGAGAAGGAGAAAAGCCCGAGGAAAAAACCGTCGTCGTCTTCGATGGAAGGGAACGAGAAGAAGGGAAGACAAGGCGAAGTGAACGACAACGAAGAAAACGGAAACGACGATGCCGCCGCGAACGGCGGAGGCCAGTCTGGTGGAAGAGGTGAAGACGAGCCGTCGGCGCAAGACGTATCGATGATGCGCGATGAAGACGTCGAAGATGTTGACAGAGGAGAAGACTTTGGCGACGACGACGATGACGACGACTTTGACGACGACGAGGATGGTAGCGACGACTATCACGACGACGACGACGACAACGAGGATGAGGATGACGAAGACATCTTTGACGACGAGGACGAAGAAGAAGACTACTCGGACGATGAGGACGACTCGGAAGGCGAAGGACGTCGAGGCGGTGGCGACCGTCACGACGGAGGTCTTCACGCGTTGCTCTCTCGCCTTGGCGGTGCCATGGAGGGAATGGGTGGTGGTTCACGAAGTGGTCTTTCCGCGCGCCTCAGAGACGTTTTGAAAGCGTTGACGTTTGATAGAGAAGCTGAGAACGGAGGCATCGATGATACGGCCATTGTCATCGCTTTGAACGAATTGTGCGAAATAGTCGTCACTTCTTCGGAAGAACTGTTAGCGACGAGTTTATCGCCGGAGCCGTTTGCGCAAGCGTTATTGAATTGCTGCAACTTGGAGCATAACCCAGAGTTGATGCTCCTGGCAGTGCGCGCGATGACGTCCATGGCAGACATTTTGCCAAACACGCGAGGCGCGTTCGTGCGCGCGGGTGCTCTGCCCACGTTGTGTCAAAAACTCTTCGCCATAGAATACATAGACGTCGCGGAACAATCGCTCTCCGCGCTTGAAAAACTTACTCGAGGATACTACGGATCAAAAGCCGCCGAAGCTGGCGCTCTAACGGCGGCTCTGGCGCACTTGGATTTCTTCGGCGTTGGGATGCAAGGCGTATCGATGCAAATGGCTTCGAACGTGTGCGCAGAGTTTCCAACAAAGTCCTTATCACCTGGCGCCGTCGAAGCTATTCCCACGCTCCTCTCCTTGCTCCTTCGTGATGACCAAAAAGTTGCCACATTAGCGTGCAACTGCTTGGTCTCCTTGTCGTTGAAGGCTAAGAAATTAGCCGATCGAAGAGTTTCGTTTTTGCTTCAAAAGGAAAAAGAACAAAAAGAGCAGCAGTTGTCAGAGGAGCAACAGGGCGAAAAAGCAACAACAACAACAACGACGACGACGACGAAAACGGACACGACTAGCAGCGATACACAGAAGAAGAAGAAGGATAAATCCTCCTCCTCGGAGATGGACCCGGTGGCGGTGAACGGAACCATCTCGCTCATTTTATCAGATGCGCTCTGCGAACGGTGCTTAGAAATCGTGCGCGAAGCAGCTGGCAATACGAACAGCACGAATAACGTGACGCATAGCCGCCTGCTTTACAGAGGTTGCGTGAAAATTCTCGCGACAATTTTAGAAGCGCGACCAGAGATGTCCATTTTCCTGTTGAAAAATGGCGTCGCACAGATTTTGGCTGAACATTTGGAGAGATGCAAAATTGTTCGAGCGAACGTCGGCGCTTCCGAGTATAGTCCGGTACAATCGATGGACGATTTGCACGACGCTATGCATTTACTTGGGTTGTTACTGCCATCCCAAGTGAAAAATAGTGGCGACAGTAAGAAAACCTCCGTCGTCATTGTTGGCGCAGAGGAGTTGCAGAAGCTGTTTACGAAACCAGAAAACAGTTCGCTTATTTCAATTTTTGGCGAGTATCTCGCACCGACGCTTTGTCACGTCGCGGAGTCTCCATCAAATGTAATCATCAAGCGTAAGGCACTGTCGACATTAACGGCATGGACGCAACTGGTTGACATCGCAACGTTTGAGGACGTGTCAAAAGATGTAGCGCCCATCGCCGCGGTAGTCGCTCGCGCGTTGATAGATCCGCAATGCGAGTTACTGAAGGAAGCTGCAAAATTGTGCGCGATGGCGTTGGAGAAATCTAACGAAACTAATCAAGACGAAAAAGAAGGCGAGTTCATCAAGAGGTTTGCAAAAGAAGGAGGAGCACACGCCTTGGAAGTTCGCTCGAAAGAGTACAATTTCTTGATTGCAGAAGCCGCCGAAAAGAGCGCCGTGTCGGAAGAAAAGACGCTTTTGAATCCCCCGACGTCGAAGCCGCAGTTTCAAATGTCCACGAATCCAAAAGAAGAAGGTTTGCGAATCTGCTCGGAAGTTCGAAATTTATACTTTGGTCCGGGAAAAGCGCATTTAATCGCCTCAGAAGGTCTCGATCGACTTCGCAAGGCGTGCGCGAAACTGAAATCTGCACCTCTTTCGGATTCGAGCTCAGGAAAGTCGGCCAAGAATCCGCGGGACAGCAAAGAATTTTCGTCCGCGTTCTCCAAAATATTCGAGGCGCTGGCAATGAGCGACATCTCGGCGTTCGAACTCTCCGAATGCGGTGCTGCTTCGACCTTGCGTAAGTTTCTCTGCGCATCAGATGTGCCCTCTTCTCCGTCTTCTTCGAAGTCCATTAATATCGACTGTGAAGAAGCGACAGAGCGCCTCGCCATCTTCACGCGAGCTGCCGGTGATGCACCGACAGGCGCATTCGAAACTCTCGTCCGTCTTCTCGTGGAGACCTTACAGACGCGAGAACGCTTACCGATTTCTGTTTCGGAACACGCCGTGGCAAACTCTAATTCTTCCTACGCGCGATTCCGCGCCTCGAGTGGTGCACCATCAGCGCTCGCGCCGTCGACTACCGCAGGTGACCCCGGCTTGAATTTACTCGCGAGACCGCTTAAGGTTCGCTTAAAACGCTCCTCGAAGTGCGACGCGACCAAAGTGGAAGATTACGGCAATAGCGTGGTTATGATTGAACCGCTGGCGCAATTAAGCGCAGTGGAAGCGTTCTTGTACTCCCGCGTAAAAAAGAAACCGGCTGCGCCAGCACCGGCGCAGCAACCGCCAAGCACTTCTGCTCCTTCTACCGCTACTGCGACCAACGCTGAAGCGAACCAAGCTGGGATCGCGGCAGATCGGGAAATGGATCACGATGAAGATGACTTCAACGAAGAAGACTACGACGATATGGACGAGGAAGACTTCCATGATGACGAAGACGACGACGACATGGACGACATGGATCATGGGGAGGACTACATGGACGATGAAGACGACGAAGAGAATTTATTAGGTCCAGAAGGCGAGGATATGGCGCATCCGCCTGCATCCGCGGAAGAGATTGCGGCACCTCCTGCGAATGCGGCTTCGCCAGCGCCCCTTTCGCAACAAGAGCAAGGTGCTGCTACTGCTTCTACCGCCAGTGCGGGCGAAGCACCACAACCACATGCACAAACTAATCCTGGTGCGTCTGGAAGAAGTTTTGCCTCCGTGGCTGCGGGTAGCGACAGCAAACGCCCTCGACTCGCCTTTTCTGTCAACGACGGGGACACGTACATTCAAGATACCAAGAACGTTTTAGCCGCGGTCACGCAAGTCTCCATCGGTGATTCTGTAAAACCAATGAGCGGTCGATTGTGGGACCAACCGTGCGTGTTATACTACGACATCGTGGATAATAATGACCCGAAGTTTAAAGGTATCATCAGCGAAGGCGGCGAAGATTCCGCCGCGAATGACTCGTTTAAACCGTTGCTCGTGGAGACTGTGGTGGAGGAAAACCTCTTTTCGAATCCATCGGTAAAAAGTGATGTCAAAGCGGTTTTAGGCCCGGTAGCTTCAACGGTTTTCAACGCACAGTTTGGGTATCCAGACGTAGTGGAAGGTTTGGAGGACGACTCTGTTCGCGACGCATTAGCGACGTTGACTTTGTGCCATCTGGTGACAGAAGATGCGAAAAAGATTTTGCGCACCGCGGGACCAGAGAAAACATCGTCTGGTGCTCATCCTCCAACTTCTGATAACATGATGGAAAACGATGATGGCGATACCGATGACGTGTTACTCACCGCAGACAGAATGCGCATCGCCAACCTTTCCTCGGCGAAAGTGCACGCCGAAAACTTGTTCCTGGCGCCAAAACTGTCCGGAAAGCTTCGCGCGCAGCTGCGCGATACGCTTTCCGTGTGCGCCCGAAGGGTTCCAGAGTGGACTTCTGCGCTTGCGAAAACGTGTCCATGGTTATTTACGCTCGATGAGCGCGTTTTGTTGTTCCATTGCGCCTCTTTCTCAGTCGCTCGTGCGTTACATCAGCTCCACGGCGACGGCAAGGCAAGCAATGGGGCCAACGGCAACGCGGCGAATTCGGGGGCTGGAAATGCCGGCGGTGATCCGCGCGGAGGTGCTCGCGTAGGACGATTACAACGCCAAAAGGTTCGTATTCGAAGAGAACACGTGCTATCTTCCGCCATCAAAGTATTTTCTTCGCCGCAAACGCGAAAGCACGTGTTAGAGGTTGAGTTTTACGACGAGGTTGGGACGGGCATTGGTCCCACGAATGAATTTTACGCGTTGGTTTCGAAAGATTTGCAGCGAGCTTCGCACGGGATATTTCGAGGCGAGCATAGCGCATCACCGGCAACGTCAGATAATACTGAAGATCTCGTGAATGCACCGCATGGGTTGTTCCCTAAACCGCTCCGAGCGATGCCAAACGCCCCGAAAGCGATTGAGATTTTCAGATGCGTCGGACGAGCCATCGGCAAAGTCTTACAAGACGGTCGATTATTGGATGTGAAGTTTAACCCGAACTTTTTCAAGAAACTTTACAGATTACCGCTAGGTTTAGACGACCTCGAACTGCTCGAACCAGAGCTGTTTTCGACCTTGAAGAAACTCGAAGCGGCGGTTCGAGACGGGACCGGGAGACTGGACGGCGCGAAGATTGAAGATTTGTGTCTCGAATTCGCATTGCCGGATGGTGCTCCAATCGAAGGCACTACCGATGCCGATGAAATCGTGACGGCAGAAAACGCGTTGCGCTACATTGGCGCGGTTGTCGACGATGTCTTAGGCGCCGGCGTCGAACCACTCTTCCAAGCTTGCCGCGAGGGGTTTGCCGACATCGTTTCTGACCCTTCGCAACTTGCCATGTTTTCCTTGTCTGAAATCGACGCACTCACGTGCGGCGCAGACGAGCAAACGAAGTGGACCGAGCGCGATTTACGCGAGCACATCTTGTGCGATCACGGCTACCAAGTCAACTCGAAACCAGTGGCAAATTTGCGTGAGATTCTGACGAACATGTCCGACGTAGAGCGCCGGTCGTTTTTAAAATTCACGACCGGGTCCCCTCGCTTACCGATTGGCGGTTTAGCCTCGTTGAATCCAAAACTAAAAGTTGTCTGCAAGCAACCGACCGTTTTGAGCGAAGTTGGCGGTGGCATGGATACCGCAGAGATGATCAGCGAAGGCACGGAGCTGGCCGATGCTGATTTGCCGAGTGCGATGACGTGCGCGAACTATTTGAAGCTTCCGCCGTACTCGAGCAAAGAAGCTCTGGAATTGAAATTGAAACTTGCAATTTCCGAAGGCGTTGGCAGCTTCGATTTGAGTTGAAGTGTAAAAGAAAAAGAAGTAAAAATAATAGCATTTAGAAGCTTTTAGAATAAATACTGCGCGCGTCGAGAGATGCGGCGATTGTTTGATATACATTGTTGTAATTTTCAGTTGAACATGGAAGAACCTAAATCTAAAGTGGATGAATACCTAACCTAACTCGCAAAACGCTTTTCATCTATTTCCTCGAGGTGCGGATGGCAAATCGTACACGGAGAAATTCCCTCCCTCGTCTCCACCTGGATTATAATACCCATCGTCCGCAGGCGGAGGTGGGTGGTAATGTTGTTGTTGTTGTTGTTGTTGATGATGTGGAGGAGGAGGATAATAGGGCGACTGGGCCGGCTGATAGTGTTGTTGGTGTTGTTGAGGCGGCGGCGGTAGCGGGTAATAGCTCGACGGCTGCTGCTGCTGATGTGAGGGATAATCCGACCCAGGGTAGTAGCTGCTCGCCGCTGTTGCATGCGATACATTTCTTTCGTTCTGCACGCGCATTTGCTCAGTCTTCAATCTAATCTCTTCGGCCATTCTCGCTCGTTCTGCATCTTCTTCTTCTTCTCTTCGTAACCGTTCGACGATGCGTTTCCGTTCGTTTTCGCGATTTTCACACCAAGATTTGACTTCGTTTTTCAGACTTTCGATGGCATCTGAAAACCCGCCATAAAAGCGAACTCCCTGTTGTATCCCTCTGGACAATTCTGCGGCAATTCGTAACGCTTCGCGCAACGTGTTGTCCCTCTTTATTTCCTTCTCACGGAGAGAGGAGACATTGTACATGTCGCTGAATTTGGCGTAATTCTTCCTCAATTCCGCCAACGCGTCAGCTTGCGCGAACGTATTATTCTGCGCTGCGGCAATTAATTCGTCGTACTTTCCTAGTTCTTCGCTGAATATCTTTGTTCGCTCGGCCTCTGAATCGCCAGATGATTTCATTTTACCAACCAGCGTCGGTAAAATATCATCACTTGCCTTCACCGCTTTCATGGCGTCTTCAATTTCCTCTCGTTCACATCCTATTCGTTCGATTTTTTCTAATCCTAATCTGACTTCTTTAGCTAAACTTTCCGCATCTTCGACTAAAAGCATCGGCGGCTCTAATTTCGGAGCGTTTTGTGCGATGCTTTCCGAAGTAGTCATTTGTAACATCGGTTCGCATCGAGCGAATTCCAATCGTAACTTCTCGTCTGATTCGGCTGCAAGTTTGGAGTTGTTCACAAAAGTTTCTAAATCACGCCGCCATCGAGCGGTTTCTGCATCAGATGGTATCGCGCGGTATTTGTGCGGCCCGTACGCGTTTCGCGCGGCACTGTCCGCTTTCATTTCGATATCTAAAAGAGAAGTGATTTCCTCCAGTTCCGTTTCGCAATGTTTTGAGACGTCTCGGGAAAAGGATAAAGTCTCGCGCATGGCGTCGATACCACCATCTCGGTCGCGAAAAAGCTTCACTTCTGAGTCTAATTCCTCAGAAAGTTGAATCGGTCGATTTAACGCGTTGTATGTTTCGGGAAGTTCCATTTCTCGCAGCGCGACTCTGGCTTCGTCCGAGGCAAACGCCAGTTGTTCGAGCTGTTCCCGAACGAGTCGGTCAACCTTATCCGCGTATAATGACGCCGAACTTGCGCAATCCTCCGGTACTATTCGTGCAAATAGCGCGCTTACATCGTCTTTATTGCATGGGTCGAGGAAAACTTCGATATCGGCACCGGATGTCGGCTTGACCATCTTCGCCCCGAACTTTGAATGTAACGGATTCGTCATTTTCTCGCTCGCGTCGTCGTGCAGGCGCTGCAACGCTTCGTACGACGGAACCTTGGCCATGTACACACACTCATTATCTCTCACCGCTTTTCCGAGTTCAACTTTAATCGAATCTCTTAAAATATTTTCGGCAGCCTCTACGACCAGCTTGGGCGGTTTCGGCGCGGTGGGGATCTGCGCTCGTTTCAACGCCGATTCCAAACGCTCTTTCGAGCGCGTCAACAAAGTAATCGCCGAACCAATCGTTTCTTCATCGTTTACGAGAGTTTCACAAACTCTTACAGTCGCTTCGGCGTTGAATATAGCCGCTTTGATAAACGTCGTCGTCGCCCACATTTTGGGCACGTACCTTTCTTGAGTCAACGGCGCATTCGGATTGCCTCGCAAAGACGACGACAGCTTCTCGTGCACTTCCTCGTACAAATCCGCGCACGCAATGGCTAGTTTCGCAAGCACTCCGGTAGATTTATCGCTCAATTTTGCAGCCTCGAAAACGCTCTCTTGAGCTTGCGCTAAACACAAAGCGACTAGAATCGCAGACATCTTGCCGCTCAAATCGGCTTCAATCCGGTCAATTCCAGTCGTCGCCGCCGCCGTCCCAGCCGTCGGTTCTCCACTGCCCGCACTCATGGTTTCATTGACTTTCTTCCCATCTTCGCACTGGCCTAAATACTGAAAATACCCCGCCGCTCTTTGAAATGCTGCCGAAGCAACTTTCAACCCGTCCAACGTCGATCGATCGCTTTTTGCCGCCAACGCGGATTCGCACGCGCCTAAATTGAACAGCATCGCTAATTTCTCCTTTGCAATGGACGAATGTGGGGCTATTTTCCTCTCGCCACCCGGTGCGAACGCGTCTCTCCACTCGAACGGTAAATGTAATCCCGTCCTCGTCCCTTCGTCCTCGTAGTCTCCGTTCTCCTCGTTCTTCGAAGTCGTCGCTTTACTTTCACCACCATTCAATCCAAAATCATCTCTCACTTGAAACCTACTTCCAAACACCGTCAACGCGGCATAATATCGACAGTAGTTCTCCATGTGTTCCGCGTGCCTCTGCGAAATGTTCTCGTCCGTCACGTTCACCGCATTCGTAGAAGCCATCGAAGAGTCTCGGATTTGGGCAAATTTTGAGACGGATTCCGCCGCGTGCGCGCACTCTTCCTGGCCGAACGTTTCCGCGATGTACCTTTCCAAAGGCGTGGTGATGTCCACAAACTCACCCTGTGCGTCCGCGCGATAAATAGAGAGAAAAGGAAAGGTTAGAAAACCGCGCGGGAAGAAGTGTCAGAACAGAACATTCGTTCGTAGGGGTGCCCTTTGGTTCCAAAAATCCGCGCGCGCAGAGAGAGAGAGAGAGAGCGAAGAGATCGGGAAGAAAGAGAAGAACAAAAAGGCGTACTTTTTTACTCGGGACGGCGAGCATGACCGTGCCTAACCCACCAGTTCCCGAGGAGGAAAGCGCGGAATCGCTCATTCTTTTTCAGAGAGAGAGAGAGAGAGCGTTTCGGGAAACTTTTTTTTGAAGTAAATCGTGTTTGAAGCAACTGACGATGGCGAAAAAAAAAATGGTGAGACGAAAGGTTTCGTACGCGCGCGTTTGCGTTTGTCTCTCTCTGTGTGTTTGTGTATGTGTTACAAGCTTTTTCGTGTGTCTTTAAAGTGTGTGGAGGATTCCGTGTTCGTATCGCCAACCAGATGGTATCGGACAGTCGTTGTCGAGGAGGTATTGTAAACATTCGGAGTGATTGTGGTGGTCCGCGGCCAGTACGGCCCACTGGTCCCACGGCGCTTTGGCGGTTTCGTGTAAGAACTTTAAACAGTTTAATTGACCTTTCTCGGCCGCATACGTACACGCACTTTCGTTATATTCATCGTATTCACGCTCAACGAGATATTCGAGGATGTGGAGATGACCCTTTTGAGCTGCTCGTGAGGCAGTATATGAATTCCATGGCGCTTTGACTTCTTCGTGCAAGTATTTGAGGCACTCGAGATGACCGTATTTGGCAGCATGTGCACACGCATAATCATTCATAGGACACTTGTTTGCGACGCAATACTTTACCATTTCCAGGTTACCTTGTAATGCGGCCTTACTAACCGTCCCTGCACCCCACTCACACTTTTTCTCTTCTCGCGCCCACTTGAGCAACTCGAGTTTATTCGTTCCAGCAACTCGATAGCAGAACAGTGGTCCGTTCATGCCGAAGAGCCACAACGATTGATTCTCCCACGCAAACTCCAACGTAGATATCGACGACATCTCTGAAACTTTGAATCTCTTTTCCAACTCACCCACTCGAGACGATCTCTTCACCAACGCTCTCGTTTCGCTATTCACTTCAAACAAAAACTTCACGTCGGTTCGATTCAATCTCGGCAAAATGTATTCGAAACACACGTCGTCGTTGTTCACGATCGCGCCCCACAAGTCTCTCTGACCCATTCTTCTCTTCTGCGCGCGCGTCGTCACGAATCCCGCAGACATTTCAAAGCGCTTCTTCCTTTTTTAATGTCTCCGTCTCTTTCTCCCGCGCGTGGTAAAAAAAAGAGGAGATCTCTCTCTCTGATCTCTCTCGCATGTGATTGGTGTTTTTTTCTCTCTCTCTCTCTCTCTCGTCGACCTTTTTTGAAAAAAAAGCGCATTTTTCCTCGCGGGATATTTTTTGTTCCAAAATCAATTATTCCCCACAAATGCATTCGCGCTGTCGATTGTTTTCCCGCTGTTGCATGCACCACGCGTCCTCGACTTTAATCGCGATCGGCAGAAGAAACGAGATCGCATCTTCGTCGCACCTTTCTCCGGCGTTTCTTTTCCGCAAAAAAAAAACTTCGAATACTCCGCGTTTGAGATCTCATCAACGATTTCGTTCGTTCGTTACAATGTCATCCAACGAAGAAGAAACGACTCTGAGAGAGGTGGTTAAGAACCAAATCGCGATCTCGACGAAGGAAGAGTTCATCGAGAAGTTACCGGAGGACGTTTGGTTTATTCGTCCGACTGGAAATCCTGCTAATAAGGATTTTTTTAAAGGCATGATCGCGGGCGGTGACGTGACGGAAATGAAAGCTGAATTGATCGAGATCAAGCACTTGGAGATATTCCAAGACTGCGCGTACGTCGTGTTGATCGCGAAAGCGAGCTTTGACTACAAAGGCACGAAGAACGAAGACATTTACACGCAATCGTGCTTGTATAAAAAGAAAAATGGAACGTTCGAGCTGGCGTGGGCGCATCGTTCGAGTGGTCGAGGATTCAACGAGGATCTTCCCGGTCCCTGGCCGACGAACTAATTTTACGTGTGTACGAGTATATAAATTATATTCTTTTTACGTAGCGTTGATGCGCTCATCACGTTTTTACAGTTGTAAATAGTATGCGAATCATCGCAAAAGACCAGTCTATTTTCATCAAACGATACCTTGCCATTTTTCGCTCTCATCTTGCTCTAAACATAATTTCACGACTTCGGCCCACCCTTCCATGCCTGGATCTTCCGGGTGCCACACGTCGGGCAACTCGCAGTCTTCGCACGCCGTGGCGGAGGTTTGCCCGATGCACGCGTACGTCGGGTGTCTCCCATCTCTCTCTTCTAACAACTCCAAAGTCAAGCTTTTCCAAGCTTTCACCGCGCTGGGACTTCCAAACGTCACCACGTTCGCGTCCACGGCTTTCTCTAGGATCTCTCTCGGTATATCCGTGACTTGTTCGGTGCTGTACGTGTTCAATCGAGTCACGGCGAAGCCTCGAGAACTCAACCCGTTCTCGACCGTTTTCGCCGCTTTCTTCGAGCACGGGTACAAAACTTCTCTATTACTATTCGCGCTACTATCGTCGTTACTACTATCCTCGTCTAAATCCAGCGGCAACTCTTCCGCCAACACCTCTCCCAACGCTTTCGACGGCGTAAACAGTCTCGCCCACTTCATCTCCTCCCGCGGCGGCAACGCTCGCGTCGTCCCACCACCCACGGTGCCAATATTCAAGCCCTCCGGTTTCCCAGCTTCCACCCACGCTTTCGTGAACACTTTCGCCGCCTCTGGCGAGGTCACCACGATCCATTGAAACTTTTTCGTCTCCAACGCGCCGCGCAACTTTTCCGAGTCTTCCGCCGGGACCGACTCGACCAAAGGCATCTCGAGCACGGAGACGACGTCTTCGCCGAACGGCGGTTGGGATAAAATCTTCCGCATTTGCCCGTTTTTCCCGGACTCTCGAGTGAGAACGACGACTTTCTTCTCGCTCGTTCTCGTCGTCGTCGTCGCAACGCTCGCGTCGTCGTCTTCTTTTCCAGACGAAGACGCGCACACGCGCCGCTCGCCGATTCTTTTCCAAAAACGCTGCTTTTTCGTTGGAGACGCTTTGGACGACGAGGACGCGCGCGAAACGCGAAGCGTCGTCGCGAAAGAAGAAGAAACGGAGGAAGAGAGCGACGAAGAACACGACATATCGGTGGTGCTTTTTCTTAATCTCTCTAGAGTTGTGACGACGATGGATGGATAAATATTACTTCTACACGAGCGATGAAGAACTTTTTTTGCGTATCTTTTGTCTCGTAATAGGCGAGAAAATTTTTTCAATTTTCATCTATTCTGTTGTTGACTTTTTAAAAAAGGTACAACAACAACGACTAAACGGTACAGCTGGCACTTTTGTACAATCTCCCGCACTTGAGCAACTCGCCGGCTAAATTGAGCGCCTCGATGAATGCGTCGATGTCTTTGATGCCGTCCAGTCGCAACTGTTCGACGAGAGCGTGCAATTCTCCGATGGAGAAGTACGCGTTGCCTTTGTTTCGACTGGCGGCGTTGACGGCGTCGATGAAGACGCGGAAGTTTTTGCGCTTACCGGAAACGCCGGTGCGTTTGCCAAAAGCGCCGAGTTTTCCGGAGTCGTCGCGCATGACGTCGGCCATGGAGAGCGAGTAGAGTTCGACGGCGTCCATGGCGTCGCGGTCGGTGACGATTTCGCGTAAATCGACTCGAGCGCGAGCTTCCGAGAGGCGGACGAGCGATTCTAGTTGTCGAGCAGTCACCGGCGCGGAATCGTTGATGGGCGCGTTTTTGCGCAATTCCAAGTAGAAGGCTTTGATGACTTCTTTGGCGTCGGAGGAGAGGGTTGGATGGACGTATTTTTTCGCGTATCGGACGTATTTGCGCATGAATGAGGTAGAGACGATGTCCTCTTTCGCGTGCATGTCGCCGTAGGAGGAACGCTTGTAGTCTTCGTAAACGTCCTCGTTGTCTTCGGATTTACGCTCCAAGTAGTCTTTCAAACCGACGTCGCGAATAGACGACGAGGATGTCGGTGGGATGTTCATCAGAGCGGCATCTGGAGATGCTTCTTGCTTGTTCAGCGAGAAGACGCGCTGCGAAGCTTGCTTCTTCGCCGAAGTTAAAATCGTTTCGCTCGCCGACACAGAGCCTCGTTGTTGATGTTGTTGATGTTGCGTTAGAGCAGCGGCGGCAGCGGCCTCGGCTTCGCGTCTCTTGTTTCGTTCCAACTGAAACTTCTCCGCAAACGTTAAATTCGTGGTTTTCCCGGTCCTCTCGTCGACTTTTCTTCCACCGCACAATCGCGTCACGTTGTCGCCGATGCGTTTGTCTCTCTCTTCGTCCGGATCGTCTGTGAGTACAAAGACTAAATCGAATCGCGAAAGTAACGGAGCGGACATTTTCAAGTTTTCTCGAACGCTTTTAGATCGATCGTATCGACCTTTATGCGGGTTTGCCGCTGCTAAAATGGTCGTTCGTGCGGGTAGAGACGCTCTCGCTCCGCCTTTGTTCACCGAGACTCTTTGTTGTTCCATGGCTTCGAGTAAACTGGCGTGTTCGGATTTCATTTTGTCGAACTCATCCACGCAACAGACGCCGCCGTGTGCCAACGCAACCGCACCCGCTTCGAACGTTGGCGCGCCCGATGTTGGATCTCGAGATACAGTCGCAGTTAAACCTGCAGTTGAGGCGGATTTCCCGCTCACGTGTATCGCCAACGGCGCCACTCGAGACGCCGCTCGGAGCATTTGCGATTTGCCCATGCCGGGATCACCGACGACGAGACAATGCGAGGTGCCTCGAGCAAAGGTCTCGTTACCGGCTGCACCATGATTCTTGTGGTGCTGATCTCGCGAGTTTAATAAACTTCTTCGTCGTTTATTATGCGCTCGCTGGCTTTCGTTTTCTTTGTCGTCGTCAATGTTCATCGCCGCGCCGACGCTCGCGCTTCTGTTGTTATCGCTACTGTTTTTGCTACTTTTACCGCTCTTATCGGCTTTTCTCACGCCACCGAACAAGCACAAAAGTAAGCCACACTTGACGATTTCGTGTCCGTAAATCGACGGGCACAAAGATTTCACCAAAACTCTCAATCGGTCGTCTGCGCAGCGTTCGCTAAATTTAACTATTTCTTGGTACGTTTCTGTTTTGCGGTTGGTCGCATTCGTCGTCGTTTCGTTACCACTACTACCACCACCACCACCAGTAACAGATGCCGACGGCATGACAGAAACCGCGTCGACGTATAATCGCTGTATTGCCGACCCAGTCTTCTTGCCGCCTAAAACAGATGTCCCTCGTTGCTCTTCGCACTCTTCTCTTCGCACGATGCCGCACACCAACACGCGTTCGCCCGCAGTCTCTATACGGTCGACTAACGTTTCCGAGAGTTCGCACTCGACGTGTTTTGGCGCCTGACCGAGCTTTCGCGCGTCTATTTCGTCAGATTTCCGTCTATTTTGTCTGCTTTTCTTTGTCTTTCTTCGTTGGTTGTTTTCGCGTTGTTCAAAATCTTCCTCTTCTTCCTCTTCTTCTTCCTCCTCCTCCTCTTCATCGTCGTCGTCATCGTCTTCGTCCGAGCTGCTACTCGTCCCTTCTCCGCTCCCTAAATTCGGTTCCTCTCTGAGCGTTACCCGTCTCCAATCCTCCGTCGTCGCTCTCGCGAAATCCGGCGTAAATCCTTTCTTGCCTCGACACTTGGGCGTCTCGCACTTTGCCGGCGCCTTGAAATTCCCGCTCTTATCCAAATTCACCAGAATTGACTCTTTGCACTGCTCGCACTTAAAAACTATGGACTTACACATCGGTTTCGTCGCGTCTGCTTTTTGAATAACCCCTTTCAATTGCACGACCCTTCCGAGCCAACTGGATTTCAAATCGCGGAAATCTTTGACTTTGAACTTGCTCGAAAAGTTGTACACGTGGCACGTTACTTTACACTCCTTCCCGATGACGTTCCGATTTCGCTGCGAAATCGAAAGCCCGTCGCCGTTGGCTACCACCACGCCTTCGAGCGCCTTCTCCTTAAACCCGCTCGCGATTAACCGTCCTCTCTCTTCTTTCGGTAAGCTGTAAAACAAACACTCGTGCGCCGCGCACGCCAGCGCCTGAAACGCCTCGTCCGGCGCCAAGTCGAGCGCCGCGAACAAGTCCGGCACACGTTCGCCGAGTAAACGTTTCAACGCTTTATAATCGAACGGAATGACGATGCTCTTATCGTTCAGCGCTTTCGTCTGTTGTTGTTGTTGTTGTTGTTGTTGTTGTTATTGAATGGGAGAGAAAGAAGTCAATTAAAAAATGTCAATCGAGTCGAGGACGAGCAAAACCAAAAGAGGAGGAAAAAAAAAACGAACTCGTCGTCGTCGTCGTCGTCGTTCTCGTCTTCGCGTCGAAACAACGACCCAAAAGAACACACGAACGCGCGCACCTCGTCGAACAACCGTTCCCCGTTCTCGACGCCACAAAACGCGTCGATCAGCGCGCTCGTCAGCTCGCACCTTCGATCGGTAAAGTCGTACTCCACGTTCGGGAAGTACGTCTGCCAATCGAAAGGCGCGACGGAAGTGTCTCGCGGACGGTACTGTCGGTGCCGATGTTCCGACGATTGGAGGCGAGAAGATTGTTCCTCCATTTGATTGCTGTTGTTGCTCAACGGGTTAAGCGTTCATGCGCGTAATTTGATGCGTATATATGTATCGATACGTTGCGCGCATCAGAAGTGGAGATTTTGAAAATTTCGGCACTCTTTCGACGCGCAAAATCTCGGATACACGCAGACAAAAAGAAAGAAGATGACGGTAATATGCATCGGAGGATGCTGCGTCCCTCTCGAATCGCTCGTTCCGTTCCTTTTGCTCTCTTTATCCAAGTACGGGAAGAAACTCATGCACTGGATTTGGTATTATTTCCCGTTCGTGGAACGCGTTCTTCCGTTCGGTCTCGGGGAAAAGTTCGTGCCTCCGTTGGAAGTCGCCAAGAGGAGGAAACGAGAGCGACTGGGACGACGAGAGAAAGAAGAGAGCGAGGGAGACGAGACGAAGGCGAATGAGACGAAGAAGTAGAGAGTTGAAAAGTGATGATTTTAGTAGCAGTATTTGTTTCTTGGTATACCGCGCGAGAGAAGATGGAGAGAGAGAGAGAGAGAGAGGGCTCGACGGAGACAAAGACGTGAAGAGAAACAAAGAGAAACGGACAGCAGACGTTGTTGCGGGATCAAAAAAGAACCGGGAACGAACCCACGAGAGAGCACGTGTAAAAAAGTAGCGCCCGGGCGTGTAAAAACAGTTATTTAAGTAAGAAAACCAACGCATAACATGTATCATCAAATCATGACGACGCGCGCACGCGACGACTTGGCTTCTTCTCCGAGTGTTTGCAATACGTAAAAAACGTGACATTTTTCGAGTTTGAATGGCTTCGAGTCACAAGTTGGGCCTTCGACGGTGTCGCGCAACGTGCAAAAACCTCGCTTCCGTAGCTAATCGGAAACAATGGTTTCGCTCGAAACGCAAACAACCCGTCGACAATATACTTCGGTTTCTTTCTTCAAGTACGTTGTAAAGTAGTGAAACCTTTTACAAGCATATTCTCCGCTCAAAAATCTCATCTCGCGGGAAATGGTGTTCAATAAATCTAATAATCGTATTCTCTTCCTCTCTCTTGTTGTTATCTATATTCTCTTCCTCTCTCTCTCTCTGTGTGTCTACTAACTAAACGCTTTCTCTTTTGCTCGCATGTGTACGTATACGTGTACGCGCGCGCCGCTGTTTAATCAGCCATCTCCGCATCCTCCGTCGAGGCGGAACCTTTTCTGGCCAAAATCGCCTTTCTCGATTTGTCCATCTTCAACTTGGTGATGACAACCTTGGACGGGTCGATGCCGACTTGCACGGAAGCGCCTAAATTTGGTTATTAGTATTAGGAGAGATTCAATCGTCAGCTTTTTGTATCATTTGCAAAGAAGAAGAAGAAGAAGAAGAAGAAGAACGTGGTCCATTTACTGACCCTAGCACGGAAAAAAGTGCGTGTCGTGTGTTCTGATGTAATAAAAACGTACCATTAACCTTATCCCGGGTCACCTTATCCACGTGAATCACCCACTTCTTCCTGTACACCTGCACAACCTTCCCTTCTTTACCCTTAAACGTCCCTCGAACGATTCTCACTTCGTCTTCTTTCCTGACCGGAATCGATCGGCAGTTGTGTTGCTTTCTCAACTCTTGGCTCAAGGGGGCGGACATGATTTTACGCCTCTCGGAAGACGGCGCGGTGAAGTGCGCTTTGCGCGATTTACGTCTCGAGGACGATACGTTCGGGTTGAATTTCATTTTATGCGTCTAATTTAACCGGTTTTGTGCAAAAGGTAATCTCGCGTGTGTGAGGAGTTTGATCCAAAGTAAACGCGCGTTGGCTATTTATGAAGATGTTGGATTTTTGGGGCCTTTTGGGACCTTTTTTTTTGCTGTACACGTATTTTTAGGGTTTCATAAAAAATAACTAATTATTATTTCTTAAATGTGCACTCGATTCCATCTGTCGTTCATACCATGAGAAATCCATCGCTTCCCATCAGCACAGCGAAATTAAGCCTCATTGGGCGCCAATAGTATTGCGGTTAGTAATAACGTGAGAAGTCGGCGTGATGACAGGTATTTTCTTTTTTGCTTTTTTGTTGGTGCGAGAGAGAACGGCGCGTGCATTCAATCACATGTATTTTTTAATTCAATGATGACAACGATGATGATGACAATGATGATGATAATGATGATGATGATTCTTCAACCACCACTACTGCATGATAATGCAGATGATGATGATGATTCCAATGCGTGTGTAACGTTCCGTCTTGGTAATGCCAACCAGATGGTAACGGGCAGTCGTTGTCGAGGAGGTATTGTACACATTCCTGGTGGTTGTTCTTGTGTGCCAACTTTATGACGTACCAGTCCAAAGGCGCTTTGGTAGTTTCGTGTAAGAACTTTAAACAGTCCAAGTGACCTTTCTCAGCCGCACGCCGACAAACATAATCGTCAAATTGATCGTATTTACGCTCAACAAGGTATTCGAGTATGTGAAGATAACCGCGTTCAGCTGCCCTTGAGCCGGTATGGCAGTCCCACGGCGCTTCGGCTTCTTCGTGTAAGTATTTGAGCATCTCAAGTTGACCGTATAAGGCAGCAATTGCACACGCCCATTTATCGATAGGACACTTATTCGCCACACAATACTTCACCATTTCTAGATTACGTTGTCTTGAGGCCTCATTAATCGTAATGGCACTCCACTCGCACTTTTTCTCCCCTCGTATCCACCTGAGCAACTCGAGTCTGTTCGTTTTCGCAACTTCCTTGCAGAACTCTGTCTCGCAATCCAAGGTCCCCGCCCACGACGATCGATTCTCCCACGCGATTTCCAGCGTAGATATCGACGACAACTCGCTCACTCTGAACCTTTTTTTCAACTCTCTCTTGCGAGACGATCGTTTAATCAAAGCTCTCGTTTCCGTATTCACGACGTGCAAGAATTTCACATCGATGCGTTCCAATTTCGGCAAAATGTATTTAAAACAAATATCGTCGTTGTTCACGATCACGTCCCACAAATCTCTCTGGCCGATGCTTCGTTTCAGACGCGTCGTCGCTCCAACAAAAGACATGCCTCAAACGCGTTTCTTTTCTTCTTTTGTGTCACTCTCAACGCTCGCGTGACGTGACTTTTCTTTCGAGAGAAGAAGACGAGCAGACGCTCTTCTCTTTTTTTTTGACGCGACGACAAAAAGCACCAAAAAGCGACGATATTTTTTCTCAATTCCAATTCATCGTTAAAACGCACACACATAAATCATCAATCATCGGCACCTCTAAAGAAGAAGAAGAAGAAGTAGAAGAGCGGCGAGAGGAACGATTCCGAGCTCTGGTGGAAGAGAACGACTCGAGAGCGAACAACGATTTTGTCATGGTGAGCGGTAACTACTTTTTTTTTTACTCTTTTGCACTTTGGCGTGACTCGGATTGGGGAATTCTTTCTCTCCTCGTGTTCCTCTCTTTCGTGTCTTCTTTCTTTCCGCAACGACGTCTTCTCTCTCCGTCTCTCTGTCTGACGATTCGTGTTCTCTGTTCTTTCTTCGGGGTTTTTGCTTTCCCGCGCGATGATGCGAAAAAATATATACGCAGGCTTCTTCGGGTCCGTATTCGGGTGCAATCGAGACGTACGCGGTCCCGGTGGCGGTGACGACGACGAAAGGAGGAGGAGGCGTGACTTCCGCGACGGAAACCGTCTACCGAAACGCGGCGCATAAAGACCAACTTTTGAGAGGATTTCCGTTTCCAAACGACGATTGCAAAACGCTCGGGGATATCTGGGAATCCGCGTTTAAGAAGTATCCGAATAGACCTCTTTTAGGGTACGTTTGTGCGTGGATGTCGCTTCGATTTTTGTAACTAACTGTCTTTCCTTCTTTTTTCCCTCGATGAACTCAAAAAAAACAGAACGCGCTCGATCGATAAACAGTCCGGCGCCCCGGGAAACTACACGTTCAACACGTACAGCGATTTTGAAACTACGAGGAAGAAAATAGCGTCTGGGATAAGCGCGTTGGGATGCGCTACCGGACAAACGTTTGGTTTGTATTCGATTAACCAACCGGAGTGGGTGGCGTGCGAGGCGGCGTGCACGAGGCAGAACATCGTTTCCGTGCCTTTGTACGATACGCTAGGACCGGACGCGGTGGAATATATTTTAAACCACGCGGAGTGCGTTGGAGTGGCGTGTTCGAAAGTGGTTTTGCACACGCTTTTGAATGTCATTCACAGGTGCGAGACGGTAAAATTCGTCATCGTGTACGGGAACGAAAACGGACCGCCGGGAGCGATACCGGCAAAAACAGCCAACGGGAGAGTGACTATTAAAACTTTCGAAGAGGTGTTGATTTTAGGTAGCGCGAAACCAGTCGCGCCAGTACGAGCGCACGAAAACGATGTGGCGACGATTTGCTATACGAGCGGTACCACCGGAAACCCGAAAGGCGTCGTGTTGACGCACTTGAATTTATGCTCCAACGCAGCCGGGTACTCTTACGATTTGAATATCGGCATCGGGGATGTTCACGTGTCGTATTTACCTCTCGCACATATATACGAACGAGTAACGTTTATGGTGTGCGTTATGGGTGGCGCTGCGGTCGGTTTTTATCGCGGCGACGTTCTCGGGTTATTGGACGACGTGCAAGCGCTGAAACCGACTATTTTTTGTTCGGTCCCAAGACTGTGGAATAGAATTTACGATAAAGTGAACGCCGGCGTCGCGGAAGGGTCGCCAATCGCACGAATGTTGTTCGCAAAGGCTTACGCGAGTAAGAAATACGCGTTTGAAAACGGCAAACCTCCGAATCCGTTTTGGGAGAAGCTCGTGTTTTCGAAACTGAAAGCGAAATTAGGAGGCCGCGTCCGGTACATGTCCTCGGGATCGGCGCCCATCGGTGGTCACGTCATCGAGTTCTTGAGGATTTGTTTCGGTGCGGTTGTCTTTGAAGGTTACGGGATGACGGAATCCGCGTGCGTCATCTCCAAAACGAACGAACGCGATTTCTCCACAGGCCACGTCGGCGCGCCGGCGCCGTGCTGCGAAATCAAACTCGACGACGTTCCCGAGATGAATTATAGGAAAAGCGATAAACCGTATCCGCGAGGCGAGGTGTGCGTGAGAGGTCCATCGGTTTTTGCCGGTTACTTCAAATCGCACGAGCAAACGCGAGAGTGTTTGGACGAAGTCAACGGGTGGTTGAGAACCGGTGACATTGGGATGATGTTACCGGGCGGTAGATTAAAAATCATCGATCGCAAGAAGAATATTTTCAAATTGGCGCAAGGAGAATACGTGGCGCCGGAAAAGATTGAAGCCGCGTACGGTCGGTCGCCGTTAGTCGCGCAATCGTTCGTGTACGGCGATTCGTTACAAGCGAGCTTAGTTGCAATTGTTGTGCCAGATGAAGAAGTTCTCGCGCAATACGCGAAAGCGAATGGATTAATGAAAGGCGGCGCGCCGACGCTGAGAGACATGTGCGAAAACGAAACGATTAAAAGAGCCGTGTTCAATTCTATGAATAAAGCCGCGAACGAAGCAAAGCTGAAAGGATTCGAACGCGCGAAACGGATTCATTTACACGGCGAGTTGTTTTCCGTGGAGAACGGATTAATGACGCCAACGTTTAAATTGAAACGGCCGCAAGCCAAGGAGGCGTTTTTGTCCGTCATCGACGCGATGTACGATAGTTTACGCTGAACAACGCATCTTCATCGGTAACCGCAGTGGTTTTTACCATATGGTACAATGTATATATTAACGATAGCATTAATATCATCTCTCTATCATTCTCTATCTATCTCTGTCTGTCTATCTATCTATCGCTCCCAGGCTTTTTTCTCGCCCATTCCATGAATGGTAAACGCGCCAAAATCTTTCGAGAAATCAAATACCTCCCATCTCGACGCTGGAAAGATGTGCTTGTTCTTATCGTACCACGATCGGTGGAAAATCTTCCCCGGGTGCGAATCCTCCTTCTCAACGGTGGCGTCTGCGACTAACCTCACGTCTTCCTTGTCGTCGAACCGAAACAAAGGACCAGATTTACCTCTCGCCTTTCTCGAAATGAGTTCGTAAAACGTCAACTCGTGCGGAATGATGCAATCTTCCTTCACGTACATCATGCTTTCCGGGCTTAATTTATTCAACTCTCTAAACTCATCCTCCAAATCCTTCATCGCCACCTTCAGAAAAGTCCTCACCGTGTCTTTCTGTTTCACCGTCACCGACCTCCTACCACCACCTCCAGACCAGTAGCTAAACGTAACCGTCAAATTCTCCTCCATTTGCTTCTCTTTCTTCTCTAAAAACTCCTTCGCGAGTTGTTCGCGCAACGCCCGTTCCTCTTTCATCCGCTCGTTTTGCGCGTTTGGGACGTAGGACGTATCCGCGTCTGGATTCATCCCCACGCTCTTCTTTAATTTCTTCTTTTCTCTCGCTTCTTTCTCTTCTTCTTCTTCTTCTTCTTCTTCTTTCTCGTCGTCGTCGTCGTCGTCGTCGTCGTCGTTAAAGCTCAACAGATTTTTCTCCTTCTTCTTCCTCTCGTTCTCTTTCGCTTTTCTCCTCTCCCTCTTTTCTCGTTTCAATTTCTCTTTCCTCTCTCTCTCTCTTTCCAACTCCTCGCGCACTTTCTCCTGCTTTTTCGCGTACTCCTCTCTCGTCAACAACCCGACGGATTGGTTCGCGAACGCCTTCTCCTCTTCCACGGTGGACGAGCCTCGGAATCCCACGAGAGAGGATTGATTGTTGAAGCCGCCGGCGACTTTGCGATTATTCGCTCGAACTTCCAAATCTCTCGCGCGTTCGTCGCGCTCTTCTTGCAACCGTCTCGCTCTTTGCTGCGTCTCGAAACCGCCGACGTAGCCGTCTAAACCCATCGAGTTGTTTTTGTAGTCGTTGTCGTTCTGTGTGACTTTTTCGGGCGAATTAAAAAGGCGCGCGTGTTGTTGTTGTTGTGGCTTGTGGTGTACTTATTTGGCGAATTTGGAGTTTGTTCCTGGGTGAAGAAGAAGGCGTTTTTTGGGCGCGTGAAGAAAGCGACAAATCGGAGTTTCTACTATGTGTGTGAAGCTGTTCTACTAAAAAAGAATACCGTCTCGTCTACGCTAGAAGTAATCATCGGCGAGCGCGCTTGCGACCTCTGCCCGCGGGAGGCGACTCGGCTCTGTTTCTCGGACCTCGTCCGCCTCTGCCGCCTCCTCGTCCTCTGGCGGCGTGCGGGGCGGCGTTCGCCATCGGCGGTGAATTCGGTCGCTCTCTCGTCGTCGTCGTCGTCGTTGGACTATTGTTGTTGCTGTTATTATTATTATTATTATTATTATTGTTCGCGGGGCTGTGAGTACTTTCGGCGTTCTTCCTCGCGGCATTTGGAGGAGGAGCGGATGCGGGCGGCTTGGCCGCGCCCGCGTTCAATTTCGCTTTCATTTGCTGCTGCATCATCAAGAGTTTCATCTTTTGTTGTTGCTGCAGCGCATTCAACTGCGCCTGCGTCGTCGACATTCCTATTCCCCCTCCTCCTCCTCCTTTCGTCGGCACCGGACCTTTCCACGCGGTGTCCGGCGGCGGCCCGAGCGGCGCTCTCGGACCCATCATCGCGTTACTACCACTACTACCCGCCGGTGCTAACGTCACCACGCACGCTTTCCCATCTATCGCTCTCTTATTCAAATTCTCCGCGCAACTCGTCGCCGATTGTGCCGTCGTAAACTCCACCACCGCGCACCCTTTCGATTTCCCGTTTTTCTTCTCCGTGAAGAATTGCACCGATTTCACGACGCCAAATTCACTCGCTAGTTGTTCCACTTGCACATCCGTCGTCCACCACGTCAAGTTCGCCACGTACACCGATTTACTCTTCTCCTTGTCCTCGCCCTCGTCGTTCTTTTCTGCGTTACTGTTGTTGTTGTTGTAGTTCGTCTGAGCACCATCACCAGTGCTGGTCTTCTCTTTCGCGCCGATGCCATCATCGTCGCCGTCGTTTTTCATCTCCAATTCTTTCTCCTCGTCGTCGCCGTCGCCGCCGACGACGCCCTCTCCGCCACCACTAACACCACCAACGACAACGTTCGTGTGCTTCGCCATCGTCTCCTTGGCCTCGTCGTCGGAATCTCCGACGTCGCCGTAGAGCAACGCGTCTTCGTCTTCTTCTTTCGTTCCCATTATATTAATAACGTTTTAGACTTCTTCTTCTTCTCTTTCTTTGTGTTGTTTTGTTCGTTTTTGGAGTTTCGAAGAAACACCTTTTCGCGTGTTTAGGGTTTTGCTTAAACCCTAAACCCTAACCAAAAGTTGCCTTTCCTCCTGCACGCAGAGAAAGCAATTGAATCGTTAAATTTTTGTACCGCGCGGGCTCGTTCACATATCACAAAAACAAAAGAAGAAAAATGGGCAAAACAATCCACCGATGCGCGACGACGTCGTTCTCGCCTCTCTCGCAGCTCATCGCGTGCGGGACGGTGGCCGGAGCGATGGACGATTCGTTCAGCACGACGGCGAGTTTAGAGGTGTTTTCCGTCGATCATTCAAAAAGTAATTTCAGCAGCAGCGGCGAATCGTCGGGAGGAGGAGGAGGAGATTCGTCGTCGATGAGAGACGAGTGCGAGGTGGTCGGGACGGGCGTTTCGGTGACCGAACGGTTCCACAGATTGTGCTGGGGAAATCAGCGGTCCGAGGGTTTGCCGCACGGGATTTTAGCCGGCGGGTTAGCCGACGGGACGGTGCAATTGTACGATCCGAACGCCATGATTCGAAGCAGTAGTAGCAGCAGCAAAGCGAAAAGGAATAGCAACAACAACAACAACGATGGCGGCGATAGTTTCTTCGGCGCGCATCACGAGGATTTACCCGCGGCGGGGACGGTGTCCGGATGCGTGTTGACGACGTTGCAAAACGCGCACGCCGGAGCGGTCAGAGGTTTAGACTTTAATCCGTTTAGCTCGAACTTGTTAGCGAGCGGCGGGCGAGACGGCGAGTTGAGCATTTGGGATATCAACGACCCGACGAAACCGAGCAAATATCCGGCGTTGGTGAGTGGACCGAGTGGACCGCACACCGGAGAAATCGCGCAAATTCAGTGGAATACGAAAGTGTCGCACATTTTGGCGAGTTGCGGGACGACGAGCGGGACAACCGTGGTGTGGGATTTGAAGAGGCAAAGACCGGTGATTTCGTTCGTAGATCCGCAGTCGAAGAGACGATGCTCGGCGATTAGTTGGAATCCAGACGTGGCGACGCAGTTGATTGTGGCGAGCGACGACGATAGGTCGTGTTCGTTGCAAGTGTGGGATTTGAGGAATAGCGTAGCGCCGACGAACGAGTTCGTCGGGCATACGAAAGGGGTTTTGTCTTTGGCCTGGTCGCCGCACGATGGCGATTTGTTGTTGTCGAGCGGTAAAGATAATAGGACGTTGGTGTGGGATGCGAAGGATGGAAGCGTTTTAGCGGAATTTCCAGCGAGTTCCAACTGGAACTTTGACGCGCAGTGGTCGAAGAAAACCGCCGGGGAAATTTCGGCGGCGAGTTTTGATGGAACCATTAGCATTCACAATTTGAACGACTGCGGCAAGCAAAGCGCGCATCAACAACAATATCAGCAATACGGACAGAATGGAATGCAACAGCATCAGCAGCAACAACAACCGAGAGAACCGATGCGCAAAGCACCGAAATGGATGAAGCGCCCGGCGGGTGCCTCGTTTGGTTTCGGCGGTAAACTCGTCTCGTTTGGTGCCGATGTTCCAGGTGTGGTCAAAATTACCACCGTGGACGTCTCGGACGAGCACGAGAGCAGAATTGGAGGTGTAAGAGGTGGCGATTCGCTCGCGGGAAGTTCGGAAGGAGGTGACGGCGCGGAGGAAAACGACATTGACGCCGAGTTCCAAGCGGCTATTAAGTCGAACGACGAACAACAATTGAAAGCGTTGTGCGATGCGCGGGCGCAAAGTAAAGACCCGTCGATTTCTAGCGAAGATAAGGAAACGTGGGCGTTCATGTCGATTCTGTTTTCCGACGACGCTCGACGACGCATGTTGGAACATTTGAATTTTTCAGACGCTTTGAAAAATTTGGAACGCTCGAAACAAATGCGCTTGACCGAAGCCGCTTTAGAAAATGCATCTTTAAATGATGACGCCGCGGGGACGTCCTCGTCGGGTTTAGACGAACGATCGCAAATGGTTGCGCCGCCACCTCCTGTTGAAGACGAAAACGCGTTTTTTGACGGATTAGGTGAAGACGGGAAGAACCAATCCGGTTTAGCGTCGCCTCGAAAGTCAACCATGCCTGCGCCGCTCTCCCCGAGTCAAAAGACAAAACAAGAAAGACCAGTACCCGTGTTGAAACGTGAACCAGCGGATAGAGAAATCGAGAGATGCTTAATCGTCGGCGATTACGATGGTGCGGTGGAAGCGTGCGAAAAAGCGGGCCGATTCGCGGATGCGTTAGTTTTAGCCTCCTCCGCCGGTCCAGAACTTTGGCAAAGAGCACAAAAGCGTCACCTAGAGAGATCACCGCGACGGTATTTACAGTTTGCGGAGTCCATTGCTTCGGCGAATTTAGAAAAGCTGGTAGAATCGGAACCGATTACGAATTGGAGAGAGACTTTGGCGATATTGTGTACGTATTCAGACGCCAAGGTGTGGGATGACTTGAGTCTGAAACTCGCCGATAAGTTACAAGCCTCAAACATGGCGCACGAGGCGTCTTTGTGCAGAGTGTGTGCGGGAGATGTGGATAACGCCGTCAAGCACTGGTCCATGCGCGCGCGAGGGAGCGCGACGTCGTCTAAATTTACGAGCAAGAAGGCGCAGTGGCAGTTGCTCGAGAAGGCCATCGTGTTGTCGCGAGCGGCAAATTTGAGTCAAGCGACGCCGGGTTTCGCGCGACTCTTATCTGCCAGAGCGGAAAGTCTCGCGAGTTCGGGCAAGTTGAAATCCGCTTTGGCGCTCTTAGATATGGCACCAGGTGCGGGTATTAGCGGCAGAGAAGACGCGGACATTGCGTTGTTGCGAGAAAGAATCGATCGCGCGTCCTCGGAGTCGAAAGCGGCGAGTAGCAGTAGCGCTGGAGGTTATCACCAGCAGCCTCGTTCGAACGGGTATTCGAGCCAACCTGCACCGATGCAACCGTCTTCCTACGGTGTCGGTGGTGGGGCACCGCCCATGAATCCGATGATGAACACGTCCTTTGCTGCTCCTCCGCCTCCACCGGTTCAGCAACAACAGCCGTTCCAACCGCCGCCGAGCTACTCCGCGGCACCGCCTCCGCCGCCGACACAGTTTACGCCTCCACCAGCCCCGGCGCAAATGTCGGCTCCAGCGATGCCTCCGCTGCCCACAAATCCCGACGCGAGCTTTTACAGTGCACCGCCGCCTGCCCCCGCGTCTGGGCACTTGCCGCCGCAAGGCTCGGCGAATACGAGTTTTTACGCCCCACCGTCCGTGCCGGGCGCGCCGGGTGGTAGCATGAACTCGTACGATCCGTACGGTGGAGGTGGACGACGCGAGTCTGAGGTACCGAAACCGCCGCCGGTGACGTCTTTCGCTCCGAGTGAGATGGAATACGACGATGCCCCAGTGCAAAGCGCATATTCAACCGGATCGAGCGCGCCACAGCAAGGTGGTATGAATCAAAGCTTTCAGCAAATGACGCCTCCAGCACCGGGTGGGGGACAACAGTCCATGATGCCACCGCCACCAAAGCAGGTGACCCCACCGCCGAGTTACTCCGCTGGTCCGCCACCGCCTATGCAGCAACAACAGCAAAGCTTTGCGCCACCGCCGCCGCCGATGGCGTCGCAACCGCCACCGATGCAGCAACAAACGCAAGTGCCTCCTCCGATTGCGCAGCCACCGGCCGCCCCGCCGCCAAGTTTCGATCCTTCTCCGGTCAACGACGCGCCGCCGGCACCGATAGTATCGCCTAGAGGTAGAGGTGGTCCGATGGGTGGACCTCCGCCGACGGGTGGACCTCCACCGGTGGCTGCACCGCCTCCGCCGTCATACTCGCCAGCCGCGGCGCCTCCGCCATCGTATTCTCCGGCGCCTGCTGCTGCACCACCACCGATGCAGCAGCAACAGCCGCAGCAATCATTCCAACAAGCCGCGCCGCCGCCTCAGCAACAGTTTCAACAGCAAGCGCCACCGATGCAACAGCAACAGCAACAACAGCCACCGCAACATCACCAAGCGCCTCCGCCACCTCAACAACAACCGCCTAGTCCGCGTCGTCCAGCCGGACCTCCCGCGGATGTCACTCTTGCTACCGTCCAGTCCTCCAATTGCTCTCCCTCTGGCGCGCAAATCTCTCAGTGCGTGAAAAAAATGCACGACGAGTGCTTCCAACAACTCGCTTCCAATCCGGTGCGAAAGAAAGAGCTCGAAGACTGCTCCAAACGACTCGGCCAACTCTGTTGGCGCTTGAATGAAAAGCAAGTCTCCGCAGCCGTGGAAGAAAAATTGATGAAACTTTGCGAAGCGGCTTCTCGAGGCGATTGGGCCACTGCCAATTCCGTTCACGTGGAAATGACCACCCAGCACTGGGACGAGTGCAGCGGCTTCTTGACGGCGTTGAAGAGACTGTTAAAAACGCGCAGCACGCTTTAATTTTTAAATTTACGTACGTATTAAATAGCAAAATTGTTTATATATGTATATATAAGTAGTAGTCAGAACCATTGCACTAAAACTATCATCAGTAACTACTGTAACATCTTGTATCCGACGACGAACGTCATCACGAACAGCGGTATGTCGCCGAGGTGCGCGATTAAACCTCCGGTTCTTCGATTCGCCGGATTACCGGTGCCGTATCCCAAGACGTACACGACTCTCCCAAGCGACCAGATTCCGCACAACGCCGCGGACGTGATCGGGTGCATTAACCCAACCATCATCGTGCACGACGCGACGGACGGCGCGACTTCGAGCGTGTTCTGATGCGCGCGTTGAACGCAATCGAACTCTTTCTTGTTCTTATGTCCCTGTTTTTTCAATCGAATCGCGCGAGAGAGAGAGAAGGAGGAAGAAAGAAAGAGACGCACGCGTGAGAAGAAAAGAGAGATGCGAGAGATGCGCGAGAGAAAAGTCACACAAAGACACGCGCGCGAGCACAGAGAGCGCGCAGAGAGAGAGAGAGAAAAAGACAGAAGACTCTCAACCGCCGCCTGGAAAAATTTCACGTCATCTTCGTAACGAACACACGCGTACATCTGGAGCGTATAAATCAGGGTACTTCACGCCGTACTTTTTCCTGGCTTTGATGACTTGCACGACGGCGACGACGTTCGGTATCGCCATCGCTCCTACGGCCAGGACGACGTAACCGTAACTGTTTGGGATTTGCATGTTCGTTTATGTGCGCGTGTTTTTGTGCGGATTGAATTGGAAAAACTCTCGCGTCAAATCGAGACAATTTTTACACCTCTCTCTCTCTTAAATACAACACAATCAATCGATCGATTGCGGGGTCTCGCGAGAGCCACATCAAAAGAAACACGGACAAAGAGAGAGAGAACGTTTTGAAGAGACGACGACGGGTCGATAATACCACCACCACCATGGGTTGGCTCAAGCGAGCGGCGTCGTCGGTGAAAAGCGCGATGGGATTTGGCGACGACGGGGAAGACGACGAGGGAGATGATGGATATCGCGATTACGACGACGGTTCTTCCTCGCGGCGGCGAAGCAGCAAGTCGTCGTCTTCGACGTCTTCGAAGAAAAAAGAGGAACAAAAAGTGCGTTACCCGGTGTTGCAATTCGCGCAGAGTCCAATCACCGGGGAATTCATCGGCGGCGTCCAAGGTTTGTCTTGGTTTTGCGAGAGCTTGAGAGAAAACGGAGACGGAGACGTCGCGCACGAGTTTCGTCGGGAAGACGAAGAGACGGCGGGAAGAGAACCGAGTCGGAGGGTGAAGAGCGGGACGTTCTTTCCGATGAGAGTGCAAGATGGGAACGTGGAGATGTTTCGGAGGAATTCGTGACGCGGTAAAAGTTGAGATTTAGGATAGAAGTATTTAGCGCTAATGTTTGGTATTATTCAATAATGATGATGATACACGATACATCCGAGACTGTGGATTTGTAAATCGCAGCCGTTTTCCTTTGTTTCGTTTCACTCTTTTTTTGCCTTTCTTTCGCGCGCGCGTGCAAGAGCCTACTGCGGTTTATATGCTACGCCCTCCGAGCCGCAACTTTCTCTTCG
>Ga0181598_1000145_pt1 | contig 63658 bp, 49 predicted proteins | sample 041ome_4_FD_153295 | JGI IMG/M metagenome (GOLD analysis project Ga0181598, IMG submission 153295) | Coastal salt marsh microbial communities from the Groves Creek Marsh, Skidaway Island, Georgia - 041404US metaG (spades assembly) | ecosystem: Environmental > Aquatic > Marine > Intertidal zone >... | reverse complement strand
ATTTCTCCAGATTTTGCTTGCCGTACTTGACCAGAGTGGTCAAAGAGGTGAAGCAAACGCATCCGGACACGCCGTTGATTTTATACTGCAGCGGTGCCGGTGGGTTTTTGGAACGGTTACAAACGACTGGCGCGGACGTAATTTCCTTGGACGGAACGGTGGATATTATTACCGACGCGAGAGCGAGATTGGGGATGGAACAAGCGGTGCAAGGGAACATGGACCCGGTGAGTTTGTTTTCGAGTAAAGAGCACATCACGCAAGCCATTGAGGAGACCATTAAAGGTGCGGGGAACAAAAAACACGTCATGAACTTAGGACACGGGGTTATGGTAGGCACGCCGGAAGAAAATGTCGCGCACTTTTTCAAAACCGTGCGCGACTACAGGTATTAAAAAAAAGAGTTATTAGAATTACTGACTTTCGCGAAGAAGAGTGTGTTTATTAGATTTTTGTTATATATGTTTTATAATAAGTGTCTATTAAATTAATGTGCTAAAAACAACGATTTGCTGAGATGATTTGATTGTTAATCGATTGTGAACCTAATACACTGCAATATTTAATAGCCAGTGCGTTCAATTAACTCTTGCAAGTCACCCAATTGCCCGTTCGCCGCCTTCTTGGCCGCCTCAAACTTAGCCGTCGCCGCCTTCTTCTTCTCCCAATAATCCTTACCGGCTTCTGCTCTCTTCGCTTCCAAAACCTTAACCGTCTCGCTGTGCTTCCATCCAATTTGCGCGCACAAATCGCCGAGCACGCAGAATCGTCTCCCTTCGTTCAATCTCGCAATCTTCAACGCCTCCGGGACAACCGCTCTCTTCACCTTGTCGTACGGCGCCGGGATACCTTCGAAGCACTTTAATCTTTCAAAGGCAGCCTTCCCTCTCGTGGTTTTGTGCGGCAACATACCTCTCACGACTCTCCAGAACATTCTCGACGGTTGAGTGAAGTGATACGGACCTTTCTTCGGGTTCGTATTCATTCTCTTCACTTTGTAGTAGTCCCACCTTTGTTTGCGTCGAACCATGCCGCCGGAAAGGCAGATCCCTTCGGTTCTCACGACGACAACGTGTTGGCCTTGCAAGAGCTGCTTGGCAACGGTGGAGGCGAGACGGCCGAGCATGTGGCCCTTAGCGTCGACGACGACGATCGTTTTGTTCGTAGACTGTGTCATTATTGAAAGAGGGAAAGAAAAGAAATCGGGTCAGCAACTGTGTTTCTCGCGCGCACTTTTCCTATTAGTATTTATTAGGACTACGAAAAACCAAAACGCGGTGTAAAATTTCGAGCGCGAAAACGTTCCTACTCTCACGCGCAACGTCTCCCGCGCGCCCCAAACTGCTCGCGAATGCATCCAAAATCATTCATCGCGCGCGAAATGCGCGAAGAACGACTTCCTGAATCATCGCAACAGTCCACGCGGGACGCGTTCGCACTCTAATCTTCTCTCATTCGAGGGCTAAAAAGGAGAAGAAAACCGGAAAAAAAATTTGGCGCCCAAATCGCGAACCCCGCCGCGCGCGCGATACCGTGCGCGAACGCGAACGCTTCCCGCCATCGCGCGCATCGCGTCGCGAATTACTTCCTCCGCGCGAAAACGACTCGATATTTTAAACTTACCATAATGACTGTTGGAGTGTATGTATGCTACGTTCGAGAGTACTAAAACTGAGGAGGCGAAATGTGTTTTCGAGGGCGCAAAAGCGCAGTTTTTTATTTTTTTTGGAAAAAAAGTAAAAAGAGGCAAAGAGCCCCAAGACCTCCGGAAGCTATCACATACGAAAAACCAGGGCACACTTCCTCCCGTGCTCTCGGTCGCTCCCCTCCCCCCCCTATAATCCTGGCGAGGTCTTCTTCTTCGCAGAGGTGTTTTTGGCTCTCGCTCTGTGCTGAAAAAGTTGGTCGCCACATAAATTTTTCCTTGGATAGTGTGCAGGTTGTGGTCTCCTCCTGAACACGACGCGGAGGTCGCGTACGAGCGCACGCGAAGAAGAAGAAGAAGAAGAAAAAATGCCGACGCACCAAGTCCTTCGCTCCCCGCTCACGTCGCCTCGATCGACGAAAATCACCTCCGGCCACGACTTCGCGTCCGCGACGTTCGAACACACCCCATCGGGGAATGACTTAATCCGGATTGGACACGCTTCTCAGCAATTCGAGGCGAACCACAAACAAGCGATACGCCGGAAACAAACGTGTTTAGAGCAGTATTGCATACCACCGGACGCTTTGCTCGGCGATCACGGACCGGAAGTTTCCGATGCGGAGTATTATCGGGCGGTGGTGTGGACCACGATCGTCGGTACCGTCGTGAATATTGTGTTGGTGTTCGTGAAGTTTATCGCGGGTATCTTGTGGAACAGTCAAGCGTTGTTGGCAGACGCGGTGCATTCGATGATGGACGTGTTTACGGATTTTGTGACGTTAGTGGCGGCGAGAATCGCGGCGAAGCCGGCGGATGAGAAGTTTCCTTACGGTTACGGCAAGTTAGAGAGCATAGCCGCGGTTTGGGTGAGCGTATGTTTAGTCTTCAGCGCAGGCGGAATGTTTTGGTACGTCTGCGAAAAGTTGGTGAGCGAATACGAGATTGAGTTCATGAATTTGACTGGAAGAGGGAGAGCGGATGGCCAAGAGGAGAAAGAAGATGGATTAGTGTCGGTGGAGGCAATATCGGTGGCAATCGCGTCCGTGTTGGCGAAAGAGGCGACGTTTCAGTTCACGATGAGAATTGGAAAACGGTTGCAGTCGCAAGTGTTGGTCGCGAACGCCTGGCATCACAGGTCTGATGCGTTAGGATCGGTCGCGGCATTAGTTGGGGTAGTTGGTGCGGTATACGGCTACCCAATCATGGATAAATTAGCTGCGATATTTGTGTGCGCTTTGTTAGGGAAGGTTGGGATTGAAGTTGGATGGGAAGCCGTGAAGACTTTGGCGGACACGAACTGTTCAGAGGAAGTTGAAGATAGAGTGAGAGAGATTGTGAGGAACGAGTGCGGGGAGGACACGCATTTGAGCGGATTGAGAGCTAGAATGAACGGGAGGAAATTAAGCGTGGATTTCTACCTCGCGTTTTTGAGAAAAGGTATAACCGCAGAGGAGGTTATCGGGAAGATGCAAGGCGCGAGAGAGCGCGTTTTGGAAGAGATACCAGAGTTGGGCGAAGTGGTGATTCAACTCAGAGATAGCGAAGAGCAGGAGTATTTGAGAAGCCAAGGTGGTAGTGGTGGTGCTTTTACGTGGTTTAGTAGAGGGAAAAGTGGTTTGTAATAATGAACTCTTTTCTTGTGTAGAGAGAGATGTAATTAGCTCATCTGAATGAAATTTATCTACCCGCATTTGCGGCTTGTTGGACTAATCGATGCAACTGCGCGAGAAAGTCGCCGTATCCCATGCCGCCACCGCTCGCGCGATCTTCTACTAAATGGTTGAACAGTAAAGCCTCTTGCGGCGTGCCTTGTCTGACCACCGTCAACGCTTGGTACCGTGCTTGGTTCCTACTCCGTATTCTTCTTACCGTGTTTCTAACTTTTTCGTTCACTTTGTTCCCGCTAATGGTTGGCAAATATGCGTCGACAAAGGGATCCGGGCATCCTTGATCGCCGAATATGCTCGTAATCATCCTTTGTTCGCATTGACCACCGATCCAAACGAGTAATTTACGCCCGTCATCGATTAAATAAATACCTCTAGCGTCGATGCGCTCGCCAGCTAATGCAGTTCTAGGGGGCATTTTCATCTTCATCAATGCCTCGATGGAATCGTTTTCCGGGATGCCGGCATCTTCGCTCCCACCGTGTAAAGCGTAACACGCCGGATACATCATGCGCAAGCACTCTTCCGCGGAGCAACTCATGATATCAAACGAAGACTCGACTCGGTTATCGACGGAAACGTCTCTCGGCGCGCCTTTCAACGCCGGAGTCTTTGTCGCGCACATTGCAAAGAGCGGTAAAAGTTTCATAGATTCCGGAAACGCCAAGGAGTTGAATCCAAAGTTGTGTCGAGCGCCGCCTAAAAGCTTATATTCCTTCAGTGCGTCCACGAGCTTGCTCGTCAAAGCGTCTCTGGCGTCTTGCAATCTCGCCGAGTTTGTTCTTTCGGCGCTCAGACGCGTCAAAAAGCATGCCATAGCGCCCGAGTCAACCGCACGAAACAAGTCCGTCATGTCGTTCACCACCGGAACTTGCATCGTGTGCACTCGAATCCGGCGTTCACCATCCGCCGAAGTGTACAATAACGCGCACTGAATATAACATGCTTGCATATTCGGTACGACTTCATCGTGTGCGAGATAAACCGCGTGCGTTTGGTCCGCGTTTGTGGCTGGTAAGGCGAGTAAATCGAGCGAACGAATGAAAAAGTGCCCGTTGAACGCACACACGCGAAATCCTTTAGAGCACCGAACGCGACAGACAGATTCCCACGCGACATCTCGAGTCAAATTTCTCGTCAATTCCGTTTTGAATTTCACCTCGTCTTTCGCTAAAGAAAAATGAGGGTAATATCGAACGTCCCCACCGGTATATTTCGGCAACACGCACATCGACGCGATGTCCGCGTACGGCGTAGATGTGCAAAATACGTCGACGCACACTTGCTGTCGAGAACATTCTGCCGCCATGGACTTGTAAAAATTATCCGCTGGATTTCTAAGTTCATACTCTCTCGAATTAGCTTCGTAGCCCTTCGCGTCGTCTCGGCTTATAAGTCTTCCAGCGCCGATGGATGGCAACGTCGATTGGAAAATAATCAGCTTGCCGCCAATCTGCGAGATGGCTGAATATGCCGCCTGTATCGCCGGTCCCATCGCGGACTCCTGAATATCCGTCTCCAAGAACGAATTTGCGATGACATCTAGCGTCGCTTCTACTACCGTGCGACATTCTTGTAAATTCACGAGCAAATCATCCGGCACCGGCGGGAACGGGTCGTTTAATTCTCCAACCACCATCATCGACGGCGCCATCGAGGTGGATCGCAAGCCGTAAAAATGAATGGACCGATCGTACGTGATGAATCCGATTCTCGTGCGATCGGATTTCGATTGCATGGAATCTAAACAGTCGCGAACAGTATCAATTGCGGATTTTAAAAAACCAGATCTAACGGCTGTTTGACTGACATCAAAGGCAAAAAAATACGCGGGTGGCATGGGCGGTCGCACCATGTACTCCGCAGAAGCTAAAAATTCAACCGTCCCAGATCTCAATTCTGGTCTTTCTGCCACGTCCCTTCTCACTCCGTTTTCATCTAACGCGCAGAAATAGTCCACGGGGACATCATTTGGTAACGAGCACACGTTACATCTGTACCTTCTCCCTCCTTCGATGAACTGAACGAAGGGATTGATATACGTCCGACACCTTCGACAACGTACAATTCCAGACGACCCGAACTGCGCCGTGGGCACAGAATCTCCTGGAACCATCGGTCGAACGATGCATCCAACGGGTAACGCAAATCGTTGCTTTAACCCGACAGATTGAGGCAACGCACCAACTGTCAACCTTAAATACTTTGGATCGCACGATAAATTCGAGTTTGGTCTCGCCTGATCCTCGCCCGGTCTCGGTAACGTTTTCTGATCAAGATTTTGAACGTCGATCGACCGTGCGTCCGCGTCAGGCGGGTATCCTCCCTGTTGGCCACCCATTCCGGGCATCATGCCTGCTCCTGGATACGACGCACCTCCTCCATACGTTCCCATTTGAGGTGCGCTCGTTGGATACATGCTACTGCTACTTCCCTGCGGCGGCGGAGGTCCCGGTTGTTGTTGTTGTTGTTGTTGTTGTTGTTGATGCTGTTGCTGATATTGTTGTTGCTGCTGCTGCTGCTGCGGTGGATAGGTGGACGAGGACGGCGCCATCGCCGACGTCGATGGAGGCGCCATTGACATCCTCGACATCGCCGCTGTCGGCGGTGCCGGCGCGGATGAACCTGAAAAGGAAGACTGAGGAGGAGGAGCGGGAGCGGGAGCGGGCGCGCTCGCCATCGGCGGCGGTTGCTGCTGTCGCTGCCCTCCTCCTCCTCCTCCCATCATCGCGGCAGGAGGCGATAAAGGCGGAGGTGCTGACATCATCGCCGGAGGAGGAGGTCCCGGTTGACTGTACTGTTGTTGCTGCTGTTGTTGATAGCCTCCACCCGCGCCGGGAGGATTGGTATTATACCCGTTTGGTTGAAATTGCTGCCCCATCATCGGAGGTGGGGGAGCGCCTGTTTATTTATTCACCCGGAAAGGGGATCAAAACGGAGGAACGAAGGAAGAGATGCTTTGTCAGCGAGCCGTTCGTACATATATTTTCGGTCGCGAAGAAGATCGAGTGCTCGAACCCGATCGAGAAAGAGCAGAGAGAGACGAGACGAGATGCCTCTTCAAAAATCGAGATTTTCTTCCCCGGTCACGCACCGTAAAAGTTTTGCTGCTGCTGCTGCTGCTGCTGCTGAGGCGGCGCGCCACCGTACGAAGAAGGGGGAGGTGGGTACCCGCTCATTCGAGGCGCCTCCTCTCACTTTTTTTGTCGTCGCTTTCTTCTTTCGAAGTAGAAAAAGGAAGAGAGAGAGAGAGAGAGAGAAAGCGCGTGTTCTTATAATCGCGAGAATTGGACTTTGAACGAATTGGGAAAATTTCGTGACTTTTTTTACCCACAAAAATGCAATCAACGGTTTTTCGTCATCATCATCACCACCGACCACTCGCTTCGGCGTCTCTCTCTTCGCGCTCGAACCACCGAAGGACGGCCGCGTCGGTCGGGAGAAGAGAGGATTTGTGCCTGATGCCCGGGGACCCGTCTTTAGTATTACACGTGAGTTGTGAAATGCAATTACCGCATAAGAGCGATTTCATGAAATTAATGTCCAAACACATCGCGGAGACGCTGAATAAACCGGAGACGTACGTTTGCGTGGCCGTTCACGACGACGTGGCGATGGTTTGGGGAGGGGAAGAGCAACCGTGCGCGTTGGGGACGCTGAAGAGTATCGGGGGGATTAATTTGGAAAACAACAAAAAGATAATGGAGAAGTTGAGTGCCGTGCTTGAAACCGACTTCATGATTCCTTCGAATCGCGTGTACGTGGAGTTTGTGGACATGGAGAGAGTGAATTGCGGGTACGACGGAGCTACGTTTGGCGGTTGAATTTCGTTGTTATCTGCAAAGAAGCGCATCTATCTATTTGAGCGTGCGCTCGATGGGTTTTTTCTTTTATACACTAAAAACTAGTAACTGTAAACTAAAAAAGTTATCTCTCTCGCGCGGCGCGAGAACTAAATCGCCCCCTCTAATCATCCTCATCCCCGTCTTCCTCGAACCTCTCTAACATCACTATATCTTTCCTCTCTGGAAAGTCTTCTACTAACAAGACGTTGGGGTCGACCTCTCTCAACTCCTCGACGACACCGTGCCAATAAATAACCATTCCGCTCCCGAATCGATTCACGTACGCTCGAAACTGCTTCGACCCACTCTCCTCGTGCACTTGCGGATCACAAAACGACGCCTTACTGTCGATCCAATGAATGGTTCTCCCGCGAACACTGATTGGTACTTTCAATCGCACGTCTGGCGTCCGACTCGCGCCTTCCGCTCTCAAATCTGTCTCCGTTTCGAACTCCGCGCCGATGTCTCTCAAACGCTCTTCCAATATCTTCTCGTACTCCAACCCGGCTTCTCTTCGCGACCGTTCCGTCGCCGGAGACGCTCCGCAGTCCCACGCGACGACGCGTTCACAGTCCACTTTCAATCGTTCGATCAATTTCTTCCCTTTGTTGCTGTTTAACCCCGACGTCATCGCTCTCGAATCTTCCGGCACTTCGCTCGGAAAAGTGTTCGAGTCGTACGGACGCTTCAACATCTTCCCGACCGACTTGTGATTCACTTTCAAAACGCTCTCGATGATCAACCGCAGCAGCTGACAGGCTGGAAAATCCACGTTCATCGCGATATCAAATATATCTTCGCCGTTCAAGTACCTCTTTTCGAGCGATTCGATCGATCGGACGAATTTCCCGTGCGTCTGTCGCAACTTTCGGGAAAACTCTTGCCCGTAGATGCTAAACAACGCGTCCAAAGAGAGCGAAGGGAACTGAGAGAGGAGGAGGTGCATCGGCGGTGGACTGTTCATGGGGAGCGAAGTGAAGGTGGATTTCACGCGCTGGTATTCGCTCAGCTTCATTTTTCTCTTTCTCTCTCTCTCTCTCTCTCTCTCTCTCTCTCTCTTTCTCGCGCGCGCTGGTGCTGTGTGTGTGCGTGCCGAGTTCTGCGGTGCTTTTTTCTTTTTGAAATTTTTCCTCACAAGACGATTTTTACAGCAGTAGTCGAAAGCGAAGGGAAACCTCCCTCGAGAGAGCGAAGAGGCTCTCGTCGCGGAGTAAGAGATTCGGACCAACGAAGGTCCCAAAAAGCTGCTCTCCTTTTCTTCTCGCGTGCGAAAATAAAAATTTTTCTCTCTCTCTCTCTCTCTCTTTTTTGTCTATCGTATTTCCCTAACCGAAAACCTCCTTCCTCTCTCTCTCTTTCTCTGCATTTCATTCGAGAGAAGACAAGCGCAGCGCGCGCACGCCTCGACCCCCCCCGCCGAAAGAAAACAAAAGAACGCGCAGAGAGAGCGGGGAGTAAAACAACGCGGAGGAAGGCGGTCGTCGTCATGAAGAAGTCCAACGGGAGCTCGTTTCAAAACTTGCAAGGTGAGAATTTTTTTGCTTTTCGATTTTTTCAATAGAAAAAAGCCGGGATAAACCTTTCTTTTTCTTTCCGTTCTTCTTCTGTTTTCTTCTCTCTTTCGAGCGACGACGGCAAAACACAGAACGACCGTCTCTGGCGCGTTCGTTTCTTCGCGTTTTTCGCTGACCTTTGTTCTGGTCTTTATTCTTCTCTTCTTCATCGCGCGCAGAGCTCGTCTCGCCTCGAGAAACGACTTCCCAAAAATCCTCGGGCGCATTCTCGACGGATTCGTACCAGAGCGAACCGCACGTGGAACGCGTCATCGTGTGCGCGAACCAATTGCCTCTGAAAATGACCAAACTGAGCGAGAAAAATCAGTTCGGGCACTCGTGGGAAATCGAAGCGGATGGGGATTCAATCTTTGATCAAATGAGAGAGGGTGTTTTGGACGATGGAGACTTTAAGCAGATGATTAACGTCGGGATGTTGCCGAGCAACGCGTGCGAAATCGAGAGCGAAGAAGAGGACGCGCTGATGAGAGATTTGCAGAAAAGATTCAACTGCGTGCCGGTGATGGTTGATTTAGAGATGCGAGAGAGGCATTATAAAGGTTTTTGTAAGGAGTATTTGTGGAACATGATGCATTACGTGTTGCCGATGGGACAGAACGAGCAAAGGTTCGAAAAGTCGTTGTGGCAAGCGCACGTCGGGGCGAATAAGATTTTCGCGGACACGCTTATGGAAGTCGTTAGCTCCGAAGACGACCACGTCTGGATCCAAGATTATCACTTGATGCTCTTACCGACGTTTTTACGAAAAAGATTCAATTCTATTCGGTGCATGTTTTTCTTACACACGCCGTTTCCGTCATCCGAGATTTTTAAGACGTTGCCGAATAGAGAGTTGATTTTGAGAGGATTATTAAACGCAGATGTGGTTGGTTTTCACACTTTCGACTACGCGAGACACTTTTTGAGTTGCTGCACGAGATTGTTAGGTTTAACGTATACCACCAATCGTGGTTCACTGTGTATTGATTATTACGGAAGGCAAGTGTCCGTGAAAATCTGCCCGACTGGCGTGAAAACCGATCGATTGAGAGAGGCGTTGACGAGTCCAGGGGCGGTGAATACACGCAATGATATGTTGAGAGCGCACCGAGGAAAACGTATTTTATTGGCCATCGATGATTTCGATGTCTTTAAAGGCATCGAGTTAAAATTAAAAGCCTACCAGACGTTGTTGAGGGAACACCCGCAGCTGGTCGAATCGATCGTGTTGTTACAGATTTGTAACCCAGCGCGAGCAAAAAACGAAGACGTGGAGAATTTACGAGCTGAAGTAAACAGACTGGTAAAAGAAATTAACGGTGCGGCGGGTACTGAAGTGGTTATCTTTCGAGAACAGTCTATTCCTTTACACGAAAGAGCGGCTTTGTATTCAGTCGCCGACGTAGCCGTGGTCACCGTCACCAGAGACGGCATGAACCTCGCACCGTACGAATACATCACGTGTAGACAAGGCCCCAAAGACGAAGAGAAAGCGACTAGAGACGGATATGCTTTACCGAGACAGTCGAGCTTAATCGTTTCTGAGTTTACCGGCGTGTCCCCGTCCTTATCTGGGGCGTTTCGCGTAAACCCATGGGATGTAGACGACGTCGCGGATGTAGTTTATAAGGCGTTATCCTTGAGCTCTAAAGAAAGCGAGATGAGACACGAAAAACACTGGAAATACGTCGGAGAACACAACGTCGGATTTTGGGCGAAGAGCTGCTTGAGCGAGTTGCAAAGAACGTGCGCACGAGCGTCATCTTCGAGAAGCTACGGTTTAGGTTTCGGTTTGAATTTTAGAGTCGTGCAACTCGACTCGAGCTTTCGCAAATTGGATACGAACAGGTGCGTTGGCGCCTATCAGAAAGCGAGGAAACGGAAACTGTTCATCGATTACGACGGAACTCTCGTGCAGTTAGCATCCTTCAACCAGCCCCCGACATCGCACTTGACAAGTTTATTGACGTCTCTAGCTGCCGATAAGGCGAACACTTTATGCATCGTCAGCGGACGCGAAAAAGCAACCTTGGACGAATGGTTTGGTAAAGTGCCGAATATTTCTTTAGTCGCCGAACACGGATACTGGTATCGAGGAGACGATACGAACAACGAGTGGATTGAATTAGCACCTCCCGGTACGGCTGAACACGTCGCGGCGTGGAAAGATACCGTTTTACCGATTTTAGAGCAGTACATGGAAGCCACGGACGGTTCGTTCATTCAAGCCAAGGGAAGCTCGTTCGTGTGGCACTATCGCGACGCGGATGCGGATTTCGGTAACTGGCAAGCGAAAGAGTTGGTCGACCACTTGGAAGGTGCTTTAGAACACGATCCAGTGGACGTTCGAAGAGGGAACAACGTCGTCGAAATCACCGCACAAGATGTCAACAAACGCTTAGCAGTTGATCGAGTGTTATCGAGAGAACAAAGTAACACCGATACGGTGGACTTCATTTTATCCATCGGCGACGACCGTTCAGACGAAGAAATGTTTATCGCGATTGAAAATAGAAAAGAAATGGACGCGTCCTACGCCGGATGCGCTATGTTTTGCTCCACTGTCGGTCAAAAACCGTCGAAAGCGCCGTATTACGTCGACGATGTCGAGGATGTCATCATGCTCTTGCAAGCGTTGGCACAATTCGACGTCTGCCACATTCGATGATGCGTGTCGTTGATTTTGTTTGTTTGAGGGAGAGAGACAGAGAGAGAGGGAGACCGTTGAAAACCAATTGCACTTAATAATAATAATGATAATAAAACGACGAGGACCACGACAACGACGACGACGACGACGACGAGCGTTTCATTTTAGAGGTTACTAATAACAAATAACACCGCCAACAATAAAAAAAGAAGAAGTGCACGAGTATGCAAACGCGACACGACATCAGCAAACGCATACAAATGAACACAACAGATAATGATGATGATGATGGAAGATAAAAAGAAAGCTATATTAATACAACAACAACACGCAAAAAAAATAAACAGTCGTCGCGTCATCTCAACAAATTAATAGTACTTTTGTCCGGCTTGTCTCGTATCGACGCCCGAGACGAGCACCGACAAGTCGTTGCCCGCTTGTGGAACCATTCTGACCTTGATCTTGTCCTCCTTCGTCAAAGGCTGGAACTCAATGTACGCGTCGATCCCACCGTCTATAATCTTCACCTGAGAATATCCCAATTTCTGAGTGATTAATCTGTGCGCCAACTCCGAGCGGAACGTCCCGTCGTCGCACGCCAACAAAATTCGACTCATCGAGTTTGGAAACTTGTCTTTAATCTGCGCCAAGAAGTTCGGGTTACTGATTGGGTTCCCGTCTTCGTCCATTCGCGCGATTGGGATTTTCTCCCACGAAAACTTGGACCCGGTTTCTTGAACTTCCTCCGGAGATCGAATGTCGACCAAAATGAACCCTCTCCCTAACGTTTCTTTCACGTCGGTGACCTTGATCTTCGCCGCTTGCGCCGCGGCTTCGGCATCTTCTCCCGAAGCGGAAACGCGGACGACACCGCGAAGATTTTTGGACGACGATGTCATCCTCGACGTGGACGATGATTTCGAGTCGTTGTTCTTCTTGCTCTTGAGGAACAAAGCGGAGGATTGAAACGAAGTCGCGGCGAAACTCATTCTTCTTCTTCTTCTTCTTCTTTGCGTTTATTCGGTCGCTCGTGCGTGTTTTATGCGTGGATGTGTATCGTTGTGCGAAATAAAGTGCGGGGAGATTAAGAGATACACTCCCGAGGTAACTCCAGAGCATAAAGCAAGAAACTCGTGGCAAACGAAACGTACACGTCGGCCTCTCGTCGTTCCTTTTCGTCGTTCGCAGGTGTTTTTCCTAAAGTGTTGCCGGTCAATTAAGTTTAAAATGCTGTGTTTGGGGTTTCAATGACCTTTTGTTTGTTTGTTTGTGGTGGCTGTGGAAAAGAAAGCAGATACACCACATCCATATTTGGTACATCGCCGCGAATACACACACTTACACACACACGCACACGCAGGCAAAGACACGCGCGCGATAGATAAATATACGTCCAGAGAGAGAGAGATCTTTTTTTTAATCGAAGATAGAGAGAGAGAGATAAAAAGAGCACCTCCTCTTCTTCTTCTTCTTCTTTTTTCCAATTTGGATTAAGAGGCCGCGGTACTGCGGACTTACGCATAAAAAAGAACATATATAAAAAAAAGAGGAAGAAAGCATGTCCGTCTTTGAGGAACGATCGCCTCTGATCCTCTCGAGCGGCGAGGAAAGGAAACAGCGAGGACAGAGTTTGCTTCTCGTCGAGAAGAAGAACAAGAAGCGCTACAAGGATTCTTTCACGCACTCTTGGGCGACGAAATCGGTGATGATTGGAACGATTTTGGGTGTTGCCGCCTTGTCTTCCTCGTCTTCCTTCTCCTCTTCTTCGCTCGCGCTCTCCGGTCGAGGAAAGGACAAAACCGCGCGCGCCTCCGTCTTGGGCGGCAGCGAGACGACGACGTCGACAACGACAGCAGCAGCAAAGTCGGATATGGTGACGTTGACGCTAGGATGCACGTCCTCGGCGACGCTCGATTTGCTTCCGTTCCCGAACGGCGGTTTCGTCGGCAAAGTTGGCGCCAAGTTGTCCTTGAAGTCGAAAGACCACAACTTTGGGTTCCAACATGCCATCGATATGGCCGAAATCGGATGCGGGACGTACGCAGTCGCGCACAAGCTGGAAGAAGGCGAACAGTTTGGCTTTTATTTGTACGACGTGAAGAACGAGACGAATTATTTGTCCGATATTGGCGCGCAAGTTATCGAAGGCGGACCGATTAAGGAGGCGGCGAGGAACGCCGCCGTGTGGGGCGCCGAGACCGAATTGGCCACCGAAGAGAACGCCAGCGATAAAAAGAGGTTGGAAGATGGCATTGATAACATCGCGGGACAGCAATCGTTGAAAACGAACGCTGCTGCGGTGGCGTACGCCGCGAAGCACGGGTTCATCGATCCGGACGGGAACTTTGTGGCGAAGGCGACTGCCGAAAACGCCAAGGCGTTTGAAGACGCGCAATCGAAGGGCTGGTGGCCGGAGTTTTCAAGCACCACGGACTCCGAAACCGGGGTGACGAGCATGAGTTACGTCGATTGGGGCGCTTGGTTGAAATGGTTAGTCCACGGTAACGATTACTCGACGTCGGAAATTGAATGCGACGCCGCCGCGCAGACGTGCACGTTGCAAAAATGCGACGGGTGGGAGTGCACAGATTACAGGATGCCGTGCACCGAAGGTGGAAGAGGATGTACGAAAGAGGAAGATTTCACGAGCGAAGTTGCGAGTTTAGGCGGGAAGAAAGTTACCGTGAGAAAGTACGCTAGAAAAGACCAGCAAAAGAAGAAACAAGAACAAGAAAACGAATCCAATAAGAAACAAGGACGCAGTTTGTTGTGGAAGCAAATGACGGCTTCGACGCGAGCGGCTCCGTCACTCGGTCTCGGTAAGGCTTATCCGACCCGAGTTATTGTAAACATGGCGCAGTGCACAAAGGAGAAGTCTTTTGGTAAAGACGAAATGAGCGGAGTGACGTTTTACCCGAGAACAAAAGATAAATCCAACGCCGGTAACGTGTATTTATTCGGGCAGTGCTACAACATGAGAGATACTGCCACGTGCGAGGTGCCGACGGATCATCACCCATCCGGGTGCCCGTCGGCACCGGGCGCGGCGCCGAACACCGCGCCGAACATGGCCCAGCAACACGCGAATAAGAACGTCGTGAAAACGTCTACGGCTACGGCGACTCCTTCAGCGACAGCGACGCCGACGGCGAGCACGTCTGCCTCGACGAGTACGTCTACCACGACAGCCAACGCGGCGGCAGCGACGCCGACGTCCACCTCTGCTTCCACTTCGACAACTCCGGCGAACCCGCTCACCGACGACAATATCCACGCGGCCGTCTTGGCGTGTCTCACCGTAGATCCAGTCGGCGGGAACTGCCCGGACGAAGAGTGGGGTAAGATGAGCACCTGGAACACGAAGAAAGTCACCAACATGGACAAGTTATTCTACGATCCGCCTTTAGCGGACAGCAACGATCGACTTTCTTCGTTCAACGGTCTCATCGGCGACTGGGACGTCTCCTCGGTCACCTCCATGTCGCAGATGTTCAAGGATGCGGACGCGTTCACCGGTAAAAACTTTTACAAGTGGGACACGTCCAAAGTCCAGGACATGTCTGGCATGTTTGAACACGCGACGTTGTTCAACGCCCAAATCGGAGGCTGGGACGTCGGTTCGGTTAAGAAAATGAACACCATGTTTCAGAACGCGTTTTCGTTCAACCAGGACTTGTCCACGTGGGACGTCAGTTCAGTCACTGATTTCACTCGCATGTTCTCCGGCGTATTAGACAAAGGCATGGATCAAGACATCTCCATGTGGAACGTCCAAGACGGCGCGAGACAAAACAACGTCACGTACGAAGCGTACGCCTTCCAAGCTAAATTTGCCTGCGACACCGAAGACGACGGACCGATCAACTCGTGCAAACCAAAATCATCCTCCGAAAGAGCCGCGGCGGCTAAATTAGCCAAAGCCAAGGGCGCGAAGATTACTCACGAGGAAGCCACGCGCGAGTCGAGAGAGTTCCAAGCCTACCTGGTTCTCCAACTAAACTAAAATTTTTCGAACGCATCACATACGCGCGGAGTACTTAAAAAGAGGTGCTTTGTACATGCTTTTACTTTTATCGAATGAGAAAACGCGAAGAGAGTGAGAGAGATAATGAGGGATTAAAGAATCTCAGTCATCATTATTAGCTTTTTAACTGTATACATCACCGTTTTTATGACAAAAGAGAGACATTATTATGATCGTTATTAACGTATTTTTTGCGCAAAAATCTGAGCACCTCCCACCAAGACACTCGATTTTCTTCAAAACTTTTCTTTAAGAAATTTACGGACAAACAGAGAGAAAACGCACGCCCCTTTTGCGAGAGGAATGACAACCTCTTCGAAGAGAGCGAAAGTCGACGTCGGCCTGGTCTCGTTCAAAGACCTCTGCACGCTTCTCGATAAGATCAAGACCTACCGCAAAAGAGAGGGAAAGAAAACGAAGAAAGCCATCGCGAAGGACTATTTGGACAAGTTTTTCGAGAACCACTACCCGCAATTTTTCAAAGGCGAGAGAAGGGACATGTTTCGGCTGTACAGACTGTTCGCGCCTCAGGTAACGACGACGACGACGACAACGACGCTCTTTTTGTCTTTTGCTTTCTTGTATCTCTCGCTCTCGCTCTCGCTCTCGCTCTCGCTCGTTTCGCGGCCTTGACAAATTCTCTTTCTCTCTCTCTCTCTGCTTTCCACATAAAAACAGTTGGACAAAGAACGCGCGGCGTACAATTTAAAAGAAGGCGCGCTATCGGACGTCATCTGCTCCGCGTTAAACTTGGACAAACACTCGGAGGCGAGGAGCAGAATTAAAAACTGGAAAATGAGCTCGAAAGGTTTAGACTTTGCGGTGATTTGTGGAAACGTGGCGGGCGAGTTCATCGGCGAGAGACCGGGGGGGCAAACGACGACGACGACGAAGGGCGGAATGACTATTGATGAAGTGAACGAAATGTTGGACAGAATGTGCATGGGAAACGATCGAGAGGCGAAGGCAAAGGAGTTGAGAAAGTTCATCATGAGAGCGACTGAGAAAGAGGTGGTGTGGATTGTGTCGATTATTTTGAAAGACTTGAAGTTGGGAGGTGTGTCGGAGAAGGATTTTTTGATGCACTATCATCCCCAAGCGTACGAGGCGTATACTTGCAAGGCGGATTTGAGGAAAGCCTGCGACGCGTTGTCAGATCGAAACGCAGTTTTGAAGAAGCACGATATTGAATGCGGGGAAGGAGTCATCATTGCGCAATTGGCTGGGAGGAAGAATACGCCGAAGGAAGTAGCCAAATGGGCGAGGTCGAAAGCGTTTGCCGTTGAGACGAAGTTTGACGGAGAGAGAGTACAGATTCATAGGAACAAGGAAACTTTAGGCGAAAAATGTCAGTATTGGACGCGGAATATGAACGATTTTGGGCCGAGAGGCTACGGAATTTTGGATGTCTTGTTTTGCGATGCGGTCGGAGAAGAACAAGGAATGAACGACACTGTTGACAATCATCGAAGAGGATTGCCGCATAAATGTATTTTAGACGGTGAAATTCTCGTGTATAACAAGAAAATAAAAGAGTTTGTGCCGTTTGGGACGATTAAAAGCGCATTTAATGCCGCAAACTGGAGGAGGAATATGGGTAAGAGCATCCCAAACGTACCGAAAGGATTTTACGAAAATCCGACGATGCAAACGAAGGAAAAAGGGCAAGCAAAAGAAGAAGATGGAGGAGAAGAAGAAGAAAATAAAGACGAGGATGCTGATGATAATGGTGGCGACGATGAGGACGACGGATACGCAGCTATCAACGACGACGAAGAAGAAGAAGGAAAAGTGCGATATGAATGGAAAGATTTTGAAATCGTATACGTCCCGTTTGATATTCTATACAACGAAGATACGTCAGTCATTCACGAACCATTGAGCAAACGCTATGAACTCTTAAAAGGTGCCATTCGAGGATGCTTGAATAAAGGTGCCGTCAAAGTTGGTGACACTGGAATAACGTGTGCAGTGGTCTCACCGTTTCAAGACGACATCGCAGAGAACGAGTCACAGGCTGAGATTGCACGTAAATTTAGAACAGTCGTTGAACAAAACGATCCAAACGCCATTGCGAAGATCAGTGATTGCTTGCGAGAAGCACAAGATCACGGTGAAGAAGGAATCGTCGTCAAATTGCTTGATTCACCGTGGGTTCCAGGAGAACGCGGACATAACTGGGTGAAATTGAAGCCAGATTATTGCGAGACTTCGGATTACGACTGCGTCATCATTGGTGGCTATTACGGCGAAGGACGCGGCAGAGCGGGTAAGATTTCACAGTGGTTGCTTGGAGTTATCAAAGACGGGACGCAACGAGATAAAAATCCGTCAATCGTGACGTTCTGTAAAGTAGGGACCGGCTTTAATCGCGAGGATCAAGAATATTTGCGCGATAAGTTGAAAGATGTCATGCGCTTCAATAGAAAAAACGTGGATAAAAACTACACGAAACATTACGAAAGATATGAGTGCTCAGGAATGCCCGGCGAAACTCCGGATGTTTGGATTATAAATCCGGAGAAGTCTGTCGTGATGACGGTAAAAGGTGACGTACGTTTAGTTCCTTCGCACACCTTCAATGCGCCGTACGGATTGCGCTTTCCGAGATGTGCAGCCATACGCCCAGAGAAACCCTGGAACGAAATCTGTACGGATCAGGACATCACGGAAACAGCTGAACGCTACGTGAAAAAAGTTACGCAAAAGGGTAGTCGAGGTGATGGTGATGGCGACGACGAACAAGGCGACGATGATCGTACGGTGTACAAAGAATACGATCGCAAAAATGCCAAAGGTTTGAAACGAAAACAAAAGAGATCGCTAGCGGTGCAGGAAAAGTATGTCGCGCACATGCAACCAGTAGACGTTCGAAATATCGTCCCGATTTCGAAAATTTTCGAAGGCATTGTATTCAGTGCCATCGGGTGCGACCGCGTTGCCAAAAATGAAATTGCAGAATTCGTCGCTGCCCGTGGAGGTAAATTTTTCAACACCGTCGTCGAGAGCGTCAATTACGTGGTCGCCCCACCAACCATCGAAGACGACGACGCATATCTACAAGCCTGCGACGAAGTTCTATCCACAGACTGGCTTAACCATCGAAGACGACGACGCATATCTACAAGCCTGCGACGAAGTTCTATCCACAGACTGGCTTCTCTCGTGCAAAGACGAGAAAATTTGGCCACCCAAAGCCAGAGATTGGATTAAGGTATCCCCGTCTGTTGCGACGCGCTACGACAAAACCATCGACGCATTTGGCGACGCGCACGCCAGCGAAGACTTGAACGACGAAGATTTTCGCGCGATGAGGCACCAAGTGTGCTCGCGCAAACGCAAAGGCCGACGAAGATTTTCGCGCGATGAGGCACCAAGTGTGCTCGCGCAAACGCAAAGGCACAGAATTCAGGACGTTGAAATACATAGATGACGAAGATCGTCGAAGTCTCAGAAAGATTGTGCGCCTTACCTCCAACGACATTGGCGTCGACTCGAAGAAAGAGGACGGGATGAAAGAGAATATCTGTAAAAATGGAGTAGAAGGAGCGCGAGCGCGAAAGAATTCCGCGTGTTACAGGTGTATTAGATGTTAGAAAGAGAGAGAGAGAGAGAGAGAGAGAAATTAATTTTTGCTGAAAAGTAATTTTTATTTTTAGAAAACGAAAAATATCTTTGAACCGACACAAAACGCACGCAAGCGCGCGTCGTAAAACACCGCCACGATTGCGACCATCACCGTCGCGAATGAGGAAGAGAAGCAGAGCGCCGCTGCTTTTTGTCTCGCTCCGTCGTCTTCGTTGGCGAGAGCTAATGCGACGACGACATTTATCGCCGCTTCTCCAAAGCAAAGTGCTAAAAATACTCAAAGAGAGAGGGAACTCAAACGCGAAGACGACGACGACGAGAAAGCGTCCACGGTGATTGGTAGAAAGAGTGTCAACGATAGACCGACGGTGGTGAAGAAGACGAGCGAATCTTCGTTTTTCATCGCGCTCGCGCGAGTGGACATCAGCGACTACGCGAACAGAGTCGATAGGTTGTATCGATGGTACCTCGATCGAGAAGAGAAAGAGGAAGATCCAGCCGGGGAAGAGAGACGCAATGATCGCCGTACAAACAACACCGCGACTCGCTATCATCATCCAGGCGTTGCGATTCGAAAGTTTCTCAACGAGCATTATTTCGAGCCGCTCGCGAAACTGGCGAGCAAACATGAAGGGACGGTGCTGAATTATGCCGGCGACGCGGCGTGTTGCCTGTTTCGAGAAAGAAGGAAGTGCTTTGATGATGAAAAGGATAACTACAACGATGAAAGAAAAGATGATGAAGCGAAAGTTAGTGTTAAGAAAAGAGCGGAATTATTCGCTGGAGAGGTGATAAACGGTAGGTGGTTATTTTCGCCCCTTCCCGAATGTCCCGCGAAGAATATTGAAGAGGAAGCTAAAGCCCACTTCTTCTTTCGAGACGTGCGTGTGAGAATAGCTGTGGCGAGTGGAAGAGTCAAGCAAATTTTCGTGGGAGGATATTGTGGACGATACGAAAGAGTCCTACTCGGTGAAGCGTGCGAAACACTAGCCAGAGAAGCTCGGAAGGCGAAACCGAGAGAAATTTCTCTCACGAATGAATGCGACGAATACGATGACCCGGAAACTCAAAGGTATGTTCGGCGCGAAATGAAACATAGAATAAACAACAACAGAACAAAAGCACCATCCATACCACAAGACATTCAAAAGGATGAAACCGTCGCGATTGTATTTATGCACATTTCGCTCCGAGAATTGATGTCGACTGCTCGCGAACAAGCGCTCTGTCCTTTCGTCCTACGTGTGCAAAAGGTTTGCGCGCGACACGACGGCACGTTTCTACAACTCAGCGGCGACGAAGGCGACTCGCTCGCCATCGTCATCGCGTTTCGAACGCAGTTTGCAAAGGATTCTTTACTCGCGAAAACGGTAGCGTCGAGAAATGCGCTTCGATTTAGCACCGCGATTGCTCAATCGCTCAAAAAGAAGAAGAAAAAAAATATCCAGATCAAGATCGAAAAAACAGTCAACGAAACCACCCGGAAAAGCACAACGCCGCGACGTCGTCGGCGGCGACAGCACCAAATCCAAAACCAAAACCGAAAGATAAAAGCAACTATCGGCGTATCTCTCGGCAATTGCTCCTTAGGCATCGTCGGTGACTCTCGCTCGCCAACCTCTTCCGACAAAGAGTTCCTCGCCACCGGTCGAGCGGTGAACCGCGCCGCGAGGTTCGCCAAAGGCGAAACCCTCCACAACAACAAAAACAACAACGCTAAGAACGCGACGACTAAAAAAATGCTCGTTCGCGTCGACGCGGAATCGATCGTGCCGTGGTGTTGCGCTATTGGTGGTGGTGGTGTTGGCCGTGGTAGTAGTTTTACTCATCAAAGAGCGATAAAAGTGCGCGTAAAAGGTGGAGAGGTGTGGAACGCCTTTTCGGTTTCTTGAGAAATTGAGATGCGTGAGTGAGATTTTTCAAAAAAAAAAAAGCACTCCAAAATCAGCTTTAAAACTTTCACGCGCGCAAAAAACGATGGAGCAGGTGCTTCTTTCATGTATCGTCTCGATGTCGTCGTCGTTGTCGTTGCCGTTAACGTTGTTCTCGATCTCCTCCCATCGCCGCGCTCGTAAATTTCCCGCTTTCTCTCTCTCTCTCTCTGTTTTGCGCAGCAACACTTTCAAAAAAACCGTTTGGGTGTAAAAACGCGTTTCTTTTTATTTTAATGTTCCAATTCTCTGAACGTTTGCTGCGCGGACGCTTTTTGAGAACACCATTTCGCGACCGCTGACCGCTCTCCTCGTTTTCGTCGCGCGTGCGTTTACTCTTTACCGCGTCATTTTACGACAGGCTGTACAAACCGCGGTGGAAACGGCTGGCTATTCCGATCGCGCGGACGTGACTTCGTTAATCTTGGACGAAAAGTGCCTTTCGCAAGACATCGAAGGTCTGGACGGGTTCGCGAATTTGAAAACTTTGTCGTTGATCAAGTGCGGGATCGTCAATTTAGCCGATTTGCCGAGCTTTCCTGAGTTGAGGAAGCTGAATCTTTCGCAGAACAGAATATCGAGCGGATTGAGTGTGATTGCGAAGAAGTGTCCGAAACTCGAGCAGCTCATCATTTGCGACAACCCAAAGCTGACGAAAGTGGAGGAGTTTAAAGCGCTGACGGAATTAAAACATTTGCAAAGAATCGACGCGGAAGGGTGTAACTTTGATGACGAGGAGCACGTGTCAACGATTTTTGCCATGTTTCCGGAAGGTCAGATGCAAAACGTGGACGGGTACAACGAGAAAGGCGAGGAGGTCTACTCGGACTCGGAGGACGACTCGGAAGACGACGAGGACGATTTAGACGACTTGGAAGACGACGATTTAGAGGAAGACGACGAAGACGACGAAGATGAAGGAGACGACGAAAAACCAGCCTACGCGGCATTGGTCGGAGATGCCATCCTCTCCGACGACGACGAAGACGCCCAACTAAGCGAAGAGGAAGGCTCGGAGGACTTCGAGGACGAAGAAGACGACGAAGAAGACGACGAAGAAGACGACGAAGACGAACCAGTCGCTAAGAAAGCTAAACAGTAGATACTGCGCGTGTGTTTTACATCGCGTCGCGCGTAAAAATAAGAGCATTTTTAAAAACAATCTAATACAAATCCCCTCCGGCGCGCGCGCGCGCGCGAGTCTCAAACTGTCTGCCTGTGAATAAACACAAAATTTCCAACACCAAAAGATTCCTCGGCAGAAATTTTTTCTTTTCTCTCTTCTTCTTCTCCGAGCGCATACACTCTCTCGCGCGCGAAAAGAGCGCGTTTGGTGGTGATCGTGTGAGAGAGAGAGAGAGAGACGACGCGCGCGCGCCACCATGCCCCGCGGCGCTGGCACTCGCGAGTTCTCCTCTCTTCTTCTTCTCCGAGCGCGTACACTCTCTCGCGCGCGAAAAGAGCGCGTTTGGTGGTGATCGTGAGAGAGAGAGAGAGAGAGACGACGCGCGCGCGCCACCATGCCCCGCGGCGCTGGCACTCGCGAGTTCTCCTCATCGCAAAAGCGCCCCTCGTTCTTCAAGAGAAGAAGGGAATCCTCGGCGTTGTTCGACGACGTCGACGACGACGGGGATACCGGCAGGAAGAACAACAACAACGCGAATGATGCCGCCTCTCCGATGAAGGGTGATGGCAACAGTGGTAATAGCAATCCTTTCCTCCGAACGGCTTCGTATCCGTACCGAGCGACGACGTTATTCATGCAGCGCGTGCACCACACGTTCGAGGCGTCGTTTTTGCGATATCTCGCCTTGGTGCACTTGGGATTTACCGGTTTTTTTCGATTGGTGACGGAAATCACGCTGTTGCCGATAGCGGAGACCGCTCTGAACGTGTCCGCGGCGGAGTTGCAGAGAATATCAACCGTGATCATGTTCCCCGGGGTGCTGAAGCCTACGTTTGCGATTTTATCGGATATTAAACCGTGGTTCGGGTACCACAAGAGACCGTATTTAGTCGTGGGCGGGTTGATAGGTTTGTTCGCGAGCACGCGATTGGCGACGGGAACGTTCGAAGGGAAAGAGAGCGAGATAGATTTTGTGATTGCGCTTATGTGCGTGTATTTTTCGGTGGTTATATTTGATTGTTTAAGCGATGGGAAGAGAGCAGAGCTGATGCACGAAAATCCTCAAACGGGAGGGGATTTAATCGCGTATTCGTTAGCTTTGGTTGTTATGGGGCAGATTTTAGGTTTGGTAGTTGGATATTTCGCGTTAGAAAAGGAGAAATACACCATGGTGTTTTATTTTGTGATACCAGTAGCGATTCTTGCGATTCTTGCAACGCTTATGGGAGAGTTGCCGGAGGAGAAAGTGAAATACAGTTGGAATTTATCAGCGTTGAAGGTAAAAGTAAAGTATAGACAAATCGTGTTAGCGGGAATGTTGATGCTGGTTGGTATAGGATTAGTGTACATGCAAACGATCGAGCTAGTTGACGACGACATGTTGAAAGCGTCGATGATGATGAATTTTATTTTGGGTTTGTGTGTCGTCGTTTTGTGTAAAGGTTTGTTGCCGAAATTCGCCGGGAATGTTATCGTGTACGCGTTTTTTGAGAGAGCGTTGAGCATAAAGTTTCAACACGCGGTGAATTATTGGTACACATTACCGCAAAACTGTGTTCCTGGTGGACCACATTTCGATTACGTTTACTTCAACATCGTCAACGGTTTCATAGCGTTGACCTTCAGCGGGTTGGGCATTTGGATGTTTCAAGAGGCATTTAGTACGGGGAGATTGCGAAGGATATTTTGGTGGTCCAGCGGTACCCGGTGCATTGGTTCTTTGTGTGATTTGTTCGTCGTCACCCGAACGAATCTAAAAGTAGGCATTCCAGACCAGCTGGCATACGCGTTAGGGAATTCAGTTTTAGAAGCCATGGTGTATATGCTTTCGGTGATGCCGTTTGCAATTTTGATCAGTAAGTTAGTCATCAACGGCACAGAATCGACGTTGGTAGCCATCACGACCGCGGCGACCGCGTTGGGTGGACTAATGGCTTCCTCTTTAGGCTCGTTAGCGATTGAATACGCGGGCATTCAAACGAACATCGAGGACCCGAACCAGTCGTGCGATTGGAGCAACTTGGAAAATTTGATCATCATCTGCGGCATTTTGTCGCCTTTACTGTGCCTGCCGTTGACGCTGATGTTAATACCTAACGTTTTAAGCACGGCGACCTTTGAAATGGACGATTATTCTGGCGAAGTTGTCGCGATTACCAACGAAGACGGAAAGTACGACTACCGCGAGATGGAAAAGCACGGGCAGATTCTGTAGCAGAGCAAATGTAAAACTAAGAACTACAATACGTATTATTACAGCGAACACGAAACTATCAATACTACTACACTATCGCCCCATACAGACTACTGCTACTTTCATCGCTTCTCTTCTTTGTCTTTTTCCTTCGCATTCTGCTACTCTCTTCTCCCCCTCCGCCGACTAATCTTTCGCGTTCCTCCTCTTCCTCACGTCCTCCGCCTTCGCCGCCGCTGCTGCTGCTGCTGCTGCTCACCTTCACCGCCGCGACGACGCTAAAAACCAACACAAACGACACGCACAAGCACGCCACGACTAACCCAACGAACACGGCGTTCGATGACGCGCCCATCCGCGCGGCGTAGCTGCTGCTGCTGCTGCTGCTTTCAAAAGGCGTCAAGTCAACGCTGTACACTTTCCCCGTTTCGCCGTAGAAATTTTGTAAATCTTTCCTTCCGCGCGGGTTGTTCCGCCAAAGGCCCGCGGCTATTTGCGAATGGTCGGTCCAATCGCCAAAATCCATTTTGTTGTTATCGTCGTCGATTTCGTGTCGATATTGTGTCGTGTTGTGCCGGAGTTTTCTACTCTCTGCTGTCCCTCTCTCTCTCTCTTTCGCTACGTATGTCTCCCTTTCTTTTCGTGTTGACACCCTAAATTTAGTAAAGTAAAAAAACCCTAAACCCCAAAAGCCATTTTGGCGTTTTGGGGAAAAAAAAACGCGTTATAATAAAAGGAGATGTTCCCGGCGCTGATGAAACGAGGAGCGTCTCTCTCCGCGGCGCTCGCCGCCGCCGCTTCAAGAATCCCTTCCTCCGCATCTTCCCTCTCATCGCGAGGAGGAGGAGGAGGAGGCCGACGAGTGCTCACCGCGCTGCTCTCGCCGCCTCTCGCCGCCCTCTTCTTCCCCACTCTCTTCAATTTCGAGTAGCGGCGGAGTTGCAAACAACGACGACAACAACAACAACAACAACGACGATAGAAACAGTAGGAATAACAATAATAATAATAATACTAGCGGTAGTGGTAGCACGAGCATCGCGCGGCGCGGATACCGCGCGTCGTTCGCGAGAGAGGCGTGGGGAAAAGGTTCTCCCGGACGAGAGTTTTACGACGACGACGACGACTTTGAGAGAAGAAGGTTTTGTCGGGGACGTCGCTTTTACGCGACGACGAACGCGAGCGCGAGCAGCAGCGCGAAGGTGAGCGACGACGAAAACAGCGGCAGCATCAACGGCAGTGGTAACGAGGACAACGCGGTCACGGTGAAGAGCAAGAATATACTCGTGCGTCCAAAGTCAGAGTTGGACTCGAATCAAGGGGAGATGGAAGATAAATCCGTCCCGGTGTACGCGAGCGCGCACATCCTCGAGAACGAAGAAATGAGCGAGAAGAACAGCGAGAAAATACTTCTTCCGGGACGTCACTTTGACGTTCCAATTCGCGTTGACATCGCGCACAGAGTCGTGCGATGGCAATTGGCTCGGAAAAGAGGCGTCTCGACGGCGAAGACGAAATCGAGAGGCGAGGTGAGCGGGACGACGAGGAAAGCGAGGCCGCAGAAAGGTGGCGGGAGAGCGCGCGTTGGGAGTTTGCGAGCGCCGCAAATGCGAGGTGGTGGTACAGCGCACGGTCCTATTCCGAGAGATTTCGAGCACAAGTTGCAAAAGAAAGTGAGAAGGCTTGGTTTGAGGGTGGCGTTGTCGGCGAAGGCGGCGGAAGGGAGATTAGTCGTCGTCGAAGATTTGAAGTGGATGAGTCCGAATGGAAAGACAAAAGAGGCAAAGTACGGGTTGGAGAAGTTATTGAGGTACGACCCGACCGGCGGTGAGGAGGGTTGGGAAAATATGCGCTTATCTCCGTCGCCTTTACTCATCGGCGGTACCGGAGACTCGGCGAACAAAACAAACACGAAATTTAGCGCTTTAATCGTCGGCGATCGATTGGAAACCACGGACGAGAGCGACGACGGGTGGTTGTTGCACCGAGGCACGCGTAACATTGAGAATATTCACGTCATGCCTCAAGTAGGTTTAAATGTCTATTCGATTTTAAAACACCGGTGTTTAGTCATGACGAAGAAAGCGGTGGAGGAGTTAGTCGAGAGGTTAGATAAGCCGATTAAACGATAGAGATGTGTATAAAGCATATATACCACTCAAAAAAAGCAATGACATAATAAATTACCACGTCAAAACGTGCTCTTTCCCAATCTCCAACTTTTCAAACGCTGGATTCACCGCAAACTTCATCATCGGCGGCGGTCCACACACTAAAATCTGAAAACGTTTCCCACTCTTTGCCGGCGTCGGCAAATGCGTCTCAATCATTTCTTTCGTGATAAATCCGACGTCGTATTTCCACCCACTCTTCTTCGTTTTCGCCGAAATCGCATCCACGGTGTACCACACCTTCACTCTCCCTGGAAACTGCTTTTCAAAGTTATCCAACGTATCTCTGCACAAAATATCCTCCTCGCTTTTGTTGGCGTACAAAATAGAAATTTTCTTCGGCGATTGCCCCGCGGGTTCTCTCAGCATTTCTCTCACGATTTGCAACATCGGCGTGATCCCAGACCCACCAGCAATCATTCCAACCTCATCTCTCGCGTCTCGTCTCTCCACGCCGCCGCCTTGACTCTTCAACTTCTTCACCGTGAACTCGCCGTTTCCGACGTATCGCTTCCCGCCCAACGGCCCAAAGAATTCCACCTTGTCCTCGCCAACTTTCACATCGTTCAACATTTGCGAGACTTTCCCACCTTCTGGAAACTGCTTGATCGGAAAGTACACCTTGACGACGAAATCGACGTGTCCTTTATCCAACGCGTCCGAGGACACCGGCGTGTACGGACGCATGTGCTTCTCCCCAGTCTTCGCATCCGTCAACTGCACCATCACGTGCGACCCAATCGGCAAACCAAACACGTGCTCTTTCGACGGCAACGTGAATCTCAGCAATTTCGTGTCCTTGGAGAGCTGAACGATCCTCTCCAACGGTAACCGAATCGCCGTTTTGCCATCTTGCGGCAACGCGGTTGGATTCGTTTTTTTCTTGGCAAAAATGCTCGTCAAAAACGTCAACGAAACGACAAAGATGGAGATTATAGCCGCGAGTTTTTTCTGCTCGTCGACGGAGAGCGACTCGAGAAAGGTTATCAGCGGCTGCAGGAGTTGGAGCAAGAGGGATTGCTGTTGTTGTTGCGCCATCGTTCGCGCGAGAATTCTTTTAACGCGTCGGCTTCTGGCTTTTTTGAAATCTCATATGGATGTTTAGGGTTTTCGTCCTTTTTTTTAAACGTCTTTTTTGGGAAAAAAGAGAAAAAAAAACACCCGATTCCAAAAGCAAACGGAGCGAGCGCGGTGAGCGCGGTAAGAGAGAGAGAGAGAGAGAAAGAAAGAGAGAAAGAAAGAAAGCGAGCGATGTCTTCGACGACGCGAGCGCGAGAGCAAAGCGCAGGCGAGAGAAAGTTATGGAATGTCATCGCGAAGAACGACGAAATTTGTTTCAAAAACATTTTGCCGAGATTGAGTCAAACCGATATAAAATTCCTGTACGACGTGAACAGTGAAACGAGGGCGTTGATCAAGAGATCGTCTCGCACGGGGGAGTTGAAAAAGAAGAAGCTTGAAATTGAAGAGATGAAGAAATCGACGTTAGAATTTGCGTGGGAGAATCGATCGTCTTGGCCGAGTACATGGGACGAAAAAATTTTCTGCTCTGAAGTTGCTCGAACGAATAAACTCGAGTTGCTCAAGATGATACGAGAGGAGAAAAAGTGCGAGTGGGATGAAAGGACGATTTCAATCGCAGCAAGTCGAGGTAATCTGGGAATGGTGAAGTATTGCGTTGAGAATCAGTGTCCTATCAGTGAGGAGGTGTGCACAGATGCTGCCTCTAACGGTTGTTTCAGGTGCCTAAAATACTTACACGAAGAAGCCAATGCGCCTTGGGATGATGAAGCCATAGGTGAAGCGTACTTCAACTGTCAACACGATTGTTTACAATACCTTCTCGACAACGACTGCCCGTTACCAGACGGTTGGCGTTATAGAAATGGGTATTTGTACACCTATTAATTACAAATGATTGTGTGCGGCACGTTCGGCAAAAAAAAAAGTGTATTGTACTCAAACGCGGAGTCGAACCGCGGACCTTTCGCGAAAACACGTGCCTTCATTGAGCGAAGGGAAAGGATGTGAAGCGAACGTAATAACCAACTATACCATTCGAGCGTACATTTTTTGCATGCGTTTGCATACGTTAGCGTTAGGGTTTTAAGAATGCATTATGAATTTTTCTCTTGAAGCCCTAAATTTTCTTTAAAAAGTATAACATAAAGGTGCACCATTCTCCGTCAAAAATCAGGAGGCGGACGAACCCGATGAAACGCTGAAACAAAACTCGCCGAACGATGACGACGACGACGACGACGACGACGACTTCACCAAAGATCTCCCTTCTCTCGAGAACGACTTTTTTTTCGCCGTCGTCGTCGTCGTCTTTCCATCTTCGAAGAAGAAGAACAGCAACAATAACGACATTGAAAAAACATCCACTGAAACCGTTACGCGCCGCTTTTGACAACCAACAACAACAACAACAAAAGAAAGAGGTCATCTCGCACTTCATCAACCTGAAAAACGGCATCGAAGCGTTACCGATGATACGAGAGCATTTTTCAGACAGCAGCCATCACCAGATTCATTTCATGCGCATGCAATCTACGCTGTGCGAGAGAGGCGACATGGAGAAAATAATGCTCGAAGTGGACTCGAATTTGTTGTTGAAGCTCGCTACGGACGCGCCGTGCGTGATTTACGATTACGGATCGAGATCGGAAGATACCGGCTTGCCGAGGAGTTTTTGGTACGGATTGGAAAGCATGATGTATTTTTTACGCTACGAGTGGGGATTCGATGGGTACGGCGAAGAAGAAGGTGACGAGGACGGTATAAGTAAAAGAAGAGAAGTCGTCTTGAGAGGGAAAAAATGCACGAAAGAAATCGAACGCAAACGGACCTTCTTTAGCAAAAGCTTGAAGAAAAAGTTACGATACTATCGGCAGTTTATTCCCGAGACGCACTCAAAAGAGTTGAGAGTAATTGGCGCGTATAAATTCACCGTGAACGATGGCGACAGGGAGTATTACAAGAAGACGTTGCACGAGCATCTCAACATGTCTTCTTCTTCTTCTACGCCGCCGCCGTCGTCGTCGAGGAGTAATCTTAATAGTAGTAGCGATAATGATGACAACAGTTTAGAAGCGACCGCGACGAAGCTGGAATCGTTGGGATTTAAAATCTTCCGAGGAGGCGATCGCGAACAAGAATGGTTGGATATGATTAAATCTAGTAGTAGCTAATAAGTCAAACTAAAAAATCTCTATTTCTTCTTCTTCTTGTTGAAGAAGGACGCGATATTTTTCGAAGGTATCGTCGCCGCTTTACTAAATCCACCGCCTTTACCCGCTTCAGCATCGATAAACTTTGTCTTTTTATTCTTTCTCAACTCTTGCTGAATATCCGGCGGTAAACTCCGAAAGGTCTCTTCGTCGATGCCAGATTCTAATTGCGCGTTGTACAATTCCTCGCGCTTTCGCTTTTCTTCCAACGTTTCTTTCGGTCGAATATTTTTCTTCTCACCTCCTTCTTTCGGTGGAGCAGGAGCGATAGGAACGATGACGAAGTTATTCTTATTCTTCTTGTCTGGTGCTGCTGATATTGTTGTTGTCGTTGTTGTTGTTGTTGTTATCGCATCTTCCTTGTTAACATCGTGCGATGACGCGTTCATCATCATCATCGTCATCATCGCTTTGTTCGCTGCTGGCCGCGGCGATTGTTCTTCTTCCTTCTTCAAGGGAGAAGATTTCGCCGATTTCAATTTCTCTTCTTCTCCGTCGAACAAATCGAAAACGTCCACTCCTCGCTTTAAAAATTTCCCTAAACCTTGACCGACGTCGCTTTTCTCCACCTCCATCTTAAAGTTACTCGTCGTTAAGCTCAAAACCGTACATTGGAATCCTCGATTGTTCAGAATGCCCTTCTCGGCGAGAAATTTTTTGAAGATTGTCCCGCCGAGCGTTTTCAGATTATCTGCCTGACAGTCGTTGCCAGATCCGGAAAGTGGGTGCGACCGGTGCGCGGAATGCGCGGTTAAGTTGGAACGAATGCCAAGAGTTAACGTTTTTGGGTGCCTCTTCCAATCTTGTCCGTCTAGTTCGGTTCTCTCGGAAAGTTCCTCCGCCAACTCCCCGATCCATTTCAAGACTTGATCCGTCGTCTCTAAACACATCGCGCCTCGAAATGTTTTGCTCGTCGCGATTGATTTCGGCGCGGAACGCTCTTTGACCGGATCGTCGTCCACGCCTCTCGCGGCTCTTTGGACCCACAGTGTCTTTTTCTCATCTCTTCCTAACGCCATCAATAAGGTCTTCCGATCGGTTTTGGCTAAACCGCCGATGGTGGTGACGCCTAAAATTTCGGAAAGCTCTTCGCCCAAGTTACCCCCAAGACCTCGAATCCGATCGATGGGTAAGTGTTCCAACAAGGAAGGCGTGAACGATTCTTCCAAAACCGTGCAACAGTTCGGTTTGTTCATGCCGCTGGTTAATTTCGCTAGCATTTTGTTCGACGAGACGCCGCAGGATAACGTGTATCCGAGATTGACTAAACAGTCGTGTCTGGCCACGTTGCACACGTACGCACCGGCTATCTTTAACTTTTCTCTGTGAGACCATTCCGATAACGGACGGGTGAGCCAAGATTTCGAAGCTTCATCTTGCGGAGGTGGATCACCCGCTTTTCTTTCTGCGGTTTGTTCTTCTTTTGATTCCTTTTCTTTCTCGTCGTTGTTGTCGCTGTTGATTAAAGTGCTCGTATCAATCTCGTCCACAGCGCCTCTTCGCAAATCTCTGTGCGACGCGTACGTCACCACAACCTCCTGTTGTGCACTACTACCATCCGATAGGGACGCTCTCAAATTCTTCTCTTTCTTCTTCTTCCTCCGTCGTTCCCTCGCTTCCCACTCTAGTGCCCCAGCCACGTGACTTCGACGCACTTTCTCGCTCATCAGCACGTCCCGATAGAAATCCATCTCGTTCCTCTCGCACTTTTCCAACACCGCGTTCGCTTCTTTCGTCACGTCTAAATACGCCTCGTCGATGGACGCCCGCTCGATCGTCCCGTGCTTCGCCAACTCCGCGGCGACTTTTGCCCCAGCGTCGCGATAGATTTTTAAATCCGCCTTAGAATGTTTCGTCGGAACTTGTACGAATATCATTTCCTGTTTGTTTCGTTCAAGCGCGTGTAGGAAAAGTCAGAAATGTGAACACCACGCGTTGTTGGAAGAGAAAATAGAATAAAACACAGAGGGAGAGAAAGAGAAAACGAAAACGCGCTCGTGCCGTGGAGAAAGAACGAACACGCCGAACCACCCTTTCCGTGTCCGCGCGCTTAATTAAACATCGGACCACACAAAACGTACCGGACAACACCGCCGCGCCTCTCCGATTTTCATGTTCCTCTTCACCCCTCGTTTCCTCGCCTCGTAGCTCACCGCAATCAACGAGTTATTCGCGCCCGAACGCATCAAATGCGTTTTCCTGTCCGTCAGATATCCTCTCGTCGTCACCCCGTCGCGTTCGAACGGGTCGTACTGGCACACGCCGGTCGGTTGTTCCTTCAGCGACGCGTCTAAACTCCGTTCGACTTGACAGTAAAAACAGTCCAAATCGAAATGCGCGATGACACGGTCCGGGAAAATCGGATCCAGAGGGTCGTAATGCGTCGTAGTTGTTGGCATCGTCGGGGAGAGAGGAGGCGTTCGGAACGACGACATGATGGGGCCGCCGGCCGCTTTTTGTTTTCTCTTTTGCGCGCGCTCTCTCGCGCGCGCGAGCGAGAGAGAGACAGAGACAGAGACAGAGAGTTTGTTTGTGCGAGTGACGATTTTTCAAAAATTTTCGCATCGTCATCAAAAAATATAATTAAAAATGTCAAATTAAAACAAGTTTTCAAAAATTTTCGCATCGTCATCAAAAAATATAATTAAAAATGTCAAATTAAAACAAGTCGTCGCGTCGCGAGCTACACTACAACACGTCTTCTTCTTTCCGCAGGATGTTTAGAAAGCAAAGTCATTTCACCATTCCGTTATGTGCCGCTGTTGTTGTTTGTTGTTACATAAATCTTTGCTTCGCTTTCATCCGGATTCCTGTTTTTGTAGCGGCAGCTGGTCTAACAGCGGCGACATGACGAACGAGTCGACGAGGAGCGCGCCCGGCGACGCGCCGCACTTGTTGGTGTTTGGTGCAGTAGTGGCGCCGATGATATCGAAGAGCGTGGGAAGGGGGGAGGATGTTGATGCCGTTAGGAGAGGATTTGGGGCGAAATCGAAGGTTCCGGTGGTTATGCCTTCGGAGGCTAAGAGTAACGGCGGCGGGCGCAAGAAGTTTGGATCTGCCGGCATCAATTTTGTCGTCGTCGTCGTCATCGTTGTTGAGGGGATATTTATCGCAACTACTGCCGATGAAGTGCCTTGTCGGTGCTTTGTTTTTTTCTGACGCTGCTCTTTTACTCTCTGCCTCTTTTCTTCTTCTTCTTGTGCAACAACGAAGCGCCCGACTTTTGCAGCGTGCTCCATCAAAGCGGTGACGCATTCTTTGCAGTCGCAGATTTTTTGCCGCCGACGTGGTTGGTGCGGAGATTGAGCGGTAATTGTAGTATCCATCTTTTCGTCGTTTCCGTCGTTGTTGTCGTCGTCTTTTTCTCCTTCTCCTTCTTTTCCTTCGCACTTCTTCCAAAAGCTCGCTATATTCGCGAAAGACGCACTTCGCGGGTAGTGCAAGATGTTGTTGTTGTTGTCATTTTCTCTCTCTGCGGCGGCATATGTGACATCGGTGGCGCAAACAAATGCATCGTCGAGAAATTCGTTAAAATCAAGCGATATGCGCTCACGTTCCTCTTCACGCTCCCGTTGTGTCTGATACTGCACCAAATTCGGTTGACTGCGCGAACGCATATTTTCAACTATCGATGCTTTCGCCGATTTTAACAGCTGCTTTCTGATGCTCTCTCGTCGCCTCTTCTTGAACGAATCGGACCTTGTTGGCGGTCTGATTTCACTCTCTGTCGTTCTCTTTTGCGCAGTTTCTGCCGTTTTGACCACTTCATTGTGCGCATTGTCTTTTATGACTCCGAACTCTGTTCCCTGTTGCTTTCTTCCCTTTTTCGTAAACGATTTGCTTCTCCAAACTCTTCTCGGCATCTCTTTCAACATAATCTTTTTATCGCCATGCTGTGGTTTCGAGTCAGTGTTTGTTCCTTTATCCAATCGCACGAGTGGTTGGTGCTGCAATAGCAGCTGTTGCTTTTGTTTTTGTTGTTGCTGCTGCTGTTGGTGGTGGTGTTCCATTGGTGACGTGCCCGCTTCGACGAAACTTTTTGTTTGTGTGGGCGTTCCCCGAGCGCTTCCGTCCACGGACAGAACTTCATGCCTTCGAGGAGATTGATGAACTTCTCGAGGCAAATCGTGCACATCGACATTATTCCTCTCGCCATCACTTTTCTTCCCTTTTCCTGCTAAAATCATCTCTGCGGGATCTATTACTTGTAGTTGAATCAAGTCAAACGCAGAACCGAGTCTACTCAAGCTCCTAGATTCCACCCCGCTGTCCTTCTTCGCCTTCTCCTCCTCCTCTTCCTTCGAGGGCAACGACGGCAACGACGACGACGACATCGGCGTCTTCTTCTTACTCTTACTCTTCGTCTTCATCTCTGCGTTCTCCTCCTCTCCGTTCCCTTCGATATCAACCAAACACAACGTTTCAACTCCCGCAACTTTTCCCCCCGCGCCGCGCTCCGAAGAAACCGCACAAACCGCCGTCTTCGTCTTCGTCGTTCTCTTCTTCTTCTCCTTCGCATTCTCCTCTCCCTTCTCTTCATCTCCTCTCGCGCTGTTGTTGTTGTTGTTGTTCTTCTTGTTCTTCTTCCCCTCCGCGATCTTCTCCATGAGCGCTTTCGTCTCTTCCTCTTCTAAATATTTCAAAACCGCGTGCGAGAGACCCTTCTCGTAGTCGCCGCTCGTCTCGCATTTTTCCTCCTTCTCCTTCTTCTCCTTCTTCTCGATCTCGCATCTCATATCTCAAAAGAAGGTGATGTCGTTTACTCTCTCTCTCGTCCGTTTTGCGATTAAAACTCTCTCTCTCACACGCACACACACACGCTCTCCTGCGAATAAAAAGAGCGATGATGATGATGATTAGCGATCTGGAAAAAGGATGGAGGTGGGTTTCGCTCCGCGTTCGGGTTTAAATGCGAGTACGAACATGGGGAAGAGATGCCACCATGTCGTTTTTAATGAATCAAAAAAAATTAATGAAATCAAATCCCGGATCGTTGCGAGAGGCGCTCGCTCACCTACCTTCTTCGGACGGGGTGGGAACGCGGTACACACTTCGCGCGCTTAGTTTTGATCGCGTTTCGCGCGTGGGTCTGTTTCTTTTTGTGCGCGTGCGTTTGGCTCCGTGGGGGGGGGGTGGGGAAAGTGGTGATTAATAATTATTATGTGAGTTTGCGTGTGACGTGGGGATAGATCAGGAGCGATATTTTACCGCAGATTTTTTTTGCTCGCAAAGGTCGCGAGAGCGGCCTCTCTCGCGTCGAGGTCTCGGATCCCAGAAGTGAAGAAGATATTTTTGTGTGTTCCTCGTCAGTCTCTGGGCGAGAAAAGAGGCCTTGAAACTTATTCGCGCGTGTGTATATATTGGGAGTACTCGTATCGGATCATATTTAAGCAACAAAAGTAACGAAAGATATCGGCGTTATCATTCAATGTCCACGACGCCACCGTTTGAAATCATAAACTCCGCGTCTTGTTCTTTCAAATCCGGTCCTTGCAAGACTTTCAGGACGCGCGCTTCAGCTCGTCCCTTTCGAACGCAAAGACGAATCGTCGAGGCGTGCGCTAACACGTGGCCACCGATGGGTTTCTTTGGCTCGACGCCGGCAAACGCCATCGCTCCCGGGTCGCTCTGGACTTGGTTCGTGCACACGATCGCCAAGTTAAACTCGTCGGCGAGTTTAGAGAGTTTGGACATGAATTGTCCGAGACGTTGTTGTCGGCCGGAAAGTTCGCCGCGGCCGGTGAAATCCACGCGGTAGTGGGCCATCACCGAATCGACGATGAGGAGTTTGAACGGCTCTTCGGCCATTTTCCCGGCGATTGCCAACAACGCGTCCTCCATTTGCTCGTGCGTAAACGTTCTCGCGATCATGATGTTTTCCAAAACCGCCTCGCCATCCATGCCGTATCTTTCCGCGATTTCGAGAATGCGTTCGGAACGGAACGTACCTTCGGTGTCAATGTACGCAACTTTAGCGTAACCTCCTCCCATTTCAAACGGTAACTGAGTGCTCACCGCTAACGTGTGGCACAATTGCGTCTTCCCACACCTCCACTCGCCGTGAATTTCTGTGATTGACCTCGTCTGAATTCCCCCGGCGAGCACTTCGTCGACGGCTTTCGATCCCGTCGTGATTCGCACAACATCTTTCCGCATTTCGCGAAACGTTGACGCAGTCACAAACCCGCCTCGCTCGGACGGATTTGAAAGCGCTTTTTTACACGACTCCAAAAGCTTTTCCACTTTCGCGTCGGAAAAACCTCGCACGTCCAACAATTTCGATTTAGAGTGCATGATCAAAGATCTCACCGTGTTGAAACCGGCTTCTTTTGCCTTCTTCAAATCCGTCGCGGAGACGCCGAAGGATTGCAACGCGTCGATGGACATGACGCCAGATGCGGCTGCGCCTTCTTCCGCGGTGGTTAGATCTAACCCACCAGCCGAAGTGGTCATCGCGTTCTCATCGTCCACGCTTTTTTGTTGTGTTGTGAGTAAAAAAAAAAGTTTGGTCACTCGGGCTCGGGTTTGAAAGAGAGAAAAACAGCAAAAAGAAACGACGGGGCGCGCGAAACGACGCGCGCGTTATGCGGAGAGCACGAACACGCGTGTAAAACGAACCGCCAAATTGAACGACGAGAAAGTCATTCCACCCTTTGCGAGCGTTTTCGACGCGAGAAAACGCTCGCGAGAAAACGCTCGCGAGATACAAAACGCTCGCGGTTTCCGCCCACAAAACGTCGCGACGCAAGAAGAACGAAAGAACAAAAAAAACGAAGAAGAAGAAGAAGAAGAAGAAGAAGAAGAAGAAGAAAGGCACGCACGCGATGGCAATTTCCTCGGCTTCGTTCTCGAACGCGGCTTGCGCGGTTCTTTTCGATCGTTGTCGAGCGGACATTGTTACGTTTTCTTTGTTTGTGTGAGCGTGTAAAAGTGTTTCTTTTGCGCGCGCAGAAAAGTGCCGCTTATTTTCGAAAAAGAAAAATCTTTTGCAAAAGAGGGGGGTGCACACCTTTTTCGTTCGCGGGGATTCTCGCACTCTCGACAAAGATGATTACATACGTACTATTTACACACGAAACTGCTACATCAAACGTTTTTTACTTTCTCTATCTCTTTCTCTCTCTCTCTTTTCCTTCCTTCCTTCTGAAACGGCTACTCTTCTTTTTTCTTTCGCGAGACTGCGAAGGCGCGGACCAAACGAAAAAAAAATTAGTTGTTCAACTCGCTCGCGATGGCGTCTAAAAACGCGTCGTTCGTGGCCAGTCGTAACATGGCGTTTCTGATGGCATCTCTCGTGACTGCACCTTCTCCGCTACCCCCGCCACTCTTCTTTTTCCCGGTTTCTTTCTTCGGTTTCGGTTTCGCCGAGGAGGCGGCGCCGCCGACGCCCATCGCGGATTGAAACAACGACGCGACGTCGTCGATGGAGCTACTACTCTTACCACCGCCATTACCATCGTCGTTGTTCGAGTACACCCCAGTTCTTTCCATCTCTTGCGCTCTCTGAATAATCTCGTATATGTTCGTCTGCTCTTTTTCGTCGTAAAACCACACCCCGTTCACCTCGTCCGCGTCCGTCTTATACAGCAAATACTTCTCGCTCATCTCAAATTCAGCATCTTTCGCGATCGATTCCACGAACCGCTCGTCCGACAATCGATTCAACACGATGAACTGAAATCTGCTACCACTACCGCTACTACCTCCGCTGCCTTTCCCAACTTTCCTCTCCACGACAAATAACGATCCCTCTACGTTTTTCCGGTGCCACTTCGTCGTGCTCATGTCCAACTCGTACATCGTGATCGAGGACGCCGATCCGAGGATGGATTGGATCGAAGGATCGTCCCGCCGCAAGACTTTCAGGTTCATGGAATCCGTGTGAGAGTGGTCCACTTTCGGGTTTTTCGGGGCCATGAGTGTTTGTTGTTGTTCTTCTTATTGCGTGTGTGTATCAAAAGAGTTCTCTCTGAAGAATTGGAAAAAAAAATTCCAATTCGTGTTCTCTTCATTTTTCCAAATGCAACGCGCTGCGCGTAAAGCTGCCGCGTTGTTACCGTCGTCGTCTTCTTTGTCGTATTCCCGCAGCAGCAGCAGCAGCAGCAGCAGCAGTAGCAGCATCAGCACGAGTTTATTTATCCTTTTCGACGCGAGCAACAACACGAGCGGCGTCGCGAGCGCGTGCAAAAGAGTGTTTTCCTCCTCCTTTTCCACTTCCCCAAAGTCTTGCCGGCGGAATTCAATCGGAACAAGAAGAAGAAGAAGAACGATGTCAGCTTCCGCTTCTTCTTCGAGGGAAGAAGATAAGAAAGATGCGATTCCAGTGACGGTGTTTACGAACCATAAACTGATGGACTCGAAACCGATCGAGCGGTTGCGCGAGATGACGTTCGAGCGGTTGAAGATTGAATGCGTCTCTGATGCAGAAGGAGAGAAGAGGGGGATTTTACTAGGGGACGAGAGAGAGAAGAAAGGCCACGCCGCTCCCACAGCGGCGGTCGGGTGGTGGTTTGCCGACACGGAGTCGCTTTGTAAATACATCGAAGAGAACGATGAGTGTAAAAAATACGACATAGTTTGGACGCACTCGGCTTCGGCTGGCGTCGATCACTTGTTGAAACACGAAGCGATACGGACACACGGGTCGGCGATGACCAATGCGAAAGGCGCGTTTTCGGCGTCTTTAGGCGAGTGGGCGATATTCGCGAGCATGTACTTTGCTAAAGAAGTGTTTAATATGCAGAGAGCGCAAAGAGAGAAAGTTTGGAAACGGTTTCAGGTGGACATGCTCAAAGGTAAGGAGATGTTGGTGGTTGGATACGGCGACATCGGACGTTCGATAGGTAAACGGGCGAAAGCGATGGGGATGAACGTGAAAGGAGTGAGAAGTAAGAAAGTGATCGAAGAGAGAGATCGGGAGGTAGTTTCGGAGATGTTTACGCTGCAAGAGTTGGAAAAAGCGGTTGAAACCGCGGATTACGTGGCTTTAGCGTTGCCGCACACGAAAGAAACTGAAAACGTAGTCGACGAGAAGGTTTTCGGAAAGATGAAGACGTCGGCGGTTTTAATCAACGTCGGAAGAGGCGCGAGCGTGGACGAGAACGCGTTGTGCGATGCGTTGAATACCGGAAAGATAAGAGGCGCTGCATTAGACGTGTTTCAAACGGAACCATTGCCGGAATCGAGTCAGTTATGGTCAATCGACGAATCCAAACTTTTGATGTCCTTTCACTCGGCGGATTTAACGAGCGATTACCACGATTTGGCCATGGACGTATTCGTCGAAAACCTAAAACGCTTCGATCAAAGTGGAGGTAAAACGGACGATTTGATCAATAAAGTAGATAAAACGGTCGGGTATTAACACGCGCGCATAGAAAGGATCTTGTTGTTATTTGAGTTGTGCTTTATTGCGTACGCATGGCACGCGTTCGCGTCGCTTGTTTGAACACCTAATAACACATATCAAAATCTAATTACAAAACAATCGGAGTCGCTTATGCGCGTGCGTGCAGAAGGTATATTACTTCTTCGATTTGTCCACAACAATCACCAACTCTTCCTCCATCTTCCACTTTTGCACCAAAATCTCCTTAATTTGCTCTCCGTACTCTCCTTGCAAATCGATCTCGTCTTGATTCGTCGCCCCTTTCGTCACCGAGCATCCGCACGCGAATTTTTTCCCGAAGCTCTTCGCCACCTCTTTCAACCCGTCTGGAAATTTCTCCGAGAAATGCTCGAACCCTTGCACGTTAGTGATCATCTTCCGTTTGTTCCGACTGGTCAGCGTGATCGTGATGCACTTTGCCTTTTCTTTCTTCTTCTTCTTCTTCTCTTTGTTCTCGTCTTTCTCTTTCTTCTTCGTCGCGCCTTCTTCACCGCCACCCTCCTCCAGAGACATTTTGTCCATCTTTTCCCCGGAGACGACGCCGTCGTCGTCATCTTCATCGTTCTTCTTTTTCTTACTCTTTCCGCCGCCGCCGCCGCCGCACGAGGGTGAAAACTCGCAGTACTCGCTCGGAAGTTTGCACTCCGCGCACATGGCGTCTTCGAACGCGATCGCGGACGGGTGTTTGGTCCACGCTGATGCGACCATCTTTCTTTTGCAAACCAAAGTTCTCTCTCTCTCTTCTCTCGCGGGGAAAAAAAGTGGAGGTGAAAAAAAGTGGAGGTTTTCGCATTTGCGACAAAAATATCAGTATCACAACACGCAACCAAAGATGGCGGAAGGAGAACCCGATGAGCGAGAAGCAGAAACCGCGGAGACCCAACCCACCGTTGCTACTACTGCTACTACTTTCGACGAGCGCTTTGAATCCATCTTACACTTAGAGCGCGAATTCACCGACGAAGGATTCCAAACCGGAAAGCGAGACGGGGAAATCAAAGGACAACGAGAAGGGGAATCGATTGGATTTTTGGAAGGCTTCGCGGTTGGCTCGGAGATTGGGCATTATTTAGGCGCTTTGAGAGTTTGGGAGGCGAGAGTTTTAATGGATGGTGGGGGTGATGGTGATGATGGTGATGATGATGAGCGGAGTGCGAGTGCATCGATGGATGAGAGGAAGAGAGAGCGGATTCGAGCGGCTTTGAGACAGTTGGAGACGGCGGTTAGGGATATCGCGAGCGGGTTTGACGAGGAAACCGAGAAGGACGAAACAGAAGACGAAACAACAGAAGGAAACTTAGACGAAGACTTCACGGAAAAGTTGGAACGCGCGCGCGCGTGCTTTCGAAAGTGCACGGCGAGTTTGGGCATGCATGGGAAGTATAAGGGGTTCGCGGAGGAAGAGAGGAAAGCGGAGGAAGGCGGAGGCGGAGCAGCCAGCGAGGACATCTTCTGAATTCATGATATCATAGGCATAGTAATAGTAGTAGTTTTTTGTACAATATTAGCATATCACGCCGCAACCTAAACACTCAGAGCCGCTGTAAAATACCGCGTATTGCCCTTTGGCTAAACCTTGATCCTTGCCGTCGATTTTGATTTTCAGCTTTTGTTGTCGATCGCTATTATTATTATTAGGTGATGTTGATTCTACGCTCAAAACTCGGTAATACGACTCGCCGTGGCGCACTTTACACCGCTCAATGCGAGCGATTTGATCGGTATCCGAATCGCGACACCACGATAAGTCGTCGCATTCGAAAGAGTCTCTATCACGTTCATTTTCTTCGCTGTGGTACGAGCGAGAGATGAAAACTATGTTCTTCTCCACGTCTTTGGAATGGACGTACCACGGCCCCTCGTGCGCTCTTTTATCGAGTTTTAAGCCTTGTCTCTGACCAACCGTGTGGAACCAAAATCCTTTGTGCGTTCCGAGCACTTCACCGGATTCAATCTCACGAATTTCTCCCGGATTCGTTCCTAAATGTTCTTCGATAAACTCGGAAAATTTGACTTTCCCGAGGAAGCAAATGCCTTGGGAATCTTTTCGATCGGCGTTAACGAGCGATAAATTTTCCGCGATTTCGCGTATGCGAGACTTTGGTAATCCACCTATGGGAAACATCGCTTTTTCAAGTTGCCAACTGCTCAAATGCGCGAGGAAATAGGTTTGATCTTTCCGTGCGTCGCCAGAGGCGACGAGTTTCACGTTCGTCTCGTCATCCTCCTCTCTTTCGAGCGCCGCGTAGTGCCCGCTCGCTATTCGATCAAACTTACCAACTTCTTTTTCGTTCGCATCTAACCACTCTCGAAATGCTCCAAATTTCACTCTAGAATTACATAAAATATCTGGATTTGGCGTCTTCCCTCTCTGAATTTCATCCACGGATTGTTTCACGACCAAATTCCAATAGTCGTCGGTAAAATGCACCGTACGTAAAGGCACTCGCAATCGTTCGCACACTCTCTTCGCGACCATCAAATCTTCCTCCCACGGGCACTGATCCCAGAAATTTCGAAAGTCGTCCTGAAACCAAATCTGTAAGTAAAACGCTACGCACTCGTGTCCGGCTGCTCGAAGCAATGATAACGCGACTGAACTGTCCACGCCGCCCGAGAGAAGCACGGCTATCCGGAGTTTCTTTCCTTTGCTAGTGCTAGTGTTACTGCCTTCGCTATTATTCTTATCACTATCATCGCTAAATTTTGAAACTGGCTCACATAATCGGAGTATATCTTCATTCTCATCGTTGATGTTACCGTTCGTCGTTGTTCCGAGCGCTTCTCGGTAAATCCTCTCGGGGAAAGCGGCAACATCACCATCATTCTCTTCCGCTTCCGGCGCGTACGTCAGCGAACTCCGCGAGTTGCCACTGGTGGACGCGATGGTAACAACAGCGTCTCCTCTCGACGAGGTCACGTTCATGGAATCTGCGAATGACGTTGTCGTCGTTGTTTGCTGCTCGTCGTCGCTCGCCGCCGTCACTTTTTGTCTTTGTCGTCGTCGTCCATTTCTTCTTATGTTCACGAACGCCGCAACATTCGCGGCGGACGATTCCGTTGTTTCTCGCCTGTCCCTTGGCGTGATGCGCTGCGCGTATTTCTCACGCTCTCCTCTGCCTCCGCGCGATGGCACAGGAGAGCGCGGAGTTGAGCGACACAGAACAAGAGACATTTATTTGCGCGAGTTTTAGTGGAGAAGAAAAATTGGAAAATACTCGTAACAAAATATTAACCGCTGCAGAGTACAAGAAAGCAGTACAATTAGAATATACACTCTGTGCTTCTCGTTTACATGAATATACAATTTGCTAACATCTAATCTACACGCGTATTCGTGTGGATCTTCCTTTCTTTTACAAGGCGCAAGCGACGGCGGTTGCGACGTTTTCGTGACGAAGGAGCTCTTTGAGGCTGGAAAGTTTACTCGGGTGACCCTCAATGGCTTCTACGAGTTCTTTTTCCGTACACATTAAAGCGATACCTTTCCAGTCTTTGGCACCAGATGCGGTTCCGCTCGTTGGAGCCCTTTTGAAGTTGCCACCCGCGGATGGTGCGGTGGCAGCGGCTGCGGAAGAGTACGAGGAACTGTGACCGCTGCTTCGTTTCACTATTCGGACGAGTTTCATGCGCAAAAGAGTTTCAAAAGAACGCGCAACGACGCCGTCCGTGGCATTTTTTGCCGTGCCGAGCTGCTCTACGCTACCCATTTCGTGGAGTTCTTGCGTGAGGGCGGCGATGGTGAAGTGAAACCTCTCGCGGGTGAAATGCAGACGGTACGCCGCAACGCACAAGAGAAGTTCCAGAAGCGAACAACTTTTCAAATTCTCCACAAAATCGTTCCTGGTGAAGTCTTTCAAGGCGAGCGCGAGGTCGGATGGTGATAATAAGTGCGCACCCCTATTGATGTTATCGTTATTATCGTCAAGTAAGGCGGTAGTAGAAAAGAGAGTCCTCGATTGATACGCCATCAACGCCGCAATGGCTAAATCCGAGGCTGTTCGCGGAACATTATCGAGAGTTGCGATTGCTTGCAGACGCGTCTTTACCAGAGGTGTGTTGATGGCTTCGTCGACTGCAGCGTTCCACATGTTTATGACCAGCTTGCCATGTTCTGAGAACAATATGCCCGGAATTGCACCGTTGCTTTCAGTCACACCGAGGTCTCGTTTCTCTGTAGCCGGAGGAACGACTTGGGCGCTCACTTTTAAACAATTACGCACTCGCTCTGCCAAAAACTCTTCAAACTGTGCCGGATTCCTCGTTATACTCTCATCATCCACGATTTCTTTTCCAGTGGCGCGATCTTTCAATGGTTTCCCCGTACGTTCATCGAGAAGGAGTGGAGGGATGCAAGTTTGAGACTCAATGACACAATACCTTGCAGTAAATCGCGATTTCACTCTCTTTTCAAGTGCTTCTTCCACATCGTGTCGTGAGGTAATCGCTATGATTGCTATTTGAGCGTGCTTTTGCTGCAGCAAATCTAGCAAAGAGTATAAAAAGGTTTGTTTTTTACCTTTTCTGGCAAACAAATCGAAATCATCCAAGACGAAGACAGCCGTTTTCTTTGCACCTTCCAACAGACGAAGCGTTTCCTCGACAAAGTTGTAATTTTCTCGCATATTCGAGGCGACTTTGTTCGTTGCGTTACCGTTGTTTGCGGTGCCGCCAGCTGCGTTGGTGCTAAAAACGATATCATCCACAAAACCAATATCGAAAGCTTCGTCGTTGTCCATTTCTTCATCGTCCCACATTTGATAACTCGGACGAAGTTGTCTCGCTACCTCCCGCATCCCGATATTATCTTCTGCGTGCAGAAGTCCCGATAATCTAACCACTGGTATCTTCACATCGTTTTGTTGTTGATTGCCTGATCTTTTCCTGTTGTTTGTCGTATTATTGATGTTGTTGCTCTGATTGTTGAGTCTTTGTAGCTTTGCCAGCGCGGCTTCTACAATGGCAGTTTTACCGACGCCTCTCGCGCCAGACAGACACACGGCAATGGAATCCTCGTGACCGGTAACTGTAGGTTCCAGTTGTTTCACGAGATCATCTCTAGTTCTTCTCATCGATGCAGTGAGAGCGTCATCATCTAAACCAGTGCGATTTGCGGTATAGTTTTCAGTTGTATCGTTGTCGCTGCATTCTTCATCATCTAGCATAGCTGCACGCGATGTCGCTTTTAATAACTTTTCTCGAATAACTCGTGAAATTGCCGAAGCCGGTGACATGTCTCGATCCGTTTCCAGCGCTTCGAAAAGTCTGGCTTCAGCGAGCGTCTGCTTTACAGCCGCAGCGCGTTCTCTCGTTTCTTTTTCCTGTCGAACAAGCTCTGACTTCTTTTGCTCCTCAACTCTGCGCGCCTCCTCTCTTTTTGCCTCCTTCATCCTCTCTTCCTCTTCCTTCGCTCTTTTTCTCTCTTCAGCTTTTTCCTCGCGTCTTTGCAACTCTTCGGCTTTTCGGTCGTCTTCTTCTCTTGCTCTTCGCTCTAGTTCCTCTTTACCTGGGCACGATTGTTCGTGACGAATTCTACCCGTGGCGTTTTTACACACTTTGCCACATTTACTGCACTCGTTACTATTCATCGCATTCTTCTTCTCGTCAATCTTTCCGCACGGACCGTCAAGGTGCACTTTAAGTTTGTACTTGGACAAAAACTTCTCCTTGCATTTCGAACATGGATGCGGGTAATGGTCTTTTGATTTACTACCTTCGAGTATTTCGTGTTCCTGTTGTTGCGGCTGCTCTTTTTCTTCTTCTTTTTCTTCGTTGATCATGTCATCGTCATCACCATTCATATAGTTGCCACCGAAATCGTCGTCTTCGTCGTCGTCCATGTTGTTATCGTCATCGTAGCCGTAATCGAAGGGCGCATCATTCACTATCATCGCATCATCGTCATCGTCATCATTCGAAATACCAAGAGCTTCCATCACACTTTTTGGTGCCGCCTTGAGACGATCCTCATTCATCGATTGCCCTGATTGCCGCAACATTTTCGTATCCCGCAACCAAGTCTCCACCGCGAGCTTTTCTTCGTCGTCGTAAATTTCGCCTTCTTTTTCTACATCTACTGCTAAATCTTCTTTTTCTCTTCGTTTCGCATTTTCTTCGCTTTTACCGTCTACGTTCTCCTCTCCATCTGAAATGGAAATTGAAGGCGACGAGGAAACCACCGGCGCTCCGCGATGATCATCTTCTCCCTTTTTCTCAGCGTTACTAATATTCTTCCTATCGATTTCTCTTCTTCCATCCTCCTCGTCGACGCGGTCGTTCTCTTCTCCTTCCTTGCCTACTCCTCCGAGCGAGGGAAACTGCCTCACTTTACCAGACAGCGGCGAAAGCGACGTTTTCTTTTCTTTTCGCTCCAACATTTTACCGCTCGCCACCGGCGACCCGCTCAAATAGTGACCATCCTCGCACTCTCCCCCTCCTCCCAAATGCTTCTCAAACGCAACGCTATTCGGCGACTTGTGCGTCACGATAAAATCTTCACCGCCGTTCGGGGAAATCAAACACGACGGTGGTCCAAGCATCGGAGACGCAAACCAAGGTTGTGCCGGCGCCGGAGAAAGCACATTGTTCTTGTTGTTTTTATTATCTTCCTCGTTACCGCTCTTCGCGCCGGGCGACGAACCGATCGAAGAACGCCTAAACTCCATCGAGCTCTTTCTCTTCTTCTTCGCGGAGGCGGTTAAAAAATCTTTGCTGGAGAGGTACTTTTTCTTCTTCGTCGACGTCGTCGTCGCGTTTTGCTCCCGCGGCTGGTCGTCGTTGTTATTTTCCAAGCTCGGCTTTTTCTTCTTCCTCTTCGTCGAAAACGTGCCTCCTCCTCCTCTTCCTCCTCCTAACACTCCGCCGATGCGTCCAGCAAAATCTGTCCTCTTCAACGACGACGACGGCGGGGTCGTCAAGACGTCCTCGCGCGCCATCGTCGCCGTCGCCGTCGCCGTATTCGCCGTTTTCGCCCGCGCGTTATCGCCTTCCACTTCCTCCTCTTCCTCCTCGCGAGATTGACGATGATGATGTTCGTCGCTTTTTCTCTTCTTCTTCATCGAAGAGAAGATGATGTCCTTCACGCCTCGCATCATTTTTATAGATTCTCTTTCTTTTTCTACGCTTCGTTCGAGAGCGCGAATATACATACACACGCACGCACGCACGCACGCGTGTTTTTCGGGGTGCGCGCGCGCTTCGTGCGAGTGTGTATACTGCGCGTCTTGCGTTTGTATATCTGCGCTTTTGACTTAAAAATTTGAAGTGTGAGAGAAATTTTGAATTTTTTCAAAGTGTGAATCTATAGAATTTTCGCTTCGACGACGCCATTTACTATATACCACATAAATGCACGACGCGGAGGCGCGACCGAGCGCGCGGGGGGGAGCGAAGACAAAGGATTAAGTCTCTAGAATTACAAAAGCTTCCACACGCGCGCTAATAATAAAAAAATATCTACAAAAACGTCTATATATATAAACGTTCATTTTCTAAAAGAGTTCGTTAATGTCTATCGTTTTCGTCGTCGTCTTTGTCGGCGTAATATTTCGCGCCCATAATCCTCGCCACTCCGTTCAACTCTCGACTGATCAATTCGAAGCTGGTAAACGTGATCGCCGCCGCCGGCGTGGTTCTCAACAAGTTTGTTCCCACGCCGCGATAAAACGCCTTGACGCCGCCTTCTCGGTAAATGTCTCCGGCTAAGGAGAGAGCGCCGGAGAACGGACCGTAGCCTTTGACGTGCATGTGCGAGCGGAGGACCTCGTGAGGGTAGGTGAGCGTGCTGGCGATGATTTTGGCGACGCCGGAGGAGAGCGCTAAATCCGCCGCGGTGAGTTCGTCCGGGGTGTGGAGGTTGCGGAATTGGGCCATTTCATGTTTTAAACGCTCGTAGATTGGGAACTGGATGGCGACGTGGGAGATGCCCATGAGGGAGGGAGCGAGGCCGGAGTAAAGACCGGGTATGCCTTCGCATCTCGCTATTCTACGCAACGCGTCCAGGGTACCTTTGTACGGCGCTCTCGCGTGGCCGACTAAAGAGGAGGAGAGCGTTTCCGAGTATTGCACTTGGAGTCTGGTTTTGGCGACCCAGAGCGGGTTGGTGGCGAGGATGGTAGCGGCGCCCGCGCCTCCGGCGGAGACTATGTGCGCGAGCGTGTCGTTCCCGTGGTGGTGGTGGTGTTGGTGATGCTGGCTGCTCTCGTTTGCGTCACGACTGCTGCTGCTATCGCTGCTGCTACTACTGCTACTGCTACTACTCGTTTCGTTCCCACTCGTCGCCCGCCGCCGCTTCGCCTCCGCGTTCCTCTTCCGCCGCTCTCGAAACACGTACTTCAAATACCCGTACGTGGTAAAATACACCCCCCAATTCGGTAGCAACGCCGCTACCGTCGGCCCTAACCCTCGATACAAGCCCCTCACCCCTTCGCTTCGCGCAATCTTCCTCAAACTCTCCATCGTGCTCATATACGTCGAATCGCTCAGCGTCGACACTTGCAAACGCGTTTTCAAAACATCCAAGGGACAAACGACAACCGCCGCAATCGCGCCGGACGTCGCCCCAGACACGCAGTTCACCACCCCAGCATCGGATAAAGGAAGGTACAGCGTCGGAGGAAGGATATTCGCGATCGCCAGTTGGCGTTTGTGCGCTTCCGTGGTGTGCTCAGAAGGAGTCGGAACGCGCGTTTTTTCCATTTAAATCTCTCTAAATCTCTCTCTTCTGTATATCTATACGATATACGTGTGTAAAGTGTGTGTTGCGCTTTTGCGCGAAAGAGAGAGAGTTTCAGAGAGAAGTAAGAAAAGATTGCGTCCCTCCCGCGCGCGTATCTCTGTCTCTCTCTCTCTCTCTCTTGTGTGCAGAGGCTACTAGGAGTGGTGCGTATCTCACTCTCTCTCTCTTCGTGTGAAGAAGCCAAATTGGAAAAAAAAAGTCACGACGCATCACGCGACGCGTCAAAAAAAAAGCGCGCGCGCACAACCCGAAAACACAGATAAAAAGAGTTTATCAGGGGAGAATATGATGCTGCGGCTTTGCTCTTCTTGTTCTTCTTCTTCTTCTTCTTCCGCGCACCACCACCATCATTACCATCATCATCAGTCGTCATCGTTATTAGGAGTAAAAGTAGCAGTAGCAGACGGAGAGGACGTCGGTGGTAGTTCGGGAAGACGGACACGTCGTCTTTCAAAGACGAGCACCAAAACTCGAGCGTCGTCGTCGGGAAGAGGAGGAGAAGAACATCAGAGACAGACGAGATTTTTAGCCGTCGGACCGACGAGGACGACGAGGACGACGACGACCTCGCGTTATTATTTAGCGTCGTCGTCTTTGCGCGCGCAACAACAACGGCTGGGCCACGGCGGTGTGCTCCGAAAGGCGATTCGAGATAACAACGAGACGCCTTCGAGTACGACCACCACCGAAAAGAGAAGAAAAAAAACAAAGATGAAAACCAACAACGCGTCGATCAACGCGATTCAAGAATTTTTCGACGTGGATTCGAACATCATCACCACGGAAGACGAAGACGCGGATCAGGAGGACGAGTTTGAAAAGACGCAGCTAGAGATTTGGGGGCAGCTGACGAAGTGTTTAGGGAAGGTTTTGCTGTTTACGTTTGGCGTGCCGTACTTTGCGAGCTGTTCGTTGCAAGCGATGTTTGTAGATCCGTGGTTGGAGTTGAGGCATTCGACGACGAGCGCTGGCGCGAGCGGGTCTTCGCTGACGAAAGCGCAGACGGAATCGGTGTGTAACGACATCGCTCGGTTCGAGAAGCGTTTGTATTACGAAAATTTGGCGCGGTTTCCAGACGAACAGGACGCGGCAAAGTTTGAGAAAACGAAGAGGAAGTTAGTGGCGGAAGAGATGAAACGATTAGAAGAGAAGGAAAGAACGCGGTCGACGAAAGCGCTCGGCAATTGGATTGGGAGTATGATGTATGTGAGCATTTTGGCGTGCGTTTTAGTTTATCAGAAGGAGTTTGTGTCGAAAATGTTGACCGAGTTGAGCGCACAGTTCAACGGATTGGATTCGGCGACGCAGGCGTTCGCGTTGATGCTCGGCGCGGATATGGTGGTCGGGTATCACTCGAGTGACGGTTGGCAAGCGTTTTTGGCGTTTATGATTACTCGGTACGGAGGAGATTACCATAAATTCGAGACGTTTGCGAGAATGTTTGTGGCAACTGTGCCGGTATTTTTAGACGTCTGTTTCAAGTATTGGGTCTTCAATAAGTTGAGGAAAATCTCGCCGAGTACGCAAATCATTCTGAGCGAGATTGAAAGGCATTAAGAAGTTTGAACGATGTTGTGAACGCTACTTGTTTAATTCTTTATATAACAACAATAATTTGATAATGTATATAGAAATCTGCTCAATGCAAAGTTCTTTTTTTTTTAAGTTTGGCTTTCGCAAAAGTGAACGACTGAGGCTAGCACGTCGAATTCGTGCCATCTCGCAACGTTACGAAACACGCGCAAACCTTCTCGCAACGCGCCCGGCTTGGATGTGGTTTCGAACAAACCACCACACGGGCATCGATTTTGGACGTGGCCTACTTTAATTCTCGTGCACCTCTTGCACTTCAAATCTTGCGTCTGCGCTTTCCGAACGCGCGCGTTGACTTCTTCGCAGAGTTTCATCTCAATCCACTGAAGATCGTATCGGTTCTCGCACTCCGGACAGCGCCATTCCCCGTCGGCCAGGTCTGGATCTCTGCACAAGTCCAAATCTCGAACGTCACCGCAACATTCACACACGACGTCACGCAGTGCGAAAGAGACGCACGGTTCGTAAAACGTCGCTTCCGGGCCAAACTCTGGAATGGAAAGCAGTTTGAGTGCATTCTTGCGACATCTGGCAACCGCGTCTTCAATCGTATCGTCGAGAGAAAGCACAGCAATTACGGTTTTTACGAACGCTAACGCAGCGTTACCGCGAAGGTGACTTGGTAAATGCGCGCCGGGCAAATTTTCCGGGAACAGGTACCTCTCGTCCAGACGGGCAGCGCCATGCGTCGATCGAGATGCGTGCTTCTCAAATCCACGCGCAACGCTGAGAATTTTTGGCGTAAAGTGCGAATCAATTTGCGCGCAGAGCCACGTTGCCTTCTCTTCCTCAATTTTGAGCCTGTTTCTGGCCAAGTTTTGATTACTCGCGTCGTCTGCGTGATATTTACTCTCCTTCTTCGCTTGCTCTGGAGTTGCGTTCTCTTTTCCTGCGTCCGCATCGGCTCTCTTCTCGGCGGCGGCACCCTGGTCTCCTTTCTTGTCGTCGTCTTCATCGAGTTCCCAATCGCTCAAATCATCCGCCGCCAGTTGTGCCTTAATTTTATCCAATCCTGCATCGCCCTTGTCCTCTTTCGCGACACCGAAGCGACTGTTTGCACCGTCAGCCGCGAGTTCACGTTCGCGTTTCCATGGAAGTACGATAAACTCACCAGCAATCGCTTTGAAGTGATCGCTCAACGCCTCCGGAAGAAAAGTGGCGATGTTCCAGTGCATTTCAAGCGATGCTTCGTCGCCTTCGACGGCAGCGGGGTCGAGTTGAGTATCCGTAGGAACATTCTGCGTATCCATTGGGGCCTCCTCGCCGCTGTTGTTGTTCAGGAATAACGTGTGAAGGACGGTCTCATTTGCGGCCAAACCTCCGAAATCGTGTGGTCCTCTGAATAAGAGCGTGTGCCAGACCTTCGTGGGTTCGAGTTCGAGCCAGTTGAATAACTCGCGCGTGCCTAACGCGCCACGCAAACCCGTAATAAACGCCGAAGCCGACGCTAACGAGTTCTTCTTCGTCGATACGATGACGCGTCGCGTATCTGCAAAAACGACATCCGCGCCTAGTCGGTTGAGTTCCGATATGAGCAACGTGAACACTTTTCTCGAGCACAACTCGACCAAATGCTGCAAACCCGGTTCTCGCATTCTCGAATTGGACGAAAATATCCAGCGCCTGAGCTGCGCCAAAGTGGCGTCGGCGATCTCGTTGCCTCGCTCTGACGCGTCTCGAAGCATCTCCGCGACCATCTTCCTCAACGTCCGAAACGCGTTTGACGCGTCGTGTCCACCGCGATCCGCAACCGTAGCATTACCTCCATCGAAACCTAACAACGCGCCTTGTTCGAGATCGTTCAGGATGTGTGAATTCACGATTGCGCACACCACCAAGTGATGAACGCGCAACTCGCAACAAACGGATCTGTATACGCCGGACTTTGAAAGTTCGCATCTTGGCGATTCCATGGATTCCAAAGTCAACGTCGAGCTCAGCTGATCATCCATAGATCCACCGCCATAGTCAGGCTTACCATTTTTACCAGACCAGAGAACTTGTTGTTCATCGCGGAGTCGTCGCGCAAAGAATGTATCCAAAACGTGCGTGGACCAGTCCGAGTCGAGATTACAAAGAGGAATGTGCGCGTAGCGGGAGATTTGGATCGATTTTTCCAAATGTTTCGAAGTATGCGCGAGACGAATAGCAGCCAACTCTGCGGCGTCGCGTTGCCACGCAATGCCGCGTTGCCACGCAATGCCTTTTTCACCGAGATACTCGACGTCGCCAGAGTTGAACGGAACGATCAGAATAGGCGAATCTTTCAAGGCGGTGAGAACTTTTTCAAATCGTTTCGCAGCTTTTGCGTTTTTGTTCATTCCAGCAGAAGAGGAAGCGAAAGCATCGTCGTCGTCATCAAACTCGGGAATGCCATAACCAACCGGCGGAGCTTCGAGTAAGACGACGCTTGGACCGTTCGAGGCATTTGCAAATTCTGCTACTGCGTCGTTGAGAGTTTTTGCTGCCGCCGTGGACGTTCTCGCATATACCACGCGCCATTCGCAACTTTCAGAATCTCGATCTTCTTCCATTTCGTCGCCGTCGTCGTCACCGTGCTCTTCCACTTCTTTACCGTCGACGCGTCGTTTTTCGTCTTCAAACTGTTTCGAAACGAAATAGTTGTCAACTTCACGAACTGCGCGTCCTCCGGGTTGGAGCAATATGAGCAAACCTTTCGATTTCCCTTTGCCGCCTCTTTTTGGAAAGTGTGCAGCAAAGACTCCTTTCCCGTCCAACGCCGCGTGGTAAATCGAGCAGTGACGCAACAAACCCGCCGATGAAAGCGCGCGTTCGTTCGTAAAGTCCATCACAGACGGCAAATAATTCACTTCTGTTGTCGTTTTCATATCCAAATTCGTCGCAGACACTTCCAGCATTGGTTTTACTTTCTTCTTCAAGCCTTCTTTGTGCGTCTTCTTCAAGTCGTCCAATATTTCATTCGCGGCTTCTCTCTTCACTCGAGCTACACAACCAATGGTTTGGATCGACCAATCTTCTAACGGGACGTCACGTTCGTACACACCAACAACGTTCGGATCTGCGAGTAGAGCCGCAACATCTCTGCCGTATTGAACTACAGATTTTTTGGAAGCGTCAAACTCAACTTCGTAGACATTCAACGTACTCGTGCCATCTGCAGTCATGAAATTATTCGTGTTTTGCGCGCGAGGTAACGCTACGTTGACGCGTTTCTTCCCGTTTAACCCCTTGTCACCTTCGGGGTCGGGATACCGCGTGGCGACGTACACTTTTCTCGGCGCAGAGAGCAAAACAGAACGCATGGTGCCATCGGCGACAACCCATACGCGGAAAACGCCAGCCGGAGGTTCTTCGCCTTCGGCACCGTCATCTTCCAAGGATGAAGACACGTTGCCTCGCGAATAATCATCGATTGAAACAATTTGCCACGGAGAAGTGGCTAACGATTCGTCGACGTTTTCGAGAAACAAGTCCATTTGACCGATGAAACTGTCTTCGTTTGCGCTGTGACGGCGCTTTTGGCGAGGAAGGCCCTCTCGTTCGCGACGTTGATCTTCGAGATCCTCTCGATGTTTTCTCTCGCGCTTCTCCTTGCGTTTTATGCGCCAGCCTTTCGTGGCGTGCTCGAGCCAAGATGCGTAATCGTCGTTCGGATCGGGTGCCGGCAAATTCATTTTACCAATCGGAGGCGTTTTTGGCCCGCCGTGATGGTGTGCCGTGTCGCGCTGTCTCTGAAACACGCGGCACTTTGGCGTTCCTTTCGCACCTTTCGCGAGTAAAGAGCCTCCAACTTTACCTGGAGTGTTTCTCGCCGCGCCAAAGTCTTCCATGTCGCGTTCATCATCGTTATCGTAATCCTCGTTTCTCGTATCATCTTCTTCGTCGTCTTCCGAAAAATTCAGTTGCTCGAGATATTCACTCTTGGTTTGTCTGCTGAAGCCCACCATGGAATAGAGTTTGATCTGCTGATGCCGATCTTTGCGTTCGCGAATGCGCTTGTCCAACCAGTCAGGATGTTTCACGCGTTCGCACGGATTCTCGATGTTCTGCAAAGCTGCCGGAACGGAGATAATTTTCTGCACGGCGCCGCGCAAACGACCTTTATAATATTCCCAATCGAGAATATCGCGCAAATCTGGCATTTCGCCAGCTTCTCCCGGAGGCGCATCTTTCAACCAGTCGCGCAAATATTTTCTTGCTTTCGCAGGATCGGATGCAGCTGAAAATATAGAAACCGGAATGGCTCTTTCCGAAGTAGGCGCGCCATGCGGTTTCGCCGAGATGATGTATTTGCACACCAAACCTTTATCCTTGACCAGTCCCGGTTCTTCGAGAAATTGTGCGAGTCTTCTCGCCGTCGTCGTCGATGTGGACTTTCTATCTCCGTATTCTTCCAAAGATTTACTCATAACGCTCGATTCGGAAATGTAATCGATGAGTTGTTCGTCGTCAATATCTTTTCCTTTGTCATCGAGCATATCGAGAAGTCGATTGGCAATTTTGCCTACTCGCTCATACACCTCCTCCAGTGATTTCCCTTCTAAAAACGGTGAACTCCCGGAATCATCGAACAGTTCGGCTTGTAACACTTTGATCAACTTCAACTCGCCTCTTCTTTTCAATTCGAACCCTTTCAACTCCTCTAAAGATCCGTCGAAATTGAAAACTGCGTAACGCTTCTTGATCAAGATGCCTTCTTCTTTCGACGCCGGTAAAATCATCGCCCTGTACGGACCGTCGACTTCAAACTCGATGGACATCTCCGAAGATTGCTTGTAAATTTGCTTTTCCGGATCGATGAGCGTATGATACTGGTCGTTTCTAGTTTGCAAATCGGTCATGCGGTTAAGAACGACGCACGGATAACTAATCTTCAAATTTTTCTTCATGTTCCCAGACCCGTCGCTTTTCGGCTCAAACGTGTATTCCTCCGGGAACGTGCCCGGAAGACAGCACCAGATGCCATCGGTATCCAACTCGAGCGGCATACCAATATCATCTACGAGTTGTTTCGCCATTTGAATAATGCGCGCACCAGTGAGCGTAACAACTCCAGCCATTTCCATGGAATACCATCTCGCGCCTTTTCTCATTACGTACCCGTAAAACGAGTTCAAAATACACTTGTGCGCGAGCTGTAACGAATCGTACAACGTCACCATATCGGCCGCTTCTTTCGTCTCGAGCGGGTTTCCTTCCTGTTTCGCTGCAGATAATTTCCCTTTCCACTGCTTATTCAACCCTTTATACTCGTATCTTCGATCACGAAACGTTCGCACGGTATCGATGTAAAAACTATTCTCTTTCATGCAAATCGAACTCTTCTTCGTTTGGACGACGGGCTTTTCCATGACCTTTCGGTATACTTTTTGCGAGTACATTTTCAATCTCGTCTTCTTCTGGGATTCCTGCTCTTGTCTGCTCAAATCTTTCCAGAAACGTTTCGGCTCGCCCGGAATTAAAGGAGGAAACCTTTCAATTTGTAACTGGGCTTTGATTTGCGCGTAATCCGAACTTGTCGCGGCGTAGTGTTCGCCTCTCCACGTCCACTCCATTTCTCTCAAGCACGTTTTACCTGGACGGTTGAAATCACACGACGCGCAAATATCATCGTTCACATTCGCCATTGGTTGTAATCTATTTGTTAAGATGATGTTCGGGTACATCGCCGCGACGTCTAAGTGATAAATGAGCGGATTCACCTCGCAGTTCGGGTTATCGCGCAATTCTTCCAGCTTCTTCACGATGCCTTCTCGTATCTCTTGGTAGTTTTCGACGTCATCTTCCGTCGCACCTTTACCTTCGTGCTTAAGGGCATATCTTAAATCATCGTCGACGGCGTCGATTAGTTTTTGGTAACCCTTGGGTTCCAGCTTGAACTTGACTGGAATGTCCGAGCGAAACACACCGGATTGCAAGCACTCCACGTGGCCTCCAATATACGTCTCGCTTTCCAGCGGATGCCCGTTGAAGTGCTGTTCGCCCGCGCTTCTTTGCTTGTTTGGGCACACAATGTTCCCTCGATACGCTTCAACCATGAGTAAAGACTCACACAATGTCCCGGACCCTTTTCGTAAAACTTCATCCGGCGTGAGCGGAATGATAGTCGCCAACGAAAAGATGAAAGGATGAACGTACTTCATGTACAAATAGTACGTGGAGACGGCGTCGGACACCGAATACGCCGCCATAGTTTGCGGTTGAGAGCGGGCAAACGGGAGCATATCTTCCGGGTCGACCTCGATCGGGTTGAATTTCAACAACTTCTTCGTGACTGCTTTTAAACCGTGCGATCCGGCCGGTAAGTACGAATCTCTCTTCACCCAGTGAAAGGCGTCCAAATGCAAGGCAAACTTTGACCTCGTCTCCCCGGAATCCGATCCTCGAAAGCCAATCTCTCGGTACATGGACATCCCGTGTTTTTTCGCTCTCGTTTCAATAAAAGGGAAATCAAAATAGTCACCGTTATACGTCACGTACACGTTCGGTTGCGCATCGCGCATGTGATCGAACCATCTGCGCAAAAGCGCCTTCTCGTCCGGCTCGTTCCACACGATGAAAGGCCCAGGATATTCCGGTTTCGGGTTGTATTCAAAATCATCGCAATCTTCGCTGACTACTTCACGATTGATTATTAAATAACCTTGCCCGTCCAACATGTACGAAATCATAAACACTTGATCCTCTTCGGCATCGGGAAACTTCAAAGGCAATTTCGTCGTCTCGATATCAAACGCGCACACTCTCACTTCCGCTCTTCTCTTCAAATCCGGCCTATGCGTAATGATCACATCTCCATCTCCAATTTCAACTTTAACGTCATACCAATGTCCACATCTCACCTCGGAATCGATCATGTACCTCATGTGAAAGGGCACATCGTACTCTCTGATATCCAACATCGCGTCTTCGTAATCCGTAAACGTCTTCTTTTTAGAATTTTCAAATACCCTCTTCCCTCGCGCGTCGGTTTGCATCGCGTCGCTCCCACCACCATTTTCGCGCGCATTGAGCGCATCTTGCTCGTGCAACGCCTGATACGCCACCGAAGCGTTTGATTTTGCCTTGTTCTTTTCTACGATTGGTAATAACTCTCTCCGACACTCGTACATCCCGCTTTGCGTGTAAAAGGAAATCTTCAAATACGTCTGTTTCAACCCGCTGAGATGGTTTTTCAAATCCAAATCTTCCTTATCCACCAACTCCACGTCTTTCACGTTCTCCTTGTGTTTTCTTCGCACGTACGCTTCCACCTCGTGTTCGCTCCCCGGTGACGTCGCGAGCAGAAAATACGGCGCGTATTTCTTTTGCACCTTGAACACGGAGCCGTCTTGGCAGGCGAAATATAAGTTCACCGCCGCGTGCGACTTCTGGGCTTGCTTGCACTCCACCGTAGTCTGTGTTTGCGCATACGAAAAACGACGACAGATAAAAAAATAAAGAGTCAGCGAGAGAGAGTGCGAATCAAAAAAGAAGAACGACTCATCGCCGAAGAAGAGTCCGCGACAACGAACGGAGAAGTGGATGACGGAAGTGTTTTTGTCGAGGAGGTGCTACTCGCTCGCGCGCGTGCGCTCGCGCGTACAAAAACCCAACTCTCTCGATTTTTTTTGAATTTTTCACGTGGAAACCTCCTCTCGCATCTCTCGCGAACTTTAGCGCGCGCGAGATGCGAGAGCGTAAAACGAACGAAAAACAAACACAACAAACAAAACGCACCGCGCTGGCGTTCACCAACCACCCGAGCTGCTCTTCGCCTTCTTCGCTCGGTAAGTGGTACCCCAACTCTTCCTCCAAAGCGTCTTCCTCTCTCGCGATCTCCAAAGGCGTCTTCGTGGCCACGCCGAGGTACGAAGTGTTTGGTCTGTTCTGTCCTTTGCCTCGTCTGGCTTCGCCGTACATGTTGCCTTTGTTTTTCTTGTACGCGCCAGCGAAGGCTGGATTGCCCATGATTTAACGATCGATCGATTGATTATTGTCGTTGTCGCGCGTCGTGTGTTTTGTGCAGTTATGCGCGGCGTGCGCGCGCGCAGTTTGTTGTTTTGTGTTGTGCGCGATTTGAGATTTTCCTTTTTTTGAATTTTTGTGTTTAGGGTTTTGGTCCAATTTTTGCCTCTTTTGGATTTTCGCAAAAACGAAGGAGCGACACAAACAAAAAGGAAAGAGAGACGGGGAAAAAAATGAGGAGAGGCGAGAGCGCCCCGGGGCGGCTGCTCGTCTTCTTCTCCTCTTTCCTCTCCGCTCGTTCTCCTCCGTCCACTTCTTTTTTATCTTCTTCTTCTCGTTATTATTCTCTCGCGCGGGGGAGAAGGAGGGGAGAAACGCACGCGCGAAGAGAACAGAGCCGCTCGTCGCCGTGGTGCGTTCGTTTCTTCTTCTCGACATCATCGTCGTTGGACGAAGAAGCAAAAGCCGCCGAGGGCGCTGTCCGCGACGAGGCGCGGCAGCACGAGAGTTTATCCTCGCGAGGGCCGAGTTGGTCGGTGAACGAGTTAGTCAGAGGTAGCGGAAATAGTAACGACAGTAGCGGCGGGGGGGGCGGCGGCGCGATATCCGCGGAGGAGTTTAGGAAAATCGCGGAGAGCGTGAAACTTTCTTTCAACGACCGCGAGGAGGAACGGTTGGCGAGGAGAGAGGTGGAGGAAATAGTTCGGTTTAGCGAGATGGTTTTATCGTCGTCGTCGTCGTCGAGCGATGTCAAAGAAGGAGACGACGAACAGGGCTTGAACAGGCCCACGCCTCGACGCCGTATGGACGAGTAAAAGTTCCGTTCGCGTGCGCGAACCTCTCTATAATCTAAACGTGTAAAACATTCTATTCATATTTATATGTTATCTACGTGCTACGCTACGCGCTTTTATTTCTTTTTTACATTCTCCGAAAGCATTTCTTTCCTCTTCATCTTCTCGCGACTTCTTTTACTCACGTGGAACGCCAACGCGGCGGAGACTAATACGCTCGCGTTCATGGCCAAAGCGACTTCGCTTCCGAAAAAATCCACCGCTAAGCCGCTCAAAACCGGGCCGAGTAACAAACCTACATCGCCAGAGTTACGGTATATTGATAAAGCGGCTCCGCTAGCTTTTCTTGGCGCTATTTCTGCGACGAATGTCATCGGAGCGGCACCCATGATGGAAGAAGCAGCTGCCCACGAGACGCACGCAGCGGCGAAACCTGCCTCCGATGAGCTTCCCGCGATGGCCATGACGGCGAGCGAAGAGAGAATCGTCGTCGGTGCGATGATATTTCGGGCACTAAACGTTGAAATTAACTTTGAGGAAGGAACTAATCCAATTAAACTCGTCGTAGCCATGGCTGAAAAGAGCATGCCGAGATTTTGCGCATCCATGCCATGCGAAATGGCCAAAATGGGCAACACGGCGCCTCTCCCACCGGCGCCGGCGAAGAATAAGGCGGAATTCAAGAAACAAACCGACCAGAAATCGGTTCGCTTGACTAACATACCCAACTGTCTGCTGTCAGCAGAAGATGTCGGCGAGTTTTGCTTTTCCATGGCGTCTTTGTTGAGCGTCAGAGAAGCGTCCATAGTCATCGAACCTCCGGGTTGCAATCGCTGCCGCGTCGAAGACGAAGACGAAGACGAAGACGACGATTTGGTTTCATCGCCGCTTTCATTATTTGACGATGACGACGATAAATGCTTCGTCTCCGGTGCCGCATAAAACGCCACCGCGCTCAAACTTCCACTCAACGCCGTCGCGAATAAAAACGGCGTTCGAATATCGCCGCCAAACGCGTACATCGCGGAAATTAGACCTGGACCTACCGCGGCACCAGCTAAGGCCGCGCCTTGATGCATATTCATCGCGTTTCCTCCATTCATCATCCCTTTGTTTTCCGTTTTCGCGATATCGCTCAAACTTACAGACGCTCCGGTCGTATAGATGGACGACCCAACTCCCGCTAAAAAACGCGCTCCTAACAACTCGTAAAAACTCGAACTCGTCACCGTGCTCATATTCGCCATCGTGGTCACCATCGGTCCGAACCATAACAATTTCTTCCTCCCAAACTTATCCGCGAAATACCCAGCCGGCGTGTTCACGCACAACCTCGCCGCCGCGAACGCGCTGAGAATGCTCCCAATCTGCGCGCCGGACAGATGTAACTCGGACGTCGCGAAGGACGGAATCGTCGGCGCGAGAATCCCGTGTCCCATCGCGCACGCGAACGAGAGTCCGCATATGGAGAGAATTTCCTTGTTGTCTCTGAGAAAGTTTGGAATTGGATTCGTTGAAGTAGGCGCAGGAGGTACAGGAGCACTCGTTGGTATCGGGGGCGAAAGTGTTCCTCCGCCGCCGCTCGCTCCTTTCTTCTTCGTCTTTCGTCCTCTCGTCGGCGCATTCTTCGTTTCCTCCGAGGAAGAAGAAAACGAAGTAAACGAAGATGAACTGCAAAAGTGAGAGAAAAGAGCGCGGCGCGCGGAAGAGCGCCGCGAAAACTCCCGCGCCGCTCTCTCGCCGCGCAACATGTGCGTGCGTGTGTGCGAATATTTCTTCACTCGTCCTTCTCAAACGCTTCTTTTTCCATCTTCTCAACAAACATTTTGATTGCTCTCTCCTCCTTCTTCTTCTTCTTCTCGGGTGCGCGCGCGGCGCACCGAAAACGCCCAAAGAGCGATGCTCACTCTCATGCGTGTGTGTGTGTATGTATATCCTCGCTCGCTCCGACGTTTTTTTCGCGGGTGGTCGAACAGCCGGTCGCGCGAGTCGGTTTTTCCCCAAGAGAGAGAATAAGAAATTCAAAGTTTGTTTTGTGTTGTTCTCCGCGACTTTTTGGCGTTTTCTCCCGCAACAACACGACGCAACGCACGAGACGCACGACGACACAACTCCGCATCAAAAAAATAACAGAGACCACACGCGACACGAAAAAAAGCACATATAACACTAAGCGATAAGCTCTCCATCACTCTATACTTTCGTCTTGAGAGGTCGCCCTTTGAAAAGTCGTTTTTGTTATCATAAAGTCACCACACAAAACTCGCGCCGTGAACCGACGATATAACGCTCTCTCTCTGACGCGAAGAAAGAGAGAGAGAACGAAACGAGGAAGCTGAGAGAGAGCGAGAGGAAGCTGAGAGAGAGCGAGCCTTGCGAGAACGGCGCGGGGAAAAATATAAAATCAATCAAAAGGCCCTCCCCCCGCGGGGAAAAATAATACAAAGATGGACGCACTCGCCAGCGCTTCGCCGGACACTCACCAGCTCTTCGCCGGAGAAGAAGAAGAAGCCAGACGTGAGCGTACAGATTCCAGCGGCTTCAGAGGGAGAGCAAAAGAGAGCGGCAGAAGGTACGGCGGCGGCGGCGAGTAGTAGTGGTGGTGGTAACGCGAACGAAAAGAAGGAGAGCGCGACGACGAAAACGAGGACGGTGACGAAACCACCCTCTCCTGCTCGGCAGATGGACAAGATGGATGCGTTGCTTTCGCCGAGGACGAACGTCGAGCCGTCGTCGTCGACGAAGGAGAATTCAGTAAAAACAATCGATGAATTGATGTCGGAAGAGAACGAGGCGGACGTGGACCTACCGTACGATAAGAACGATTCGGTGGCGTTTTTCGATTTAGATCACACGGTGGTTGATACGAACTCGTCGTGGCTGTGGGTGCAACACGAGGTGAACCAAGGGAGAGTCGGCGCGCACATGATATTGACGGCGATTTACTGGTTCGGGAGGTACGCGTTAGGTTACGGCGCAGGTGCGGAGAGAGCAGGGGCAGATGCCGCGGAGACGTACAAAGGCGTCCACGCGGATAAGTTGAGAGGAGACGTGGAGTCATTTTTTAACGAGGAGATGAAGCATAGAATACGACCGGGATGCGTGCCCGTGTTGAAAGCGCATAAAAGAAGAAGTCAACGAGTGATCATGTGCACGTCGACGTGGCAGCATCCAGCGGAAACCGCGGCAAAAATGTTTGGGTTTGAAACAGAAGCGGATGATGTGATTTGCTCGCACATGCAAGTGACCGAAGATGGAGTTTTGAATGGGAAGTTGGCAAAGATTGCATACGGCGACGAAAAATACGAACGGACGAAAGAGTGGGCGGTGAAGAACAACGTAGATTTGAAAAAGTGCTATTTTTACACGGATTCATATTCGGACGTGAAATTAATGGAGCACGTGGGATATCCCGTGGCGGTGAATCCAGATCCGAGGTTATTGAAACACGCGGAGAGTAGAGGGTGGGAAATAGTAGATTGGGGGGTAGCGCCGCAGCGGGCGAAGAAACCGAGATATCATTACGGTTGCTTGAACGGTGCGAGGCAGTCGTACGCGTGATGAGAGAGAGAGAGAGAGAGAGAAAGAGAGAGAATTATACTGTCATTATTATTATTATTATTTACATATACTACGCGTTGAATTTATTGATCGACACTGAGAGCAAAGAGAAACCTTACCACAGTTTATGCGAGTTCAAGTTCCTCGATTTTTGGTACAGCCTCGCTTTAGCCATTCGCTTCTTCTCCCGAAGCGCGTTCTCTTGGTCTTCGTCTAAACTATTAATATTCTTACTTCTACTTTCGATCTCTTCTATCGCACCGAACGAACGTTCTTTCGCGTCCATTTTCGGTATGAAGGAACCGTATTCGTGCGTGGGAGGGAAGTACCAAGTCTTCCACGACGGTTCCTCCTCTTCGTCGCCGTCTTCCGCGCTCGTAGTCGCCGCCGCAGCCGCTTGTCGCCGCCGCAGCCCCTTTGCTCCTCAGCCGTTTCAACTCCTCCACCATTTTCCGCACGTCTTCTTCTTCTTCTTCTTCTTTTGTCTCTTCTTCTTCTTCTCCGTCTTCCTCGTCATCCTCGTCGTCATCCTCCTCCTCTTCTTTCCTATTTTCAAACATCGTCGTTGTTATTTCCTTTGTTTCAATTTTCTCCGGGGGGTCTCTCAACACATCATCCAACGTCGACTGAAAGTGTTTATGTTTCATCTTATTTCGCATCGCTTCCACTCGAGATTGCAACGTAATGTTCTCCCCACCATCATCATCACCGCCCATCGTCGTCGTCGTCGTCGTCTTCTTCCGTCCTCTTTCCCTCGCGCGCATCATCCAATACTCCTCTATGGCTCGATTCTGGTAAAACGAAGTTGTTTTTTCTTCAACGTCTTCCGAGTCGAAATTTTCATTCCGCGTTTTTTTCCCGCGCACCGTTTGGCCGACTAAAACGTCCGGATTCGACGGACCTTTGTGGAGTTTCCAACCCGTTCGTGAAGGTGGTGGTGGTGGTGGTTGCGGATTGCTCGGCATGTTTTCGCCCAAAGCGCTTTGAAAAGTGTGGGGAAAAGAGACGTTTTTTGACTCATAATAAGATACAAAATATAAAAAAACACTCTCTAAGGTTAGGGAAAACTAAACATATGACTAAAAATCAAAGCGACCTGGGCGGCTCTAACTGCTCCACCCCTCTCTCCTTCAACATCTCGACCATCTTATCGCACATCGCTCGCGTCTTTTTCGCGAGCTGTAAATTCTTCCTCGCGTCCAGCTGCGACGTCGCGAGTTGTCTCTTCAATTTTGAGATTTCATCCTCCCCGTCTTCGTCTGCGTTAGTAGTAGTACCTCGTTGTTGTTGTTGTTTCTCTAGTTCTGCGGTGGACGCGGCTAAACTCGCCTCCAGCGCGCTCGGCGGCGACGCATCTTCCGAATCTCTCCCTTCTTCGTTCGCCGCGCCGCTCGCCGTCGCGACTGGAAGTTGCATGTCGTGCTTCAAAAACGTCTCCACCAGCTGCCGTTTCCTCGCCTGCTCGATTTCCAACGACGCCGTCACGTTAAATCCAATCTGACGGCTTTTCTGTAACCGCGCTTGCACCTCTTCTAAGGTGATGGTGTTGAAATTCTCCGCGTCCGACGCGGCCGCGGTTTTCAAGCGGCCGATGATGGAGTTGAACTGTTCCTGGTGTTGTTGGGAGGACATGGCTTCTCTCTCTCTTTATTGCGTATGTATCAACAAAAGTGTAACAAAAATGAGGACTTTGGGGAAAAAAATACGCGCGATACGCGAAAATACGCGATACGCGATTTTTTTGTATCTTAAACTTCAAAAAGAGCGCGCGCGCGCGGTACATGCCGCCACCCACACTTCTCAAAGCGACGCGCGCGACGGTTTTGAAAACACTCCTCGTTGCCTTTACGTCCTCATCTTCTCTTCTTTCGGGATCTGCGGTCGTTTACGCCGCTCGTCTTCAGGGTTCGGAGAGCGTCGCGGAACGAGGACGACAACCACAACAACAACAACAACAACAACAACAACCGCGAGGAGGAGCGTTTGCGAGAGCGCGCGCGTGGAACAACGCGACGAGAAGAGAGCA
>Ga0181598_1000144_pt1 | contig 63685 bp, 64 predicted proteins | sample 041ome_4_FD_153295 | JGI IMG/M metagenome (GOLD analysis project Ga0181598, IMG submission 153295) | Coastal salt marsh microbial communities from the Groves Creek Marsh, Skidaway Island, Georgia - 041404US metaG (spades assembly) | ecosystem: Environmental > Aquatic > Marine > Intertidal zone >... | reverse complement strand
CTTAAAGAAGTCTAGACTCGAGTAGGTTTCTGTGAAGGGAGAGTACATCTTATGTTCTTCTGACTTGTCTAAGTCCTCTCCCTTTTCAATTTTGTTGTACATATTTAGAAGTTTAATTGCCAGTTGGGGGTCCTTAGTTTCCTTAAGTACCGGTATTTGTCGATGCATACGATCATAAATGGAACACATATCTGTTCCAAGGGGTGGTTTAAGGTCTGACAGTTTCCTTCTACGCATGGTAAAATCCTTTGTATAGTATTACTACATTATACAAAGGATTGACTATTTATTGTTTTCGGTTTTGTAAGACTAAACTTTGTAAGTGTTTAGATAAACCTAACATTGTGGCTTGTATAAAAGCCTGTTCTACATATCCCTTATTCATAAGTTTTACTAACTTATCCAGTTCCTTTTCTTGCTTAGGTGTTAACTTATCTGTAAGTTCTAACATCTTCGCTTTACGATAAGTAGAAGCCGTTTTATTGTAGGCCTTCACCACACTTAGAACACTGGCTTTCTTAGACTGTTCTTGTTCTTCTTTCTTATCGGCTTCTTCCATCTGTTTCAAGATACCATCGACCCACTTCTTACCAGGATCACCGCCCCATAACAACCAAGCCACATGACCCGCGTCTTCCCATGGAGTATCTTTATTTTTAGGGGCTATAGACTTATTCTTTTCATGTCTAGCAAAGAAACCTCTCATCATCTTAATAGTGTCTACTGTAAGGTTGTTTCTGTTCTTTAGATTCACAGCCCTTTGTACACCACTACCAATACCTTTCTCTCCAGCCTCTTGGGCACTTAAACCACCTTTACCAGATTGTCGTCGGTACTCTAAACCTTTCTTTGCAGCGTCTGCTACTGTCTTAGGGGGCTTAAAATCAATGTGTTCGTATTTCTTTGGTACTGCCATAATAAAAAATCCTAGTATGTTAAAATGTGTTTATATACATACTAGGATTAAATAACTATTAACTATTATTAGAGTTTACTTAACGCTTTTAACGCGTCTGGAAGATACACTTCGGCTTCAAACCAACCCTGAATCTCCCCTCGTCCTATGTCGAAGTCACTATCCTTTGTGTCATTCAGTAAAACACTGTCTCCAAAAATACGACTGAGAACAGACTCTACTTGATTATGTAGAGCATCTTGAGCGTATTCTTCTGGGTCACCACTCATGATCGAGGAATACTCTGCTTCCGCTTCAAAGGCAATTGTGATTGTATCTCCATCTGGACTTGTAGAAACTATGTCTAAACTTCCACCAAAAATAACATCACTCCTACCATTAAGTTTAGGATTACGATGAGCCCACATCTCTCTAAACCTTTCCAGTATAATGTCCTTGGAGGATGATTTTCTAGTACTACCTAATCTAATACTCTCACCCATAGCGCCTTGCCACCACTGTTGGAAATCTGTAAACAATGAGTCTAACTCATTGTTTTTACCTTTAAGTTTTCTAGCCATAGCTTGTACAGCACTTGGGTTAATGTCGTCAAAATCACCCATAAACAAGTCATACACTTGTTCTTGTACAGCACTACCTAAGGAAGCGTAGGCTTCTGCAAAACTTAAAAGACTATCTAAGTCCGAGTTTTTAATACCACCTGCTGTTTTATGTTGTGTACGAGACATACCTGGTTTCCAATTTCTGTTATACATTTTTAACTCCTTGTTATGTATTAACCCTTAACAATATAACCTTTAATACCATTAGACTTTAAGTAGGCTGCTAAGTCCATGTCTCTTGGCTTAACACCACTTAAAGACCATCCTAAGATTACACTTTTACGCCTACTATCCATATGCAACTCGTCAAACGAACTTGGTCTGTAAATTCCAATGTCAGGATTATTGGACAACAGTTCTAAAATAGGTTCGTAAGTTTCTTTTTTAACTCGTGGCATAGAGTTACTTAGAATACGATCTAAAGAACTAGAGCCAGCACTGAAAGACTGTTCCGCACCAATGTGTAAACGAAAGTCTGTGCCATAGTCGAATACAATAGTAGTATTCCACCAATTGGCTTTCTTAGACATACTTGCCCTACGATTAGACTTACTGTAATCAGTATCACTAGCGATATACCAATCACCTATTTGTATAGTGTATCTCAAATCATTCACAAAAGGAGCCTCCTCAAAACCATCTAAACCTATCTCTAAGCCATCACAGATACTATCATTGATAAGAGGCTCATTCAAGTCTATAAACTGTTGCCAATCCGCACCCTCACTAGGGTGTAAATCTAAGAATACACTGAAAACGTTGTCCGTTGGTAATTGACTGGCAACTTGGTCATACACCCAAATATAAAAGCCATCTACTTGCTCATAGTTTAATTTACGGTTGGCAATGTCAGATAGAATGTCTTTGATAGAATACAAAACATGCACCTCCGCACCGTCAACTTTGTAATCTTTATCCAACAAAGACTCTACCAACAGAATTGCACTTTGTGTAGTGTCTTCACTATCCTCAATCAAGGTATACAACTTACTAGACTGAGCACCCAACTCGTTATCTATATCATCAAACAACTCTAACACTTGGTCAAAGTTCTGTATGTCTGATTGGTCTACATTACCCCAACCATTGAAACCCTTGGCTACTAGAAAGTCACCTATAGTGTATTCACTAGTTAACACTAGATAGCCACTATCATTCCAACCATCTGCAAAGTATTCTTTGGAGTCAACTTGTATGTCACCGACAGCAATGTCCACACCTAAGATGTTGTCATAAACATCTTGTAGAGAGTCACCTTTGAACACCCCACCACCAAGGTATTCTACTTTAGATACAACATCTTCAATTATATACTCAATAATGTTGTCACCACTATCTTTCCAATCTGCACCCACGTCTAAGTGTGGCATTATCCAATCAGGTTTTGATAGGTTGTAATTTTGGAAATCTCGCCAAAACCAGCTTTGCTCGGTGGTACACAGATAGTTTTCTAATTCTTCCGAACTCATAACCACAGTACCATCTGAAAACTTAAAGTAATATGACATGCCATAACTATCGGCTTTTTCTCTTGTAAAGTCGCCCGATAAACCCAATTGTTCGATAAGTTTCTGTAAGTTTCTATTTGCTCTTTTGCTTTTCATAATTAACACCCAAACAAGTCTAAAGTTTCTGTCCAATCAAAAATGACCAGACCTTGTAATAAATCCTGTATACTATTCACACCTTTTGGTCGTACAACACACCCAGTAACACTGAGTTCGTCATACATTTTCCAATTTCTTTCTAACTTATCTAAAACTTGTTTACTCATAACTACTCTTATTTCATGTAAGGTTTTCCTAAACCTTTCTCTATTAACAAATTATTAATACAAGTCTCAACACCAGTCTGTGGGTCTACTACATACAAGTCACATAACCAACGACCATACTTACCTTTACCGTGACTTACCAACATTATCTCTTGATTGAGTACCGTAGTACGAACAAAGTCACGGGCTAACTTGGCTTGTTTCTTGGTTTCTTCTGTACCACCCCTAATTTCAGCAGTATCTACACCATATAAACGAACCTTTATATCTCTAAGTGTAATGTGGAAACCTAAGTCGATGTCTACTGTACAAGTATCTCCATCATAAACACTTGTTACTTTTGCTTTATATCTATACATACGAAACACACTAAAAAATACATTGGAATAAGGTTTAAGGCCGTTAAGAGACAAGACACTACTACAATACTTTCAAACAAGTATAACAAGACACCAATAATGAAACTTAAAGTAAGCATTACTAGGGTTAAACAAAAAGCATAAAGTAGTATTCTATGTGCCAAGTTGGTTTCCTTTTTTAACATAATCCTATAAAACAATTTTACGATTATGTAATATATAGTGTATAAGATGTTTATTGTATACACTATATAGGAGTTCATATGAGACCTAATCTTGGCTACTCTAACTGGAGTTGGATTAAAGAACAGAAGTTAAAACAAAGTACACAACAACCTGTATCTGAAGAAGTTAGTGAAGAAGTTTCAGAAGAAGTTAGTGGGGATTACTATGAAGAAGTAGACTACTTATCTGAAGAACTTAGTGAAGATAATAATGTTCAACAAAACTCCCTAGAAGGTACTACAATCCCTATTAACACCACTTCAGTGTTAATACCTACGGAGACAACAAAACTACTTACATTAAACAAATAGGGGACATTATGGACACTTGTAAGGCTTGTGGTTGTGACCCTTGTGATTGTGGATGGGGTAACTACATAAAGCAGGCTATTAAACTACTAATTAAAAAAGGATAGTCCTTGTAGACTATCCTTTTTTATTACTTAGTAATGTTTATTACTTAAGTTGTCTGTAAATGTTACTAGAAAAGGCCCCACCTTGTAAGACCCCAAAAGTAGAACCACCTAAGAAGTTAGCACCATCTGCGTCGTAGTCGTCAGATATTTCCCAACCCGCATCGAAATCAAAGTCTAAGAAGTCAATACCCCAAACCTTGACAGCATTTTGTAACAGTTTAATACCCTCACGGATGTATTCCTTTTCGTCTTGAGGTCTAGCACTTGTTTCTAGTTCTAGCTCTATCTGTAAGTCACCCTTTTCTGTGTAACCCACTAAGGACACCACTTTACCATCTGATGGTTTAAGTCCTCTTTCTACTCGGGATTGTGTGGAATCTAAATACTCTTCGAGTTCGTCCATAATGATGTATTCCATTTCATCGTCTTTTAAACCTAAACCTAAACCTAACTGGATGGCCTGACTAAGTACTCTTTTGTTTCCTGTTTTCCAACCTTGAGAAACCAACTCTACAATTTTGTCTTCTTCGTCTTGGGTAATGTCCCATTTAGCTTTCTTATCCCTACCGGGGAAGTACTCGTCTTGTTTACAATGTTCCGAACCAGGATTCTTGTACTGACAGTATCTAGACCAAGCCACAGCCCAGGCTTTACTTTCGTCCATACCTTGTTCTTTACCTTCTTCTACATAACGCTCTACATCTTTAGGTAAGTCTTTAGCATACTTACGAGCCAATACCATGGGTGCTTGTGTGTACCCATCTAAGTTTAGATTAATAGTTATATTACAGTAAAGACCATTGTTTCTTTTATTTAACTGTAAGTCACCTACCTCGAAAGTTATGTCCCAATCTAGTTCACTTAACATATCTTCTAAAGCTTCTTGTAATTCCCGACCTTCGTGCCAAAACCAATTGTCTACACTATCCCAATCCCTAATCTCTAATAGTTCTTCTAACTCTACAGGTGTTGGGAAATAGGCCTCAAAGTCTAATACTGCGGTATTACCTTTGTAACGAGTATTACTTTTAGCATTACCTGAGAACTCTACATCTTTATATTCACGAGTGTAATACTTTGCTGTGTCTATTAAGTCATTCCAGAAATCTTCTAAAAGATCCCCGAAGTAATTACTACTGTTTCTTAACATTTTTGTATCTCCTAAAATAAAAAGGTAGTCCACAAACTACCTTTTTAACAATTGATAAACAACATATTTAGTCTTCTACATAAATAGCACTGTTGTTAGTACCATCCTCGAAACACTCTACTTGTACTACTCTAACACGACCTTTTGTGTCTACTACAATCTGGTTATTCATAAGATTGAATACATACTCTGCAAATCTTTCACAACCTACATCGTCTACAACACGAAGGTCTATTATACCTTGTTCTTGCATTAACTCGAAAGTTTCTAAGTAAGGGTCGTCTAAAGCCACTACTGTTGTATGATCAAACAAGTCTGATAACTGTTGTTTAATGCCGTTTCTCTTAAACTCTCCAAAGTCTTGTACCCAGTTACGCTCGTCTAAGTCTCCCTCGAACCAGACTTTAAAAGATAAACTATAACCATGTACAAGTCTACAATGTGAGGTGGCTTTCCATTGTCTAAACGCTGTACTGTATCCATTGAATGTTTTAGTGCTTCTGAACATTATATACTCCTATATAAATAAAAAAGGTGTGCACACGATTATACACACCTTTATATACTGTAAGTACTTAAGTATTAAGATACTTAGTTAACTTGTTTTGCATTGTAGTCTTGTTCGGCTTTTAATGCGTATTGTAAAGTGGCTTGCCAACCGTCTACATATTCAACAGGGTCAATACGTCCAATGGCGTGGAAAGCCAATACACGCTCTACATCACTACCTGTGTATCCGTTCGCTCTACCTTGTTCGTCTGGTTCGTATGATGTATTAGTATTAGCCAATACAGTATCAAAGTCTAAACCAAGATTCTCACAACATTGTAAACAATCAACGAGGATAGTTTCTTTGTCACCATTAATGTAAGGTAGATACCGCTGTACTTTGTCACCATTCCAGTTACCTTCTTCAAAGGCTGTAAACAATGTTTGAAAGAAGCCTTCTCTACAATCTGGATAAATAGCATGATCACCACTATGTGTACCCATAGCCAAGTCTACAGGTTGTTCTGTTTGATTACTTATAGACAACGCGTATCCATAAGTAATACTAGCAAAGATAGCATTTCTATTGGGTACTACTGTCTTCTTCATATTGTCTTCAGCATAAAACCCTTTAGGTACTTCTTCATTGGCTGTAGTTAAAGCGGAAGCTATTCCTTCAAAAGCACTACGAACATCAATAATCTTGTGGTTTACATTAAAGCCTTTAGACTTTAAGTACTGTAGATTTTGTTGTAGTCTTTCAAGTTCTACTTTATGCTTTTGTCCGTAGTCAAATGATACAGTGTATACTGTATCACCACGGTTTAACAAGTGAATAAGTAAGGATGTGGAATCCATTCCACCACTTACAGATAAAACGCTAATCATAGGACCTCCTGTTAGCTTATTGTAAAAAGTATTGTTCATACAAAGTTTCTTCTTCAGACTCTTCTACTGTATCAATAATACCGTTTTCCCAATCTGACAATCTTTGTTTTAAACTTAATAAATTATGTGAACATCTGGCTGTTCCTCTTTGTCCACCTCTAAACATGATAATATGCGCACCATGTTGTTTACAAGCCTTACATCCACATTGTGTCCATACTTTATCATCAATAGTTTTACGCATACGGACAATCTTATCCTTTGTGTGTTCCTCTCCCCATAAGTACGCAAACTCTTGTAAGTCGTCTAAAATCTTTTGTGTGGGTACCGGTGTAGTAGTGTCTAAACTAAGAATGTTACTAATACAAAGTTGTTCTAACTTCTTAGCCTTAGCCATACTAACACTACCAGCCTTGATCAGTTTATTTAAAGCACCTCTATTGTCATCCCTAACAAGAGGTACTTTTAAAGCCATATAACCCGCCTTATTACCCCAAAACAAGTTGGCTGTACCACTAATAGACTTAACCATAGGAGAAGCCGAGTCGAAAGACTCCACACCAAAACCAACCATCTGTTTATAGTTAAATCTATACATACTACCAATACCGAAAACATGAATTGGTACCTGTCCACCAGTACCTTTAGCGGCACTACTAATAGCCTCGAATACTTTAGGTGAACTACTTGCAATGGGTACTAATCCACCAACAGCCATATAGTTATATCCCATTTCTTTAATAAGATAACCGGCTTCTTCATAAGTTTCAGCGTCCCAACCATGAGCCGTAGCCACTGGTGTAAAGGGTACATTATTGTCTTTACAATACTTTAAGAAGTCTTCTGCGTTTTGCATAGAAATGTCCCATCGTCTTTTATTTTCTTTTAAAGACTCTGTATACTTCTTTTGTAAGTCCGCTACTTCTACCTCTAAGTCGTTAATAAGTGTTGTAGCCTCTACATCCCAACCAGGGAAAATACTAGACAATAAACAATTATGTTTTAGGTTATCTAACTGTTCCTTTTTAAGAGTTAACTGTTTTTCTATTTCACTTGTTAAACCCTTAAGTGGAATGTGGTCTAGAGCCAAACAATGTGTGGCTTCTGTATTCAAGTATATCTCCACAACATCTTTAGATGTCATTGGTGGTACATATTCATTAACATAAGTAAAAGCACCACTATCTATAATAAGAGGATAGTCGCCTCTTGTGGCTTTATCTACACCCCAATGGGCTTGTTTTCTAAGTAGACCTGGTGTACGCATTGCTTGTTTACAGCGGTCTTTCATAATAGCCAAACTTACAAGCATTCCATCCATTCCAGTACCTTCTGGAGTGTTGTTATACTGGTTAACAAGTAACTTAGGTGTAATTGGTGTTTCTGTGTCAAAGTCAAAGTTCTCACTGACTGTATCAAAGTTATTGGCGTAAAAGTATTTCATTGTCTTCCCTTTTTATAAATTGTACTTTATAGTACAATTTATCAACGGTTTTTGATAGGTTTACATTAAAAAAGGTGTGAGAATATAAACTCTCACACCTAGTTTAGTTATAGATTCATTCCGGATGTTTACTTATTAACCATTCTATAGAATTCTTCTCTTAACTTAGCGTCTGTTTGGTACTCACCTAACATTGTAGTAGTAACCATATCACTTTCGTGTTTATGAATACCACGAGTACCAATACAAAAGTGTTGTGCTTCAACCATTACAGCAACACCACGGGCTTCCAAAACCTCATAGATTGTTTGAGCAATCTGTTGGTTCAAACGCTCTTGGATTTGAAACCTTTTTCCATACGCCTCTACAACACGAGCCAATTTACTAATACCAACTACTCGTTTATTAGGTAAGTATGCAATATGTACTTTACCAATAATAGGACACATATGATGTTCACAGTGGCTCTCTAAACGAATGTTACGCAACATAACCATCTCTTGGTATCCCTCTACTTCAGAGAAGGTAGTAGACAATACCGAGTGTGGATCAACCTTATAACCACTAAACCATTCATTCAAGGCTTTAGCCGCTCGTTTAGGTGTTTCTTCCAATCCTTCTCTTTCGATGTCCTCACCGACAAATTGAAGAATAATTTTATACGCTTGTTCTGCGTCTTTTAAGGTAGGTCTAAGAATTTGTGTGTTTGACATGATAGTCTCCATCCGTATTGTTCACATAGTTGAATTGCGTGGTCTACACTTGTAACTCCTTTAGAGCCGTCTTGGGTATCTAAAGGTTGAAAGAAATAGTGTTCGTACTCAAAGTCCTTAAGAAAGTCTTCTATAGGAAACGGAGTAGGAACTACTACTTTTAGATCTGTACCTTTTCGTAGTTTCAAGTGTTCAACACTACTAAGGTCTGCCTTTAAAGGCTTAGGAGACATTGTGATATGACCTCTTGGATGATTGTGAATAACTTCCAAAATAGGACATTCTTCAAAACCATGTGTTCCATTGGTCTCTACACAGATCCACCAATCCATTTCAAACAGTTTTTGTACTAACTCGTAGCCAGCATCTCTTTTTAATTGAAGTGTAGGTTCCCCACCTGAGAACACTACCATTTTTAAAGGACCATTAGACACTTCCTTCTCCATAGCCTCTACCAACTCGTCTAAAGACATTTTAGTGCCTTTAACAAAGTCCGTATCACACCATAAAGCACAATGTCCAATTCCTTTGTCTCTTAAGTTTTCAAGTCCAGACCACAAGTTACATCCAGCAAACCTTACAAAGATTGTTGGATAACCTACTCGTGAGCCTTCGCCCTGAACACTTTTAAAGATTTCTTTTACCGCAAACATTAAAAGTTCCTTTGTGAATAGTTTTTTGTTACAAGGGAGGTGACTTCTCCCTCTAAGAATATAGTACTGTATTAGTTAGGAAACTAATAGGGTACTTTCATAACATACACGACTTTTTCATTATAAAGCAGTATTTTTCTCTTCTTCTTTGTCGGAGATTAGGTTTGGATACTGTCCCAAAGCCACTTCGTTTATACCACCAGGTTGGTTAGGCTCTACATCATTATCGTAGTTTACAGTGTTATCTGACTCTGGTACTCTAAAAGTAGAGTCTATTGTATAGGCTATACCACCACAAGTATATCTAGGATTATATCTTTGTGGGTCGAACTCGTTATCTGCGTTAAAAGAACCGTAAGTAGCCCACAACATCTGTTCTACTTCATTGTCTAACTGTTCTCTTAAGTCACAAAGTTTTAGTATTTGTTCCTCTAACCTAACTTTTACCATTAACTCTTGTGTTATCCACTTTCTACTTTGTTGGATAATAATACTTGTATTAGCCTCTGTCGGTATTGTAATCTTACCTCCCACTCGACTAGACTGATACTTTAATAAGTTCATATCCCCATCTTGTACACCACTATTTAAAGAATAAGTTGTATTCTTTAAATAGGCCACACCTTGACCAGGATTAGTATAAAACTCTTCACTGTTAAAGTCTATTGGTCTCTCTGGTGTTAGAAACATAGATATGTCGAACGGATTACCCCCTAAAGCACAATACGCTTGTACTAACTTACCTAAACTGGAATCCACTGGCTCCACAACAAAACCTTGTCTCTCCTCTGTAGGAATTCCTTCAGGTCCTGTTTTATACAACACTCGTATTTCACCTATTCTTTCTCTCTCCGCGTCTATTACAGAAAATCTAGCCTGTACATCTTGTCTTAGTTCCAACATAAACTTACGATAAGACAGCCAAGAACCTTCCCTGAATCTAGATAACCAAGCGTAAGAAGACATTATTCACTCACCAATAAATCTAAAAGAAACTCTATTACAAAACTTGGTACACCACCTGCTACTAAGACCGCCCCAGCAGCCCTTTCACTTGTAGCGGATACAGGTTTATTAGTAGAAGATACTAACTCATTAACTAGACCTCCTGTTCCATTAGCCGTTACTACTAAGGCACTTACTTGTGGTAAAGACATTGACAACAAAGAGTCTATTAAAGTTTGTAACTCTTGTAATAGTGTTTCTAAACTTTCGATACGGGCTTGTACATTCTCTATAGCCTTATCTATCTTCTCCGCTTGAGACTCTACGGCTTCCAATAAACTTAAAGCTTTGTCTTCTACAATAGTAAAGAACTGTTCGGCTTCTGGTACCATTGTATTTAAAACATTGATTTTAGTCCATCCTTTATCTTTAATTTGTGGTTGGTTGATCCCAACCATTAGTAAGGATTTAATATAGTCTATTAAAGGTAGAAAACCGTTGTCCTCTTTTAACACATAGTTTCTAAAGAACACAACCTCGTTAAACTCTTCTGTTGTGGTATACACAACAGGAGAGTTATCCCCACTACCCATCCCCATACTCCAAGTGTTAATCTCTACTGTATACTTAGACTTAAAAGCAGGGTATCTGGAAGCACCTTTTAACTTACCTGTTTCGTACAAAGACTTTAAAGTTCTTTTGTGTATTCCAATACCCAACGGATTACCCGCTATACCAAAACCTTTTTCCGGTATCTGTAATAACTCACTAATTGTTTTACCTTCGTATAAAACCGTTGTTTGTATTTGTTTAATTTGAAACTGTAAAGTGTCCAGTACTTCCTGAGGAGGTACAAACTTAGACAACATATCTTCCGCTATTGTTCTTGACAACAATAAAATCTTGCTACAAAAGGTCCTAGGATTACCTGTTTTATAAACAGAATCTGTGATGTTATACTTTAACATTAACATTCTACCTAAGTACTCTAATCCTGTTTCCTGTATGTAAGTATTGTCTGTAAAGTAATAGTCTCCCTTCTCCACACCAGATGTAAACTTAGGGGCCTCGTTAAAGTCTGGTCTACACAATAGTAAGAAACATATAGCGTCTATTAAAGCGTTTTTGTAATCCAGTTTTAAAGGTTGTGGAATCTTGGCTTGTATAGGCTGAGACACTTTGGTATAGTTTTTACTGTTTACTTGTGCTGTGTATACACCCGTACCTAAAAATAAATCTTTCGATGGAATGTTATAAATTGGTTGTTGGATTCTTTGGGGTTGTTTTAAAGTTCCTTGTCCAACAGGATTTACAACACCCCGAATTCTAATATAAAGGTTTTCTGCCCTTCTTATGTTTACTAACTTACCTGTAGCCCCTTGTACTTGTATGTCCGCGTGTAAAGGTAAATCTTCTACATCAATCAAACTTGTTAGGGACTCTCCGCCGGCTAACTTTGTCATGAAATCTGTATTGACTACAAAAGTCTTACCTATAACATTGTCTATCCAATCCTCTAATAAGATAAAAGGTGTACTAGAGTTTTTTAAACCAATTTTAAGTCTTTGACTAAACTTACCTGTAACAGGTTCTATTTGTAAATCTGCTAAGTCGCCATACCACTCTAAAGCGTTATTTGTAATAGGGTCTATTACAACATTCCCTAGTGTAATAGTATTATAAACCCTTAAACCCATCAACTGTAAAGGTTCTGGAATGGTACTAATATGTATTAAATAGCCTTGTGGGGCTGGTGTGTCTAAAAATGGAATACCTCCTGTGTTAGGAAAAGTCCAGCTAAGACTTAATTTCTCGGGTACACTTTGTAAGTCTTTGTAAGCCTTTAATAACTTAGACTCATATTCCATATACTTAATTTCTGTTGGGATTGGAATACTATAAGGATCAGAGTCTCCCATTACATTACGAAGCCCGAAGAACTCTATAATCTGTTGTATTAAATCTACAATACGACCTATTCCTGTGTCCCCCTCAGACACATATAAGAACACACCTAAAACACCACTGGAACTAGAAAAGTCTGGTCGGTTACTATCACTAGGATCAAGTAACCTAGTTACCATTCTATTTTCATATCCTTCGTATCCACCTACAACATCTGCGTAATTATTTTTACTGTCCAATAGATTCCAATCCCCATGAAAATAAAAACCAAGTTGTCTTAAATCACTAAGAATGTTTTGTATCTGTTTAATAACGGCTTTTAACAAAGGTATAAGTGGATCTAGAATACCTGTTGTAAACGCTTTAATAATGTTTAAAGTAGTCTCCGCCAGATTAAGTGTCTGGATAAGAATTTCCAGTAAACCACTAACACCATCTACAATAGGTTGTAGTTGGTCTGTGATTTTGTTTAAACTAGGCTGTATTACTATCCAATCAGACATTACTTCTTCTTTGTAATTTTTGACTTCTTAACATTAAGTTCGTTTAATAAACTTTTATCTTTTATTAACTGCTGGTCTATTACACTTTTTAAACCTTGTAATAACTGTACTTGTTTTTGGATATATAGATTATTAGGAGATCCTTCTGGTGTTTCTGCCCACATATTAGGTTCTACACCCTTTTCTTTTAACAATTTGTCTAACTCTTCTTTACTTATTGACATGAACTACCTCCACCACCTTTTGAGTTTTGTTGTTGTTTGGCCAAGTCCTGTTGTTTTTGTACTTCTTCCTCAATAAGACTTACAGACCTTTGTGCTTGTTGTAATGTTCCATTATACACATTACTACGAGCGTTAATCCAAGCTAACCTTTGACCCCTTAGATCCTCATCTAAACTTAAAGAGTCTTGAATGTAATCTGGTAATACAGGCCTAACTTGTCCCACACCTTGTTCGAAACTTGTGTACTTCTCTACAACACCTACAGGACTAGTATAGTCCAAAGTTGTATCTAATACCCAAAATCTTCTATCCAATATAGATAGACAATCATTGTTATTACTAAATGGAGCCACATTGGCTAGTCCTTGAATGTCTACAATAAAACCATTCGAGTAAACACCAAGTCCACTAGAATAGTCTACTGGGCTACCAACATCTAATAAATGATCATCCTTTTGAAAGTCGTAATATGTACCACCCCTTGAGCCATTGTAATAACTTTGAATTTCTTCTATCCAAGACAACATACGCTCTCTCATAAACAACACTAACTCTATTGTGTCCTGTGTTATTAATCCTGTGGGTCTAATGATCCTATAAGCCAAAGGTTCAATACTTTTAAAAATGTCTACACCATTTCTAAGATTATATAAGTCACTCACAGGTCTTGCTGTTGGGCGTAAACTTTGTTGTCCTTCTTTACCATTAACTGTAATACTACTATCTGAAATTGTAGGTAGTACAACATAACGATAATCTAAGCCTAAACCATAATCCTCAATACCACCAAACACTACATTGTCTGTACCACTCTCATCACTACCACAAAACACACTAGAACCACTTACAGTCAGTTTACTTGGATTGTCTGTGTCTAGAGTACCCACACGATAGAAACCCCTGTTGTCGTCTGTTACAGAGGGCTTAGAGGCTACGTACACATTGGTTATTCCATCGGGTGTAACACCTACTTTGTCTTGGCCGTTATCTGTTAAGGCCACATCCCCATTAGGACGATACCCTTTCTCATTACCACTGTATAAGTCACCTGCAGGATCTACAATAATGTAGTCACCTTCTTGTACTCCTTCTGTAGACCAGTCTGTTACAAGTGTATCTTGTAACACATTAAAGTCTTGTACTAAGCCACCGTCTTCGTTAGAGTTTACTCTAGATACTTTTCGTTGAAATACTACTTCTTGAGTGATACTCTCTAACAATTCCTCACAGGATTGTTCTATGGGGCTAAGATTGTTCTTTAAAAATACTTCGAACTTCTCTCCACTGTATGTAAACATTAACTGATACTTTAACTTAATAGTGTTATCATCTACTACTTTTAAGACTTCGTTTTCCTCTTGTAAATTACCATTACTGTCATATAGTCTTACAACATCACCCGATTGTATATTTACTTTTAAGTCTTTAAAACCACCTAATGTAGTACCACTAACGGCTACAAGTTGTTTATTACTTGCTGTGTCTACTACACCTTGTCGAATCTCATATATAAAAGGTAAGTCTGTACCTAAATCTGTAACATTGTCTTGTTCTGTGTGGAATCTACGAATCCTTCTTACCACTACACTTACAAACTCTGAGTTTTGTGGTGGTGTAGTGAAGTCTTTAACTTGTCTGAATCCTACTAAAGAACCTGGTGTAAGTCCTGTAATGTTAGACACTACTCTTGGGGAGTTGTCGTGACTTGTTAATAGTCCGAATGTTACAGGCTTTGGAAAACTAGGTTCACAGAAAATACCACCAAGGGCCAAGAAACCATATTGACCAATACTTGTGTCTATATTATCACTCAATACAAAAGCATCTTGAGGTAATAAACATTGTAAGTTATTAGCAGGGGCTCCTATATCAAAGTGAATAGTGTCCCAATCCCCACTAGTTAAAGATTCTAAACTAATATGTACAGCCACACCTTGCATTCCATCTGTTTGAGTGGATACTGGCAAAGTTCTACGACCATATACAGGTAAACTACTATCTTCTTGAAATACATTATTACTTGTAGGTGTTGGTACATAGATAGCAAGACTAGAAACAGGAGGTGTTCCAATATGGTTTACGATTGTATTAACACCAGAACTAAATGTTTTATACGGCTGTAAACTATGGAAAGATTGTTTATTTGTTAAAGTGATAAACTGGAAACCACCATGTGTTTCAAACCCTGTAGCACTATGTGAACTACTACCTACGCAATTGTTAGTTGGTAATGTAGAATCTATTTGTTTTACTCCTACATACTTCATACCAGATACTAAGATACCATTAGACAAGGCATTAAAGAATGTACCTTTTAAGATAATACCACCACTGGCGTTTCTATAGCCACTAAGTCCTGTTATTGTTCCTGTTTGTGTATTATTATCATAGGAAATAGTACCTTCACAAGAATAAACACTGTCTTCATCTAATGTATAACTACCATCCCAAGTAGCATACTGAGGATTAAGTATAAAGAAGAATCTACTATTTGTTTCAAAACCACTTCCATTAGGTGTTTCCTTTACAGGTACAACATTACTAAGTGTAATAACTTCTGTGTCGGAATCAAAACTATCTAATACAGGAAATGTTAAGTCTAGTTTGGTATTAGTACCCATTAGTATTTCGGGTTTAACACCTCTTAACTTAGCACCACTATTATCTGTTTCCCCATTAGCCTCTACTGCGTGTCTTACTAAGTATGTACCATTAGTAACCTTACCTTTAACAAGAACAATGTCACCGGCTTCCACTTGGCTTACATCTGTATTGTTCAAGTCTTGTATCCAAGTAAACGCCCCAACACGAGCAAATCCTCCATAAGTACCGTAATCATAGATAGTACCAATACCACTATAAATCCTTGTTGTACTTGTACCTACATCGGAAGAAGGTGCTAAGCTTAACTTAATACTAGAGACATCCGAAACACCCCAATTTGTATTATGATGGTACTCCCAAGACATAGCCCGAAGTCTTCCCCTACCTGTACCATCTGTTGTAGTTAAGTAAGGTTGTCCTACAGGAACTAATCCGTTAACATCTGGACCCACTCTTTCTAGATAAGTAAGATAATCACCACCATTAATTTGATTTTTAGAGTTAACATTTAAACTAAAGAATCCACCACTATGACTAATAACATCTAACTGAATACCCATTTCATAACTAGTATTACCATCGAACGGATATGTGTTACGAGGACTTGCTGTACTTAGGTCTATTAACTCACTGAATGTTAGTAAGTCTTGTTCGATCTGACAAGTTGTAGAACCTGCACCATTACCAACAGTTAAGGCTCCTCCTGTGTAGGTGTTTGTTTCACTTGTAATGTATGTGTCTAAGTCTATTGTAAAGTCATAATAAGTATCTGGTGTTAAGCCTAACACTTGTAAAGGACCCATACTAGATACATTGGTTTCTACACTAAAAGTAGTAGTGCCCGTAAAACTCATAATAGAGGTTAGAAAATGTGGTACTACTGTAGCACTTGTATCATAAGTCCAAAAAGTACTTCCTGTTAACACTTGATCGAATGTAATTGTTCCAACAAACCCACCCGCTCCATCAAACAAGTTAATGTTAAATACATTGTTAGTATTAAAGAATAGATTAAACAACCCTTGTAAAGTTAAACCACTTACACTACTAAACTCAAAAGTAGTTGTTCTGTCTATACCTACAATCGTTTCCGTAATGTACACACCACTTACACTATTACCTTTGTGGCTGTAAGCACCTTTTAAGTGATACTGATGAAAGTCTCCAATATATGTGGGATATACATACCTAGCAAGTTCCACACTATTGTCTGTTATATCCCCAACAGTGATAATACCTTCGTACATACTTACGGGTAAGTTGGGTTGATTAAGTTGTACAAAACCAATGTCACCCCTTCTAACAGAACCAATACCAGACCTTGTTTGATATACACCTGTACTCGTAATAGGCCTCAAAGATTCCGTTGTGTACAATGTACTTGGATTATGTACACCGTCTTGTACTGCGTAATATGTACCATCTATTATACGATGTTCGTCTGGTAAAACACTATCCCAATACTGATAGTCTATTGTGTAAGAGTATCCAGAGGAAAAAGCTGTAACACTTGGTTTAGGTGAGTAGTTTGTGTCTTGTAGTATTAAACCCATCACAGTAGAAATACTACCTAAAACATCTAACTCTGTATTTAAAGGCTTTAAGTAAGGAACTTGTACATCACCGGAATCATCTCTGTCTTGACCTAATAAGCAAGGTAGTTGTACAGGATTAGGTCCTGTATATTGAAAGTTAACAATACCTTCGATGGGTGTTAAAGGTTCTGGAGGGTTTTGTCCAAAGATACTACGAATGTTTATACCATCATCATCCGAGTTTGGAAGTGTGGCGTCTCTTAACTCACCAGAGTTTTTATCTAACTTAATGTCAAAGTCTATTCTAAAATCTGGAATAACATTTATTAAAGTATTAAGTTCTTCTACTGTAGCACTTTCATTGTCTGCAGGTACACTGTCAAAGTCTTTAGGGGCTGTAGCCAACAAAGTATCCCCGAACCCATTATTACTTGAAATAATGTCTTGTAATGTTTGTGTTTCTGATACAACAATGTCGTCACCACTAATACTATTGCCATCTTTATCTACAAGAGTAATAACACAACCACTAAGTACTTCGTTTACATATAGGCCACTTTCACCAGTAATTAAATCATACAGTTTTCCATCGGGTGTACCCCATATAACACGATTACCTATTTCAATACCAGGTGTGTCTAAGTCCGCGTCTCCTGTATTAACATCTATTAAAGTACCACCATTAGACAATAACTGACTACTATCAGGGAAGCCTGTTTCAGTGTCAATAGGTAGTTCACTAAGATATAAAGGCGTTACAACAATAGTAGCCACACCTGTTGTAACAATACCATAAGCACTATCTAAGTCATCATTGCCGTTTGGATAATAAGCCCATACACGACCTCTTCCATATCTTCTTTCTATATTTACATCTACAATACCTGTAATAGTTCCTAAGGCTGGATTAGATACAGTTCCGATAGTTGTATTCTTAGTACTTACTTTTTCTTTACTTACAGTATCGGGTTCTGTTCCAGTCACCTCTATTGTACGACCTGGTGAGAAGTATCCAGGTCCTGTAATACTTCCATCATTAGTGTCTACACTGTACTCTAAACCTGGAAACAGTCTAGAGAAGTGTTTTGTTTGACTTGGAAACAGTCTAGATAATTTACTAGGTTGTGACATATACTTAAAAATACCGGCCACATCCATTTTTGGAGACAACGCAGCCCAACCTCTATTTCTAGCAAATCCTATTAAGACCCTGTCGTCCATATCATTACGAACTTTTTGTCTTTGTAAAGTAATAAACTTGTCTAATGTTTGTGTGTTAGGTGTTCTACCGTCTTGGCTGTTTGGTCTATTTGTAGGATTGGTTTCTGTAGAGGTTTTTGGATCTACAATAGGATCAGATTCTTCGAAGTAAGCACCTTGTAAGTTTTCCGCCCATTCTTCTACAATACTACGCCAGATAAGTCTTGGGTTTATATTTCCCGTTATACTGTTTTCAAAACCTTCGGGTGTGTACTTACGACCATGTCCAATGTTAAATCTAAACTTACCATCTCTATCTCCAATAAACTTACCACTTATTGTTTCTAGCACTTGTTCGAAACCTACAATAACATCATTGTAAAACTCTATATAAGATCTACAAGCCCGATCTTTATTTAGTAAGGTGTTTACTTCACCATACAAACCTAAGTTGCCTTGTTCACTTGTATCTATACAAGTTGTGGCTTGTGTAACACCTGTACCCGTACCAGAAGTCGAAGATAAGATTTCATCTACAACAGTTACAACATAATCTTGCAGAGGTTGGATTTGAAAACTAAAACTATCAGGACTATAAAAACTGTACGAACCTTTTAAACGACCTCCTTCTATTCTATTGTCTTCATTGGGCTCACTTAGTATTAAGTACTGTCCATAGTATTCCGGATACAGTTCGGCGTTCTCTTGTATAAGAGGCTGTACTTGAATATACTTGGTATAAGACACATATAAGTACTCTAAAGGTTGTAAGGCTTCCTTTAAAGTGACAACACCATTAGAGTTTAAGTTGTAGTCCTTACCCTGTGTTAAGGCTCTACCAATACCATTTCCAGTAGTTAAAACCGCTGTGGGTTCCCCTAATACCGGCAAGTAAGGTAACAAAAACTGTTTTATATTAAAAATTAATGGTGTGAGAGATACTTTAATTGTACCACCACTTAAACCAACAGAAGAAGGCTTGTTTAAAGAAATAACAGTATAGGACCCATCTTCTGTTAAACTAACACCCCCTACTAAGAAAGGATACCCGTTAATGTCCAACACATAGTTATCTTTTATAACTTGTGAAACATTACCTACAATAACTATACGATCGGAACCTTTATCTATTGGTAAGTAAGTAGTCGCTAGAACTACCATGAAGTTACTATTATTTCTTACCGGATAGTCAGATACTAATAAGGGTTCGTCATTACCTGGACTTACACTTCCTACATCACCTTCTTGAATAGGAAACACTGTTACAAGTGTAGTATTTGTAATACTGTCGTACACACTGTTATCAATGTAAAACAAAGTACTTCCAATAGCTAAACAATGATCTACAGGAAAGTTAAGAGTTCTATCTCCCTCTACCTCAAAAGTGTTTTCACCCGCCTTTAAGGATATAGGTTTGCGGTATAGTGGAAACTGACTTGTACCAAAAGCCTGTTCACCCCCTAAAGCCGATAACATACCATAATTAATTTGTACTACAGCACTGTCTTCTATTGGTATGTTAAACACTATAAGATTATTGTTAAAGTCTATTGAGTAGTTGTTATCCCACAAGTTATATAGCCTACTGTCTACCCACACACTGACATTAAAGTTGGTATCTACGGCTTTATTATTAAGATTAAAAGAATAGTTGTATTCATCCACTCTTGTACATTCTTCTAGTCGTATAATGTGACTTAAAAACTCCGTTACTTTAACAGGAGAACCATTCTCTTGTAGTTTATCTCCATAATCATCTGCTAAGTAATAACTAATTTCTACTAAGTCGTTTTCCAATAAAGGTGTTTGTAGGAACACACCCCCGTTTAAAGGGGATACTTGCACATCAAAACTTTCCTTAACAATTTGTTCCACAACAAAGTAACATTCTACATCCCCATCTACAGTATCTGGAATATTTAAAACTCCATCACTTAGTTGTAATTCCGCCTCGTTTACTAAGTTACTACTTAGTCTAAATAGTTCGTCCAAGTATAATGTATTACCACTATAAGTAGCCAATACATTATCCCCTACTTGAATCTCTCCAGTACTACTTACAATGTTAATCCTATCTGGATCTGGTGTAACATTGTCCCACAATAACAAACCATTATTAGAGTTAAAGATACCATCTCCAACCCTAAACTGAAAGAATATATTAGAGGCACTACTCTCAGTAAAGTACTTAGAAGTAATGTCTGGATAGTTTAAGTTTGTGTTTCTAATAACACCTAAGTCATAACCCTTAACTAATGTGTATATAGGAACTTCTAATCCTACAATACCAAACCTAACACTCACAGTCTTACTTTGAGTACTTATAGAGGTGATGTTGGCTTCTAGTGTTGTATTTCTTGTACCACAAGGACTTAAAACTTTTACTTGAATAGGTTCTTCTAAGAACGATTCTTGTGTAAACATTTTAACATTAGCCACTAAACTTTCATCTAGTTGTGTTAAATCCTTTGTGTTGTAAATCTTCCACTTAGCATTAGTAAAACTATAAGGGAATGGTGGGTCCACTGTTAAAGTACAAATACCACCTACCAAACTTTTATTGGTAACTCTGTACACACCTTTACTATCTGTAGTTTGTAAGTCTAATAAGTTACCTACATTCACTAAGTTAAACAAGTCCGCTTGAAGTTGTGTGTTTTGACTAGAGTTGTTAGACAATACTGGATTACTAAATAGTACACTTAAACCTTGTCCACCAGAACCTGAATAAGTATTAACGGCTACTTGTTGTATTAAACTAGCCTGCCCAGAGGCCCCTTCGTCTTCCAATAAAAAGTTTTCCCCTATAACTAACTCTTGAGGAGAACTGTAAACATCTTTGTAATACAAACCAAAGTCACTATCCCCCATTGTTAACGAAGACAATGTTTGAGGTATTACACTTACATCATTTAGTTGTAAAGTATTTGTAAGTTGGTCTACGTTAGTTTTAAGTGTTTTACCAAACTCTGTCCATAATAATCTAGACTCATCATAGTCATAAATAACACCCACACCAGCGTTAAAACCATAGTTCGGTATATTAATAGGAAAGCCTCCTAACACCACTCTAAAATGTACATCCTCTTCAAAACCCGGTAAGTCTTCTAATGGGAACTGATCTACAGCCTGAAAAGGAAAAGAGATAATTTCCTTTTGAATAACTGTATCCTCTAAACGCCAGTACGCCATAGTATCTGGGCTTCCATTTAAATCCGTTAAGTTAGTAGGACTTCTATACAAGTTTAAAGATACACCAGAGTCCGGTAACCATCTATGTGTGTCACTTGTAATGTCCACCTTCCAAGTTGGTAGTAAACCTAAAACACTATGGCCACTTAAGTCCAGAACATTGGGATTGTAGCCAATCTCTAAACTAGACACACCTTCTACATACAGATAACCTCTAAACGCCTTAAAAGGGTTATTAGGTACGATACTATTAAGATACACAGCCATTTCAAAGGCTGAATATGTTCCTGTAGTTAATGTGATAGTCGTAGTCGTGTTATCTACATCTACCACAAGTTGTTCCCCACCCTCACAGATGTAAGGTTCTTGTTTGCGGGTATATATCTTACAAGAGTTAGAGTAAGAGGCCAATACAACATTACTTTGAATAAAGAATAACGGTTGATCTTTTACTTGCTTTCTTTTAAACCTAACTAATGAGGTGTCTGTATAACCACTAGGCTGAGTACTACTAACCATTCTAGATACTTGTACAGTATCTCCTTTAACTTTAAAGTTGGATTGTAAGTCTTGTTGGTACTCTATTACTTGTGTGTCTGTGTATCTTTTGGTTGTGTTAAAGAAGAAACTATCCCCTTGTTTAATAGTACGAACCAAACCACTACCATTACCTCGTGTTTGTGGATCTACACTTGTGTTAGGTAGATCTCCAGTTGTATCTGGCACTAACATAACACCAGACTTACCAGGTGCCGGTAAAGGTAAAGACTTTGGAAGATAATACTTACCATTATTGTCTATTGTCACTGTACCATCTACAGGATCACCATTTTCGGATAATACGGGAGTAGGTTCTCTTAACGGAACTGGCTTACTTGTAAGTACAACACCATCATAATACACATTAGAGAGTAAGTAACTCCTTTTATACTCAGACTGTGAGGGTCTACTTTTATTAATGTCTAGACTAGAGAAACTTAGTTTTCCAGTCGTACGGCTCCAATAAACAGTTCCTTCTGGAATACTATTTGGAATAGGTAAGTCATTATCACTATCTACTTGTATAGCCTCTAAGTAAGTTCTATTACCAATCTTAATAAGTGGATGTTCTATTGGTAAAGGAATAGGACTTAAGATATAATGATTTTCGTTTGTCTGTGTGTTTAACTCTTGTAGTAAACCTAAGTTACCTGTATTAGTAGTAGAAAAGTTATTTGTGTTAAACCAAAGTTTTAATCCACTGTTGGCTTCGATAAAAGATCCGTTTAATAACAAGACACTGTTATTTACACCAATAACAGCCTCATAACTATTCCAACCTAAGTCTGCTCTCCATTCTCCAGCGTCCACCAACTCGTCAGATACAATCAAAGTATGTAATGGTGTACTTGTAGAATCTCCATATAAGCCATATCTTATAAAACAAAACGAGTCTGTAGTTGTAAAGTCTATTGGAAGTGTTTCTCCTGTAGATAAACCTAACAAGGGTGGATTTAACTTGTATGTACTGTTTTGTAGAATCTCTCCAACATCCAGCACACTTTTACCTTTAATAGGTGACCACTTAGATGTGTTACCATCCCAGTAAAACCTGGTACTTACATTATCGTTTTTAGACCAGTAATACTTAGGACGACTTAAACGATAACTACAAGATACAAACTGGTCCATTCTATCCGTAGAAAAGCCTCCATTAAGATTAGTAATACTTGTAGTGTCTAACTTTACAACACCTGTAAGTGCATTAACGGATTCAAAAGTACAAGTAATCTCTACTTGTGTGTCACCTCTTCTAATAACAATCTGTTCTATACTGACCATTGTTCTGTTATTAGGTTCTGTTACTCTAAAAGTAGTATAGTAATCTAAGTTGTTTCCTATAACTGTCACAGTATCTTCGGCTGTTAATACAACAGATTCAACATCAGAAAACTGACTGTTAGTAGTAGCAAATACAGCGTAAGTTTCTGTTCCAACATCATTGTTTAATATAGACGCTGTATACATATCTGTGTAAGGCTCTACAGGACTTGTAGGAACAATGTTATAACCTAGTGATAACATTTCTGTAGGTAGGATATGTTCCCTAGAAACATGAGAGTTAGACTCACCTGTAGTATCTGCATTACTTGTACTACTTCTAGCAGGTTTTAGTACAAACCCATCCAAAGAAAAAGACATATTGTTTCCATTTAATATAATTTAGATCTTGATATACCAGTACTTGGCGCCGGTCCTGCCCCACCTACTGAAACTCCCGTACCAGTACCTGTTAACATTATACCAGCAACACCATTAGAAATGGCTATACATAATAAATTAGTAGATAAACCGTTTATTTTTTGGCTACCTAAACTAGATTTTAATAATGGAATAAGTGTAGCGGGATTAACAAAAACTACTTTACTAACATCCGCACCGATGGCTCCTGTACTACTTCCTCTATATTGTGCTGTTGTGTTTAACGCTGTTGTAATACCTATGGCTAAACCACTTGCTAGTTGTCGGGCTGAGGGTCCGTTTAAACCCACTGCAGAAAAGGCGGCGTTCATGGCGACAGTGTTTGGTACAAAAAACATCTTTCCTTGAACCCTTCCTGTTCCAGCCGCCCCGTTTGTAGACCCTAGTATTAAAACATTAGATTGTAACTTAGCCCATCTACAAACTGCTTTACTAACACTCTTTGCTAGTTTCTTTTTTGTGGGTCCTACCAATGTACCTGTTGCTATATTAATTTGTGTTGTCATTACATTAGGATTTAACATTACCTTACCTTAAACTTTCTATTACCTGTTGTACCACTTAAACGAAAAGTTCTTCCTGTTAAGTGACACTTACATTGATCTGTTAAAACATTCTCTGTAATACCAACACCAACACCTTTAACATATAAAAACTTAGTACTAATAGTTGTAGACACACTAGCGTCTAATTCCATTTTAGCTGTATTAACACCCACCACACCTAAAGGACTATCTAGATTAATACCTCTTGTGGATTGTATCTGTACACCTTCTGTTGGATGTAGAACAATGTCTGCACTATAACCGCTGTTAATACCTGAGTGTAACTCTACAGCCAAAGGAACTTTTACTTTGGAAAAGAGAAAAGGTACCGGAAATAAACTTTTAATTTTATCCGTAATAATACCTTTTAAGTCACCACCTACAATACTAATACCTCCAGCGGATGTGGAGTTTACAACATTACCCACTTTTGTGCTAAAGTTATAACCGCCATTTACAGACTCAATAGTGAAAACATCGTCAATAAGAGCGGGTTTTGTAAACTTTATACTATACCCACCATGTATTGTTTCAGCCTTATCTCCATTAATAGTACTGGTAATACCTTCTGTGTTTAAGTTCATTGTACTTGTAGACAACAATATACTATCTTCTGTGTTTACATTTAACTGTGTACCTTGTATGTTTGTGGACGTATTTATCATACGAAATGTTTTACTAACAGCCTCGATAGTATTAGGTGTTTCAAAACTAAGTCCTACACGACCCTCTAAGTCCGTACTAAAACCTCCACCATATAACTTTACAAAACCACTTTGAGTTTCTAACTTAATACCTGTATTGTCTTTCTTAGAGCCTTGTCCATTATGTTCTACTTCGAAACTACCTTGTACTTGAAACTTTTGAGACACACCTTTAGGGTCTGTATGTAAACTTGTAATCCTACCTGACTCATAAAACTCTTCGTATGTGTCAGAACCCTTACCTGGAAAGTAAGACTTTAAGGCTCCACCTTTTGTAATAGCCATGAAAGCCGGAGGTGTAGACCCTGTTGGATTGTTAACCTTTACCATCCATGCTAAGTGTTGACTTATTGGTGTATTAGGAGGGGCTGGTTTTAAACTTGGATTAGGTTTACCTTGTTCATCGTGTACACTAGCAATAATAGGAACACCATAAGACTCAGGGCTTCCTATAGAGTCGTTTCCTATAACAGTACCCATAACCATTTCAACCATGGCACTGTTCTTACTTTTATTATTACTGTTTAAGTCTTTTGTACTACTATCACCATTAAGACTAGGGGGTAGTCTGTCTATATCAATACCATCTGTCTGTTCTGTTACAGGTAGTGTTCCATCTGCTGTATGGGCTACTTCAATACGATACTCTGTAAAAGTATCCATACTAGTATCTGTCACACTATTAAATAAGTCCTTAGAAACCCTATAAAAGTTTTTACCCCCGTATGTAGCCCCACTTACGGACTTAGTATCTATAAGTTGACCTTCCTCGTCCATAAACAAACCTTTTTGTAAAGTGGACTTAGGATCTACACCACCGAATCTAAGTTCGTCTTCACTAAAGACAGGATTTATTTTTACTTGACCAGGGTTGTCTGACAAGTCTAGTTCGTCTAACACTAACGGATTACCTTCGTTGTCTAACTGTTTAGGATTACTGTAGTCCACACCATCGTCTACAAGCCAAGTTGGTAATAAGTTAGCGTCCCTTTGTACCATACCTCCGTATACTCGGAATCCTGAACCCGCATGAAATTGTTGTAAGGTTCTAACAACAAGACTTTGGTCACTGTCTCTAAGTATTAACTCATTACCTCTTCTATTAGCGAGTGTTAAACCTTCACTTAGAATAATGTCCGAACCTTGACTACTGGACATTACAACATTACCTTCGTCCATCTGTCTTAGTTTATGTCTTCTTTTACCGTATAAACCTTGTAACTCTAGTTCTGTTTTAGGATTATATTCTAGTTGATCTGGGTCTGTAACTTGTGTAACTAACCAATCGTATCCAACATTATAACCAGGTACTAACCAGTTAACGATGTAAGGTGTTCTGTTAAAACCGGACTCTGCACTTGTATAACCTATAATACAAAGATCGTTTACTTGAGGTATGGCTCCTATAAAGTGTCTAGCCCCCGCACTAGGAAAAGTCATTGGAACATTTTCATAAGTGTCACTATTTCCACTTAAAGTTCTAAGATCCAATACAAGACTTTTACTGTCTACTCTCGTAACTTTAGCGACTCTTAAAGGAAAAGTATTACCGTCACCACCAGACCTTCCCTCCCTGAGTTTATTACGACCTACTTGTCTATCTAATGTTGCTTTTGGTGTTGTTATTTTCATTACTCATCCTCACCAAAGACATTGTCTATATTGGTTATAATCTGTTGTAGGTTTTGTACTTCTTGTTGGCCTTGGTTTACTGTACTTTGAAAGCCTCCTAGTAAGGCTTGTATATTAGTATTATCTACACTAGACTCAAATACAGTATTGTCTTCTCCAGACATAGCCTTTTTACTTTCTACCCATCCTTGTGTTTTAGCTAAGGCTTCCTCTTTTAGAAACTCTTGTACAGACTCGTCACCATACAATGTTTCTAATTGTTGATTAAAGGCTTGTAAAAAGAACGCTCCATCAGAACCTTTACACACACAAATACCTTCGTCAAAGTCCAAGTTAGCGAGTTGACTTGCTCCAACATTACCTAATACCCTTTGACCTCTAAAGTAAGATGTTACAGGTATGTTTCGTATTCTAAGTTTAGGAGAAATATCCCCACCAGCATCTAAAGTTTCTATTTTCTCCATAAGTTCTTCTTCAGACCCTACATCAAAAGAGGCTAAGATTGCCTTGTACTCGGAATCCTCATACTCAGTTAATAAATCACTAATGTTATTAGAAGCCGCGTATCCTATTAGGAAGTTTTCTACTGCGGCCATATCACTTGTTTGAACACCTTGTCCTTCAATAATAGATTCTCCTTCCGACTTTTCAGATTGGAATAACTTAGAGTATGTGTCTATTGTAAGACCTCTACCATAAGGTAATGTTCCTATCACTGTATACCCACTCTGATCAGATACTGGAAAGACAGGTGTGTAATGTTCTATAGACTTAGTATCTTCTACATATATGTAAAACACACCTTCTAAAGGATCTGTAATAGTACCGGGTCCAAATAAATTATTAAACAGTTGTGCTCTGTATGTCATAAAGTCTTCATACAAGTCACTATTCTGTTTAAGTTTTTTAACACCCTCGTTTATAACAGCATTTAACCAAGTCATAGTCCAAGAGGTAATGTTAGACGCACTTTTCTTTGTGCATTTTGTGTTGTCTAAACCTAACTCTATAACAGTATAGTTTAAACTATCGTCATAATAAGCCTGTTGAAAGTTATTATAACCGTCTTGTACTTTACTGGTATTTTCCACACCTAATTGATTTTGGAAGTTTTCTAGGGCATATTCGACTTCAAAGACCATGTCTATAAAACGGTCTTGTAGAAGTTCATTACTAGGTATGGTCATGGCGTGTTGGTATAACAAGTCCGTTATACCTTCACTTACACTTCTTTTACTTATCTTAAAGTTAGAGATGTTACTAGATCTGGGATCTACTTTCGTAAGTTTTACTTTCTTCCTTTGTAAGTGTGGACCAAAGGTGATAGCGTAAATGTCTGCTGTACTTACTACCCTCTTTTGACTATTAGACCCATCAGCATCGTTAACCAAAGATAATACTTTCACACCCCTAATCTCACTAACGGACTTCTCTACTAACTCCATACCCAAACCATCATTTCTATTCCTAAACTGTAATACAGTAGGAATAATAGAATCCGTACCGTGACCACTGTCCTCTACTTCTATAGGTGTGTCACTATCTTGGTCTACTATTAAGTTATAAGGGGCTTGGTGTATAGGGTCTGGATGAGAACAAGAGTAGTACCTGTACCGTCCTGTTAAGTTATTACCTGGGTCGAATGTATTCTTTAAGGAACTCTGTAAACTAATATAGTTGATAAGGTTCCCAGCATCCTCTATGTCTGCCACACCACCATATCTAAGATCTATTTGTTGAATTAAGTAGGCTACACTTTCTCCAAGTTGTGTGTCACTAACTTGGTCCGCGTCCCTTTGTTGTGTGTATTCTGTTTTAAAGGCTTCTAAGTGTATTGGTATCTGTTCCTCACTAGACTTACTTAAGTAAAACACATCCTTATCGAACACATCCCTGTATACAAGTCCAGAAGCTAAAACTAATTCAATAAAACTTTCAGGGGATACTTTACTTTTATCTACATCTACTGTTTCATAGTTGAGTTTATTTATATCCAAAGCCATAATAACATTAGGAAATCCAACCATCCTAGGAGGTGTTATAGAGTCTGGATTAGAAGGATACATTAGAATTGGTTGTGGTGGATACTCACCGGGGGAATCTAACCTAACATCTTCGATTGTTGGTAGTTTACTATCTGAACGGGACTTAACTGGTGGACACCATTTAGATCTTTTACCCACCCAGCTAATACTTGTAGTACCACCACCAGCATAGGAGAAACTATGGCTAACACTTTCTACATAATAGAAACAGTCTTTGGATTCTACATATACAGGATAACCTGGTTTAAGTTCAGGTCTTAGTGGTATTTCAATAGAACCACTTGTCGTTCCTATATTCGCTAAGTCTAGTCTGTTTATACAGGATAAAAAGATAGCCTGTTTACTAGTAAAGTACTTAGTATCAAAACTTTCTTCCCTATAACCATATTGAGCCACCAATCTATAATCAATATAAGTAGCCCCTACTCCAGCCCATCCATCAATACCAGTGTCTATGTTACCCCAATGTGATCCTGTACCTTTAATGATAGTAGCATTAGGTTCGGCTTGACTTTCTTCTATGGAAATAAGATCCCTGTCTTTAATAACATATACAGGGTCTTGTCTTGTGTCTAAGTTGTACATAGGAGGCTTAAATACAAAGTCACCATCCGCATCCTGAAAAAACTCGAAACCCGTTACTTCTAATACTTGATTAACAATGTCTAGTTTACTAGCGTATTCTGTTTCAAACATATTAACAGAGCCCTGAGCACTTATGTCATAAACAAAGGCTTGCATCTTTAAAACATCCTCTGTTATTACGGACCCTTTATTATTTTGAGTACTATATACACCAGCATTAGTAGCCATACGATTATAACCAAGTCTTCTTAAACGGGCTTTAACAGCACTACTACCTTGTAAGTCGTAACTACCTGTATCTTTTAAGGCTTCCATAACAGTTGTGACTTGTTTACTAAAGTTGTCACTACTACCAATCCATCTACCTAAGTAAGCCTGTTCAAAAGCGTTGAATAGCCTACCATCCATACCATACATTCTTAAACGACCCGCAGACTCTTGCCACCTTTTCTCCCACCACTCAGCAGCATGTGCAAATTGTTCTTGTCCATCTGTATCAGACTTAGCACTAATGTTAGTAGCCTGTGCGAACTTAAACTCTACACCAAAAGCTGCACCGAAACCTACTTTTACAAGAGTGTAGATAATAGAATAAGGATTAGCGCTTGTAAACTTATGACCACTTAAATGAATCTGGTTACCAGAGTTAGCGGGTCGTTTAGCAAAAGCCGCTCCGTTAACACTTACTTTTAAGTTCTGCCAAAAATGTAAAAGATTAGCACAAGATATAGTAGCACTATAAAATCCACCATCGTATGAGTGACTTACACTTGTACTGACACCCCTAAAGACTTGGTAATATGGATACACACTTACATCATCCGGATCAAAACCGTCTATGTCTGTTATACCTTTACCGGCATAGTTCTTTGTAGGAAAGTACCCTTTCAGTAAGATAATAACCTCCATACCGTTTTTAATAAGAAAGTTACCATCTCTATCAAAAACATCTTTAGCATGTTGAGGTACACTAATAGAAACAGAAGCACTAGTGATAGGGTCTTTACTTACATCACAAGATACGGATGTGATGTATTGTTGTAGGTTGATCTTTTTATTACAAGACACACAGCTGGCGAACTCTGTAAAACCATTCACTAAAACAATAGCGTCTGGAGCATGTCTAACTAATGTTTTATTGTTTAATTTCCAAGTTCCTACATAAGGTCTATCTTGTATTCCCATTGTTACCTACCTTGTGGTATAAATATATTCAAAGGTGTGTTACCCAATACTTGTTGTGTTCCTTGTCCACTAAAAGCCCGCTGATTACTTACACCACCTCTACTCTGTGAACCACTACCTAAACTTGTAGGGGGTCCAATGTAAGTACTTTGTGTGTGGTTATCGTACACCCGACCCGCCTTGAAAGTCATAGACCACTCTAAGTTAGTTGGCTTGTCTTGTGCAAAGGAATAATCAAAACTCTCTATGTGGCCAATATATGTCATCTGGTCATAGTTTATAGCAATAGCCCCTACCATTAAATTAGTTTCTGTCTTATTAATAGTATCAAAGATTAAACCATTATTCTTAAACATATGAAGCAAACTTACAAAGTTCTGGTAAGCGGCTGAGTTTCTTCTGGAAGCCCATTGACATCCTGTAATAGTATCACTTGTATTATTAAAAGGAGCCGTTACATAAGCCCCGGTAGTACCACTAATACTAATGTCTAACTGTTCTGTACCCCATCTTTGGAAGTTCTTACCAAACCTTCCAGCATCTCCATACTGTTGTACATCTGTATAACTTAAACTGAAACTACTTGGATTTACTAATAATGTAAGTGTAGGGGCTTCTAACATTGCTTGTACTTGGTAAGCAATGTCCGCGGCTGTATAACCATCTACAATAACACTTCGTTCCCTCTCAGAAGTGGCATTAGCCAAAGTTGTACCCTTAGATAAGATCTGTTGTAATTTGTTTAATACTTGTGTACTTGAACCTGCTATATTTCCAACACCAAAAGAGTTTCTATATTCCTGTGCGTATTGTTGGTATTGTTCTGTTTCCCTTCCAGCCTTAGCCAATAAACTAACATTGTAACCACTACCTGTCGGGGTTATTACCTCTGGTGGAATATAACTAAGTGTAAAAGGAGATAGTTGTCTAAAGAAAGGATTACCATTGTCTACAGGAATAGTATCTTGTTGTTCAAATGTATAGATTAAATTAGGATGTACTGGTAATCTATTGTACCTTTCTGCTATAAGGTCTGGTCTTACTTCAATTTTAGCCACGAATAGTTCTCCAGTTTTGTATCTCTTGTGAACAAATAAAACTTGTACTCATTGTAAACTTAAAAGGAGAGTCCTTAGACTCTTCTACACTGAAACTTGTAAACCAGCCTAAGTACACACCCCCATCAAAGATAATTTTAATTTTTCCTTGTAAGGCTATATTACCATTTATGTCGAATACAGAACCATTGTTTTGAAACAATGCTAACATATCTAAATAAGAGTCATACGCTAAAGTATCTCTTCTAGTTGCACCATTTAATGTAGGGGAAGTATTAGAGATAACACCTGTATATAAACGCATAAAAGTACCTGTTACCATGTCTAAGTCTATAGCAATCTCTCCCTCTCCCATATGCTGTTCTACGAAACCACCTTTGGTTTGAATGCGGTTAATTACTTTTTGATACTTAACAGAAAGACTCTGAGGAGGTACATGAAGAACTAACTTATAATCCTCTGGTAGGATACTTTCCTCTCCGTCTGGTCCAAGTATATCGAAAATAACTGGAGAGTAAGGTTTCTTATTTGTTAACGCTGGCATTTAACACCTCCTTACTTAGAATACATACGAGCACTACCATAACCCATCTTTTTAAGTGTACTGGCTACAGCGCGGGCCACTCCATCCGCATCTTTAATACCATTAATAGTAATGTTAACATTACCTTGTCCACTCATTCCTATGGCTTTATCTATAGCCCCACCTGGTTTAGCGCCAAAGAAGTCGTCCTTAGTGTCAATAGGATTAATAGTTCCTGTACGACCATTACCCCTATAAATAAAGTCATTCATAGCTCTACCTAAAACAGCCAAACCAGACCTTTGATCCTCACCTGGTCGTGCCTTAATAATGTTAGCCAGTTGGGACGCTCCGTTATTTCTTTCTAGGATTTCGGTTACCTTAGAACTGTCCAAACCGGAGGCTTTAACAAGTTTTTCCATCTCTTGGTTTTCGAGTTGTTGAAGAATCTTTTTATTAACACTTAGTTCTTCTTTGTCTAGCTTAGCCTTTTCCTCAGCCCTCTTTTTATCCTGAGTGGCTTGTTGTTCGTCCAATGTGTATTGATTAAGGGCTGTGTCCAGTAACTCACTGTCTAAGGAGTTTTCTGACCAAGCAGTAGTAAAAGAAACACCCAAAGAATCCGCAAAAGCCTTAGTTTCAGCACTAATACTTGCACCTTGTGTACCAATAGAAGCTTTAACCATTGCTTGTTGTACTGCAGATCCTCCTGACGTACTAACTTCCCTTTGTAAGAATCCTGCGTTCATCTGTTCTTGTGTACTTTTACCCCTGAAGTAGTCTTCCGCTGTTTGTCCTGTTACTGTGGAAAAAGCTGCGTTACGGGCTTCGCTTCCAGACATACCCATCTGAAGGTTTTTGGCTGTCTCTCCTAATAGGTTCTCTTTATTGGACAGTTTATCTACTTTAGCTTGTTGACTTTCTATCTGACTTAGTAACTGTGACCTCTTAGTAACATCCTTTTCACCTGTGGCTTGTAGTTTTAAGTCGTTTAACTTCTTCGTTTCTTCTATGACTACATTTTGTTGTTGTCTTTGTTCCTTTTGTAAGTCCCTAATGTCTTGTAAGGCTTGTGTGTCATCATCTTTACCTACAAAGTATTCTAGAATACCGTATATACCCTCTAACAACCCTGCAATGGTATTAGAGATAGTTGTACTAATACTTTGTGTTTCTATTAACTGTTGTCTACCTACATTCTCTAACATAGAGTACTCAGCCTGAGAAGCCGCTTCCATTGTCTTTGTATTACTTAAAGTACCCGCGGCTAGTTCCTCGTAAAAACTACCCATTGTTTTACCTTCCGCCTCGGCAATGGCTTTCATACCTTCGTATTCCGCCATCAAAGCCCTTTCAATACGAATGTTTTGTTCTAACTGTTCACCGGACATACCTAACTGTTGTTCTAATAACATTCTAGTCGCAGGGTTATCTGCGGCTTCCGCTAAAGACTTACCTCCTAATAAGGCTTGTCCACTAGCCAGTTCCATAGCGATTTCACCTTGTTTAGATAAACCGCCTAAGGACATAGCAACAGCACTAGTACTACCTTCTACACCTTTAGACAAAGTATATAAAGATTGTAACTGTTGTTTAGCCAAGTTCTCTTGTTCTGTACTCTCTCCTACGATACCCATTAATAACTGTTGGAACTGTTTCTCGTTAAGTTTACCCAAAGCGGCTACATCTACGTTACCTGCCCCACCAACATTCCCTAAACCTGCAATGTCTCCAAAGTTCTTCGCAAACTCTTTAGCCTGAGCCTGTGCATCTGCTTTAACAATACTTTGAGATGTAGCCTTACCTGTAGTAAGTGTGGCTTGAAATCTTTCTTGAAAACCCATAGTACCAAATGTCTTTTCTAAACCTAATTTGGACTTGGCCAAGTCCTCCCCTAAAATACCTACTAAGTCCGAAAACAATCCTACAGTGTCACCTACACGAAAGTTATACATAGCCATACCACTACTGGCTTCATTGATAGCAGTAAAGAAACTTTTTGTAGTAACACCGGCTTTACGAGCCTCGTAAGAGATCATTCCAAAAGCACCTTCAACTTCTGTAAGTCCGTACCCCATTTTACGAAACTGTTCCGCAAATCCCGCAAAGTCTGACACTTCTATACCAAACCCTTTACTGGCTAAGATGGCTGTTGTAGTTACACTACTAAGTTTAGACATAGCATCTGTATTACCTTTAACGAAGGATGTTAAGTTACTTAAGGACATACCCGCGTTATGGAACTCATTCATAGCACCAATAATCTCTTTAGAGTCCATTCTCATCTGTGTACCCATTTTAAGAGATGCTTTACGAACATCTTCTAAAGTACCAGATAAGTTCTTACCACTAACGGCTAAAAGGTTCATGGCGTTTCCACCACTTACAATTTCTTGGTTATACTCTTTTGCCTGACCATAAGCGGCTCCAAACACTGCCACAATAGCGGTAATTGCACCAGCCGCAGCGGCTAAACCTGCAGCCGCTGTAGACATCATTATACCTGCTTTACCTAAAGACCCACCAGCCTTAACCATAGAACCACCAGCCACTTCCATAACTTTAGATAATCCACCAATACCCCCACCCGTTAAACTTTGCATGTCTAGAGACTTACTGGATAAAGCGTTGGCTATACTTTCTGTAGTATCTGTGGTGACTCTACCTACTTCTTGTAATACTTCGAAGGAGTCCATCTTGGCTCTTTTGTCAGCCGCTTCTAAGATTTCCGCGCGTCTTTCAGCACCTTTCATCTCTCTTTCTACCCAGTCTTTATGGGCTGTTTCTTGTTGTTCTAACAAGGCTAAAGCAGCGTCTCTTCTTAAAGTGATCTTTTGTTTCTCATCCTCTGTACTGGCTTTTCTAATGTCTGCGTTAAGTTGTTTAATGTTTTGTTCAGTGGTCATTCTTAGTTGACCTAAGGCCTTAGTTCTAGTTAAAAGGTCCTCACCCGCAGACTTCATACCTGTTTTATATAACTTTAGTATGGCTTCCATATTTTCTTCTAGGACGCCGGTCATGGCTTCCCCTAGTTTCTCACCACTACCTGCTAAAGTTTTGTTGAGTTTTTTCATATTACCACCGGAGCCTGTAATACTACCGATAGTAAGGTCCATTGCTGCTTCTACATGAATTGTCATATAAACCTCGTATTAACTATAAGACATTATAGTTAATTTATTTAATCTGTGGTTTACGATTGTTTATCTGACTTTGTAAGTCCCCAGAGGTATTAGGTTTTGTTTGTATAGGGTGTGGTGTGTTTTGTTCTGTGGCTCTTTCTGGTCCTTTTTGTCCTAACACACCCACAACAACCTTAGGAGCCACATACTTGTCATACAAGTAGTTTTTAGAAGAGTCGTGTAGTACACCCGTAGTACGACCGGCTTGTCTTTGTTTAATCTGTTCTGGTGTTAGTCCTGTTAAGTCTGTAGACCCATCTAATCCTATATCTTGTTTTACATAAAGTTTTTGTAACTCTTGTTGTCTGTGTAACTCTTGTTGTTCTCTATACTGTTTTATCTTTTCGTGATAGTCAGCCATTACCATGTCATGGTAGTCTTGTTCTCCTCTCATAACCATTTTCATCTCTTCAACCATTTGGTCTACGGAGGGGGCCCCAGACATTTTAGGAACATTAAACTCTCTACCATTATAAGTGACTTTAAATGTTTCTTGAGGTATTACTTCCTCCCCATAAATAATAACATTAATAGTACGCTCTATAGTCTCCTGACTTTTCTGTACATGGTTTTGTTCCATTTTAGTTATCATCTTACCTAGTTCTTTAAAGGCCTTCCCAGACATAGAGCCAGATATAACTTTTGTGTGTTCCCATTGTCTTAACTCGTTTGTACGAATGTCTTCATATGTATTAAAGGCTAACCAAAGTTTATACACTAGTGTACAGTTGTCTTGTGGAAACTGATTATGGCCCATCATCCACTTAGACCTAGAATAAGGTTCATAACTATAAGCTTCTACTATAGGTACACTACGATATAATCTATGACGTAAACCTACCAAGATAAAGTAAAGTTTTAACAAAAAAGACTTATGTAGTTTATTGTAAAAGTGTTTATACAAGTAATAAGTGGCTTCTGTATTTTTATAGGGGTCTATCTCTAAACCATCGACTATCCAAGTCTGACAAGCCAAACTGTAAGCCATAAACTCCACCTCTGTACTAGAGAGTGTAGCACTTTGGATACGCTTATTATCTTTAGGTAAGGCGGACCTAAACACTACAGACACACCATTTATAACACAAGTATGTGTTAAGAAGCCATATTCTAGTAACTCCTCCACATCCTCGTAAAAAACTCTTCTGTCTTCCGCTTGTTTTCGGAACAGTTCAGAGTCAATGTAATCTGATATGTCTTCCGAAAAATCCATTATTACATTCTTGGTTTGTAATTAGGATTTCTAGAAGCTACTCTTGGATCTGGGTTAGCGTTAATACTGTTACTTTTAGTGTCCCCTCTTTGGGATAATGTTTGAGTAGGAAGTCTGAAAGCGTCCACACCATTAATAGAGGCTACGGCTTCTGGTTTAGAGTTTTCAGTGACTTGTTCTTGTGTGTGTTGTACTGGAGGTTCTACTTGTGTTGTGGGTGGTGGAGTTGTGTGGGGGATAACACTTTGTCTAGTAGGTTGTTGTACAGGGTCTGGTTCTACTTGTTTTTCAAGTTGTTCTACATACTCGGCTGCTGAAGTGGCTTCGGAAGCCGCTATTCTTTCTTCTTGGGCTTTAATAGTATGTTCAACCTCTTTACTAAGTTGTTGTCCAATCTCCACTAAGTTAGAGATCTGTTGTTTTGTAATACTAGGGTCACCTGCTAACCTTTTGTCCCTCTCTTCTTGTAAGTCGTTAAGTTTAACCTTAACTCTTTCAATCTCTGCATCTAAGTCACTAATAGACATCTCTACAGTCTTTTCGGCTTCCTCCGCTAAGTTACTAATAAGATCTCCATACTTAGAGAAACAGATAGTAATCATGGCTCGTGACCAGTTTTCCGTAATAATGTTTCTAAGAGCTAACTGTCTAGGAAGTTTCTTTTGTACCCCGTTTGGTAATACCTCTCCAGTATCAATAGTGGTAATGTTTCTAAGGTCTGTATTACCAATTTGAATAAGGGAGTAGGAAATAACTTCGATACGAAACTTGTCGAAGTAGTCTAAAGCCGCGTGTCTAGCCAGTAAAGAGTTTTCTGTTTCATCTTGTAAGTCTGCCAATAAACTAGCCGCGTACTTTTGACACTCTATTTCTTCTCTTGGTAATAAAGGTCTAAGGACTACAGTGGTATTGTTTACCTCTAGTTGTAACTCTTGTTTACCATAGTCGTTTAAAGGTTGTAATGCTTCTTTTAATAAATCTAAGTTCATGTTTCCTCCGAATCAATAACATAATACATAGTTTTATGTATAAAATGTAAAACTATATGAAATGTCTTAAGAGTTTTTGTTGTAATATACAATGTTGTAAACACAAAAGACGGAGGTGACTATGTCTTTATCAGAAAAACTTACCCAATTGATTACACAGTTGGAACAAACAAAAGCAGACTTAGAGAAAGTAGAAGCCGGTAAAACTGGACAACCTGGTACCCGTTTCCGTAAAGAGGCTAAGACTGTTCAAACAGGTATTGAAGAGATCCGCAAGGAAATCTTGGCTTTACGCAAAAAGTAATACTACAATCCTGTTAAACAATAATTTGTTTATGGCTCCTCTTTGTAGAGGGGCTATTTTTATTTAGAGTGTTCCCTCTACAGACCCCTACAATAAACCTTTTATATCTTACTTATATATGTAAGGAGGACACTTATGGCAAACACAGATTTAAATCCACAAGGTGGTGTACAAGGATCTTCTCCTTTGTATAGATTTGGAACAACCCCTAATACAAGATCCGTTATTTCCCAACGATGCAGAGTTTTAACTCCTGCTTATGGTGGAGATAGTGGTGTGTTGTATCAGATGGGTGTATTAGCATCATTTACTACTTCTCAGTCTAGAACAGTAGAGGCAATTGGTGGTATTGGTTTTGGAGACCAAATTGCAGAACTTGTACCTGGTATGACAGACGCACAAGCGATTGACTTTTCTAGATCCCTTTTGTATCTTTCTAACTTATGGCAAGCTACTGGTTATGCTGGTGGTGTTAGTGGACCTGTTAGATCTCTTAAACATCACAGATGGCCTTTTGACATCAGACAAGAAGTTGTATTTTCTACTTTAGCAGACCAAGAGTTAAGTGGTGGACAAGCACAACCTGGTTCTGGTTTCACAAGTGGTGTTTCTACTACTACTTACGATGGAAACTTAGGTGGTGGTAATGTAGACGAAACATCTGGAACACATAACATCTTAGTAACTTTCTATGAAGGATGTTGGTGGACTTCTTGGGACCAAGGTGGTTTTGAGAAAGACAGTGCCCTTATCTCTGAAGGTGGAAACGCTATGGTTACAGATGTACACGATGGTTCCACTATTTACGGAGAGTTCTTGAAGAGTGGTAATGATCCTTCACAAGGACAATACGGTTCTATTATCTATAACGGATCTGGATTCTCTAACTAAGTTAGTTTACTTACCTTGTAACATAACCCTTACTATTTACTTAGTAAGGGTTTTTTATTGACTTGTAAACCTCTACATAGAGAAGCCCTGTTAGTATATAAGAACATAACAACAGGAGGTAATATGTTCTTATATACAATAATACTAAACTCTTTCGCAGATATGAACATGGTACAAATTGAGGCTACCTTACAAGGTAAATATGCTCAGGTTGTACAAAACAATAAGTGTATGTCAACAACCTACGAGTTTACAGACACACAAAATCCTAGAGTAGGTATTCTAAGTCAATCAGACCCAGAGTTTCCGATGTTTAACACTACAAAAATATATACTCGTGTGGAAGGTGTTTTCAAGTATAAGTTAAAAGGCTCTGATGGTAGTTGGGAGGGACACTTTGAGTTAAAACTGGACCCAGAGTTGCAAGTACCTGTTATTACAGAAACTGTTTATATGTCCTACAATCCAGAATACGACAATAAAAGAGAAGTAATTAAAGGTAATCCTATTCCACTATACAAGTGTAAATAATACATAGAGGTAAACATGAGTCAACAAGAAGCAATTAAAATCGTTCGTAACTACATTAGAGATAATGGTCGTTCTACAAGACATGAACTTTTAGAACAGTATACAGGACAAGAGTTAGAAACAATAAAAGATGCTATGGTTATTGTATGTGGTAGATAACTCTTTAATATGTTGTTTATACCTAATAAGTACTAAGTATTACACTTAGTACTTATTTTTATTTATAAAACTATAGAAAAAAGAGGATTAACAATGTTTGAGTTAGTGTCTAAATTGTTTGACGAAGGAATCCTTGAATATGACGACAAAGCTATTCAAGTCTCTGGTCTAGACGAAAACAAATTAATGGAAGAAGTGGAGTTCCACAATGAACTTTATGGTATAATCGTTTCTTACATCCCTTATGGTTTAAAAGGACCCCAGACACCTTTCATGGTATACTATGACCAAGAGGCTTTTGAAAACCACGCTCGTGATCGTATTATTGAACAATACAACAAGTACGGTGAGGTGGATAGAAAATTAGCCTTAGATGCAACCTCGGTACTACTGGAGAGTGTTGTAGAAGAAAGGGCTGAGGGTTTCATAGAAGGAGTATTAAAAGATGATATTTTTAACGCAACAGAGTTTTTCCCTTGTGTGCAAGAAAAGTGGGACGAGTTCGAAGAAAAGGCTGATAAACTAAGAAAGCAGATCGAAGGTTTAGTTTACACTATAGGCGGACTGGAAGAAGTTATTGAAGGTATAGAAGACAATGTAAGTGGTCGTTTACCTAAACCAAACATTGACAAAAAACTATTTAAAAAGTTAGAACCTTTACTACTCTCCCAAATTGAAAATACTGTAGACCAAGCCTTAATGATTCTAGAAGGATTAGGTACTACAACGGAACCTCAAGAACTTAGTAATATACTAGGTAGTACTAAGTTTATTTTGTCTGAGGTTTCCAAAGTTAAAAGATCCCTACATAATGACTTGCAGGATGTTGTAGAAGACCAAGATGACTTCGAAGAATACGCATGGTGGCAAGAATGTAATATACAAGCCCTTGTAGAAGAACGTGCGAAACAAGAAATAGCTATGTATGGTAATTTGTTAGACTTTTACACAGATTTTCTTGGTTATCGTGTAGACCAAGCCTTAGTAGAGTTAGGTTTTGATGTACAAAGGTACGCGGACATTGTTTTAGAAGAGAACGGACCCTTACAGTACACTCGTGGTACTGGTATTATTGAAGATAATAGTATTGTTGTTGTAGCATTGCGTTAAGGAGAGTAAAATGTTTAACAGTAAATTAAGCGCAGAATTTAGTGGAATAAAAGATAAAGACTTAATAGGTCTTATTAAAAGTGGGGCTATTGTTCCTCCTACAGACCCTGAGTTATTAGTAGAAGGTTTAGCTACTCTTACTAAGAGTTTAAAGCCTACAGTAAAAGGCTTTGGTCGTGTTTTGGATTTAAGTGGTTTACCAGAAGGTTTTACTGTAGGTAGTAAGTACGCTAAAGATAAAGCCATTGCCGTATTCGATTCCGAAAAAGCTTTAGACTCTGAGATTATGGAAGTAGCTAAAGTACTTATGTACTCTAGTCCTTATATGTTAGATGACATTAGATTCAATCGTGGTAAAAGAACCATGATGGAAGTTACAGAGGAAGTAATTCAAAAGGAAAGTGAAGAGTTACCTTTTGATGAGGCTGTAAGTATAATTCCTAAGGTGTCTGAAGAGTACATGACCTTACTAGACAAGTCACATGGTGTATCTCAACTTGAGGCTAATGTAAATAAGTTATTTAAAGGTGTTAAGCCTGTAAAGGATATGCCTAAACCTTCTTCTGTTGTTAAGGACAATATAAAACAGATGAAAGCAGTTCTCTTAAAGTCTTTTGATAAGAAGGCTATGGACAATGTTTTATGGGTTTTAGGTATGTTTACGGACCCAACCACTCCACAAGAAATAGCAGATACTTTAGCTATTAAAGAAGGTATGTTAAAAGTAGGGCAAGATTTACAGAACGATTATGATAAGATCATAGACGAATATGTAGACAACGGGTACAAACAAGCAGTGTTTGAGTATTACCCTCAAATCCTACAAGCCATTATAGTAGACTCTAATAAACAATCTAAACCCGCCTTAAATACAGATTTAAGTAAGTCTTTAGAGGAAGTTAAAAACTTCATGCCAGCATCTGTCGGTAAAGGTGACATTGATAAGTTATTACAAGACGGTCCTATCGTTATGTCTCCCACCAATACTAGATTAGATAAAGGTGATGTGGTTACTTACTTATTAGGTAAGGGTATGACTAAAGGTGAAGTTATGAAAATGTTTGGTGGTTTTAGAGACGACAACGAAGCCGCTAAAGAGTTTCTGTTCGCTAAAGATCCTGTTCGTATAGGAACCAAAGGTTTTAAGATTGGGGATGTCGACGGTGTAGTAGTTACTACATATAACTATTAATTTAATTTTTCGAGGATTATGTGATGGAAGAAATTATTAAGAAACTTATGGAAGACGGGCTAATTACTGTCGATGAAAACTATACGGAAGAAGAGATACAAGAGGCGATCTCAGAGGCTAGTGACCAACTAACAACCACAGATTGGGATAAGGGTTACAAGTTATCTGCGAACGATATTTGGACAGACTTTAGTGCGGACTTTAACGAGATCCTAATTTTCGAAGATGAAGAGGCGGCCAGTTTAGAGGCTATTTCTTCTTGGAAAAATGGGTTAGAAGGTGATATGTCTATGATTAATATAGGCCTTGCTACTAGCGGCTACTTCTTTAGTGTGTCGGACGAAGACTTTATTAAAGGTGAAGCCGAAGATTATTTAAAGGAATGGAATAATAACTTCAACAGTGCCTACGATATGTTCGACGAGGTACAAGAAGCTCATGATCAAATAGAGCAAAAAATTGAAGATCTTGAAAGTCTTGTTGGTTCCCAAGAAGAGAACTATGAACAGTTAGAACAGATAATAGACGAAGCTAAAAAACAATTAAAGGACTTAGAAAAGACACATAAAGTAAAAGCTCCTCGAGGTGTAGGTGATAAAACTGTATGGCCTAAATTACAAAGTATGTTAACAAGTGAGGACTTACAATATGTTAATCAAGCGTTGTCAATTTTAGAGGCGTTAGGCTACACCGATGTTTTACCAGAATTATCTAACGCCATCGAAACCATGACTATTTGTTTAGATAACCTCGACGAAGTTATTAAGGATAACCAGGACCTTATAAAAGAAGCCGAGAAAGAAAGAGACGATTTCGAAGATGGTAAATGGAAAGAGTTTTTAGGTCAAGATGTTGAAGAAGCGGCGTACGAGTTAGCCGAAGAAGACATTACGGGATACGCTTCTGGCTCTGTTTACGAATACCTTATACATAGTGTAGGGCTTTCACAAGAAGAGGCCTTAGAAGAACTAGGTTTCGATTTACAAGCCTATGTTGAATATGTAGTAGGGTTAGATGGACCCGTAAACTTCTTAGGAGAGTCTCTCCTCTCGGATAATAACTTATATGTTATTGATTCATGGTAAGGAACTTACTTCTTCTTAGGTAGTTTCTTATTACGGGCATCTATAGCCAAAGCATCGAATATATCTCTAATCTCATTGGATTGTGTATATATTTGGTCTTTGGCTACTTTACCTTTTACGCGTTCACCAAGTACTGACTCAATCAGTTTCATCTTAGACTTAATAACACCTTGTACTCTCTCGTCTATTGTATCTCTACACACTAAGTGAATACAATACACATTATCGTGTTCACTACCAATACGAATCATTCTTCCTAAAATCTGTAAGTAGTCTCCAGCACTCCAAGGTGTGTCATAAAACACAAGGGCTTTAGCGGCTTGTAAGTTAATAGCATCTCCACCAGCCATGGTAATCCAGATAACTTTAGTGTCACTGTCTGTGTCTTGGAACGTGTTCATAGCCTCTCGTCTCTGTAATTCGTTCTCAGAGCCCGTTACGCGTGTACACTTAACTTTAGCCTTCTCCAATACTTCAATGCCTTTATCCACCATTTTAGCGAACCTAGTAAACACAATTACTTTCTCGTTGTGTAAGTCCCCACCCTCTGTACATAAATCTACTAAGGCATCTAACTTTTCTGAACTGTAATCTGGAAACTCAATTAGGCATGGGTGGTTAACAATTTCCTGACAATAGATAATACTTGTCAATTGTGTTGTTTCTCTTTCGTCTCCATCCCCAAGTTCTAGAATACCACCTAAGGCTTCATTGTACTTTTCTTCTTGGAACTTTGTAAGACCTACTTTAATAGACTTTGTTGTAAGTAAAGGTAACTCGTCCGCTACACTATGTTTCGGTCTACCTAAATAGTAAGGGTCAATCTTATCTCTAAACATTTCTATATGATAAGTACCATACCCTACTACAACAGGAACTTGTCTACCCTTACCAACCCTTTGTAAACGAGTAATAGCAAACTGATTAATAAAACCTTGTGGGGTCATTTGAAACAAGTCGGGTACTACTACACTATAAATACCATACCCTTCTATAAGTGTGTTCTTAATAAGTGTTGCGGTTAGACCCCATACTCTATTAGCCTTACTACTTAAGTACCTACAAACTTTATGTACTCTTGTTGTAGGCGTTTTAAACACTGTAGCCTCGTCACACACTAACACATAGTCTTCCCAGTGTTGTATGTTACCAAAGTCATTACAAGCGGCTGTGTAGCCTTGAATAAGAACACAAGGTCCATCTGCTTCCATAAACTCTTGTTGTGCCTTTTCCCTTTTACTCTTGCCACCCACACACATAAAGACATTAACGCCTTGTGTAAACTTAGCGAACTCACTATCCCATTGAGGAACAGAGGACTTTTTTGTAAGTACCATTACTTTCTGGTTTGGATTCTTTTTCCATACATGACACAAAGAAGCAATGGTTTCAATGGTTTTACCAAGTCCAGTATCGTCTCCAACAATGAATCTATTCATGGCTAATAAGTGTACGACCATCTGTTGTTGGTAGGGTCTTAGTTTAAGGGGTATTTGTGTACCATCTTTTTTAACTAGGAACTCTCTAAAGTTAGGTGGTCTTGGTAGTTCTATATCTTTCTTAACTCTAATAAGTTTAAGTTTGTTGTATATAGTATCTGACATTAGTAATCCTTGTTTATAGTTTCACAAGTATATACTGTAACCCTAAATCTTATTATAGGTTTGTAAGAACAAACGCATAAAGGCTTGCTTAGTAGAACTTAAGTTTGTTTTACTTGTGTCTGTTAAGTACATTGTCACATACTGAAAGTACTTCTTGTTATCCACTATATTACACTCTTCACCTACATCTTCACAATAGTCTAAAAGTAATACAGACGCATGTTGTCTTCTATCAAAGTAGTCTTCTATTAACGGCTCTAACACTTCACTCTTAAAGTCTTCCGCCCAATACTTTAATCCTTCTACAGTTATCTCATGAGAGTAAGTTCTTTCTGGGTTGTCTGGGTCTATATCGTACAAACGATCTACATAAACTGTCTCGCCATATTCCACAAACATCTTTTGACTAAGATGTAAGATGTCTTCCTCTAAAGGTGTAAGTTCTGTTGGCCACTTATTAGGTCCTAACATAAGCACAAACTTAATCCATTTTGGTGGGTATCTTTCGAAGAAGATCCATTTCTTCATAGAACGATTAAACAGTTTATCTAACTTGTCGCCGTACTTATCTAAAGTCCAACCAAACATTTCGATGTTATCTTGTACAATCATAACTTTAGGGTCTGTTAAACGAAACATTATTTCTCCTAGTTTACATGGGCTATAATCTTACCCTCACCACCAATATGAAATCTATATCCTTGGTTGGTTTTTATAGCCTGTATGTCCCCTGTTGTAATTACTTGACATTCATTGTTTATATATAATAAACCTGTTCCAGTGTCTTTCGGTTTACTATCCTGTATGTATGTTAACTTAGATAAAGCTTCTATTGTTTCAGGTAACTGTTTATTAAGTAATCCTAAGGACTTTAAACCTAAAACAGTTCTTTCGTTTAAAACACCATCTATCGGTCCACAATGTACACCTAGTCTATGTAAGTGCATCTGGATGGTTCTTATTAGTGTATTGTCTCCTTCCCACTTACCTATCTCTAACAAACTGGCACAACAAAAAGAAGACCAAGCATACTCTCCTAATCCTTCTTCGTGTAGTGTATTAACAATACTTGTCCACTTGCCATAATAATGAAACTTATGTGTGTTACTGTCGTTTACAGGGTATCTATTCCAAGGTATTAAGCCCAAAGGTATTACCAGACTCCAGATGTTTGCTATATTATTGTCCGAGTATATATGTATCTCCCTACCAGTATATAAAGCACTGTTAGGTGTAAACTTGTAGTCTACAGGGGCCCCTTTAAATGTGATAGGCTTTAATCCTAAATCTTTACCTTGTTTATCGACTTTTTCTAGTATGGTGACACAATCTTTATGGATTAAGTTACCTCTGTAATTTACTAAACTCATATTATCCTCGATGTTTTGTTGTAGTGTATAATACCTTTATTATATGGAGATTAAAAATGAATTATAAAGAAGCCACAAATTACCTTATTGGAGACAGAGAGTTACCTTTAGAAGGTAATACTGAACAAGACATTGTATACGACCATCCTTACATTGGTAAAAAGATTGAAGTTACTACAGCCTCTAATGGTAGTTTCAACGCTGGAGACATTGGTGTTGTAAAAGGTGTGTATACCAGACTAGGAAAAGTGGTTGGCTTGTTGGTTAACATAAACGGCAAACTAAGTTCTGGTAGTATGAAAGATTTCTACTTAGACAAGTGTGTTATAGAAGACACTAATGTGCCTACACCACTAACACTATCCATTAAAGAGTGTGTTAAACACTTTCTTACTCAACATGATTATTGGCTTCCACATATCGAAGGTGTAGAGTCCTTTTGTTTTGAGATGTCTAGTGTAACAGATGGTACTATGAACATTACCACTAATACACATGGTTTTATGATGTATGGTCAGAATATACAACCCCAAGACATTACGAAAGTTATTGGTAATATACAGCCACACAATAATCATTATACAATGAATGTAATGGTTATTAACGAAAGACAAAACTACTTAACACCTAAGACTAACTTTGGATATGTAACGGACCATTGGATGCGTACTTACAAGTACACACATCAGATTGTCACTGGACTTATTAAACAAGGTTATCCTTGGGAAAAGGCTTTAGAAAACTTAAACTATCGTATAGTGGTTACTACCAAGTTATTACAACCTTTACTAGAAAAGTGTCTTGAAAAAGTCTTACAGGCTTACTCGGAACTAGGATATGAAGATAAAGACACAATGTACTTACAAGGTATTTCTATTGGTTGTAGTAGAGTTAGACTTACAGCAGGGTCTATAGGACTTACAGAACCTCCAACAGACAGAAGGCCTTATACTGTTATTAGTATAGGACCCGATGCTTTTGATAAAGGTTTACAGTACATACAACAAGTGGTCCTTCATGAGTGTATACATATTGTTGTTGCTAATGTACACGAAGAAGAACCACATAACGAGTTGTTTAATCAGTTAGCCGACAAGTGTGGATTAAAACCGGAACACAGGGATTAACTACTGGCTTTTTTAGCCTTGTCTACTGTATCTTTTCTATTAAGGGCTTCTTGTTGTCTTAAACCAATAAGAGCCTTTTGATGTTCTTCACTCATTGTAGTATTACCCAATAAAGTAATTCTATCTGTATGTTTATCAACCCATCTAGAAGTAAGACCTCTTACACTGGGTACAATCTTCTTTACTACTTTTGGATCGATAGCAGTAATAGCGATGTCCCACGCTAAGTCTAAGTACAATCCCGCTCCAACCATTAAAGGTTGTCCATTATACATTGTACTTTGTCTTTCCTTAAACAAAGTAATACCAGACTTTGTTACAAGTTCTAAGTCTAAGTAAGGTACAGGCATAGGAATTTCGGGGCGGTTAAAGTTTAAAGTAAAAGTAAGACCTAATCTTAAGTCTCCAAATACCGCCTTAGGATTTTCTACATAACCCCAACCCACAATGTTAATCTTTAAAAGATTATTGTCGATAAGTCTATGTAAACATTCTTGTTCTACATCGGATAAAGGTGTGTAAAGGGCTTTTGAGTTAGCCCCTCCAAATAAGTTACTCATAGTACCTCCTAGTTGTTATTACTAGAATATACTACCCTCTGTAACATAACAAGCCCGTAATTTATCTTTCTTTCTACCACTATAAAAGGATACAGTGTTTCCAATGATTGGCACAAAACTATTAACGAAGTCGGACTTGTGTAGGAAGTATGTACCTAAAGCATTAGACACAAACCCCCACCCTTTGTTAGAATCAAAAGATGTAACAGTACCTGTAATAGGTTGTGGGGATTTAAGTCTTTTTAACGAAGTCGCTCTAGTATTATCGCCTTGAAAACTTAGAGTGACTTGTACACTCTCACCGAGAATAGGTTGTGGTTCAGAAGGGTGTAACTTTACAAAGTCCTCTACTCGAAAGAAAACTTGTATGTACCCATCTGTACAGAATCCATAACCTTGCGTTATGGAATACATATCCACAACCATATCCATTACTTACTCTCTTTATCCTGAATTTTAGAGATAATAGATTCTCTAGAAGCATTCTTCTTAATACGAACACCTAACTCTTTAGCCTTTTCCAAGAGTTCTTTTTTACTCATCTCTAAAAGATCTTGAGCACCTTCTTTAATGTCTTCTTTAATCTCTTCCGCGGCTTCTTTAATTTCCTCTTGGATGTCTTCTTTTACATCTTCGATAATTACAGCGGCTTGTTCTTTAACTTCTTGAGCCACTTCCTTTACATTCTCAACAATAGTTTCTTTAACTTCTTGGGCTGCTTGTTGGATGTCTTCTTTAATCTCTTGAGCCACTTCTTTAATGTCTTCTAACTTTTGTTGTGCCTTTTCCAATCGTTGTTGTCTACGATCTTCTGCCATGGCTCTAAGTTCCTTTACACTAGGTAAAGGGTTTCTTTGTACTGGTTTTCTTCTACGCATTTTAATACTCCTTAAGGTTTATGTGCGATATGGTTTAGGTACTCTTACTCTAACACCCTGACGAATGTTTTGTGCTTGTACTTGGTCTAAGTATGACTGTGTACTTTGCGTTAACCTCGCTTGTTGTGGATGCTGACTAAGTAAGTTGTCTAGTCTTCTTTTAGATACAGGGTCTAGTGTCGGATAAATCCTATTAAAGTCATTACGAGCATCCCTTGACTTAGAGATAGCGTTCAAGATAAAGTCGTCTTCTAAAACAGCGGGGTATTGTGGATCTTTTACAATAACCATTCTACCATCTTGTAACTGCTCTAATGAAGACTCCGCTCCATATAAACCGTTTAGATTTCCATTAATAGTCCAGTATCCATAAGGCTTAGACAATTTTCCTCCCTTAGTCTTATTTTATTTAGATAAAGAGTATATTGAAAACACACTTTTTTATAGCTTTTACCCTATACAAGTATGTCCACATATAGTACATAACAATGTAAGGGAGATGGAGAGAATTTGTCCTTTTAACTTCATTAAACTAATTTTTATAAACCATAGAAAGTAGTTCTCCCTTACACTTCAATTAACCTGTGACCATTAAGTCCAAGGAGATACACTATGTCTACTAACCATAATAAATTAGCAAGTAATGTTATTGGAGCCACTCGTACTCGTTATGTAGAAAGAGCGAATCCTACTAAGTTTAAACACAATACTACTAAGGCAAACTCTAAAGGGTTGTTTGGTATTGCTATTGGATCTAACAACGATATATACGATGTACAAATTACACACGATTACAATCCTGTACAATCTAAAGATAATAAGTACGGTTGTGGGGCTATTAGTTGTACTTGTATGGAGTTTAAAATGAAAAATCCAGAAGGTACTTTGGCTTTTAAGTTAGACCCTTGTAAACATGTGTTAGCCTTAGCCCAGCGTTGGTTAGAGAAAGATAGTCCTTCGGAACAAGTGGAACAACAGCAAGTGGACAGTACACCAACTCCTACACACATTGAAATTCCTAATCCTACTTGGGTAGAACAGGAAACACCAAAAGCGTACTTAGCAAAGATTGCGGGTGTTAAAAAGTGGTGGCCTAAGAAGTATGTAACATTAACAGATACAGCCACTTATATTGCTGTATGGTTAGCAGGACAAGAAGGTGTTCAAGGTAAACAAGTTCGCTTGTAAAACTATACACATACATACAAAAATCAAGACTTTGTTTTAAAGTCCTGATTTTTAGGTTTTTTTAAGGGTTTTTCCTGTCACTGTAATTATTATATGTTATATACCAAAAAAACACACTTAACACACACATTTTATGGAGATTTTATGGAAGCGGTATTTGCTCGTCAAGAACATGGTGGATACAAAGTAATAAGAAAACAAGATACAACAATTGTAGTTAACTGGCCTACAGGTCAACGCATTTATGATAGTGTTCGAAAAACTATAAGAGCCCTTATTAACAACGACCCCGATCTTATAAAAGACGCCTATAAGAAGTTTAACTATTGTTGGGATAGATACTTTCGTTTAGGTAAGTACCGCAAGGTTATGTCACCTGTATTAGACACTTTAACTTTATTTGGAAACAAGTCTTTAGCTACAGGTAGATCTAACATTAAAAGAAATAAAACTCTTACTGTTGTAGACCAACCTGTTACTGGTATAGACTTAAACAAACGAGGACATGAAGTTAAGAAACTGTTCTACTCTGGTTTTAAGGATAAAGTAGTTGCGTTGGGTTATAATCCAGAGGATGTCCTACAAGAAGTATACTTAGGTATACTACAAAGAAACCGCACTAAAGGTTGTTTCGATCCTAGTAGATCAGCTTTTAGTAGTTATGTGTTTATGGTATGTGGGTGTGTTATATCTAACTACAACCGTAAACATAAAAAGTTCTTTTCTGAAACGATTGGTACTTTTGACGCAAACGGCGAGATTGTAGATGTAAGTGAAAGTAACTTACCAGTGTTTTATGACACTGTTATAGACCAAAAGGACTTACAAGAAGCCTTAACAGAACAAATAACACACAAAGCAAAAAGGATTAGAAAGTTCACAGAGGAAAAAGTACAAGCAGCTCTACCTTTGGTATTTAAGGGCTACAAAAATAAAGAGATTAGTGACATTACGGGTATTTCTGTTAATTGGGTATCCAGTTTTATAAAGTTCGTTAAAGCGAACACAATGCAATTAACACAAGGATGTTAACATGAAAGGAAAATGGCTCACAAACAATACTTGGGTATGTAATAGACACTTACCAAGTGTTGTTAACAATGCTTCCCAAGGTAACTGTACAATAGGAAACTGTCTAGGTGTAAGGCCAAGACCAGAAACTACACTTTTCAGTAAACCCACACAAGTTGTAAAGCCTGTTGTTAAAGTTGTTGAGAACACTACAGATAAATGTTTTTGGTTTAAGTGTAACAATACAAGTAAGCCTCGTAGTAAGTATTGTAGTATTCAGTGTAAGAATCGTAATGCTAGACATAACTACAGACTTAGACAAAAGACTTTGTCTAAATAACTTTAAACACTAGTTAAAAAGAAAAGGTTGTCTTTAAAGACAACCTTTTTTATTGCTTAAAACCATCTAACAAACTATCTACATCTTGTACTATATTATGTAGTAGGATACCAAGATATGAAACTCACACCAGAACAAATTAATACTTTATGTGTCAAAGTACAAAACGGTTGTAATCGTAGCCTAGAAGTTATGTTAAAAGCCTACGAGAAGTTAATTCTGAGTCGTATAAGTAAACAGTTTAAAAGACACGACACAATGTATAAAGAAGACTTGTATCAAGAGGCTTGTATTGCTTTTATAAAAGGCTGTAGGAAGTATGATACAACACTAGAGGCTTCTTTTGTTACTTATGTTATCTATCGTATAGATACAGCCTTGTGTAGATTCCAAAGTCGTCCTATTAAAACACCTCAATCCCATATTGAGATGGAAAAGAACTATTATAAAGTTAAAGCCCTAGTAAAGCATGGCCTTTGTTTAGATAAAGCCTTAGAAGGTACTGGTATTAATAAGGAGAACTTCTTGGCTATGGATGGTCATTATAACGCTAGGTATGACTCTTTAGTTATTTATGGTGACACAGACTCTAAAAACTTAACGGAAAACTTAAATTGTGAGGATCAGGTTGCTCCTGAAGATTGGGTACAAGAAAGACAATATAAACGTTTACTTCATAAACTTTTAAACCAGTTAACAGATGTAGAGAAGAATATACTTAAACATAGATACGAGTTAGATGGATATGAACTACTAAGTTGGGCTGAACTTAGTAGTAAGTATAACTTAGCCCATAGAACTGTACAGTTAAGAAGAACAACAGGCCTTAATAAATTAAAAGAGTTGTACCATGAAACTTAGTAAAGAGGAAACCACCACACTATGTGAAGCCATTAAAAATGGATGTCCTATTAGTTTGGATAAAATGATCCGATGTAATATGGGTCTTGTTCAACAACGGGCTTATAGATTCTTAAAGTTATATAAACCAAGTACATCTGTAGAAGACTTAATACAAGAAGGTTGTATTGGTCTGCTTAAAGCCTGTTATAAATATGATGGTAAGTTTAACAATACCTTTGGAACTTATGCTGTTTATTGGATAGACCAAGAAATGAAAAGATCTAAGTTTCGTTTCATTAGTATTCCAGAACATAAACAAACCCGTATGCGTTTCTACGCAGAGTTAGTTAAACAAGTAAGAAGGGGTATAGACTTCGAAGAAGCCCTTGAAGCCTCTACTCTTACAAAAGAAGAGTATGCGTTATATAGTAGTATTCAGCATCAATATGTTTCTTTAGACACACCTACAGAACATCCAGATGTTACTTTAGAGAATGTACTACCTACAGACTTAAGTACACCTGAGGAGTTTTGTGTACAAGTTTTACAAAAAGAAGATCTTAGACAAGCATTACTGACCTTAAATCCTTTAGATAGAAAATGTATCACACTTCGATATGGTTTAAATAACGAAGACCCCATGACTTACAGAGGAATTGCTAAAGAGTTGGGGTGGAATAGGTCTTCGGTTAATCGTAGTATTGAAGACTCACTTAAAAAGTTGAAGCAACTTTTAAGCAAACTTTAAAGTCTTACTAATCTTGTGTACTTGTAAGAACTCTTGTGTGTAGGCTTCGGCTAACTGTTTATTGTGTATTACAATACCATTCTCTAAACTCTCATTACCGTTTGTTGTAGGATTAAAACTACCTGTCCATACACTTACAGGATTACCTTTAGTATCTAAGCGTACAACAAACTTATGGTGCATGTTTTGTGGATGACTAATACAACCACAAACCAGTAAGTTTTCTTTTATAGTCTGACCTGAAACTAGCATGGTATTTTTACTGGTTGTTTTACTTTCATACATATCCCGAGACTTCTTGGCTACACCACCCTTCTTATTTAACCAACTCTCATTACGAAGAATGATTACGCTAGGGCGCTCTACAATCGCTTTTAACACAGGTTGTGACGTTAACCACGCTACACACACTAACACACTGTCAGACTCTTGTATAAACTGTATTAGGTGTGTCTCTAAGTCCCTAAAGTAACATTCCACATTCTTATTTTTAAAGTGATGGACATCACTCAACTTTACATTGAGGTCAGCCCCCTTTTTCCGTTTCCATACTTTACGAGCCATTACTCATCCTCTACAATGGCATCAAAGTGTTCTTCTTGAGTGGTTTGTTCGTCCTTCATAATGCTCTCCTTTGCTTTTTGGTTTAATGTTTTACTATCCTCTTGGGCTAGTTCTCTTTGGTGTTTCAGAATCTGTTGCTTACCAAGCAGTTCTACAAGATACTCTTGGAACATTGGTCGAGCATAGGTCTTTTGTACCCAATACTCATCGTCTAAATCTAATTCGACTGTAAGGTTGTCTTTCACAATCAACAGTTTCCTTGTATCGTGTTCGTTATCTGATACATCTGGAACTGTGGTCAGAAAACAGTATTCCAACACAGTATCCCCTTGCCACATATTATAGACAATCTTGGAATCCCTCGTGTAGTAGTCCATCACCAGCCGATCTGTGTAATCAACAATCCCTTGATGGGGGAAGCCAATCGTTTCAATGAACCCCATTTGCCTTTGTAGTTCTCTCTCCAACACCCAACAGTTCGGCACAATCAGTTTGAAAGGTTTTGAGTTCGGTCGCTCATAGGGTTTCGCTATCACTGTCAGTGTATCCCCAATTTGCTTTTCTATCGTTATTTCAATGTTCATAACTCAATACCTCTATTTTGATCCGCTACGATCAACAGACTTTTGCGACTGCAACCATTCAAGAACCTTTTGAGTCAAGTCTTTGTCTTGGTTTGCCTTGTTGATAAGGTCTTGTCGCCTTTGTGCCTCTTGGTATTCCTTAATACCCTTATGAGCCATAATACTCCCTTTTAGTATACTAGGATACTTGCGATAAAACTGTCCATACAGTTTTATGTTCTTCCATTGTAATCACAAACTGGTTTAAAATGGAACACCCTTGTGTGTTAACATTAAAAAACTCACCGCCTGTCCATTGTTCTATATAGTTATCGGGTTGTATGGCTTCGTTTAACTTAACATTGTATTCAGAGAGTACAGTCTTTAGATTATGTGTGTACAGAACATTAAGACTGTGGTTGTTGTGTGTCTTCTGTAGTATATATACAATTCTTTTTGGTATCATCTATACTCTTCGGGTAAAGGGGTTAGTTCGTTAATTAACTCTACACCATGTTTACCTTTAAGTAAACCATACTGGTTTACCTGACTATTCCAATCCTCGTATAAGTGATACTCTGTCTGATCCAATGTAAGTCTTACAAGTACACCTTGTCCACCACATTTAACATAAGCCCTTCCCCCATCAATATAACCACCTGTCTTATGTTTGGATTCTATCCAACAAGGACAACAAGCAAAGTCGTGTGTGGATCTACTAAAATAAGTATGGTCACAGTTCAGACAATACTTACCTAGTAAAGAGGTTTGTGTGGGTGTGACTGTAAAGTATTCGTCTGTATCATCCCAGAACATATCACCGTTCTGGTCCCAAGAAAACTCTCTAGTGTTTCCGACAGGGTCTTTAAACACACCACTATCCGGGTACCCTTCGACTTTTACTAGACCCATATAAGTTAACTGTGTGTCCTTATACAGGTATGGTTTGTTTACTCTAATAGTCATTGTTCTTTTTCTGTAGGGTCTATTTTTTGTACTAGTATAAGACCAGAGTTGCAACTTAAATACATAGCGTTACTCATAACCTCTATCCAAGAACCCTTTTCGTCTGGATGTGTAATAACCTTGCCCCAAATACCTTGTTTAACTAACGCTAAAGGTTGACAGTTAACTTCGGAAAAGCTGTTAGTTAGGTCTTGAAAAAGTTTTGTGGCTTCTTTAAAACCGAGTGTAACACCGACATATCTCCACAGATCCATAGTTATCTCCTATTAAAAACCAAGTTATAAAACCACATAACAATACTATACTAAACAGTAAGATTAGGTGTTTAAGTGTAACAGGTGTATATTCCTTAGACATTTTTAAACCCAAAGACCATTCTGACTTGTGTGTACATTCTCTTACCATAGGCTGGAATAATTGTACTTACAATGGCTGATTGGTTTTCTAGAGGTATTAACTTGAACCATATACCTAAACACATATTAACTTCGGCTTGTGTTAACCAGTTATGATTGTTTACACCTACCATATCTGTAAGTGTGAAACGAGTCTGTTCAGACACATCTTTTGGTAGACCTCTATTATGAGGTAAGTTAGTAAAGCCATTGTTTAAAAATAAATCCTTATCGAACCCACAACGAACTCCTCCAATAATACCGAACCAAATGTAGGATCTGTCTGAAACCACAGATCTTATTACTTCCCACTCTTGTGATTTTGGATTTAGTCCTTCCCAGTATCCTATAATGTCCACAGCCATCGTTAAAACCCTTAATAATATGTTTATTGTATAGTACTATACAATATGTAATAACTACATACTAAAACACTAAAAAACTATGGAAAAGTTATGTTGGAACAACGGGAAAAGATTATCGACTTAATTAGGAACGGTAATGTTAGCCATATTGTACAAGGTATAGAACTTGCTGATGTGTTAGATTTCTTAGACCCTAGAAATCCAGACAATGATAGACTTATTAAGAATGCCCAGTTTGTGGTGTACAAAGGTTTAAGAGAGGCTTTAGGAAACCAAGATAAAGACACTTGGAATAAGTTGGTAAAACTTAATAAAGACTACAACATTGTAGATAAAAGATATGCCAATACTTGGCATGGTCGTGCTCGTATTGGAATAGACTTAGCTAAGTCCCTTTTAAAACAAGCCGGTCTAACCTATAACAAACCCTCTTTTGGTAGTGGTGGTTATATTGTTAGTGCCCCACAATACTACGATCCTAAAGATAACCTTAAAGGTAAAGTGGAACGACTTGAAAGGGTGTTAGACCAGTGGGATGGTTTTGTTTACAGATTTCAGTTTGACGAACAAGAGGACAAGTTTGGAATACTAAACTTGGATATAGATTACAGTTTGATTGGTATTAAGTGACTACTTACGAAAGTTAGGGAACGTTTCTCGTAAGTCAAAGTTAAGGTTGGCTACTTTTTCCCATGTAGTACTGTTCACCCATTCCACTTGTGCCATTAACCAAGCCCCCTCAAACTTAATGTCCACACACTTACCAAATCGAATACGTACTTGACTTACAGCCTGCCAACACTGTTGTCCTACATACTTACCGTTTCTATCTAACATGTCTTTACTCCTTTCCAAAGGATAATTTTAACTGTTTAAAGTCTGCTAGATCCTGTTTGGTTCTTTGTGTAATAGCCTCTCTACAATCATCACAAAGGACAACAATCCAACCAGATCTACTAGGTGTACCAGGTTTTCCACACTTCTCACAAGTTTTAAAAGACATACTTTCGGCGAAACTTAGAATACTGTTAATCTGTGGATTGTAATAGGTTAAGTATATACGCAAAGACCCCCACTTTTCTTTTACTTGGGCTATTTGTACTTGTGGTACAACCTTTTCTTTAGCCTTAGTAATACTTTCCTTAAAGTAAGAAGCATTCTCGTGGTCTGGTTTATCTAGTAGGAACTTTTCATACAGGGCTATTGTATGTAAAGGCTCTTCTATTAACTCTTGGATTTCCGCACACACTGTATCTATAATGTTATACCATCCATTCCCAACACCAATACCCCAACACATCGCCGTCTGTGTGTTATCCCAATCCTTTTGTTCAAAGAGTAAGGGGTACTTAGCATATAACTTATCCTCTAGTTCTTTATCCATATAAACTCCTTTAGTATACTATACACATAGTATAAACTAACTAATAGGATAACCATCCCTTCCAAGGTACATATCCGTACTGTTAATAACATTCCAATGTACATTTAGGCTACTGTCTACTACTATTCGTACCCACGCTCTTTCCAACTTAGCCGCATAGTACATACCACTACAAGTTTCCCCTACAAAGTACACATTACAATGTGCCATGTGGTACAGAGGATTGTTAGGTAGTATTTCCATAGAAGTACCATACAGTCTATTGATTGTTGTCATGTCTAGTTCATGTGCAATACACTCGGTAAGGAATTCAAACCGTTTACGATCTTTAACACCTTGTCGGTTGAACATACGCTTTACAACACTGGTCATTCTTTCGTCTACTTTAGGGTCGATTGTATTAGTCATATTGGCCTCCATTATTTACACCATTGTTTTGAGTTTTGTTTTGCTTGTTGTCTTCGTTCCATATACTCAATAGCTTTACGCTTTCTTTCGATTTTGCGTAAGTCCTCGAACAAGTCGATAGTGTCCACTTTGTTAGTGTCATAAGTGAACCCCAGTTGAGTGTAATGTATTTTAGTGTCCATGATTTTCTCCATTAGTAGTTTTGTTCTACATATATGTATAGGAATCGTAATTTTAAAAGAGAGTTAAACTACCCACTCTTCGTTATTAAAATCCCAAGAAGGTAAACCTACTACATCACAATGCAAGGCTGTTAACTCTGTAAGTGTGTCTGTGTTCATTAGTTGATATGTATTGTGTGATTTACCATTGTAAAGACATACACTACCTTTATTAGAGCCTCGTAGAACCAAACAGAACATTGTAGTTTTACTTGGTCTAGTACAATCCTTAAGTTTTACTGTCTCTGTAATAACATTCACAGTATCGTCTTCATTACCTTTGTCATAGTATTCCTCTACGGCTTCTTCTACCAAGTCTTGTTCTTGTTTTCGACTAGTCATTGGTTTAAAGGTCATGTAGGCACTAGACTCACCTTGCACATATACACATAAACAGTATTTCATTGTTAACTCCTAAGTAAGTACTCACTAAACGGATTAACTCTGTGTTTTCGGACAAAAAAGTATACTTTTTATTGAAAATTAAATCCGTCACCTTTGATAACTACTATATAGTGACCACTTTTTAGAGCGTTTAGGACTTCATAAAACACTGTTTTAACTTCTAAAGAACCGTTTATAGGTAAGTCATAACAATCTGGTGGACCCCACACTTGTCTTTTATGTTTACCTTTACTACCACCTGGTTTACAAAAATCTGGATTCCATTGACTACAACCATGTCTAAGCCCACACAAACCTTCCTCTGGTACAATCTTTCGTAAACTGGCTGTAGGCTCTCTACCTAACTCTCTTAATAAAGGATCTACCATACCATGTAATGCGTGGGAATAATTTACACTACTTACAACACACACAACATTCTCCCAACTTGTACCTCTAAACAGTTCAAACTCTCCCCAATGTGTGTCCTGTTCGTTTACATAAGTAACAAGTAAATGTATCTCTTGTGCGTCTTGGAATCTTTGTGGGTATGGGTCTGTGATTGTAACTCTTTTCATGTTAAGCCTATATTGTTATGTGGTGTACAGTACATAATAGTGTCTTAACATAGGAGAAGTAATGAAGAAACTTTTAAAGGATAAACCGTTTGCAATACTAGACACAGAAACAACTGGACTGGACCCTACTGTACATGAGATTATTGAAGTGTGTATATATAAGCCTAAGTGTGGTACTACTTTTACAACTAAAATTAAACCAGAACATTTAGAGTTTGCGAATCCAAAAGCCTTGGAAATTAATGGATACAACGAAGAAGACTGGGCTAACGCTATTTCTTTTGACGAGGCTGTTTTAACTATAGGTCAACACTTACATGGTCATATTGTTGTAGGACACAATGTACAGTTCGACTTAAACATGATTAAAGGCAACTTACAGAGATCCCAGTATAAAGACTTGGTAAGGATTCCATACCACTGTATAGACACTGTTACACTCGCACAAGAACACTTAGTGCCTTTAGGTTTAGAGAGTGTTAGTTTAGACAGTATTAGAGGGTTCTTAGGTATTTATAAAGACAAAGCCCATACAGCCCATAAAGATGTGATGGATACCGCTTATCTTTTTAAGAAATTATATAGAATGCGTAAAAGGGATAAGTTTGTATTAAGATGTCGAAACTTTCTTAGAACACTTACTTTAAAGGATTAACTATGAAATACGATCTGTCCAATAATCCAGAACTGGCTAACTTTTTAGATACAACTTTAGCCTTACAAGGTACCAGTATACCCTTATACCAAGACGGTATTGGTAGAGTGGAATACATTCAGCATATGGGTACCGACCTTACAATGGTTAATAGTGCTCGTGTGTCTTTTGGTACAAGTAGTACAGAACTAACACAAAGAGATAAGAAACTAATCAATCATCTTATTAATAAGAAACATACTAGTACATTGGAACACAATGTAATCACTTTTAAGTTTGTTGTTCCTATCTTTGTTCGGTCCCAACATCATCGACACAGAACCTGGAGCTATAATGAAATCTCAAGGCGGTACACTCAAAAGGACTTACAGTTCTACACACCAAGTGAGTTTAGAACACAACATAAAAGTGATAGACAGGCGTCTAACTTAGATAGTCATTTTAATCCGACAATTACACCTAGTTTTGTAGATACTTATGTAGAGACAGATAAAGCAGTAAAAGCCTTTAAAGATAGTGCTTTAGACTTATACAATCAAATGTTAAACAAAGGTGTGTGTAAGGAACAAGCACGAATGGTATTACCACAAAACATGTATACAGAATACTACGGTACCACAAACCTTAACAATGCTTTTAAGTTTTTGTATCTTCGTTTAGATAAACATGCCCAATGGGAAATTATTAAAGTAGCCGAGGCTATGTTAGAGATACTTGTAAAAGCTTATCCTTATGCCACACAAGTGTTTATTAATAGTCTAAAAGACAATCCAAACTATGAAAACTACGAACACTTACTTAGTTAGTATTGTTTACATTACAAAGTAAAAAACCCACCTAACATACATTAGGTGGGTTTTGTTTTATACAGATAGTAGAGTTAATCTTCGTACTCTTGCATTGCTTGAATAAGAAGACCTTTGGCTACAGCATTAAGTGGATCACTTGCGTGTCTAATTTCGGACACTTCGAACGGAAACTTACGCATCTTCTTTTTAAAGACTCTAGTAAAGAAAGGTACGAAACTACCAGCCATACTTGTACCGCCGGATATAACAATGGGTACAGGCTTAGGCATTGAAAACTTATCCTTAATTTTATTGAACTCACTAATAGTTTGTTCAATACAGTATTCGATAAGGGACTTGTAATACAAAGCCAAGGCTTCTTCTTCTCTGGACTTAGGTTCCATTAAGTCAATACCCTTTTCTTTAATAGCACACATACGAGACTTAGTAGACCCAACAGCTTTAGCGGCTCCTTCGTCGATCCAATCACCACCTCTGGCTACAGAAAAAGTCATCGCTTCCATGCCCGATATGCTAAGAGCAAGATTACACATACCACTACCAAAAGAAATTCCAAGTCCAGAGAAGCCATCCTTAGCCGTCTCTGCGTAGACAATAGCCATTGCTTCATTACTTGCAAACGCTTCATAACCACATTCCTCTACAATTCTTTCGAACACACCTTTATGGTAAATAACATCTCTCTTTTCATCAATAGGAGCCGCCGGTACAGAAAAGAAACAGACTTCGTTTTCTTCTCTAGGCTCACCTAAAACAGACTTGATAAGTGTACCTAGAACACTTAAAGCATCTAACTCACCTGCACTAATAAGACCTTGGGATAAAGGACGACTAACTTCTGTACCAAACACATTAGCCATTTCTAAAGCGGCGTCTCCTACTACAACAACACCTTCTTCCCCTCTATCAATGAAGTCTACTCCAGATAGTTTTAACATCTTCTTAGCGTCCGCGTCTAAGGGTAAGAATGCGTCTCTCATTCTACTTGTGGTAGTTTTATTTTCTACCATCTTAGCACTAACTAAGTTCATTGTACCAATGTCTAATCCAACACCTTTACTCATAAAGAATCTCCTATTTATTCTTGCGTAATTGTTTTAAAGCTTTTAAAGCATCTTGTAAGTCTTGTGTAGTATCTGTACTACTTTGCTGAGCGTTCACTTGTACTTGTTTTTCTTCCTGTACAATCTGGGAAGGTATAAACATAGGCTCTTCTATATTAACACCAGATTTATTTACACTTGTATTAGTATTACTCACAGTAATACCGCCACTTTGACTTATAGCATTCGAAACGGCCTGTTCTACTTGATTTTGTATGTCTATAGTAGGACTTTGTGTGGGTTGTTGTGTACTTAACATATCTTGTAAAGTACCCATCACCATGGCTAATACTTCATTAGTAGCTTTTGCAACAGCCTTTTCCACAACTTGATCCACATCCACATTAGGTGTTTCATTATTAGGAGGTGTGTGTAGACCTCCTTTATGGGGTCTAGACATTTTTGTTGTCCTTACAGGCGCTCGTGCCACATGATGTATAACTCTGGCTCTTGGTTTATTTAAACATCTAACAGTACCTAACTTTTCTAGGTTTTGTAGTACAGTGGATGTACTGTACTGAGTTTCTGTAATCCATACGGGTATACCTGGTTGTAAAGCAATACCTAAGTCGCCGATTACAATCCCAGTCTGTTGTGTTACTACTTGTATTTTCATAGATAAACCTCTTAATAACAATGGTGTATAAACAGATTATTACTTTAAAGGATTATGTGTTTTAAGTAACTGACCAACCTTTTTAGGAAGTATTACCTTTAAAGCGTTTTCATAACCTTCTTTAATACTTCTCTCTAAAAAGTCGTATCTTTTAAAACCTGGGTGTGTCCAAGTTTTACCATTACTAGGTGTTGTTCTAACTAAAGACACACCACCTTGAACTTGTATACGGGCTTTACTTACATTAGGTTGTGTTAACCATGTCATTGGATAAGGTCTTTCTGGGTTGTCCTTTGATGTGTGAACTTCCGCTGTAGGCCAATCACTCGTTATTTCTATTCCTTTGTTTGTAACAGACACCTTAAAAGAGTCTACAAACTCTTTGGACTTTGGTAGTGTTACAAGTTTTGTAGAAGCACTTAAAGCCATATCCTTTTTTATGTTCTTCACTAAAGCTTTTTGAACTTCTTGTTGGATTATCTTTAAGTCTGAATTGTCTAACTTGATCGTAGCCTTACTTAAAAGCTTACCTTTTCCCGTAAGGTGTGTTCCATTCATTTCTTACCACCATAAGTTATGTTTTGCCATACAGGTGTTCTACCTCTCTGTTGTCTTCCTTCCGGTATGTCTGGATGGTCCGACATCATAGGACTTGCTTGGTAATCATAACCTACAGGATAAGGGGCGTTGTCTTCACAAGGTACATCCTCTGGTCTTGTAACTCTTGTTTGAGGCCATGGTAATCTTTCTAAAGGTGACATTGGTACTCTGTATCGTATGTCTGTTGTATCTAAGTACTTAATGTTAAAAGACTGTTGTAATACTAAACCTCTAACTTGTACTCGAGACACAGGTCCAATAGAAAAGCGTTCGCCGTTTTGTTTAACTATAAAGTCTCTTTGACTAACTGTTGGTGTAGGACCTATCCAAGTTTCATAACTATGTTCCAACACACGACCATTAGCCGTCTGTGTTACAGCCCTTTCTGCGTCGTCTGGAGATATGATTATATCTATAGGACCCTCATAACCCCCTACCCAGCCTGTACCATAACATCGTACACACATATTTAAAGGTTGTTTCGAGTACTCTTGTAATCTAGCGTCCCATACACAATCACAAGGATTTCCATTGGCTCTACGAATAAACAACTTTACGCGTTCTCCACCTTGTTCTAGTATCCATCTATTTCTTCTAATAGCCTCAGCCCAGATGTAATCCATTTTCTCAGAGTTCATTGGACTAATAGGCTCACTGTACTCTAAAGGTGTTTCTACTAACCCACTAGGAGACTGTCCAGTAGGATCTATGGCTACTGTTGTAAGTCTATAAAATACTTTAAATCTTCTGTCTAAGGTATTCATTAACTTTTGTGTTTTTAGATAAGAGTAGGAAATAGTAACAACATCTTGCTCTGTTGGAATGACAGGTTCAATCATTGTTTCTGTACTAGGGTCCCATTCAGGTTGTAAGTTTAAGTCTACCTCTCCTGTTGGACCAAACACACCCCATACAGGTACTTCTATACCATTAATCTTTACAGTTATATCGAAAGGACTATCTGCCGGTATAGCATTACCCAACTCTTTTACCATTGGTGTGTACTTGGTCTTTAATCTCCAAGAGGGAGCGTTTCCACCATCCCCTTTAAATACCCAACCTATATTCCAATCTACAATCTCATCTTGTACTTGTACTATGTTGGTATAGTCTCTGTAAAACAAAGAGGACACAGGTACTTTATTAACTCTAAAGTACGGACCATATTCACTTGTGTCCGACCTATAAATGTTTACACCTATAATGTTCCACATAGAGTTAGACTTACCATTGTTTTGACACTTAACACCTACACCACCTAAAGTTTGTGTACTAGATAAAACAAGGGAAGAACTATTTGTAGTAATAGATATACCATTAGAGTTTACACCATCATAACCCATATACTCTTTAACATAGATCGTTAAAGTATCGTTGTTGGTTATAATACTGGAAGCCATAAATAGACCAAAGTAGTTAATACTGTCATTAATAGCGGCTATTAAGGATTGTGCTATATCTAACACATTACCTTGTACAGAGAAGTCGTTTTGTC
>Ga0181598_1000139_pt1 | contig 64152 bp, 37 predicted proteins | sample 041ome_4_FD_153295 | JGI IMG/M metagenome (GOLD analysis project Ga0181598, IMG submission 153295) | Coastal salt marsh microbial communities from the Groves Creek Marsh, Skidaway Island, Georgia - 041404US metaG (spades assembly) | ecosystem: Environmental > Aquatic > Marine > Intertidal zone >... | reverse complement strand
CGCGCGAGCAAATTCGAGCGCTCGCCGCGAGAGATGCTTTGCGCGTCTTTGTCACTCATTCTCGCGTCGCGTGGGCGCGCGCAGTGTCGGCTGCGGACGCGCGTCGGTCTCTGTCGATCGGTCGGCGTTTGTCGGCGACGGAGCTACAGCTACAGCTAGGCTACACCTACTCCTATTGGGGCGACTCGCTTGTACCGCACGGAAGCGCTTTCCAGACTCGCACGGTGCGATGTGGGGAGATGACGGACATGTCCTCATACTCTGGCACCGCTCGATTCGGGGCGTCTATTGCGGAATAGTAGTTGCAACAGGGCAACGCGATGCACGCGGCGGTGCCGTCTTCAGCCTGGATTGAACGCAATGTCGTCGCTAAAGACACGTGCGCGTGCACCATGACGATGATACACCGTTTAGTTTTGATGCGCATCTCTTCGATTTTTGCGCAGTGATGCTGCAAACGATCGATGTCGTACGACGCTTTGGAGTCCTTCGCGAAGCCCATCTCCGGATCCACCGCGACGCAATTCCAGCGCGTACGAAACGCAAACAAGGCTGCGGTTCGCGGCGTGTGACCATCTCCCACGGACACGAGCGTGATGTTGGGATCATCTGCACTAAAATCATCGCTCAGATGCGTACGCCACGCGTTGAACGCCGAGAAACTCTCCGTCAACTCCTTTGCGTCCGGGAACACTCGGCTCTCAACCAACTCCGTCGCGCAGTGCAGCTGCAAAAACTCCGTCATATATCTCGACGATATCGCGTCTTCCGCCTTTGAGGCGACAATTTTCCGACTTCTGTTGGGATCGAGCTGTCGCCCCTTCATCCGTTTCGCCTTGGCTAGCTTTTTATTCACCCTAAGATTCACCTTTTCGCTCGGGACTCGCGCGCTCGTTATGTTGAGGTTGTCCTTGCGGCGTCGCAGCGCCTTTGTCCCGAATTTCGACACCAAGTGTTCGCCGAGTTCGCTCATGAACGCGTCGCGCTCGACGTTGCCGTCGACGTGCGCGTCGCGAAAGGCTTCGAGTATGCGCTCGCGCGCCGTCCACTCGTCTTCCGGCGCGACTTCGAACGCGAGCGCGTCGAAAAACGCCGCGTAGTGGCTTCTCTCAAAGTTGGTTGTCGAAACATCGGCGCGCGCGGCTGCGCGCTCGCGCTCGACGCGCTCGTTGTGGTCGCGCTGTAAAGTGAGCCATTTAGGTTCGAGCTCGATGCGAGCGACCGAGCACGCGGGATCGGACGACATCGTTGCTCGGCCGCGGCGAAGTGAGGTGGCGACCGGGACGGGACTCCGGCGTCTGTCTACTAGTCTAAAGCTATGATTACAATCGAACGCGGACTACGCGCCTTTACTCGCGGTGAACTTCTTCAACCACTCTTCGAGCTCACTCTTATCTATCTCTAACGTCCCATCTTCGCCTTCGACGAGTTTCATCGATCCGCGCGCGACGCCGCCTTCGCCATCCTCCGCGTCCGCCTTTTGCGCGATGAAATCCTCCACGCTCCCCGGCTCGCCGAACCATCCCATTCGATCGGCGACGACGTGTTTCGCTTGACATCCCGGGCAAGTCACGATGACGACGCCGTTTTCGTACGCTTGGCGACTGAATCCTCTCGCAGCGCGCGCGTCGCACCGCCCGCACGTGAACATCATGTATAAATCTTTTCTCGCGTTCGGCGTCGATGGTGAGGCGTCTTCGACGTCTTTCGGTTCCTCTGCCGTCACAGACGATGCCGGTCGATCGACGTCGGACGCGAACGGGCGCGTCGAGCGCCACACGCGGTCGTGTCGCGGCGTCCACGTGGCACACGACGTGTGCAAGACGTCGCGCGTTGTCGCCGCGCGCGCGACGACGATAGAGGACGAGACGCGGAGCGCGAGACGCGAGATGGCGCGACGAAGGTGTGAAGACGTCATGCGTGCGTCGGTGCGTTCAACACGCGCGAGACGGGCGCACACGCGCGGGACAATGACGGTCGTGGGGAAGCGACGACGTTGACAACCTGCTAAACGACGCGATTCCGTTCGGCGACACGGCGATTGATTTCGACGGTTTCGATCCACGTCTGCTTCGTGACTTCTGAACCTCCGAGGGCGAGGGCGTGGAGACGCGCCATGGTGAGCAGCAAATGTAAAACTTCTTGCGTCAACGCCTTGTCGTTTTTGCGAGCGGCGACGATTTCGGTTTCGATGTCCGCAGATGTTTGTTCAGAGATCGTGTGCTTAGTCATGCGAGCTCCGGAGACGAAGGCACGCATGATTGCAAGTTCATCTTCGGTGGTTTCGATGACTTTCGGCTGACGCACGCGTCGCAAAGGTACGATAACGTCCGCCGGAATGATGCTCTTCGTGTCGGACAAGATGATGAGCGGAACGTCCACGGGCATTCGCATCTGATGATACTGAAAATCGTACTCGAGATCTTGCAACGTAGACAGCGACTTCAGCGCATCGACGTTTCGAATGCCAATCTCAGTCAAAGTACCGGCCTCCAGTTTGGTCTCGTCCAATAGCAAAACTGTGCTCGCGGCAAGTTGCAACGGACCAGAGCGAAGACGGTTGTACACGTAATCCTTCTTCGGCGACCACGAGCGTGCGTTAAGCGCGGGTACTGTCACGGGAAGGTGTGCAGTGCTCGGGCACACCTGACCGATCACAGTAGACAGCATTTCAGATATCGTTCCCGTTTCGCACGAATCCAATTTACATCCGGTGAGGTTGACAGAAAACTTACCCAATGTGAGCATGTCCGTTCGCGTGTGGACGCGCGAAATCAACGTCATCAACACCAACTCCGCTGCAAAAACATCACCACCGAGGACGTTAGTAAGCATATCCAGTAATTTAGAGCGCGCCGAATTAACCTGCTCTGGCGAGAGCTTGTGCGAAGTTTCCATTTCGGTTTCACTGAAGCGTTCCACCGGCGTCGAGTTGACAAATTTATTCTGGGACGTCACCTTGTACGCCAAGGCGTGGAATCTAGGAACCAAACTCGTCACCGGATTCTTGGACGCATCTTCCTCGGGAAACGCCGATGACGCGTACAAAGCGGCGTTCGGGCTGTCTTCCATCTGCTGATCCCGTTTCTCGACTCCGAGTTCTGGCGCATAGTACAGCATGCCGACAAATTCTACGACGTCGTTCAACTTCAGTGAGTCGTCCGTTTCGCCGTACAACTTCACAATGCACGGCGAACGCGACTCAGGAATAAGAGGAAAGTTTAGCAACTGATCGAGCGATTCCTCGTGGACCTCTTCTTCACCAATCTGTTCCGGAGTATCCGGCGCCGTGCGATCCCCCGCGCTCGCCTTTTTCACGCGTTCAATGTCCGGTCTAATCAACATCGCCGTCCCCGTCGTCGGCGTCATCACGTTCGCATCCGCACACACGTCCATATGTGCTTCCTCCTCTCGCGCTCGCTTCTCCCCGTGTGCATCTTCACTAGCCGCCCGCTCGTTCATCGTCGCCCGCTCGCGTTCGCCCACCCACCGCCGTTCGCCCGGCACCGGCACGCAATACAGCACGCGTCTCTCGAACAGTACGCTCTCTCCGATCCCTCCGTTCACGTCATCCATCGTTGATTCCGCATATTTCGTCGTCACCCACGTCTTCTCATCCCCATTCGCGCGTTCATACGCCCCGACGTAGTACTCCGGCTCGTACATGTCCTGCACCAAGCCGCGAAACCGAACCAGGGCGTTGTTTTGAATCGTCTCCACCCCGCCGTGCGCGTTAATCTCCGGCAGCGCGTTGAACTTTTCCTCGCATCGTGTGAGTTCAAGCGCGGTCTCGCGCACGCCCCAATCCTCATCGGTCGGCTTCGTCGTCGTCGTCGTCGTCGATCGAGCGAACGCGCGCTGGATGAATCCCAGTGGGTCCGTCACGAGCGCGTCGACGGCGTCGTTCTGCGTCATGCTGCGATGCGTCACGGTGCGTTGCGATGTTACGTCACTTCGCGTCACGCGCGACGGTCAGCGCGTTCGGCCGACGGCGCGGTGTGCGGTATTCGAAAAATTCCATCTGGACGACAGCCGGCTTTTCGGGTTTAAAAATGTGGAGCGCGCTCGCGGTTGCTTTTGTTTGGAATCGTACTAATGGTGCTATGAAACTAAGCGAGTCACGCGAGGTTGAGGTCAAAGTCGAAGGGGTCGTCGTCGTCGTCGTCGACGACGACGACGTGGGATCGCTTCTTCGACTTTTTGGACGATTTCTTTTTGGACTTCGGCGGCGGCGTCGGGACTGCGCCGAGCGCGGGCTCGAATTCCCGGCCCAGGATTTCGTTTCCAACGTTCTCGGAGACGAAATAGTTTGGGAACTTTTCCACGGCCATCGATAAATGAGTTTTGGCGTTGGCGGTGTTGAAATGCCACGCGCATGGCGATTTCCCGGTCTCGGCGTTGTACACGCGGCCAGTTTTTTCATCTCGGCGCATCAGTCGCATATCCATCGCTCCGGGAGAGTGGAGGATCGACCCGTCGAGGTCGATTTTGAATTTTGGATCGCGGTCGGCGATGCGAGACATGGCGTACGAGGCCAAACAAAGCTGATCGTCGTAAAATCCATCGTTCATACGCTCCTCCTTTGCTTGTGCATCGGTGTGCTGAAACGGCTTGCACGTGCTTCGAAAGCGTCGCTCGCCTGAGAGATTCTCCGTCTCGACAAAACTATCTTCGAGATAGTCGAAATACTTGAGCAGTGCATCTTTGCGACCCATCATCAAGCCGGCGTTGGGCCAACGGAATGCGCGTGGGTCACCAGGAATGCCGCCGCGGAACGGCTCGCCTTCAGCGACTCGACCGATTTCACCCATATTGTTGTGCTTATCCATCCAGTCAATGTCGTCGCGAAACTCGTAATAACTCATGACTTCCGGGTACAGTTGCGTCTCTCCACTAACAAGCATATCCGCTCCACTGTCTTCGAATCGTTTGAGCAACTCGTCTTGCCCACACGAGAAGAAAACATCGCCCGTGTCGCTCACGACGACGACGGGATTGCCGCTCATGTGTTCTAAATCTGTCCTCAAACCCATTGTCTTATCCTCCCAGTTGTTCCAGGTCGTCCCGTGACCGGTAATTCTCGCCGGCAACCCCCAATGCGTGGCCGACGCCAACCACACGTTGGCGTATTTCCCCATATCCGTCGCGTGTCCACTGACGAAAAGCTTTCCCGTCTCTGAATTCGGACTCTCGTGCACGTTGAGGTACGCGTTGTCTTCCCAAAACGGCGCCGTCGCCCACTTTTCCAAAAACGTTGGCACTCGCACTCGGCGACCATCGTATGATCGCGTTACTTCGACGACCGATCTATCCTTCATCGGCACGTTCCGCGTCTCCTCTACCAACACCATCTGCCTCGTCAACGCCTTCGTCGGCGTCAACACCCTCGATTGACCGAGCGCCGCACCCTTTCCTTGCGCTGTGCTCGCGTTTCCATCGCCCCCAGCTTCGACATCCGTCGACGGAGCGCCAGAGAGCATCGTTTTGAACCACGCCACCGAGTTCGTGCGCCCTAACGATTCCGATCGCACCGCGTCGTGCGCCATCAGGAAGACGAACGCACTCAAGAGCAGGGTCACGCACGCAAAGGCGACGCACTTCGTCCGTCGACGGATCGCGCGCGACGGCGCGACGTGCGCGTGATCGATCGATCCGTCATCGCTGTCGTCACGCACGGTGACGACGTCGAGCAGCGGCTTCGACTCCATCGCGCGCGGGCGTCTGGGGCGAAAAAGAATGGTGTTCGCGGTCGGTCGACGAAGCTTTGCTGCTTTCGCAAGACTTGGGATTTCTATTTCTATCTATTTCTTCCTCGGCGAGCGCGACGACGCGTCGTCGTCGTCTACGAATCGAGAATAGGCGTGGAAATGATGACGACTACATGAAACCGAACATGCCGGCAGATTCCGTTTTGCGTATGGAAAAGTGTGCCTTGATCCACTTGCTCGCCGAGTGTTCTGCGCGGTGGCAGAGCACTCGCAAGACGACGTCGGCGGTGTGGATATTTATGATATCGGTGTCGTCCGCGTTTGACACCGGCGTGTGCATCTCTTTTTGACTCAAATCGGTGTAATTTTGGCACAAGTCGTCCGTGGAGAGGCTCATCATGGACAGAATGGCGGACATCGGCGTGATGCGAGCGGTGACTTCGGCGACGTCCAAGCCGTTGCCTCCCGCGATGAAAAAGTCTCGAAGAATTTCTATTTCTTCTTCTAAAAGCTCAACATCGTTTGCAACGAACACACGACTCGGCCCACCGTTCAACAACACACGCATCCATCCCGAGACCGTGGCTTGTAGCAAAAAAGAGCCAACCGCGTTTCGAGTCTGACTGTCCAGTCGCACGGCTACGTAACCCAAGACGCCATCCAAGTACGGCAATATCTCAGTGCTGATGTTGTGCGAACTTCTATGAACGCCTTGCGCATAGATGTTATGTAGAATTGCGCCGCTCAAATCCCGATAGATAACGCTGTACGCCATGTGGTTCGCTATTTGACTCATGCTCTGGCGAAGCGCCTGTCTCGCCCCAGCCATCATGCCTTCAAACCAATCTGCACTCGGCACGACGTGTTCCGCGTTGGGATGAGTCAGCAGTGACGCAGAACGTTGCATACTTTTCCACTTCGGAATGATTTCTTGCTCAAGCAAGTACATCTTATCCATGAGGAATTTCAGTGAAGTCAAACGCAGCGTCGACGCACCGACGCATCCTTCTTCAAAAGAAAATCGTGGCGGTTCTTCGGGCTTGAAATTGTTGTGGAGATCGTCGACTATAGCCTTTTTGTACCGTGTCATAGTAGGTATTGGCGGCACGATCTCTTCAGCCGAACCGAGCGATTGAACGGCAGACCTTGAATACTTTCGCACAGCGGCGTCGATGCCCTCAGTCAGCGCTCTCAAAGCGCTCACGTGCGCAGGGATTTTCAACGAGAAAAAACCATCCAACGTCTCGTTCACGGCTCGTAAAAAGTCGACTGCACTCGGAACGGGAGCGCTATCCTTGTTTACTTTCCATCTCTCGGTCGAGATGCATCGATCGACGATGGTGTTTAAATCGTCAATTTTCACATTCAGCCAAGTGAACACGAGAACAGACGTGCGCTCATCTAACGCCATGGGCTCGACCGCATCACCACCAGTAGCGACGAGTGCGTTTTGTAGATCACCAACCGTCCATATAGTCTCTAAAGATTGAACATTGAGTTGCGGTCCTGACTCGAGCCAAGCGTATAAATCTTTCTTGAAGCGGTCGCCGAGTTGAGCAGCAAAGCATCCCGTCACGTTGGAACTCATTCCAGGGGAGGTCACTATGTACCGTTCTAGATGCGCAGAGAACTGATCGGCGCTGTGTGCTGTCGTTTGAGCGATCGTTCGGAGGGAGGTACACGTTGCATCACCGCCTTGTACATTCGCATCCTCCATCGCAGCGGTGCGAACGCGATCATACTCTGCGCACGCAGACTTTTGACAAGCATCCTTCAAAATAGCGACACCATCTAGACCCAACATTTGCGCTGTGTCGTAAGTGATGTCAACAATAACGTCGAACACCTCTGGATCGATCATCAGGATGTCACGATCATCGTGTGTCGCTGGTGGCGCGACGGTGTGCATGAAGTCGTGCAGCATGAATCTGCCCCAGCTCAGAATAGAACTCACCGCTGAAGCAACCGCCGGCGACATTTTCGTCTCCGTACGATGCAAACTATCTCTCGCTTTTGATAAAAGAGCCAGCGCTGGTGATCCTTCGTCGTAGTCTATTCCCACGTCTTTCATGGCTGCGATCGCTTGCCTGACTACGGCAAACGCCAGCATCACACCTCTAGAAGTTTCATCTGTCAAACCCAAAGCGCATGCCACGGGTTGAAAGCTGTCAATGATGGTCGTTGCATCGTATGCCAGAGTGTAATCTTCCACCTGGTCAAAGACTGCGCTTAAAAGTTCGACGTATAACTTCATACCAAAGATGCCAGGGTACCCAAAACCGTTCTTTTCGCTTTCGATTACGGATTCAATCATCTCAATCGCCGACTCGACCCATGTGGCGTCGACTTCAGGAAGCGTCAACATTCTGTTTATCTCGGACAATACGTTTTGTGTCGTAAGATTCGGAGTATCGTCGTCTGAATCATGCTTCGCTGCTGTCTTCTTGCTCGCACTCGCGTTTTGCTCAGAGCAATGACGCGCCCACAACAGCTCGCATGCTGCGCGACAACGCTTCTTGAAAAACTGCTCACCCTCGCCGAGAGGGCCATTAAAATGCTCTATCGCGGATATCATCGCGCGCAGATGGATACGCGCTGAGATCCCCTCCTCTTTGATGGCTGGCGCGAATTTCTCAGAATGCTTTTGAATCTTGTCAGCAAGTTCCTGGTCAATATCTAAGGCGATGCGAGCCGTTTCTAACTGCTCTTCGTCCATCTGTACCGAGCAAACAATTTCGAACGCCAGTTCGCGTAAATCTGTAACGCTGAGAGCCGAATACAAATCTGGTAACTTCAGTTCGCCAGAGCTTGCGCACGACGGCGCTTTGTCGAGCGTAAAGACCGCGGTCGTCTCGTCTGCTTTTTTCGCCTCTACCGTTGCTACTGCCGTACCCATACCATCGCTCACACCAACATTCACCATGTTTTCGAACGGATCAGTCGAATTTTTCGCCGTCGACGATTCGTTGGAAATCTCTTTGCTCCGTTCCAGCCGCTTCGGCGCGCACGCGCTCGTTTCTTGCGTTGCGGCGTCCCCTCCTGCTCGTTTCGTCGCCGCGGACGCCGTGAGCACCCCGCTCAAGTCTACGCGCTCGTTACGTCGTAGTCGCTCGATTACGTCTTGGACGTTCACCGCGCCGTAGTTCACGTCATCCATCGACGTTCCTGGCGGTAGATTGAACTCGAGGCGTTTGTCGTCGAGAATGAAACTCAACATCAACGCGTTGTCACGCTCGAGCTTGACGAGACGCTCGAGGGAGACGGTTGTTGTTGCCGCATCCTCGGTGTGGTCCATTCAAACCGAGGGCTGGAGCGCTCCCGGGTCGCCGAGCGCGCGCGTCGCCGTGTGATGATTAGGTGACCCACGCGCGAGGCCCAGGCGACGGAAAAGTTCAGGAGTTATGATGGAATCACTATGTACAAACGATGGCCTATTCGAAATCAAAGTTGGGGTTGATGGCGAGCACGCGCTCCTCAATGATGCGCTGGCGCTCGCGAGCAGCGACGGCGGCGGGATCCAATGCTGCGTCGTCTTCGGCGAGCAAAGGCGCAGGTTGCGCCTCTTGCACGACCAAGAGCGTTTGCTCTCGGTTGATGAGATGCTTGATGATGTTGCGCACCAGTTTGTATTCGGCTAAGAGGTCCTCGGGATCGGAAACGCCCGAGGGTACGACTTGCTCGTCGATGTACCAGCTGATTAAATCTTTCTGGAGCATACCAGCTTCGGCGCCATCTTCGCTGTCGAGCTCGCGTTGGCGCATGTGGCGCAGGAGAATGTGTTTGACCTGATTGTACCTTTCGGAACTCACCGTGGTCGTTCGCTTCTCAGCTACAGGCTCGGGTTCAGCGGGGGCCATGTCCTCGCCGTCAGCCGCATCCTCTCCTTTCTCTTGCGCTTTTGCTTGACGTTCTTGCTCGCGTCGCTTAGCTCGCAAGCTCTCGAGAACTTCTTCGGGAAGGATGGGATCACTGATGTCGTTCTCGAGCTCCATGTCATCCGCGTCGAGTGTCAAATCGCGAGCCTCGACAGCGATGATGGACTCGGACAAAAGTCGTCTCGCTTCTCTCACGTGCTTCGGATGCACTTCCGCCCGGCAGTGCAATCGCGCGAGAGCCTCAGACAGACGGACGATTGCCTCGAGCTGACGAACGGTGATTCTGTACGCTGTTTGCGTACCTGGCTGGCTATCACCCCGACGCAGTTTCACGTACGCATCCACGATTTCTTTCTGAGCTTCCGGCGTCATTCTCGGTTTGATTGTGCGCGCGTATCGGATGTAACGTTGAAGCTGCTCCAACGAAAAATCAACTTCCACGGCGGTTTCACGCTTTTGATGCAAGCTCACGATGTGTCGAGCCAACGTGTAGTCGTGGAACTCATCCGGTTCATCGATCATGACGTGAACTAAATCAAAACGAGACAAAATAGCCGGAGGAAGCGACAAGTTATGTCGCAACTTTTTGCTTCGATCGTAACGTCCGCCGTTTGGATTCGCGGCGGCCAAAATACTCGTCCTCGCGTTCAACGTCGCTTGAATGCCTGCTTTAGCAATACTGATGGTCTGTTGCTCCATCGCCTCGTGAATGGCGACTTGGTCTTTCACGTCCATCTTATCAAATTCATCGATGCAGCAAATACCGTTATCGGCGAGCATGAGCGCGCCGGCTTCGATACAATATTCACCAGTTTCGATATCTTTAGCGACAGTTGCCGTCAAACCAGCCGCAGAAGAGCTCTTGCCTGAAGTATACACGGCGCGCGGTAAGAATGCGGTGACGTACTTCAGGAACTGACTTTTCGCGCAGGATGGATCACCCACGATCAACACGTTGATGTCTCCCCGCAAATTCGTCTGACCAGTACTCTTGTGAACGCCACCGAATAACATAAGGGTGATGGCACGCTTGATATCGCTGTGTCCGTGCACAGTAGGAGCGATAGAGCGCACAAACTTGTCGTACAAGTGCGGATCTTGCGCCATTTGCGTGATCTCGCGCTTTTCTTGCGAAGAAAAGGTTTTGACAACTTCTTCCTCGTCATCGCCGCGAATATCTACCGCACCGCCGCCACTTGGCTCGGCCGTGTTCACGACGCTTTGCGCGACAAAAACCATGCGATAGAAGAGTTCTCGGCAACCTAACTGACGCAAGCCCGTAATACCATCGCTTCGTCCCTTGGCCGAAGATTGGAGCTCGGTGCGATCGCCCGCCATGTTCTTTGGGGCGACCTCTGGCACAACGAGCAAAGTGCCAGTGAACACAGCCTTGTCACCGGCTCGCGCTTCTTCGACGATTTCGTGTCGAAGTATGACGTCCATGCTTCTTGGCAATGAGCCAGCCGGGACCTCGTCCGCGTTCTCTTGTACACGCACTCTTTGCCAATCCACAAACTTGCACCCCTCTCGCTCCAGGGTCCACTTGTTTCTGTTGCCGCAAACTTCGTTGAGGCAGATTGACGGTTCCGTGTACCGACACTGCTGCTCCACATTCGGCACCAGGGTTCCACACTCGCCACATTTGAAGCACCCCATCAACAACTCCGGTCGAACGTCCGACGTGCGCGTCACTGTCCCGCTAAAGCTCGAAAGTTGCCCGATGTTGTTTGCCTTCAAACTTCGTAACCGATCGACTCGAGGCAAGTTGAAAAACTTCACCCAAAACTCTTTTTCCACGCCACCATCGTACCTTACCAATTCCGGTCGATGTTCTCGTACAAATAATCCCACCGCCTCGTTCAAGAACGGCTGATACATGTAAAAGTTCGCCTGCACCGCCTCGGCACCGAGTTCGTTGTCGTAGTCCATCAAGTGTGAAAAATCAACCGTCAACGTCGTCTTAGAGTCCATGTACTCCAACTGCTCCACGTACACTCGTCGCTGATTCCTTCTTGCATCATCTCGAACACCCGGACTGGCGAGCACTCCATCGTCGGGCGCATCCGCGCTCGCGTCGTAGACGTACTCGTTCAAAAAAGACTGAAACCTCCTTCGCACCTCATCGCTCCCTTGCACGTTCACGTTCACGCTCGTCATGTCGTCTCCGCCGTCGCGTCCGACGCGCCGTTAAATACACTTCTCGTCGCCGCACCTCCGTCGTCCGCACGCTCCCACGACGCGCGTCGGCCGATGTCTCGATGTCCCGGCCGCGATCGTCCCGAGCAATCCCACGAAAATCTCGTTCCGCGCGCGCTCGTCGAGTTCTTCGCGGTTCGATCGCCCGCACGAGTCAAGTTTTTCACAGTTCTCGCCGTCCGTCGTCCGTCGTCCGTTTTCCGCGCGCCGTGCGACGCGCACGAGTGGCGTTGTGTCGTCAGCTGTCACAATTTCAAAAATTTTCTCCCCCCACGGGCAGCACATCGCGACATGTCGTCGGTCGATGCCCTCGATCCGTGCGCGCGCGTGCGCGCGACGTGTGCAAAGGTAGCCCAACGCGCTCGTCAGGTTACAGTGGACGCGGATGCGGTCGCGCGGTTCGTCGACGCGCTGGGCGACGACGACGTCGCGCGTCTGAAACGAGGCTGTCGCGGCTTCGACGACGGCGCGCATCACGGGGACGTCCGTGGAGACGACGAGGCGATGGCAATGTTCACGCTGTGTGTGGACGCGATAAACTTTTGCTTTTGGCCCGATCACGACGACGGCGTGGAGGAAGGACTAGAGTACGAGCATCTTACGAGAGGCTGGAGGAACGCACACGCGGGAGATTGGACGGTGTTGACGTGCGAGCGGTTGCAAACGATGAGTGGGCCAGATTTACGAGCGATATTGAATTGGCCGCGGCCTCTGCCGGACGAAGAGACGCGGGCTAGACTGATTCGGGAAGTGGGTGATGGGTTGGCGAAAAGTTTCGGCGGTTCGTGCGCCGAGTTTGTTCGAGCCGCGAACGGATCGGCGGTGCGGTTGGTGGAGCTCCTTCTTAAACACTTCCCGGGATTTCGTGACGAGGTGCATGCGAACGGGGATGACGTTTTCTTCTATAAGCGCGCGCAAATTTTCGTGGGGGATCTCTGGGGCGGCTTTCGCGGACAAGGTTTGGGATCGTTTCATGATATCGAGGCGCTGACCATGTTCGCCGATTACAGAGTCCCGGTGACGCTTCGCGAGCAAGGCATCTTACACTATGACGACGCTCTGTTAACGAAAATCGTGAATAAGGAGGAGATACCAGCGAACAGTGCGGAAGAAGTCGAGATTCGCGCATGCACGGTGATGGCGGTTGAAGCGATTCGCGAGTCCTTCGCGAAAAAGCACGGTGAGCGTGTCAGCAGCATCGTTATAGACTGGTACCTGTGGGAAAGAGGCGAAGGAAAGCGCAAAACCTCGGTAGAACCGCATCATAGAACGCGAACGACGTTTTATTAGTCTGTAGCTTGTTAGCATGTAAGTTGACGTTCGTTTGCGCGCTATATTTGTTCTCGACCCTCGTGCGCACGCTGTGACTCTGCAGAACGCGCTGCAGCGCCGCAAAAGTGGCGAATTATTTTGCTAGCGACGGAAATCATCGATGTGCCAACCACCTAAAGACGGCGATCAAGTCCGCGACGCACGCGCCGAAGAGTCCGCCCTCGCGTCAGAGACGCTCGAACGCATCGCCCACGCGAGAGAAGTGGCCGTCGGTGCTGCCGCCATCGCAAACTCTCTCGCCGACTCTCTAATCACTGAATACGCGCAGAACCTCGCCCACGCCGCGAAAGTCGCCTACATCGTCGCCTACATTACCGAACGTCGCGCCGCCGCCGCCGCAGGAAACGATGGCGCTCGAGACACTCTCGAGCATTTTCAGCGCGCTGCTCTCATCGCCCGGCTCCTTCACGACTCGCTTTGTCGCGCTCTGGAACAAAATCTCGCAGAAACAAACCGCGCAATCTTCGTGGAGCGCGAGCGCGCCGCGGATCTCACCGCATCGCTCGACGCATATCATGTGAGAAGTTAGAACCCTTTCCCCTAACGACGCGCCGACTGCGAACCTCAAAGCGTGACGCGGGGCGTCGACGCGCGCGCCATCGACGCGCGCGCCGTCAACGATGGCGCTCTTTCCCATCGATGCGCGCGACGATGGCGTTCGCGCATCCTCGTCGCGTTCTAACGCCGACGCTGCGCCCGACGCTTGGCTTCGAATGAATTCTTTCCGCGCCAGCGCGAACGACGCACCCGCGGACGGCGACGTCGCCGATGCGCGCGTGCGCTTGATCTCGCCTTCGACATCGTCGCGAGATGACGACGACGACCGGGGAGAGAAGCGTGGGAAGAAAAGTAAGCGGGACAAGCGGCAGCTCAAAGAGAAGAAGCGCGAACGAAGGGAGAAGAGACTTCGAGTTGACGATGCGCGCAAGATTGCGGCTTTAGAGGAAAAGTATGGGCGTTTAACGCGGGATGCGCGCGTTGGTGACGTTCGCATGCGCCAGGGGAGGGATGCGTATGAAGACGCGCGACGCGACGGCGACAATCTGGCATATGGGCGCGTCGCGCGCGCAGACGGCGTCAAGTTTCGACGGGCCGTGGATCAAGCGCGAGAGTGGTACGAACGCGTGGCAAGAGTGCGCGAGAGCGATTTTTATGGATTGAATTTGACGTGCAAACGCGAGCGTGAATCGACGAAAGAGCGCTACTTTACACGAGGGATGTCTTCGCGAAGCGATCGAAGCGCGCCAAGACTGCGCAAACCTTCTCTTGTGGATACGGCAAAGGCAGATACAAACGCCGAAGAGTTTGTCAAGCTAGAGTTACACAACTTGGGCGTTCCGCACATGGCTGAAGACGGGATGGAGAACGCGCATGCGCATCTGATGCAAAGGACGAAGAGCTTCAATGAAAAGACGCGAGAGCGTCCGGAGGACGTCGAACTTTGGATCGAATTCGCCCGATTTCAAGACGAGTTCATGGCTTTGACGAGGAAACGAAGTGAAATTCGTCAACTGGTTGAGAAAAAGATCGCCATACTGGAGCAGGCACTGAGGTATCATTCGCACGATGCGCGTGTGATCATCATGCTGCTCATGGAGTACGAAAAGGTTGAAGAGAGTCCTTCAATCAAATCACGCTGGCATTACGCGTTAGAGCAAAATACTGGAAGTCCTGATATTTGGCACGCGTATCTTCGTTACCGTATGCGTGACTTTAGTAACTTTAGCGCGAGCAGCGTTCGTGACGACTTCAACAGAGCGTTACGTTCACTCGCGATAGCAAGGAACCAGTTGAAGCAAATATCTGCTGCACCAAGCAAGGTGTCTGAACTAGAACGCGCAATTGTCGATCTCATTGTCGATGTATGTCGATTCGACATTCAAACTGGTGAAACGGAACTAGCAGTAGCAAGGATTCAAGCAGCAGTAGAGTTTTGTTGCCTCTCCCCGTCGACGCAGACGGAAGACGAATTGGTGGATGCATTCGAGCAATTTTGGGAGTGCGGTGAGCCTCGTATCGGTGAGCCGAATGCCACGGGATGGAACGAATGGATGTCCATGAACACAGAGCTCAAGATAATAGTTCGTGATGCGAAATCAGACGCAGCGAGTAGGAACAAGCATGCGCATCAAACGCCTTACGAAGTGCCTCCGCCTCCTCCGCCTCCACCGGATGTGCCAGCAGGAGCCATCCTTGGTGGTGGCTGGGAACGTTTTGAAGACACTGCAATAGACAACGATGAAGATTGCGTTGGCGACGATAGTGAGGAGGATGAAGAACCAGACGCAGCCGCGCTCGCACTTCTCGAAGAGCAGCTTGACGCAGCAGCGGACATTGAAATTGATGATGAGATATTGCGTCGATGGATTGTGAAAGAGAGGGAACGCTGTTGCGAGATATGGAGACCAGCTCGATCGATGGACGTGCAAGAAGATGAACAAAGCGCGTCACCTCGTGTGATATGGTTCGATGATATCAAGCACGGTTTGATAAGGCTGAGCGACGAAACTGCAAAGCGGCGATTGTGGATGCAAACACTACGTCTCGTCGGCACTTTGGACAAGCTCCCTACTGATTTTGATCATGATAAATCGCTCGATCTCATTGAATGCACGGCTGGTCCGTATGTAAATGCCTCGAGAGTTTTTGCCTCCGCCGATGGCGTGAAGCACAATGGAACATGGCTTTCACAGAGTTATGGACTTGAGCACGCGTGGGTCACCGCCGATGCTGGACGCGGCGCTCTCGGAGCGAATATGTTTCGCGTTTTCGCAAGCTATGATCCAACCATTTTCTCATGTCGCGTCGTCACCGAGAAAGATGTTGCAAAGGAGCTTCTGTCGGGTGTCCACGAAAATTCTCTCAAGCTTTGGTCGCATTTTGCGAAAATGGAGTGGGAATCTGGACGTAAGGCATCGGCGCGAAAAATTTATGCAAAAGTGTTCAGCACTGCGACGTCAGCCAAGGTGCAAGACATCTCACATCTAGCTCTATCTTGGGTCGAATGCGAACTGCGCGAGAGTGATAGAGAAAACGCACTGAAAGTGTTGTTGGCACTCGCGAGCGTAGATTCTGGTGAAGAGACCACTCCGAACGCCGCCCGCGTTGAAGGCGCCACGGTCTTTCTACGAGCGCAAAATTTGTTCAACCAAAAAATGAACAACGCTTTTGCAGGCGGCGGTGTGTGGAAGGGTCGCGAACACGATGGTCTGCAAGAATATGGAATTGCGTTGATTCAATGCTTCGCGCACTTCCAGTACTTGAACAAGCAGACGTGCAAGGAAATTGACGATGCGATTTGTGCAGTACCACCAGAGACGCAACTTCGCGCGACGAACGTGGAGCATTGGCACAGTTTGCACGTCAAGCTGTTGGACATGAAGCCACTCGCAACACGGCGCTCAAGTCTTGAATGCGCGCTAAAAGTTTTTCCAAGGAGTCCGCATCTGCTTCTGAAGATGTGTGAACTTGAACTTGATGTCCAAGGCAGGCAGCGCATGCGTCGTTTATTGGATTTTGAACTCGAGCGCAATCCAAACGTGACGCTGATGTACTACGCGCTCGGCATGGAGGTCGGCAAACCGTTCGTATCGAACCCTCGCGTAATTTCCGTCCTCGAGCGAGCATTGCAACCGGCATTAATCACGGCGCAGTCGCCTTTATTGTGGCTTACGTACATGCGCGCGTACGTGTCGTGCGGACAAGCGTCCAGCGCTAAGACAATCTTCTTACGCGCCATAAACGCGGTACCGTGGAATAAAACGATTTGGCTGTATGGGATCGAATCACTAGCGTCGGTGTTTTCGACCAAAGAACGTGCTGCCCTGCTCGATGTCATGCGTGGCAAGGGAATCAGCCTCAGAACGGACGTGTTCGAGATCCAACTCGAGCGCGCTGTCGAGGCAGCATGAAAGAATTCAGAATTTAATTTTAGTCCTACTGTAGGTAGATACTTGTTGTACATTCTAGTTTGCTATCGATTCTTCTTACTCCACGCCAGGATATTCAATGAGTGTCGCACGCACCACACCGCGAGCGGTAGCGCGCCGATAACTATGATCCAAAACGACCACCATCGAAAGTTATCGACATGTCGCGGCGGTCGAAACACGGGTTCCGGATCTTGATGGTCGGTTGCGTAAAAATCACCAAATTCCCAGAATATACACCCGATCGACCACGCGAAAAGAGCCAAGGCATAGTCTACGCCCGAACTTTCCGGACGCGCGCGATAAATCTTGATCTGTAAGTACAGATAGTACGATACCTGAAACACAATTACAGCGCCCAAGATCCACCACGCGACACGGCAGTAATCTTGCGATACCGACGACAGATTGTAATACGAAAACACCGTCAAGTCGTGCGCCGCCCAGGACAAAATTGCGATCGCCTGAAACGCATCGGTGACGTCTTGCGTGTCGACTTCGCCCGCATTATTCATCGCCGGCACCGCCAAAACCGTGAGCTGCGCGGCTTCTATGAGTACGCTCGTCGCAAAGCAAATCACACACCACACCTCGAGCGCGTACACCGACCCGTAGAAATCCATCCAAACCCAACATGAATTCGCCCCGACGAGCCAAAAGAACACCGCCAGCGCGTGTCTGAACTCATTCGCGTCGTTCCTCGACGCCCACACGTTATGCGTAAAGAATATCACCACGAACGCCATCGGCACGAACACCCACCTCGTCTCTTGGCTCCAACAGCAATCGTTCGCGATCCAAAACATTACCGAAAAATGGTCCAAAACCTCGGCTCGCGCCATCGCGGACGCGCCCTCCGCGTGTTCCGTGAGCAGAATAGTCTTCGGCACGAGCGCGACGAGCTCGTCGGCGCTTTTCGGTTGCGCGAGTCGATGCACGAGCGTCTTTTCGGGCGTTCGCGGTGGCTTTGGCGTCGTCGCGGCATCGCGCGCGTCGCGTTCGTCCGACATGACCGATTCAAAGCTTCGCGCGCCGACCCCGCGCGCGGCGCGTCCGCGCGCACACGAACCGCGCGCGGCGCTATGGCGTCAGCACCCTCGAACGCGGCGTCGCTGTGTCCGTCTCGATCGCCGCATTGCGCGGCCGACATCGCGGGTCCCGATGTCCTCCGCCGACGCCGACGGTGTTCTGGTCCTCGCCCTTCGCGCCGCGGACGTCCCGATCGCGTCCGATGACCTCGCATCGCTCGTCGACGACGGCGTGGCGTTCGCCAAACTCATCCGTTCGGCGCTCGTCCGCATCGATTCCGTCGCGTTCAAGCACCTCCCGGAGACGCTACCGAGCGAAGATGACGATGCGAACGTTGCGGAACGGTTTCGCGTCGCCGGGGCGTACGCGGAAGCGCTCAGGACGATTGGGTACGGAGGGGATGGGGAAATTGGATTTCAACAGTTTTTGTATCCGAGCGAGGCGAGCGCGCGGTCGATTTTGAAATTCGTTCTCGACAAATTGCCGAGGAAAGAGGTCGAAGAGGCGATTTCTGGAAGTGCTGGGGGACGAACGAAGAATGAGACCGTCGGGGTCGGGAGTGCGGGACAGCGTGCGATCAAGGCGGTGGCGAAATCGACGCGCGCGGGCGCGGCGTGGGGAAAGGCGGCCAAGTCACTCGGAGGGTTCGCAGGGATCGCGGCCGCGGCGAGGGCGAAGAAAAAGACGGACGACGTGGAGGATACTCAAAAATTTCGTACGGTGCGGTTGGCGACGGAGGACGAGGCTGGGTTTTTTGGGAAGCTCAAAGAAGGCGGAGAGGCCTCGACGTTGGCATCCATCTTAGAGTATGCGTCGCGCAGCCGCGCGGATACCGAACGCGAAGAAGATGCGCAAAGATTGAAGTTTGGAGGCGTGGAGCGCATAGATTTTATCGGACCCGATGGAAAACCATTCGATTTGCGCACTCGTGGAGGCTTGCGTGGATTGATTGCGGAGGTGTTCAAATTCGCGATTGAAGGCGGATTCTATGCTGAGCCAAAGGCGAGACGGGCAAGACGCGAACTCGAAACGAAGATGGACGAGACAAACGTTCTCGAGACAGCGATGGAAGTAGAAAATGAGGCTCTTGATACACTCGAAGGGCGTTTGAGCGCGCGAGAACGCGACGTGGAAGATATTCAGCGTCGAATCGATGAAGCCATTGCCGTGCTGTCGACAGTGGATGATGAAATCGCCTCGTGCGCGGCCAAAGTGAAAGAAGCTTTGGAGTCCACAGATGAGAAACGCGCGCGAACGGCAGAGCTTGAGTCGAATTATTTGTTGCATAAACAAGCCGTGGGTATGGTATTGGCCACCGATCGTCCCATCGAGGAGAGCGAAGCCGAATTGAACAAGGTGCTCAACACTGCGAAGGAGAGAATGGAACAACTCAAGGCTGAGTGGGAAGCCGCAAAAGCTCCGCTTATTGCCGCCATCGAAGCGCATGCGGTTGCGGCCAGTGAAAAGCGTGAAAATGCAAAGCATCAACTCGAGGAGATTGAACAGTGGCGCTCTGAAGGCAAAGAAACGAGCGCGTTGTTGCGCGTCAAGGAGCACGAGCAACGTCAACTGCTTGAGGAATATGAGGCATCGCCGAAGAACGTGCACCGTCCTTCGTTCGTGCGACGAGTTAACGAAATCATAAAGAATATCAAGAAGCAGGAAGGAGAGATCTCGAAAATCGTGAGCGATACTCGCAGCGTGCAAACCGAAATCCAATCCGCAGAGGTGCTGCTACAACGCACATATACCGTCGTTGAGGAGACGTTGTTCAGAGAAGCGCGCTCGGATGAGTTGTGTCGAGCTGCGTACAAACACCTTCACGGAATGCATAGCGGCTTCGCCGACTTAGTGAGTAAAGTTGAAGCCACCGGCGTCGCACGTCGCGCGCAAACCGATTTGCAGCGAAAGGTGGTGGAAATTAGCAAACAACCGAACAATACAGAGCGCGTGGCGCGAGACTTGGCGCTGATGAAGGAGCAAATCGCAGAGTTGGAGAAGAAGCTCTCGTCTTCCGCGTGAGTTGTTTCAAATCTACTTTCGTCATAGTACATTGTTAATCTAGAGCTAGCCAATTCCTTTAGAGGATGCTGTACTGCGAGTAAAGGATCTGTCGAACCTCGAAATAGTCTTGGGATAACGCGCCCTCGACGACGAGCTTTTCATCACCGTCCTTTCTAACCGTGACACGACCGTTGGCACACACCAGCACACCATCGGCGAATTCGGCGATGATGCCTTCTTGAGCTAGCGCCTGACGGAAATCAGAAAGACGCAAATCGCCCAAAAATACGGAACCGGGCTGCGCAGACACCTTTGTCATCGTGGCGTTTGACGGCGCGAGCGCCATGCCATCAGCGTTCGAGTTCAAGGCAGAGACAGGCAGTAACATTGGAGCACCACCCTCTTCCAAGGCTTTGCCAACGACACCGTTGACCCAGCCAACTTTGTAACCCGCCATGTCTCGCATGTTTGCCTTTTGAAAGAGTGCGTCTGAGACGCGAATCTTGTACGTTGCCGAAGCCGAAGTGCACTCAATCGTCTTACCCGCATCAGGAGCATCGATCTGCACACCGGGTAATCCCGCAGTGAGCGCATCTTTGAGCGTTTTAGTCTCCTTCGCATCACCATGAACTAAAACTACCCGTCTCGGCGCAGCTTGCGTGATGAGAGTGCGGACGCTCTTGCCGTCTGCCTTTCCTTCAAAGTCAACAGTTATGATTGTCGCACGGATGTTAATTTCACGAGTCTCGGTGACGAGTTTCGTAGGAACCTCTTGAGGCTCTTCTTCTTCGTCTTCTTCGATGTTTGCGACATCAAGGTCGTCGACTACAGTTGTCTCCTTCATCGGTTCTGGAATAGGTATCCCGCTCGACATTTGTGAAATTTGATGAAACGTTTCGATGTCTATCTCTTGACCATAATCCGTCATCGTCGGCTCCCACACTTCATCAGGAAACATGGGACCATGTGGCGTGGAAATCGGTGTGAATCCCTCCGTCAAGGTATCGCGCCGTCGTAAATCGGCTTCCTGAGTAGATCCCACCGTTGTCACACCAAAAAGTACATCCATGGGCTCAGCCTCTGCTTCAACCGGTTTTATATCCGTCATTTCTTCCTCTGCTATCACAGTCTCGCTCTCCTTCTTCTCCAGCTCAGTACTTGTACTCGATTTGCGACTACTCTCGTGCTCCGCTAGCTCTGATCCTTCCAAAGGGATGCGGCGCGATAACGTGAGCTTGATCTTTTTCTTCGCCGTGGCCTTCGCGCTGAGCTGCACGACTTGCTCAGTGAGCGAACCATGCTCCGGTTGACCGGTGAGAATCACCAAGTTGCTCTTATCTTCAGCCCATTCAGCGAACAAATGTCTCGATGGTCCCGCCTCCAAGCTTCCGAACGACGCGAGGACGACTTTAGGCCCTGGCGGTAACGCCTGCAACTCCTCCATCGAGTGGCACAGCGTGAGAAACTTTGTGTTAAATGGGTTCTCGCGTCTACGCTCGAATGCGTTTGTCACGTGATCCCCCATCCATTCTAAATGTGATTTCGCGAAATCGAGCGTGTTATACGCCACGTTGGTCAAAAGCACGATTTGGTACGATCCCAATTGACGCTGCGCCCACTTCTCTTCTAGCAACAAAATCAACTCGAGCACGCGCCCAGCGGGATCGATCGGAATGAGCACGTTACCGTTCATGCGCAAGCTAGACAATATCGAATCAATCAGCTTGGCGTCTCGAGTAGTCTTGTTCGGCACTTCGCGGTCGACACTACTCGCGTCAGTGATGAGAAGCGCAGGTCTGTGAATGGCGTCGAAAGATGTGCCGTTCAGGTGTCTCTCCTTCCGCACGTTGTAATCTACGGCGTACACCACGTCTTCAGCATCTTTTCCTATCTTCCACACCGCACCACCAAGCGTGTGGCCAGCGGCGTAAGCCATGACCGAGATTCCATCACCCTTCCCGCGCAGCATCGACAATTGCATGTACTTGACGGGCACAAACGCCGCGAAAGCCGTGTCGACGTCGTCGAGCGAAAACACCTCCTGAAAATCCCCCTGATCTTGCCTCGTCAAAAAGTGATCATACATGTACATCTGTCCCATCTTGTGCACCGGCAGCGTCGCGTAAACCTTGCAATTCATTCCCAACTTTCCAAACGCGTAGGGCAACGCGCCCAAGTGCGCCGTGTCTGGATGCGAAATCAAAACCGCGTCAACCTTCGGCGCGATCGCCGCCAGCGGCTTGAGCATGTCCACATCAAATTTGTCATTCCATCCACAATCGAGCAAGATGTTACAGCCATCGATGGAGACGTGATAGCACATCGGTTGTTCTCCTGCGCGATTCGTTCGTAATTCGCCGTCGTCAGTCACTCTGATCTCTTCATTCGCACCATCCGCCGTTCGCGTCCTCTCGTTACTTACCCTTCACTCCGTACAAAGGCGTCACCAGCACCTTATTCCCGCGCTCGACTTCCGTCTTTTTCACCTCCGCCACCGCAATTTCCATCGCGGCGTTCGCCTCGACCTTCATTGAATCCGTCAACTTCGCGCGCCGCGCCTCTTTCACCGCCTGCGCGCGCGATCGCCGCGATCGCCGCTAGCTGTCGCTCGAAAGCGCGTCGTCGGACGCCTTAGCGACTTCGCTCGCGCTCGATTCGCCGCGCGACGCGTTCTGCCGTCGGCGCGCTTCGTTCTTTCTTCGTTCGATCAAACCTCAGACCTTCGCGCGCACGCCCGCGGCTCCTCGACGCGCGTCGTATCGACGCCGATCGGTGGTTAAGGAGTTTCTCGCGCCCACGTCTACGCGCACGCGTCGCGCGCGCACGCGATCGCGCGCGGCGGACGAGGGAAATGAGTTCCATGTTTGGCAGCGTCGGTGGCTGGTTCTCGGCGACCGCGGATGGCGAGGATAAACCGTACGTGCGCGCGATCGACGACGCGCGCGATGGTGTTTGTTGACGCGCTCCCGCGCGACGCGCGGTGGCAAAAGAGCGATCAATCGAAGCGAACGACGCGGATATGGATGAGATCAGAAGCCTCGCCGATAGCTGTCGAGGACGCCGGCCGCGACTGACGGAGCGCGCTTTGACAAACGCAGGGAAACTGATCCTACTAAATTGTTTCACGAGTTTCCGCACCCGGAGAACTGGAAAGAGCTCGTGGATGAATTGGCGGGGCGATTCGGGGAGGACTGCGAGGAAATTCCCGAGGGGATGTGCCCGTTGGGGAACCGCCGCGCGACGCTTCGACGATTTTTAGTAGCGCGCAAGTATAGTTTGGATGACGCCGAGGCCGCGCTGAGAGAGGCGATGGAGTGGCGTAAGACAGTGAAAATTGGCGATCGTGTGGGCGTTGATGCGATCCTAGCGAGCGAACCACGATGGGATTTGCTCGCCGATAACCGTAAGATTATGACGGGGACACCATTTTTATGCTACACGAAACAGGGGTTCCCGGTGTACATGTTACGGCTGGGTAAGGGTGATGCCGCGTTAGCGACGTCGGCAAGCGACGAAACGCACGTCTACTCTACGATCGTACGCGCTGAGCACTTGGTGCAGTCGATTATCCCCGAGGCTACAGAGAGAGCGAAGAAGATCAAAGCTGAGGGCAAGGAGCAAGAGGCTTCGAGCGACGATTACGACGGTTTGGTGGATAAGCAAGTCGTCATCATCGACATGGACGGGATAGGTATGTCGGCGTTGAGATGCCTCTATGTGTTGAAGACAATCAATAGCGTCGCTTCGCACAACTATCCGGAGCTCTCCAAGGCCATCTACGTTGTCAACGCGCCGTCAGCGTTTGACTACTTGTGGAGCGCGGTCAAACCTCTTCTCGCGGTGCACACGCAACATAAAATCAAGATTTTCAGCCAAGCAGAGTCGCAGTATACTGGTTTGCAAAGATTACTTGAGGATGAAGATATTCCCGACTTCCTCGTGCCGGAAGGTCACACGCCAGGACAGAAGGACTGCGTTACGACAGTGGACGGTTTCTTACCGACGACTGTGAAGAAAATGGATGACTGGCTCAAATCTCTTTGCAGTGAGCAAGAAGGTGAAACAAAAGGCGATGAAGAAGTGAGTGCGACGATCGAAAAGATGAGCGCTATTGAAATCAAGGAAGATTACGCCGCGGAAGCTTGAGCTTGATGGTAGTGAAATTGCTATATTGAGTCTAAATCTATGCGATGAACGGTATCATCAAACCGCCTCAACGTCGAAATTCAGGGCGTCCATCGTCTCGAGCGTTGCGTCCGCGATTCCCACGAGCCCGTTCAGAGGCTTCCCGCAAAAGGTCATGCCGCACAGCTCTAATACTTCGTGCAACCTATCGCTCTCGAATAAATACAGGTACGCCACAAGCGCCTCCAAAGCGCTTGCGTCCCTGTGCACATCCCCTTTATGTCCCGACCGCGACTCGTGTCCGAAATCTCTTCCCCATTTCAACACCGCGAGCTCTTGATCTGTCAATAAATCCTGTTCAAGAAGCCTATTCAGGTGTGCGTGCATGGCTTTGGCGCTGCACCAGCCCTTGGAGACGCCGTCTTGAGGCCTGATGGCCCTTCCCGACGTCGACGCGCTCTCGCTCGACGTGACGCGCTTTAGAATCATGTGTTGTCGAGCGTAGAGCTCCCAAACCGCGTCACCGAGGTAAGTGAAGGCCAGAGCGACGGACGGCGAGCGTTCGACTAACGGCTGCGGAATCTTCTCCAGCGTCAGCCCGCCACGGGAAACGCGGTACGCCAACGACTTCTTGGACGCCGCAGATTGCTGCTTTGATGCCGCGGATGCTTTTTTCTTTCCCGCGTTCCCGCACGTTACCGTGAGTGCGCGAACGTGCGGCATGTCGACCGAGTCGTACTCTGTGGCTGCTGGCGCAACGCAAGGTTTGCCTCTCGTATTTACATCAAGCTAGTGTGATTTTAATCAGCCTTCGCCGGTGCGGCGTCATCGTCCAAACCCCAATCCTCTTCACCACCATCTGCGGCTGGCTCGCCGGATGATACCTCGGGTTCCTGTTCCGCCTCGACTTCCTGTTCCGCCTCGACTTGCTGTTCCGCCTCGACTTCCTGTTCCGCCTCGACTTCCTGTTCTGCCTCGACTTCCTGTTCCGCCTCATCCACCACTTCAGATTCCGGCTCCACCGCGATATCGGATTCCGGCGACGCCTCTTCCTCGATTTCGGGCTCCGCTACAGCTTCTGACTGATCTTGTTGCTCGTTCACATCGATGTCGTCGATCGCATCCGTAAGCTTGTCAACGGCGAGCCCGACGCCATATTCGCACGCGTCGGCCTGGGCGCCCGCTTGCGCTCTGGCGTGTTTTTCCGCGTCGAGTGCCTCATCAAAGCCTTCGAATAACTCCAGATGTCCCGCTGGATCGGCTAAAGCCTCGGCTGCCTTCTTGTTTACCTTACTCAAGTCATCCTTCCACAATGCGATGATTTCAGATACACGACTCGGCGCATATGTGCGCGCCATGAACGCCGCCTCGGGAATACGCTTTGTCTCGATCAATAAGTCGATGCAACCATCGATATCTTTCAGCATGAACATCGATACAAACGCCACATTGTTCTTACCCTTGAGTTTCGATTCCTCCACGAGTTGCTTGAGCGTCTCTGGTGATCCAGATGAGGTCGCAAGTAACAACTGACCAGACAAATCTCCAGACTTTTCTAAGCACTTGTTCGTGAGCTCGAGGTCACCATTCGACATCGCAAGCTCACCGAGTTGCTTCCATTTCGACTCATTCGCACCTTCCGTTTCTACGATTTCTCGGGCGATATCGAGTTCACCTAATTGAACAGCGAGTTCAAACTTGAAATCCGGGTCGGTCGCAATGCGTAAGGCGTCGCTCACCAAGCCGCGAGACTCGAGGAAGCGCGCGATGGAATTGTGCTGATCGACCGGGATCGTCTCGAGAACTTCCTCTGCGGCCTCCAACTCACCGCGAAGGATCAATGTCTTGAATTCGACCACGGTCAACAGCAAAGTAAAGGACACGACGGCAAAATTCTTGTCCATCAAGAAGACACGGTTTTGCGCCGCGAGGTAACCCAAGATGAACATGGAACGATCCAAGTGTGTAAGGGTCGTCACTTCGCCACCGACGCAGTAGTTCAAACGCTTATCGGTGTTAGTGTAGATGAAGCAATCTCCCACCCAAATACCCGTGCTGACCGACTCGTTGATTTCGGAAATCAGCTCGAACGACTCTTCAACGCCCTCGCTCTCGTCCACGTGTCCAGATGCGAAAGCCTCCGCAGTCGCTTCAAGGTTGTATCGCAGGATAAAGAAGCTCGTATCGCTTACTATGGTGACCATTTCACCCGACTCACTCCAGATGACGTTTTTAACCGACACATCCAAGCGACGAATGACACGGCACTCATCCCAATCGTAAAAGCAAATGAAATCCGTCGAGCGAAGACCGAGCAATGCGCCGCCGTGCAAACCTTCAGCGGTGAAATTAGGGCGGAAAGCGTTCTTTTCCGTAAAGTTCTTGAAAACTTTAATCTTACTCGAACTTTCACGAACAGCGAACTCGCTGGGATCGATGCTCCAAGCGAATTCAATCGCGCTCCCGAAGCTCTTATTTCTCCACGCGAGGGCGGTGTAGATGATGTATTCGCCGTCGCCGCAAACGGCAACGAACCGTCCGTTCGGGTTGTGCGCCAAGCTCTGCGGGTACAGTTCACTGTTACCGAGTTCCTTCACCGGTAACGGCAGTCTCTCACCGTCCGCGGCTTCGTAATCCGCCGGAAGCGCCTTGACGTTTGTCGTCTGCACTTCGTTGTGTTTGCACCAGATGATCTTACCGGTGCTGTCCATGCTCACCACGGGCTCATCGCGACCGATCTTGAACATCACCGTCCCTTCGTCGTAACCGATCGCCACCGAATTCGATCCCTTCAAGCAACCGATCGCCCAAACCCGCTCCAATCCATAGTTGAGCGTGTTCTCCAAGCGATACGTATTCTGATGCCAGATGCGCAGCGTCCCGTCCTCGCTCCCGGTGATGATCACGGGAAGTTCGGGGTGGAAGCTCACCGCCGAAACGTTGTGCGCGTGACCTTCGAGCGTTTGAACGCACGATTTCGTCTGGTAATCCCAAATCTTAGCCAACTTATCGTCAGCGCCGGAGATGAGGTACGGGCGATCGCCGCCGGCGAAGTAGTCGACGCAGTTGACCCCTTTTTCGTGACCCTCGAGCGTAAAATTGCACACCGGCGACGTCACGTTCCACACCTTGATGGTGCGATCGAGCGAGGCGCTGGCGAACGTGTTCGTATCCTTCGGGTTGAACACCACGTGCATCACGTAGTGCGAGTGTCCCTCGAACACCATCGCGCAGTCCCACTGCCTTTCCCAATCCCAAAGCTTGATGAGCATATCATCCGAGCACGTCACCACGTACGGTTGCGTCGGATGCACCGCGATCGACCGTATGTAATCGCTGTGCGCCTCGAACCCGACCACCAACTCCGACGTGTTATAATTATACACCCTCACGAACATGTCGTCCGCCCCCGTCGCGATCCACTGCTTGCGCGCGATCCACTTCGACGTCCTCACCGGCAGTTCCGTCACCTCGAACGACTTCACCAGCGCGTTCGTCTCGTAATCCCATATCGCCACGTTCCCCGAGTACAGATTCGTCAGTATCCACGGTTCCGTGGGGTGTATCTCCACCCCCTTCACCCGGTCGCTCCGCTGCACGAGCTTGCGCTTGATGTCCAACCGCATCGGCATCGTCGCTCGCCGTCGCGTCCCGCGTCCGTCGCTCGCGTTCGCGCCTTCGCGCGTTCGCGCCTTCGCGCCTTCGCGCGTTCCGCCTTCGCTCGGCGTTCGCGCGCGTCGCGATCTGCGTCCGTCGCGTCGCGCCCTCGCGCGCGAGAATCGATTCGTTCGATTCGCGCGCGTCGAAAAAAACCCTCGCGCGGCGAACGTCGAAAAACACCCTCGTATGGCGAAGATCAGCGCGCGTCGAGAAACCCCAAAGCGCGGCGACGCGCGCGCGGTGCGACACACGCCGACGCGCCGCGACGAGCGCCGACGAGGGACGAGGGACGAGGGACGAGCGGACGACGACGATGCGCGCGACGACGAGCGCGAGAGCGCGAATCGCGAACGCGAACGCGCTGAAAGCGACGACGAAAAGGATCGCGCGGGGCGCGCGCGGGACGCGAGGGGCGGTGCGCGTCGAGGCGAAGCGAACGGCGGACGGACCGAAGGTGGTCATCGCGGGAATCACGGGCGCGGTCGGACAGGAGTTCCTGCGCGTGCTCAAGGAGAGGGACTTTCCGTATAGCGAGATGAAGATGCTGGCGAGCGCGCGAAGCGCGGGGTCGAAGGTGGATTTCGACGGCGAGACGTACGTCGTGGAGGAACTGACGGAGAGCTCGTTCGATGGGCAAGATATCGCGTTGTTCTCCGCGGGGGGGTCGATCTCGAAAAAGTTTGGACCGGTGGCGGTGGAGAAGGGGTGCTTCGTGGTGGATAACTCGAGCGCGTTTCGCATGACGGATGGGGTGCCGTTGGTGATTCCGGAGGTGAATCCGGAAGCCATGGCGCACTTGAAGCTCGGTGGTAAGGCTGGGATCATCGCGAACCCGAACTGCTCCACCATCATCGCGCTCATGGCGGTGACGCCGATTCACCGCGCCGTGGGCGTCGAACGTATGGTCGTGTCGACGTACCAAGCGGCGAGCGGCGCCGGCGCGCTCGCGATGAAGGAGTTGGAGCAACAAACGAGAGAAGTGGTGAACGACGGTGAGTGCAAGACGATGGAAATCTTCCAGTGGCAGTATGCGTTCAACTTGTTCTCTCACAACGCCCCGATGACGGAGAATGGTTACAACGAGGAAGAGATGAAGATGGTCAAGGAGACGAGAAAGATTTGGGACTTCAAAGACGTCAACATCACCGCCACGTGCATTCGGGTGCCGGTGATGCGTGCGCACGCGGAATCCATCAACTTGACGTTGAAGAACCCGCTCGATGAAGTCAAGGCGAAAGAAATCTTGTCCTCCGCCGCGGGCGTTTCCATCATCGACGATCGCGCCGCCAACCGTTTCCCCACCCCGCTCGACGCCACGGATAACGACGACGTCTACGTCGGTCGCATCCGTCAAGACATCTCCCAGCCCAACAACAAGGGCTTGGATTTGTTCGTGTGTGGTGACCAAATCAAGAAGGGCGCCGCCTTAAACGCCGTGCAATGCGCCGAACTCCTCCTCAAGTAAGCTTTTCAATATAATATTCGCGCGCGCGCGCGCGTCGATCGTCTCCCCTCGTCGGCGTAATCATCTCCGCAAGTTACGTAAAGGTCGTCGTCGGTCGTGTCATTCATATTAAACTTATTATAATTGTCGTGCGTGCTGTGTCGTCGTTGACGAACGCAGAGGCGTCGCGCGGCCGATGGCGTCGGCCGAGGCGCGAGTGGATGATGATTGGAATCATCGCGCGACGGTTTGCGCCGTCGGAGCGGCGGTGGGCGCGCCGCCGGTCTTGCCGCCCATTTGCTTTCTCTCGTTGATCTCGCGGCTGACTTGGCACGCCACGCAACTCGGCATGCAGCAGGATTCCACGTATCCGACCGGTTTGACGCCGACGGATTCGAGAGCCTTGCTCGCGACGCACTTCAAGTAGCAGGACGAGAATGGGCCGAGACACATCGCGATAACGGCCGTCATGCAGCAGCTGCCCGTGTTCGTTCTGTCCGCGATCGAACCCATGTGGCAAGCCGGGCAAAAGCACGCGTAGATACAATCGCCGGTGTCCTCCATGCAGCCACCGGGGACGTGCATCATGTAAGCCAAACCAGGGTTACGTTCCGGCATGGTGTTTACAAGTTAATTGAGTGATCCGATTGAGGATTGAGGAGCGCGTTACAAACGTGCGTCGAGATGCGTCAAAATCGAGCGTGTGCGCTCGGTGACGATACTTTGAGAGTTTTGGCGCGCGGTGCGTCGATGTATGCCGCGTCCCGCGCGCGCGCGCGCGCGTCGATCGTTTACCCTCGTCGGCGTAATCATCTCCGCAAGGCGTCTATCTCCGCACGGGGTTTAAGATGTAGCGACGAGTCACACACCTCCAAGAGTCCCTCCTGACGCGGGCGACCACGCCGGAATTTTTCTCTATGCGCAAACAGTGAGCCGCGGAGGAACGGTGGTTTTCCCGCCGTCTTGACCACTACTATGAGTGCGATGTCGAGGAATGCAAATAGATGGGTGAAGAACGCGCACGATACTAGGGCCACGGCGTGTTTCGCACGTACATGGCTTCGATGTGATTCTCATCCAACGCACCGTCGTAAAAGTTGAAGTAACGAATCCATCCCATCATTTCGTGAGGGACAGCAAAAGTGTTGGCGAGGCCACCGACGGTGAAACTCGGTTCACCTTCGTTATTGTTCGCTGTGGCTTTGTTCGCTGAAATCATACCGTCAAGCGCGGTGTATGACCCACCGATGACACCCTGGCAGAACACCGACAAACCATGATGCCAAACGCCGTTTGAAGGCGTCGGCGCGCCGGAATCGTAGACGCTCCCGATCCCGCTCCCAATACCACCGCCAAAGCGTGGATCTGATATAATGAACGAACGGTCATAACCACCATCGTCGTGGCCGAAAATCCATCCATAAGATGCTGTCGGGTCATAAGATGGATCCAACCGAAAGACGACCTCGATTGTGAGATTAGGGTACCGCGCCGGACCGATTTCATACGGACACGTAATAATCGACGCCTTATTCCCATTTATGTACATCCCATTCATCGTCGAGTCATACGTGGTCTCCGATCCGAGGTTACACGTAATTTGTGAGTTGCCCCACGTGGTGCCGCCCGAATATTGTGACGCATCAAGTGAAGCCAAAGGAGTTGGGGCGTCCGGCAGCTCACATAAAGTTGAGCACGAAGCAAAACACGCCGCGATATTCAAAGATGCAGATCCACCATTAAGCTTCTGCGGTATCAGTCTGTTGCGATACGGCCAGAACGTCACCGTGCACTCGGCCATGAATTTGCTCGCTGACTCGGGGCCGTGTTCCTTTGTGTTTACCCACGGTCCTATCTCACGGAGTAACGCTCCGGCTTCGTTGCCCAAAACGAATCCATATTCGTAATTCACATTCCTCGTCGTCAGCGTCCATTTTCGCAGACCTATCCGCGTCATCTTTATCTTATCCTTTTGCAGAAAGAACAAGGGGGAACGGTAATTGTGACGCACCACGTACGCCTCGGAGATGGGAGACGTGAAAAAGTTTGGATTCGCCTGACGCACGCGCGGATCGATCCAGCTCGCGTCGAGCGTGAACGTCACCTCCGGTCGAACGCGTCCACCGAACGCCCAATTCGCGATCCGCCCCAAAGGCGCGTGTTCATCGCTCGCGAGACCACCAGCGATGGTCAACACCATTCCCATCACTAAAAGGAACGCGGCGATGCTCACGCTCGTCCACTCGCTTCGACGAGGACGACGAGGACGCACGCCTCCATGGTCGATAGACGACGTTTCGGAGGCATCGATCACGAGCCGCGTCGACTCTGTCGCCATCGCCCCGGAATGACGCGGCAAGGTCGAGGTGGACAGCTCATCGGTCCGTTTGCACACACAAGGTCTTTAGGGGTTGGGGAAATTTTACCTGCAAGATGCCAGTGCAAAATTGCAGATGCAAATTGCAGGTGTTTTGGGGCGTCCGGGAAGTCTCATTTCTCCTAAGCTTTAAAAGAGACCTACGTTTTCCCTACGAAGAGTAAAATACACTTCGTCAGATGGACTAAGATGGCCGCACTTCTCCACGCTCTTCTCGCGATGTCGACGCCGACGCCGACGACGTCCGTCATCAAGGCGTCGAGCAAGCTCACGTCGAACGATAAGATCCTCGTCGAGGCCTTGGCCGGTGCGTCTCGCGTCGCGCCGCGCGCGTCTCGACGGCTCGATCGCTTCCGACGAAACCGCGCGACTGACGACGACGCGCGCGTTCGCAGGCGCGCTCGGCGGATTGTTCGGCACGCTCGCGTTATACCCGATCGACACGGTGAAGACGCGGATCCAGGCCGAGAGCGCGGCGCGCGGAAACAACTCGGAAGCCGACGACGACGGTAACGGTTTTTGGTGTCCCCAGTGGGTGACAAAGTTGGCGCGGGTGTTTCGCGAGGAAGGCGCGGCGGGGGCGTACGGTGGGGCGTTGGCGAAGTCGGCACATTCGCTTTCGTCGAGCTTTTTGTACTTTTTAGCGTTCAGCGCGCTGAAGCGGACGTACGAGGAGCGAACGGGGAAAAAGATTGGGGTGGGGGCGACGCTCGCGGCGGCGGCGGCGGCGGGATGCTGTAACGTGCTCGTCACGGAGCCTTTAGATACGTACACGACGCGGAAACAACTGGAAGGAAAGAAAACGGTCGGTGATACTGGCTCAAAGGCGTTCGATGACGACGAGGGCGATGATGGGTTCAAAAACACTTTACGAGCGTTGCGAGGCGGACGAGGCGCCGCCGACGCGCGCGGCGGATTGTATAGCGGTCTCGGCGCTTCACTCGCGCTGACGATCAATCCCGCGATTCAATACACCGTCTTCGAGCAACTTCGTCAAAAGTTGATGATCGTGCACAACGCTCGCGCGCAGCGGCGTGGGATCTTAAAGCCCGTCGTGGAGTTGTCGATGTTTGACGCCTTTGTCCTCGGCGCCGCGTCCAAGGCGACGGCGACGATGCTGACGTACCCTCTCGTGCGCGCCAAGGTTTTGCAAAAGGCGGGAACGCGCGAGGAAGATAGACGTTCGCTATTAGGCACGCTCAAGCGAGTGCACAGAGAAGAAGGCGTGAGTGGTATGTACAAAGGTCTCGACGCGCAGCTCGTGAAAACCGTCCTCGCCGGCGCGTTGACGATGACGATTAAAGAGAAGAGTTTCACGAGCGCTCTGTGGTTCATGCTCCTCGTGCGCGGTCTCGACGACGAGTTTGCGTGAAGCGACGTCGTTGAGGCGACGTTAGTTTAGCAGATGATTGTAGTCTATGTCGCGATTTGAAGTTTTAAAAATGCCTCTAAGTCCCACCGCTCAAACCTCGCGAAGCTTCTACGAACATGCACACGACGGCGATGTCGTCCATCTTCCCACCAATCAAGTTTCTTCTATCGGCCCATTCCGGTCTCCCCTCCGCCGCTTTTCGCGCTTCTTGCGTGAAAGGCGAGTCGTACTCGGGATCACAAGAGTAACCGAACGCGAGCGTCGCGATGGCCTCGGCGCACTCTTCGGCGTCGCCTTGGTGCTCGGCGCACAGCGCCGCGACTTCAGCGTACGGCACGTTGTCCCATAAACCATCCGACCCCAAAACGACGGCATCGCCCGGTTTCATCTCTACCTCGACGCGATCCGCCGCGTCCGGGCGATCGCCTTCGGGATACACCTTCGTCCAGCCGAGCTGATACGGCAAGTTGAACTCGTGCTGTTGCGACTTTGTGTGAAACACCACGCCGCCGTCGCGCGAAACCAACGCCCCGGCGTCGCCCAAGTTCGCGATATCCAGCACGTTTCCATTTTTCAACACCGCGATGCACGCCGTGCACGAACCGATCACCTGCGTCGCCTCGTGCGCGTCCCTCATCACCGCGACCGGGTCGCGTTGTCCCGCCAACACGCTCTGCGCGGATTTCTCGGCAAACTTTTCGCTATACTCCGCCGGATCCACCCCCTCCTCCGCCCATCCTCCGACGCCGTCGAACACCCCGAACGCACCGCTTTGCTTCAACACGAAGCACGCGTCTTCGCCGCCCTTATCCGCCTTATCCGGATGCGGCACTAAAATCGCCCCCGCGCTCGAAACCTCCAACCTCGTCGCCGCCGCGCGCGCCGCCGTCCCTCCCCTCGCCCTTCTCGCGCCTCCTCGCGTCGTCCCGACCCCCCCACCGCCGCGTCCGCGCGATCTCCAAGCGTTCACCCGCATCGCGCGCGCCGTTCCCGCGTCGTTCGCGCGCACTCGCGTCGCCATCGCGCGTCGTTCGCTCGATCGCGTCGCCAATCCAATCGCGTCTCCGATCGCGCCTTCCCGTCGCGCGCGCGTCGCTCGCGCCGCCTCGGAGCGCGTCGATCGCGAACGCGCGTTTTTTTCGACGTTTCGCCGCGCGCGTCGACGCCGCGCGCGTCTGCGGCGTCGTCGGACGCGTCGCGCCGTCGCGCCGTCCGTCGGTCGGTCGGTCGGTTCGCGTTCGCCTTAGGGTTTAGGGTTTAGGTCGGTCGCCGCGCGCCGATTCATTCGCGCGCGCGCGACGGCGCCGCGTCGACGGCGTCGGCACGGCGCGACGCGTCGACGGCGCGCGCGATCGCGATGGCGACGGCGCGCGCGATCGCCGGCGCGCTGTCGCGACGACCGTGGACGACGCGAGCGCGACGCGCGACGACGACGACGACGACGACGACGCGCGCGCGCGGTGGCGGCGGCGACGCGCGCGACGACGCGGGAACGTCGACGAGGGACGCGCGCGACGAACCGCGCGAGCGCGGACGCGAGGACGAAGACGCGGACGCGCGAACGGACGAAACGGTGGCGGCGACGACGAGGCGAGCGCACCGGCCGGGAGCGTTCGGGCGGTTGCCGAACGTGTCGCCCGCGGAGCAATTGATCGCGAGCGCGGTGAAACGAGCGGGACGGGTGACGCCGACGCGGGGATTGAAGGATGCGGCGAGGGAGAGGAATAAGAGCGCGAAACAACTCGACGCGCTGACGACGGGGGTGTGTAAACCGTTGAAGGAGTACGTGAAGGGGTTTCCGCCGCCGGAGCGGTTGCACCCGTTTGAGCGGGCGCTGTTGGAGCTGACGCTGAGCGATAAAAAGTATAGAACGACGCTCGCGGCGGTGGATTCGATGCGGAAGGGGATGCTTGGGATAGGTAAAGGGTACGCGTCGCAAGTCACGAAGACGACGGCGCTGAAAGAGGCGGAAGAGATGCGAGAGAAGGGGTTCGCGGAGATGGAGGCGTATTACAGAAAGTACGCGAGGTGCGTGGACGATTTGAAATCCATCGCCAAGTTGCTCCGGAAGCTTCCGGTGGCGGAGCTCGAGACGCCCACAGTCGCGCTCGTCGGTGCACCGAACGTGGGGAAGAGTTCGTTGGTGCGCGTGCTGTCTAGTGGATTGCCGGAAGTGTGTAACTACCCATTCACGACGAAGGGCATCAAGATGGGGCACTTTTTCGTCGACGACGAGCGACACGTGGTCACGGACACCCCGGGCTTGATTAATCGATCGGAGGCCGATCGAAATAAAATTGAAATGCTCACCATCGCGACGTTGGAGCACTTGCCGACGTGCGTGATTTTCGTCACCGATTTAACCGGGCTATCGGGCACGTCCATCGACGACCAGTTGCAGCTCAGAGAAGAGCTCTACAAACAATTCGCCGAGCGTCGACCGTGGATCGACGTCTTCTCCAAGTCGGCACTAGTACCGGTTTTAGGAGGTGAGACAGACCCGGATACGCAAGAGTTATGGAGCGAAGAGGACGTGAAGGAGGCTGAACGCGCGATGGCGCAAATTCCAAACGCGACCGCGACGAGTGCCGACGAAGGTCGAGGAATCGATGAGCTTAAAGAGCGCATTATGAAGCTCCTTCACGAGCATAAACGAACTTTGCCTAAATCAGACGATGATTATAGTCCCGATTACTCCGGGACTGAAGCTTTGCCTGCGTATATTCCTATGTTGTAGCCACGCCTCAATGTTGTAATTGTTATTTTTTACATGCTCAACTCGTCGCTAGTGGTGCGTGCTTTGAATGCGTAGGTTTGAACGGATCGTTCGAGTGATTTAAATGCTCTGTCCGCTTGAGGTTCGAAAGACCTCCTTCTCGTTGACGAGGGGTAAACTCCCGATTCGTTCGCGTAAGTTGTTTCTAGAGCTGCTCATCGAAGGAGCGCTCGACAACGAGTCCTCAAACTGCAAGAGTTCGATGAAGCCTTTTCCGTCGTTCAAGCTGTTCGTCAGGGCTGCGAGACACTGCGCAATCTCGTCGGAATCGTTCACGTAGTACCGAGCACTCGAACGTTTGCGTCCAACGGTGCAGGTGAAGACGTCGTGGAATCGAATATCGGCTTCTTTCTTTTCGTCGTCGGAATCAGGGTCGCCCGCAATCGGGCTGGAAATGCCGACGGCGCTGTTCATTTTGATGGGAGATCCCGGCGAAGTTTGCACAGCTGGCAACTGATCCTCCGGAGGCAAAGACTTCATCTCCAAGAACGAGAAGATATCCTCGTCACGGCCTAAGAAGTGACCGCAGCACGCGACGAAATCGACTTCAATGAGTTCTTTGCCGTGTCCGCCGATCATTTGCACGATGCGCTCGACTGCGGTTCCCTTGCTCAAGCCGACCGGACGCACTTCGACAGACTTTGCACCCATGATGACATCCACGGGAGCATTCGAAATCGGGCCAGTCCATAAGTGCTGTAGCAAGTCGCGCGCTTGTTGACGACCAAAGTCCGGATCGGCGTACTTGTAACTCCACACCAGCGACGTTTCGCGCATCTCCACGTGACTTCTCGGAGTACGCTCACAAAAGTACTCAAAAACGACTTCAACGCTCTCCAACCAGTCCAAATTCGTAGTCTCAATCATGGTCATCCACTTTGGAGTGTCGGTGCCGTTCTTGCCTTGAAGTGGTGGTCGAATAAAAACGCCATTTTCCGCCGCGATCCAAACCTTGGGCAACATCGCAAAGATTTGCGCCAACTTGTTGCGCTCGGAACCGCTGAAGATACAAACAGTGGTATTAGGATCATCGCATAGGCGCGTGAGGCACTCCTGTGCGACCGGATGAATCTTGTGACGACTCTTCTGCGACTCGAGCTTCGGCCGTATCTTGGTCTTGCTCTCCATGGGATCGGTGAGTGTGGCGTTGTAGCCCAGAATGATGAGCCGTTCTTTACCCATTTGAAACGATTTGACCATCGCTTCGGGCTTGAGATGCGGCGGAATACGCTTTTGACGTAATTCTGCTTCGACGTGCGTGTCGTTGAGTTCACTGATGAACGTGTCCGCCCACGCTTGCGAAGTGTGAATGCTCACGTGCGAGAAGCTGCTTCTGTGTCGCTCAATCTTTTCCACTTCAGGCATCGTTAACGCGTCTTTAATGGCGCTTGCGACGTCGGTGACGTTGTACGGGTTCACTAAAAGAGCCCCAGCGCCGATAGACTGCGCGGCGCCCGCGAATTCGGATAGAACCAACACGCCGGCGTTGTTCTTGCTTTGGCACGAAACAAACTCATAAGAGACGAGGTTCATACCGTCGCGCTGAGAAGTGACGAGCATGACGTCTGTAACTGCATAAAGCGCGCAAAGCTCAGGAAACTGCATAGTACAATCCAAATGCTGAATCGGAACGCTCCCGATGGAGCCGAAACGGCCGTTGATTCTCCCAACAAGTTCGTGCACTTGCGAGGCGAGTCGTTGGTACTCCGGAACGTCGCTGCGAGTCGGCACGGCGATCTGGATGAGAATCACCTTATTCGCCCAATCAGGATTCTCACTCAAAAATTTCTCAAACGCCAACAACTTGTGCGGGATACCCTTGATCATGTCGAGACGGTCGACACCGAGCATGACTTTGCGACCTCGGAAGCGTTCGCGGAGCTCGTTAATGTGCACCTGCACCTCATTTGTGCGTAGAGCCGAGGTGAAGCGACCCGGATCGATACCGATGGGAAACGCCGCAACACGCGTAAAGCTCCCGTTATTTTCCACGCCCTCGGGTGTCGCCTCTAAACCAAGAATTCGGCTCGTCGCCGATACAAAGTGCCGCGCGTAATCGTACGTGTGAAAGCCAACGAGATCAGCCGCCAAACACCCGTGCAACAGCTCTTCTCTCATCGGCAACATTCGGTAAATTTCCGAACTCGGAAACGGCGTGTGCAGAAACCAACCAATTTTCATGCTATCTTCGTACGCTCGCAACATTTGCGGCACGAGCATCAAATGGTAATCGTGCGCCCAGACGACGTCCCCTGTGCGATACACGCTCATGATGGCATCGCTAAACGCGCGATTGGCTTCCTTATAAGCCAACCATTGCGCGTGCATGTTCGTATCTTCGCTGAGCTTGGCTTCGAAACTCAGCGGCACGTAGTGAAACAGCGACCACAGCACATTGTTGCAGTACCCATTGTAATACAGCTCGACTTGCGTCTTCGTCAAGTACACCGGCAAGAAGTTCTGCTTACGTAACGTCGCCGTGAGCGCGTCGCGATCGGGTCCCTCTTCTACGAACACCCCCGGCCATCCAATCCACGTCATGTCGTACGTCTTTCGTACGCCCAACAGCGCGCTCACCAGTCCGCCCGCCGACGTCCGAAGATCCCACGTCCCGTCCGGCTTCTTCTTCACACTGATCGGCAATCGATTCGCCGCGATGATGAGGGACTGCACGCGTCCAACGGATTCACCATCAAAATCATCGCCCTCATCGCTCGCGTTCAGATTCGTCTGCGATCGAGTCCTTCGCATCTGCTCGCGTTCGCGCAACAACCGATCGACGCGCGTGGTTTCAATCTCCCCCGCGTTCGCTCCCGCCCCCGCGGCCACGGTCGCGGGCGTCCCGATCGTCTCCATGCGTTGTCGCAAGTCATCGATCGAGCCTCGGCTGGCCACGGCGCCCGTGAGCGAGCTCATGGACGCGCGCGCCAGTCGTCCAGCCTCGGAGTCGGCGTGCAAGTTCCTCAGCGGCGACGACGCGAGCGTGCCGCTCAGGTCTTGGCTGTTTCGCGGGCTTCCCATGCGTCCGCCGTCGATGGAGGTTCGCCGCGCGCGCGGCGGGCTCTCCGCGCGCTCCATCGCTCGCGCTCGCTCGCTCGCGCCGCGAACTGCCGCGTCAGCGGCAGTTTCTGCCTCGTCGACGAAAGTTCGAGAAGAACGACGAATCAGGACTCGACGCGGAGTCCCGTCGTTTGGGAAAAAAAGATCGGGTTTCAAATTGATGGTAACCGGCGCGCGGGCGGCGGCGACGACTGCGTTACAAGCGATGATTAGGAAAACGCGGCGACGGCCTCGTCGACGAGTCTGTTGGCGCTCTCGCGACCCTCGACGTCGCCGATGCCGAGCATTTGGGAGATTTCCTCGACGCGAGAGTCGCGAGAATCGATGCGGCGGATGTCGATGGTGGTGCGACCGTCGGCGTCGTCGTCGGGTGATTTGGAAACTATGAGGTGGGTATCGCCGCACGCGGCGACTTGAGGGAGATGGGTGACACACAGAACTTGCTGCGAGCCCGTGGTGGTGAGGCGACGAAGGGCGTGGCCGATGCGAGCGCCGACGCGACCGCCGACGCCGCTGTCGACTTCGTCAAAGACGGAGATGCCACCGCTCGCGAGCTCTCGATTAGCGCGCGAGCTCGCGTAATCATCCGTCATGACTGGAGCCATTTTCAATGCGAGCATTAATCGAGCCTTTTCACCACCGGAAGCGATCGACGCCATCGGTCGGAGCGGTTCGTTTTGTCCGGCGGCGAGCAAAAACGTCGCGCGATCCAAACCAGTCGGACGCACCGCAAAGACAAGATGGTCGTCTTCACCGATTTCGCTCGCTCTCGGGACGCGCAAAACGTTTCCATTCGTATCCTCACTCGCTCCCTCGCGCGCAGTCCACGAAAGAGTGACGTCGAATCGGCTTCCAGCCATCTCCAGGTCCGTCAAAGCCGACGTGACGGCACCTCTGAGGGCGCCCGCGGCTTCTCGACGAGCAAGCGCTAATTGGAACGCACAATCCGCGGTGGCCTTGCGTAAGCGATCCAACTCCGCGATACTTTCTTCGCGTTCTTCTTCGCCCACCTCCGCGGCTTCGAGCCTTTCCTGAGCAGCTTGAGCGGCTTCAATGGCAGCGTCGGCGGTTCGCACTCGCAGCGTTTTGAACAATCTATCGAGTTCGCGCAAACGTGCCTGCGCTTCCTCTCGCCGGTGTGGCGAGCTCGCGAGGGCTTCGGCGTACTTTCCCACCTGCTCCTCCGCGTTCTCGGAGATTTGTTCGGCCTGGTAAAGGAGGTCGAGCGCATCGTTCAAGCCTTGCAGCGACGCCTCGTCGAGGCCTGGTTCCGGTTCAGACGCTGAGTCCTCATCTCCTGGGGTGCGCGTTGACGAACTCGCGCTCTCAGAGCGGCGTTCGGCAGCGGCGATCAAGCCTTTCACTTCGTGCGCAGCTTCACGAAGCAAACCTCTCGCTCCACGCTCGCCCGCGATGGTTGAAATCACAGAACCGCACATTTCCACGGCGACTCGGCTCGACTCCAACCTTCTAAGTTCAGCTTTCAAGGCGACGTCTTCGAGTGGCTCCGGATCAACTGCGTAATACTCCTCCAACAAAGCTTCGAGTTCTTCGCGCTCGCCCGGCAAGAGCTCTACCGCGTTCTTCACCTTGTTGAACTGTACCGCCAACTCCGTGGACAGGCGCTCAAATTTTTGTCGCATCGCCTTCGTGCCTGCCCACTCATCCAACAACTCTAGCTGCGCGTTCTCGTCGCTCAGCGTCGACGCAGCGCCTTGACCATTGAAATCCATGAGAATCTCACCCAAAGCCTTGAGTGCTTTCAGTGGGACCACTCTGCCATTGATGCGACACACGCTTCGAATGCGCTTCGTCTTCCCGCTCGAGTCGACGTACTGCAACTCCCTCGTGATATTCAACGCATTTGCGTCTTCTTTCGGCGGTGCGAACGGCTTGACATTTTTCCCATCCTTCGTGGACAAAGACGTAATCTGATCGTTCACGATGTCGTAAATCGATCCGAGAGACGCCGTCGCCACGCGAAACGTCGCCTCCAGTTTCGCCCCACCCGCGTTCGCCCGAATGCTCTCCTCCTTCGCCGGTGATCCACAAATCTGCGCGATGGCGTCCAACAGCACCGATTTACCCGATCCCGACTTCCCGGTGATGACATTCAACCCCTTCTCAAACTCAATCGTCTGCTCGCTCACCAACGCAAAGTTTGCAATTTTCAAAGTTTGCAAATACGTCCGCTCGCTGTCGTCCTCGCGCGACGCCGCTCGAGTCACCACCCTTCGCGCCGGCGTTGCGAACGATCGCGCGCATCGCCGCGCACCGTCAAACGTGCGCGCGACCGTCGATGCGCTGACTTTCGTTCGCATCGCGCTCGACGCGGTCGGTTCCACGCTCGGAGTACGCGCGATTAAACCGTGCGTCCGCGCTGAGTATCGACGCAGCGCCCCTCGAGACGCGACGGAGAGTTCAAACGTCGCGCGTAAGACGTTCAGGACGCCCCGTCGAGCGCCGCGCATGAGTCTGACGCGCCCGCGCGCGCGATTTCTATCGTGAACTCGATTGCGCAGCCACACGGACTGTCACCGACCGGAGGGTGTTACGGCTCGTCTGCGGCCGCACACGTCGTCGCGCGCGACCGCCACGCTCGCGCGAGCGATGACTCGATCGACGCGAGTGCGCTTGGTCGTCTCCGACGCCCTCGCGCGCCCGAAAGCGCGCTCGATGGACGTCGGCGACGCCGCGTTGCTCGACGACGCGAGCGAGGATCTTCGGGACAACATCGCGTACCGCGGCGGAGCGTTGGAACGGGTGATGTTCACGCTGCCATTCGCGATGAGCATGACGCTGATTACGTTTGTTTTGCTGTGGGGGGCGCGCCTGAGCCCAGCGCTGACGGTGGCGTTCATCTGCGCGTACATTTGTTATGGGTGGGTGAAAGGCATTCACAGCGGCTTCGCGGCGTTGCTGGTTGGGATTCCGTTGTTACACACGTATAAGGATGCGGATTGGCATCGACTCGGAAACGATGGAACGTTGAAATCACCGTGTTACGATAGGTTCTTTGGCGGCGCCGGACAGGTGTACAAGGCGAACGAAAAACCGACGTTGGTTGGGGACGACGAGCACACGTGGACGAGCGGCGTGGACGGGAAGTTGAAGCGCGGACTCACGGATAAGTTTAACGATATCATCCATGTGTGCGTGATTCCCACGTACAAAGAGCCTCTCGGGACACTGCGTAAGACTGTAGGGACGTTGGCGACGCAGACGTGTGCGAAAGAGCGATTAATCGTCGTACTCGCGACGGAGAGTCGAGACACCGAGGCGCCGGCCAAGGTGGGAGAACTAATCGACGAGTTCGGGTCGTCGCTCCTGGGACTGTATTACACCAAGCACGTGCTCGGCGCAGGCGAGGCGGTCGGGAAAAGTTCGAACTGTGCGTGGTCGGTTCGATGCGTCAAGAGAGAGTTTGTGGAGAAGCGCGGATTGGCGCCGGAGCAAATTATGCTCACGGTGTGCGACGCGGATACGTACTTTGACTCGCAGTTCATGGACTGCTTGGCGTATAATCACGTGCAAAATCCAAAGCCGTACAACACCACGTACCAGGCTGCGGAGACTTTTTTCCCGAACATTTGGAACGTACCGATTCTCATTCGTATCAAGGCTGTGATTGATAGCGTCGGTTTCCTCGGTCAACTCGCGTCGCCGTTTAGTCATCCGTTCCCATTTGCGATTTATTCGCAAAGTCTCAGAACGTCCATCGAGTGCGGTGGTTGGGATGTGGATATCATCCCCGAAGATTGGCACCACTATTTAAAGTGCTGGTTTAAAAAGGATGGTGATTACCGCATTGTGCCCATCTTCATGGTGATGGGCAACGATGCCATCGAAGAGCGGTCATGGAATGAGGCCATTAAGGCTCGATACATTCAAGCCAAAAGACACGCCTGGGGGGCGATCGATCTGTCGTACATCGTGATGAATTACTTAGAGAGACGAGACAAGGTTTCATTCACGCGGATGATGAAGCTGTACGTGCACGCGGCGGAGCACCACATTTCGTGGACTCTCTTTTGGTTTACGTGCATGTTGGGCGGTTTATGCTCGACTTGGGCGAACCCAGTGCTCGAGACGTATCCATTTGGAATTGGGTTACGCTCTCTCACCGTAGTAGCGTTCTTTCCGATGACGTTTGCGTGCTGGGCCATCATCATCAGTGAATTTTACATTCGTCTCTTCGTCATTCACGACAGAGAACACTTCGAGTGCAACGTCGCGCCAATGTGGTGGCAACTCCTGAGCCAAGTGCAATGGATGCTCATGCCCTTGGCTGACATGATTTTTGGCTCCTTTGCCGGTCTTGAAGCGCAGTTCCATATGGCCATAAAGCCGACGATGAAGTACGAAGTATCTGCCAAGCTTGCGAAGAAGTCTGGTCTTCCTCCGACGGCGTCGGGCGCCGCCGCGCCGAATCCAAAACAGCCCGCCGCGGAGCCGTCCATGTACACCGCGTTGACGAGCGGTGAAAGTCCTCGCCATCTCGACGGGCGCGCGAATACCGCGTTTTCCAACGCGTACTAGCTCATCTTAGTTGTAACGTAGAAATAGATATTTTCGACTGGCTCGCGTCGTCCTTCCTCGTCAGACCTCCGCGCGGCGATGGCTCTCGCGCGTGGCGGGCAGTACAGACGAAATGTCGACGCTCGAGCGCTTCTGCGTACGGTGCGTTACTCCGTGGCCGCCGCCGTTGCGCTCGCGTTTTACGTCATCGTGAACAATCCAATCACGTCGCACTCGCGCGCGTTCGTGAGCGACGTAAATGGCGTCGATGACGTCGATGTCGTGCGCGCGATCGATTCACGACGATCATCGATGGCCGGAACGTGCGGTGCGGACGTCGGGGCTCGCGTTGAGCTCGACGGCGGCGTCGTGCGCTGGGGCAGCGATTTCAAGACGTCGAGCGCCGAGGCGTGCTGCCGAGCGTGCGAAGAGAGCGCGAGAAAATGTAACGTATGGGTCTGGTGCGGCGACGAAGGGGGGTGCGGAGGTGATAGAAAGCGCGGGGAGTGTTGGTTGAAGTACGACGCGAAGAACGCGGCGCGGGCACTGTTTGCCGCGGAACGACGAGGCGGTGACTCTCGATGGACGAGCGGGGCGTTGTTTTCATCGGAAGAAGCGGAAAAAGCGGAGGAAGAAGTCAACGCAGAAGAAAGAGCGAAGACTAAAAGACGCCACGCCAAAGGGAATCATCGCGTGTACCTCGACGTCTCCATCGACGGCGCTGACGCGGAGCGCATCGAATTTGTATTGTACGCCGACACGAGCCCGCTCGCGGCGGAAAATTTCCGACGAATGTGCGTGGGCGAACCTTCGGAAGAGTATACATGGGTCGGTTCGAAGTTTTATAGAATTCTCGACCGATTCATTGACCAGACAGGGTCGCACACCGCCTCGGGAAGTGCTGTGAATCCGGGAAAAGCGTTCGACGACGATCCCGGCGGCTTGCGACTCAAACACGACCGGCCTGGTTTACTAAGCGTCGCCAACGCCGGACCAAACACCAACACAGGGCACTTTAGTATCGTCATGGCCCCAGCGCCGCATTTAGATGGCTCGTACGTCATCTTTGGCGAAGTCGTCGACGGCATGGAGCACGCTTGGGCGATCAACAAGTTGGCCTCTTCCGACGGCGAGCCCACGGGCGAGGCAAAAATCGTCCGCGCCGGCGTCCTAGAATCCTTTAGATGACGATCTTCATCGTATGTATGTATTACAAGTAGACTCCTTCAGATGACCATCGTCGTCGTCCGTATCACGAGTAGACTCCTTCAGATGACCATCGTCGTCGTCCGTATCACGAGCAGACTCCTTCAGACGCCCGACGGCCTCGAAAGCGCTGAAAGCCCTAATGTCGGTCTTGCCACACGGACCACGAAGTCGAAAGCCCTCGCGCGGCCAGTCGCATCCGCCTTTAGACGACGCGTGCGGTCAAGAGACAAGCGCCATGGTCCGAATCAGCGTCTTGAATGACACTCTCAGTACGTCTATCATCGTTCGCACGCGCGTTATGACGCGTCGCGACGTCGCGCGTGTCGCGACGGCGCCGAATCGCGTCCTCGCGCTGTGGTGTTTTAGGGTCTGTGACTAACCTCGCGATCGATCGTGTTCGCGCGCTCTGCAGAGTCGATGTACAACGCGGAAAAGCGTGGGAAGCGTCAGGTGCTCGTGCGCCCGGTTTCCAAGGTGGTGATCAAGTTCTTGCAAGTGATGCAAAAGCACGGTACGTGTGAAGAGAGGGGAACGCGAGCGGGACGCGCGCGAACGATCCTGAAAGCGGCGCGCGCATCACAGGATGAATGTGGAGACTGACGACGGAATGGTTTACAACGAATAGGCTACATCAACGAATTCGAGTTCATTGATGATCACAGAGCGGGAAAGATCGTCGTTGAGCTTAACGGACGTATCAACAAGTGCGGCGTCATCAGGTGCGTGTGTTTTAGGGTCTGCGCGAACGCTCGTCGAGAAGCGCGTCTTCTTTAAACGTCGATTAAGACTCGGAGACTGACGATGAATGGTTTTAAACTCGTAGCCCGCGTTATGATTTGTCCCACCACGACCTTGAGGACTGGGTTGGTCGACTTTTGCCCTCTCGTTTGTTTGGTGTCATCGTGCTCACCACGTCGTCGGGCATCATGGACCACGAGGAGGCCCGTCGCAAGAAGGTTGGTGGCAAGGTGCTCGGCTACTTCTACTAAGTGGTCGCGTGGAGTGGAGAATTCGATCGAATATGATCGACCCTAGATCGTCGAGAGCGGTGTCTAGCGCTGGAGCGTCTCGAGGTTTGAGTTAGATTTCATCAGCGGTGTAGTGAAAAGTCAGAAGCTTCGCCGACCTCGTGCGCGTTCGCCCTGTTTTGCCTCCTTCGTCGGCGCTCGTTCGTAAATCATTGCGTAATCATCGATATTAAAAATTATGTCCTACTCGCGTTCAACTTAGTTGCCTTCTTGGATCCACTTGGCGGCATCGATGGCATAGTACGTCAACGTCAAGTCGGCTCCGGCGCGCTTGATGGCGATCAAGGATTCCAAGACCGCATCGCGTTCGTTAAGGTAACCCGCCGCGGCGGCAGCCTTCAACATGGAGTATTCGCCAGACACTTGGTACGCGGAAATTGGGAGCGTGGTGCTGTCTCTAAGCGCGCGGATGATGTCTAAGTAGGCGCCCGCCGGCTTGACCATCATGATGTCCGCGCCCTCTTGTTCATCGAGAGCAGCTTCGCGCAAGCACTCACGGTAGTTGGCCGGGTCCATTTGGTACTCAGCCTTGTCCTTCGGAATCTTCCAGTCTTCACTACCCGGACGCGGCGCCGACGCCAAGGCATCACGGAACGGACCGTAGTACGCGCTGTTGTACTTGGCGGTGTAACTCATGATGGCGACGTTGGTGAAACCTTCGTCGTCGAGCGCTTGGCGAATGGCACCGACGCGACCATCCATCATATCGGACGGAGAAATAACATCAGCACCCGCGCGCGCTTGGGACACGGCTTGTTGGCACAAATAGTACACCGTTTCGTCGTTCATGACGACGCCGTCGGAGCGCACCATGCCGTCGTGGCCCATAGTGTTGTACGGATCGAGCGCGACGTCGGTGTACACTTCCAAATCGGGGAACGTATCCTTCAACAACGAGATCGAGCGTTGGGCTAAGCCGTTCGGATTGAACGCCTCCTTCCCGCAAGCCGTCTTCAAGTTATCCGGGGTCTTCGGGAAGACGACCACTTGGTTCACGCCGGCCGCGCGCGCCTCGCGTACTTGCTTGATCATGCCATTCTTGAAGCTCAGGCGGTCTTGTCCCGGCATAGAACCGATGGGAATGTTCTCATCGCCCTCGTGCACGAAAATCGGGTAAATGAAGTTATCCGGCGTGAGAATCGTCTCGCGGAACGCCTTTCGCACCGTCGGCGAGCGGCGGTTGCGTCGCGGTCGGCTCGGCAAATCTTGCGGCACCACCGTCGGCGCGCCTGGAGCAATCAATCGTCATCCACACTCGTCAGTCATCGCGTTCGCCCGCGTCGACGCGTTTCGCGGCGATCGATATCATTTCACATCCTTTCTCATCCCCATCGCGTCGTTCACGCATCGCACGCCGTCACACGCGTCGTCATCGTCACCCATCGCACTGGATAAACCACGACATCGCGTCGGCGCGCATGGATCGCGCCGTCGCGCACCTTCGGGGTTTCTCGGCGGCACGCGCGTCGTGGGCGGGGCCATGGTGCTGTCGGCGCGCGCCTTGACGCGCGTTCGCGGCGCTTGCGGCTTCACGAAAGCGCTCGGGGTGGTGATGGTCGTCGAAAGCATCGTGTCGAGTTGTGCCGTCGCGTCGCCCGCGACTGTTTGCGCATACGAAGATCTCGAGATTGCATCCAGGCGTGGATTGCATCCAGGCGTGTGGCGCGCGCGTCTTTAGTGAAGAGCGAACCGTCGTCCGTCGTCCCGTCCGCAGAGTCGCGCGCGCGCCGCATCGCTCGTCGCACGACCGCCCGCGCGCGCTCGCCATGGGCAAGCGCAAGAGCTCCAAGCCGCCGCCCAAGAAGGTGGCCCCGAAGGTGGACACGACGTTCACGTGTCCGTTTTGCAATCACGACAAGAGCGTGTTCGCGCGACTCGATCACGTCGCCGAGAAGGGGCTGGTGGAGTGCGGGACGTGCGGACAGAAGTACACGTGCAACATCACGCACCTGAGCGAACCGATCGACGTGTACAGCGATTGGATCGACGCGTGCGAGAGGATCAACGCCAAGGACGAGGACGAGAGCGAGGAGGAGGATTGAGATTGATTAGAAGGCTATGTAGAAGAACGAACGGGACGTCGTCGTTCGTTCGTTGTGATGATAATGAACGACGAGTGAGCGAGAAAATAGCGCACGCGCGCGCGCGAACGAAGTAAGCGCGATGCGCGCGACGACGCCGTGACCCGGGTCGACGGGGGTTTGATTTGATGTATGTCTCTTCGAGACGCTAACGCTATTCGCACTACGAGATTTAATACGCCAACGCGCTCGGGATGTCGGGCCCGCCTCGGTATAACTGAATTGGCACCGCGCGAACGGCCACCGGTTCTTTATTTCCAGGGTTCAATGGCTCGAACACGCACAGAACGCGCAGCATGAAGGCGACGCTAAACGTCGGCGCCTGCACGCTCGGACACGCGAACAGGCGCGGGATGACGACGTGTATCGGAATCTCCACCCCGCGCGGACAGTCGCCGTCGACGATTTGCGTGAACTGCACGGGCGATGTCTCACTCACCACCTGACCCTCGCTCGTGCTGCAACCCTCGATGCGACACAGCTCGATTTCGATCGCCCTGAGCGGCGCCGCCGAGCGTTCGACGACGAGCCGCCCCGTGATCGCCTCCTCTAAAAACCAACTCGTCTTATCGAACGATCCGCGAATCAAGAACCCTTCGCTCGCTAACAATCCAGGCGCCGGTCCCAAATCTTGCCGCTCCTCCGTGATCTCGAACGCCATCGTCTCGCTCGCCGCCGCGTCGGCGACGTCGTCCTCGTCCGGCTTCGTCTCCACTAAAAATTCGCACATCCCCGTCGACAGCGACCCCCCACGCAGGATCGGCCGCACCACCTCCGCATCGATCGCGTACACTATCTGCGTGTTCTGCCCGTGAAACGTCTCGTACATCGGCGTCGTCGGCGGAAAGCTCCCCAGCGTGAACGAAAACGGAAACGCGTGCACCCCCACCGCCAGCCGTCCCGGCGGCGCCAGCACCAGCGACACGTCCAGCACGCGCACCGGTTCGACGACCATGAACAGCGATTCCAGCACGCTCACGCTCGAGTCTCCGACGCGCAGCTGCACGTTTCCACACGCCGTGAGCAGAACACCGTTGTGCGCGAACGGCGCGTCTTCGCGTTCGACGCGCACCACCACCTCGCCGCGCACGACGTCGCGCTCGCGGTATTTACTATCGCTCGACTCCAGGAACACGTCCACGCGGCTCATCGCGCGTCGTCGTCTGGCGCGCGTCGATCGATCGATCGATCGATCGACCGATGCATCGCTCGACGACGCGCGGCGACGGACGGCGACGACGCGACATCGCGACGCGCGCGCGCCTCGAGCGCGCGCGAGCGAGGCGCGACGCGTCATCGCCGCGTCGTCGCGGACGACGGCGACGCGCTCGCGCGCGCGACGCGCTCGCGCGCGCGCCGACGCGAGCGTCGAGGCGGTTACGACACCGCGCGCGCGACCGGCGACGCCGCGCCGAACGGCGGCGTGGGCGTGCGTCGTCGCGGTCGCGATCGCGTCGATGAAGATGACGCTGAAGCGCGAGCGGCGGGAGACGTACAGCGCGCGCGAAGAGACGACGCTGGAGCACGCGGTCGACGCGAACTGGGCGGAGGCTGAAAAACTCCTGGCGCACCTGCCGACGCGCGAGGGGGAGACGAACGCGTTCTTTCCGAGCCTGGACGACGCGATATTCGTCGGACACTTGGTGACAGATTTAGATTCCGTCGCGGGGGCGATCGGGGCGGCGAATCTGTACGGAGGGAGCGCGGCGGTCGCGAGCGCCGTGAACACGGAGACGCGATTCGCGCTGGATACGTGGGGCGCGACGCTGCCCGAACCCGTGGAGACACTTTTAGCGGAACGACCGGATAGGAACGTCTGCTTGGTTGATTTTCAGCAGCAGTCGCAGTTGAACCCGGCGATTCCGATGGGGAACATCGTGGGGATTATCGATCATCACGCGCTGCAGTCGAACACCATCGTGACTGAGCGACCGATTTTCGTCGACATTCGACCGTGGGGGTGCATGTCGTCCATCATCGCGCATAATCACGCGGTACAAGGGAAGTTTTTGCCCAAACACATAGCCGGAATGTTGCTTAGCGCGATTTTGAGTGACACGCTAAACTTGAAGTCTCCAACGACGACGACGTGGGATGAGCGCGTCGTGACGATGCTGGTGCAGTACTTAGAGGTCCAGGATGTGAACGAGCTCGCAGCCCGACAGTTTCGCGCGAAGAGTCAGTCGCTGAGTCTGATGACACCGTATGCACTCGTGAACGGTGATATGAAGCAGTTCAAGTTCACTGGTGATCAGGAGACGTACGAGGTGGCGTATTCGGTCATCGAGACGACGGATGCGGACGCATCGCTCTCGCGAGCGGCGGATATACTTCCGGAAATGCGCGCCGTAAAGTTGGTGACGCCATCCACGAAAGCCATGCTTCTAGCTATCGTCGACATTGTCAACCTCACGTCCACACTGCTGATCTGCGGACGCGTCGAGGCCTCGCTCGCCGTGGCGGCGTACGGTGGAGTGCTCGAGAACGATGGAACGATGCTGAAACTTCCGGGCCTGGTGAGCCGCAAGAAAGACTTCGTTCCACCTTTAACGAAGGCGGTGAAAGATGGCTGGAAGCCCCCACGCCTGTCGTTTGACGAAGATACGGAATCTGAAAACGGGTTGCATCGCTCGCGATCGATGGTTGACATTCCAACAGGGGACGTGGTCGTCGACTACACAGAAACACCGTCTGGCAAGCTTGTTCGCCAAGAAACAGGAGATTGAAACGCGTCGAGCTTTAGCAATGTTAGCAATTTGTTTTTACTTTTCTGATTTTCCTAAACTAGCTATCGAACCGTGCGCCGCGTCCCTCGTTGAGCGCGGCGACGAATTTGGAAATCCTCGAGAACTTTTTTATCTGCCTCTTGCTTAACGCTAGATCCCTCTGATTTTAAGAACTCTCTCTCGAGTGCGCAATTTCCGAAAACGCGTGTGAGTAATTTTCTAAGTTCGGAGATATCTCTACCGCCGTAGCGGCTGATAATCATCTCCAAAAGATGCGCGTTATCTACGCGTCCGAGCATCACTCGTAAAACATCTTCCAAGTGTTCGTCAAGAACATCGCGCACTCTCTTGTAAGCGCCATCCGTGAGCTCTAACAACGAACGGAACACACTATCGAGGCAAGACCACCACATTTCTTCACTATTTGATACTTCGCTCGAGACGCGTCTACACATCCCGACGGCTACATGTAAAGCTTCGTTTGTCTCGATGACGAATCCCTTCATCAAACTCTCCGCGGGCGCAGTCTTTGTCCACTCTGCCCCACTCGTCGTGAAGAGCTGCGCCATCGCGCGAATACCAGTGGAGTAGTTGCATAGATGAATACTGAGCGCTTCGTTGTAGTTACCCGCAGCCTCGAGCAAGTAGGCCGTAGCATCCATGACGTTGAACTCTCGGCAGTATTCAAGGCACCGAGCTTCGTCTAAACTCTTCACGTCTTCACTTTTTAAGTACTTCAACACATCTTGTGGTTCGAATTGACACATGAGTCGAAAGTACAACTCAGCCATTTCCGTCGTTACGACGGATTTTGTCGCCGACACCAAGTCCACGAGACTCATGTCGTGAGGGCTGCCGACGCCGTCTTTAACTTCGTGCACGGCTTCGAGAACTTGTCGCAGGTATTGAAACTGCAAGACAGGCTCCGATGATAGTGCGTTCAGAACTTCAGCTTGTGCGTGTGGGAAGTACGCGATTGCAATACGAGCGCATACATCAGCGGATTTAGCGGCGACGACGGGCATGATCGCAAGGAGCTCGTTTTGAAAGACCTTGGCGCTCTCGGTGTCGAGTGGATGCGCTCGTGCCACCGCTGGTCCAGCGTTCATTTGCTCTGCATGCACGATGCCTGGACCTGATTTACCAAGGCACACGTCTACATAATGTACAGCAGCGTTTCTCCGGTGCTCATCACCGGCGAGCGCCTTCAAAGCGTTGATATGATCACCAGATGCGATGTATATCACGGCTTCGGCTTGAGCAAAATGTGCTTCTCGCGCGAGATTGAGGATTTGACACTCGTCATTCAACGTAATATCTTCGTCTATGCGCCGTCCGATGATGGATACCATCGCCTTCTCTCTTTCTATGACGTCATGTTTCGTCTTCGCGAGCGCCAAAGTTTCCAAGAGCTCCCGTTCAACTTGCTGCGTCACTGTGGCGCGGCCGGTACCGACGATGCTTGCGGCAAACGTGAGAAGTCTTGAACGAGTTGGAGCTGAATTTACGGGACCACACGCACCGGCGGCGAAAACCACGGCTTCAACAATAACCTGAGATCCCATGCGATCGGTTGGAAGGCCATCTATGGCGAGTATTTCGCTCTCACTTGCGTCCCAGTCTTTCAAAATTTCCGTCAGCACAACAGTCGAGGCTTTGGGTTCGGCAAGAAGAAGATACAAAAGACGCAATGGTGGACATGATGAATCGTCTTCTCGTACGGCGAGCGCCATCGCTGCGTTCCACGTGGTACTCAAACTTGACTCGGAATCATGCGTGCTCATTGTAAACACATTAAGATCGACTGGCTCAAACAGAAATTTCATCACCTCCATTCGAAACTGACTAACGATTTCGCTCGACAATCTACAACCGTTTGTTGGAAACTGTTCGCCTTGAATAGTCTTGAAAATAAACAGCAAGACCTGTCGAACGCGAGCTTTATCACCAAACTTGGGCTCCAGCGAGGCTTGAAACATGGCTTCGACCGGTGTGATGAAATCATTTAAAGCTCTCGTGAACACGTGCGCGAGCGCGCTGTACATGCCATGATGTTTGCAGAGTCGAGCGACTTGATTCAAATCAAGCGATTCTACATCCATATGCAGAACGCACTGTTCAATCACATTTGCCGCATCAAGCGCAGCATAGTGCTCCACGAGCGCTTGCATCACTTCTGCAGGTAACGAACGCAACTTGTCCGATAAGATATGGGGCACCATGCCTTTCAAAAACGCCGCTTTGCATTTTGAGTTTAGGAAGGCACCGAATACCACCGGCGCATACACTTGATTCAGTGCGTTAAACGCAAGCAACAGACCGAAAACGACACTTGTTATTAGTTCGAAATACGCAGCATCGTCAGAGTCGATACCACGTGTGTTCAAAGATTCATCAAGGAACTGTGGGACTACGTCGACAAACGCTTGCACCGCCCTTTCCCGGGTAGTCTCCGGATCTGCATACTTTTTCGACAAGCTCGGCCACAACGGCAGCTCATCCGATGCGACTTCAATAAGCGTGTTCAAAGTACCAACCCAGTTGCCTTCCGCCTTCTTTGCTTGCATTCGCTCGAACCAACCAAAAAATTTGCCGCGGCGTAATCTCGAAGGTGATAGCATAGCGAAATGAACACCGCGCACGGCGACAGATCCATGCCAATATGGCAAACGCTCGAAAACAGCGTCATGATTCGCGGTGGCTTGTACAATTTCACGAGCAATCGGAGGCTCGCTCGTCGCAACACGTTCTATGAGCTGCCCATGAGACGTGTAAACAAATAGCTTGTTTCGGCTACTAAGGACACAAATCAAGTCTTGCGACAGCCAAGCCGTCGCCATCGCACTCGCAACGACGCCTTCTGGATCGATGCTCCACGAATTCAGGATACGCGATGTATTTGCGGCGCGTTTAGTTCGTTCATTTTCTCCAGGCGATCGCTTGATCGATTCAACGTCGACGGAGAGCACGTACACGCTCGCGCCCCATACCACGACAAGATTGCATTCTTCTACGTTGTCATGTGTAGTGACTTCATCCACCCACCTCGGGCTCCAACACATCACAGGTAGCACGGTAGCCGCGATGTTTGGCGGCCGAACGATCTTTGCGATGACCTCAGCTCGTGGATTGAGTCGCATGATGAGCACGGCGTTCATCGTGCACAACGCCGCAACGCCTGCGGCGTCTGCAATATTCTTCGCTGCGCTCAGCGTTTCACCGTACGTAGGACTGATGATACCATTATCATGGGCGTTAATATCTGATACACTCACCGATCCGACTCGAGGCAGCGCGTGCGCCGCTATCACGAACGTCCGCTCGCCGAGCGACGCCGATTTGACTCGAACGACACCCATTCCGAGAGGCGAAAGCGTGTGATGAATGACGAGGCCACCCTCCTCGGACGATATCACGTCAACAACACCGTTTGACTCCACTTTTGAAAGCATTACGAGCGCTATCACGGGCGTTCGATGCGCGCCGACGATTGTTTTCAAAATCGTCGGCGTGCGCTTGATATCCCACAGCGTGAGACCGCCGTCGTCGTGTCCCACCAAGAGCCACTCACCCCTTTCATCGAAGCACAAACTCGTCACCCCGGGCGTGGCTGAAATTCCAGCAAAAGTATTCGCCGATTTCAGGCACGAAACCGTCCGCTCATCGTTCACGCCGCGTTCGAGAAAAATAAAACCGCCCTCCGTTCCCACGGCGACGCGTTCTCCGGGACCCAGCGCGCAACACATCGCCCTCCCCGCGTCGACGGTATCCATCATAGCGTTCGTCACTCTCTCCACATTCACTAAATCTACCACCCCACCCGCGCTCGCCGCCGTCCCCACCGTCCTATTCTTTTCCGTTCGAGCTCGCAGCGCGCGAAGCGCTCGTCTCGCCTCGTCTCGCGCGTCGTCCGCCGTCGACGTCCCCGCCTCGCTCTTCCCTCGCTCTCCGGCGAGCAACCTCGCCTCGCGCATCGCCGCGATCGCTAAACCATCCTCTTCGCTCTCGTCCTCGTTCGCGTCGTCCGCGCTCGCGTCGTCCTCGTCGTCTTCGTCCGCCGCCGACGCCTCCGCGCGTCTCGACACTCGTCGCACGAGCACTCGCACCGCCGCGTCGCTCGCGTCCCCGATCGATCGCGACAGCGACAGCGGCATCGTTCCGACGTCGCGCGTCGCCTCGCGCGTCGTCTCGCCGCCGTCGTCGTCGCCTTCGTCTTCGTCTTCGTCGTCGCTCGACGACGGCACCAACAAATCGTCCACTCGCGGCGCGTCGTCGTCGTCGTCGTCGTCGCTCGACGTCGCGTCTCGCTCGACGCGCGCCGCTCGACGCTCGCGCGCGCGCGGCGTCGCGCGCCGCATCGCGCGCGCGTCGCGCTCTGCCGCGTCGCCGGTCGCTTTGAACGATAACGGCCCCGCGCGTCGGCACACGGCGCCGCGCGCCGCGTCGTCGCGCGCGCCATGCGCGACCCCGCGCGCGCGGTCGCCCGCGCGAGCGCGAGCGCGAGCGACGCCGCGGCGCGCGCGCGCTCGACGCCGCGGCGGACGCAAGATGAGATTCTGAGCTCGAGCGCGGCGCGTCGTCGCGCGTTCGCGCCGTCGTCGTCGTCGCGCGCGAGCTCGAAGAGCCTCCTGAACTCGATGCTCGGCAGCGGCGCGCTCGCGGTGCCGTCGTGCTTCGCGGCGTGCGGATTGGCGCTGACGACGGCGACGAGCGCGGGGGCGTGCCTGGCGTGCGCGCTGTCGCTCGAGCAAATGTTGTACTGCGCGAACGCGCACGGCGCGTGGTCGTACGAAGATTTGACGAGCGCGACGCTGGGACGACGAGGGAGGATCGTCGCGAAGTATAGCATCGCCGCGCTGTTGGTCGGGGTGGTGGTGGCGTACGTAAACATCGTGGGGGATAATTTCTTCACGGCGGCGTCGAGCGGCGTGCTGCCGGCTGGGGTGGAGGTGAATCGCGAACGCGTCATGGCGGGGGTGACGTTTGGGGTGTTTTTGCCGTTGGCGACGTTCGTGAAGAGTCAAAAAAGACTCGAAAAAGTGGTGGGGTTCGGGTTGGCGACGACGGGGTTGTTTGGATTGTGTTTGGTGACGCTCGCGGCGCGACGGTTGGCGCTCGGCGACGGGAAATCGAGCGCGTCGAAGACGTGGGACGCGAGCGGGCTGGGTCTGGTGCTACCGATCATGGTATTTAATTTTGCGGCGCACGTGATGGTGTTTCCAGCGTTGAAGAGTTCGGGCACGGCGGTGATGTCGACCTCGCGCGTCGTCGGCATCGCGAACGAGACGATGGTGCATTTGTTGATCTTTTACATCGTCACCGGCGCGTGCGGATACGTGGCGTTCGGGTCGAGCGTGAACGGTAACGTTTTGCGCAACTTTGGTGCGGAAAGTGGATGGTTTGGGATTTACACGCAGTTGGTACGGTTCTTGTACGGGTGCGCTATATGCACCGGCGTGCCGCTTCTCTTCATTTCCTTGCGAGAAATATCGCCCTCGCTCTTGCTGTCGCTCTCGCGCGTGGCGGGAAGACACACCGAATTAGTGTTTGATGTTCTCGTGCTTTACAGCTGCTTGCGCGTGTCCATTTCAGTGCCAAACATTCAACACGTGTTCGGTCTCATCGGTAGCACGACATGCTCGATACTTACATTCATTCTTCCTGGGATGATGTTTCTGCGCACGTGTCCGTCGTCGAGCTCGAAGAAAAGTATGAATGATTTCAAACTACTGCAGCAGCTCGGGAGCGGTGTGCGTCTCAGCGCGCACGCGCTAATTCTATTTGGCGTATTTATTGGTATCGCATGTACACGAAGCACACTGCAGTCCTTGAAAGAAGAAGCTGAGGTTGTCGTCATCATACAACGACTCGTCGCCGCTCAAACATTCGTACGATCGAGGGTGCAAGTTTACGACAGGATTCTCACCGCGGCGGCGAAATTCAGAAGAATCGATGCCGTAGAACGAGTTGTTTCACAACTTTCCGAAGAGTCGAAATTAAGCGAGAGCGTGGTGAAAGATGTGACATCCACGCTCGCGCTCGCTTCAAGTCAGGAAACGCGTTCAGCAGCGATGCGCGAATTCGACTCGCTCAATCCGTTTCGAAAAGATGTCGACGAAGAGGACGTGCGAGAGGCAAAGGAGAAACTCGCCAAAGCGAGAGAATCGTACAGAAATGTAAGCGATACCCTACGCGAGGTTCGCGAGACGTTGAGAGATATAGAAGAGGAAGGGGAAGCGAGCCAGGCTGATGAGAGCTCCGACGACGTCCACGAGCGCGCAGATGAGGCGCTTGAGAAAGTACGAGCAACGGACGATGCGCTCGAAGAAACATCGGACGTCCTAGAACTGACCGAAGACGTCAACACCGATCTCGATGGATTACAGGTTGCGTCTGAACGGTTAGAAATGACGGACACGATCATCGAGCAAACGTTGGAGGAGGTACGAGGGGCGAAAAAGTCTGGAGCGGAGGCCGTGTGGCAAGCGGCGACTAATGTGGTCGAAGAGACGGAGAATAAAGATGAACTCATCAAGAATCTGAAAGAACCCATAAATATCGCACCACGTGCGTGGAAGAAGGGCAAGGGCAAAGACGTCGATAGTCAGGAAGATATCGTTGAAAAGATAGTCGCCGCCTCGAACAAGGTGACAGACGAAGAGGCGGAGCGCGCTGTCGAGACGGTGCTCCAAAACAACACGCAAGACGGTGCTTCGAGCCGCGCCGTGCAACGAGCCAGTGAAATCTTAAAAGAAATCACCGCAGAAAGTCCGTCGGATTCTTCGAAGAACCCGACTAAAGCCGACGAGAACGTCGTATTTAAAAAGTTTGTCAACGCGACGACGGAAGGGCGCCAAGTAGAGCAGCAGTAATACAAGTTTCTAACACTAGTTTTCAGCCCCGACGACGACCACGCGCTTCGCTGACTGACGGTACACGACGATAACACCATCTAAACTTACGCGCCAATCCGTGTCTGGCGCAACATCGCCCAAGCGCTGGTGATACGACCGAATGTCTCGCCCGAGCGCCTGCGTCACAAACGCGACGAATTCGTCGGCGCTTTCGTACAGTGAATCTTTGCGCCGACGCTCCCACGCCGCGCGCAAAGCAGCCTCGCCGGCGTCCGTAAGTTTCACTTCATCTACGGTCAACGGTCCGTCACCATCGGCGAGATCGTTTCCGACCCACTCCGGCGCGCGAGCGTCGACGACGCAATCGCTGTACGGCACGTATGGTTTTACGTCCAAAACCGGCGTCCCGTGCACTAAGTCCGCCCCCGCCACGTCCAACGATTTCCCATTCACGCGAACGATTCGCACTAAGCTAAGTCCTATCGGACACGGTCGATGCGGCGTTCGTGTCGCCAAGCACCCTCGCTTCTCCCCGTTCAATCTCGGCACCCGAATCTTCCCGCGAAGCGTCGATTTCGGCCCATCCGCCGCGCCCACTTTCCCATTTTTCTCCGCCCCCGCGCCCAGATCCGTGTTCTCATGAAACACGTACACCAACCAACAGTGCGTGAACTCGTCCAATCCCTCCAGCGCGCTCGCCGGCACCCGGGCGTCGAGTTCGACGCGTCCTCGCGCCAGCGGCACCAGCGACGGTTGCCGCGGCGTCCCCAGCCTTCGATCGAACGCGCTCGCGAACGTCCCCATCGCCATCATCTCGTGCGACGTCGACGCCCTCGCTCGCGTCGCGCCTCCGCGCGCGTCCATCGCTCGTCGGCAGCGCTCGAGCTCCAGGCGCGCCTCGCGCAGCGCGCGCTCCGCCGTCGTTCGCCCGCGCCGCTCCGCCGCGCGCGCGTCCTCCGCGCGTCGCAGCGCCTCGCCCTCGTCCCGCGTCGTCGCGCGCGCGAGCGCGACGAGCGCGACGAGCGCGAGCGCGACGTGCGCCATCGCGCGCGCCGTCGCCGGCCGTCGTCGCCGTCGCCGTCGCCGTCGCCGCGACCGCGTCTGCAGACTCGGTCGCGTCATGCTCGCGGCGGTCGCGCGCCGCGCGCTCGCGTCCGCGCGCGCGACGACGTCGCGCGTCGTCCGGCGCGCCGCGCTCGCGCCCGCGCGCGCGCGCGAGTCGTCGACGGGCGCCGTCGAGGCGGCGCGCGCGCGGTGTCGCGCGTTCGCGTCGACGGCGATGGTGACGGCGACGACGGCGCGCGCGGCGACGGCGACGGCGACGGCGACGGCGACGGCGACGGCGCGATCGTCGATCGGCGGCGTCGCGGCGCGGCGCGCGTACGCGCGCAAGGTCAAGGTCGGGGCGAACGGGAAGACGAAGGTGAAGATTAAGCCGTACTCGTCGTACAAGGGCAGGTTTCAAGTCACGGCGAGCGGGAAGATACTGCGGAAACGAAAGGGAAAGAGACACTGCGCGTTCGCGAAGACGCCGAAACAGAGGATGCGGTTGCGGTCGTCGACGCTGGTGCACGAGACGCTGATGCAGCCGATGCGGAAACTCGGATTTAAGTTGCGTTGAAGGTTTGCGGGACGACGTCGGGAGACGGAGAGGGATTGGGTGTGATTTATGCGAGACTTTTAGGTCGTAGTAGGGAGTGAATGAATTACAAAAGTTTGTTCGTTTGTTCGTTCGTTCGTTCGTTCGTTTGCCAGCGCTAACCGTCGCGTTAACCTCGAAACGCGAGCAAGAGCGCCGGTTTGACTGTGCCTGAATCGAGCGCCGGCGCGTTGGACGACATGATGGACGGCTGGTTCACGATGCGCTTGAGCGCGGCTTTGTACGCCATACCTGGTTCCCCCGCTTGATCGAAAAGCGCAGCTTCGAGCGTGAGCGAGGCGTTTCGAGATAAGCCGTGCTCTTGCTCCAAGTAGCGTGCCACGCGGAGACGAGTGGCGTCGTGCGCGGGCTCTTTAGGTACTCCGCCAGCAGCCGGAGCCGCGGGCTTGGCAACCGACCCCTTCTTAGCAAATGTTTCCGCTAATACCGGAGGCAAGTTTAACTTGGCAGGTGAATCCGTCGCGGGCTTGTCTTCAGCGTCTTCCATCTTCACGTCCTCCGCCGAATTTTCCTCCTTGACCACTTTCTTCACCTCTTCCACGGGCTGAACGGCGACCATGTTCACTGCAGAGGTTCGTACAAGCTCGATCCACTCTACCATCACCGTTCCACACGTCTTTGCAAAGTCTGCGAGCGAAGGATCCTTCACCTTGCTACCTTTTTTCACGGTTTTGGTGATTAACGTTTCCTGCAACATGACTGGGTTCACGCTTTGCTCCTGAATATGCCGAGCGGTTTGCTTCAATCTTCGAACGACGCGGTTGGCGTGCGAATTTGCCTGCTCCACTTTCATCTGCGCCGCAGCCACGGCTTCCTTTGCTTTTTCAAGCTCCAATCGAGCACGCTCTTGTTGCTCTTGCGTGTCCTCGTACGCCTGCAGCCCATCCTCGAGCTCGGTTTTCAACTCTAACAATCTAGGTGTACTCGACGGTACTTTGATCACTGGTTTTTCGATTTCTACCTTTTTCGATTTCGCCGGCTTCTTCTCCGCGGGCTGTTTATCCTTTTTGTCTTCGCCGTCAGCCTTTTTACTGAGCTTGCGCTTCTTGCCGCTCGGCTTCGCCTCCTCCTCCTCGGCGTTCGGTTTGTAATCTTCAACGTCATCATTCGCCGCTTGCGTCTCTTCTTCTCCCGCCACCTCCGCCGGGGCCGCCTCTTCCTCTTCCTCGATGACTTTCTTACGCCCGCCTCCTCCGCGCTTCTTCTTCGCCGCCGGCGCCGGCGCCGGCGTCTCCGCCTCGCTCCCCTCCTTCGCCGCCGTCTCCACGACCGCCTCTGGGGTCGATCCCACGTCCACGCTCACCGCACCGCCACCGTTCTCGTACGCTCTCGCCTCTTCCAGCGCGAGTTCCAGTTTATCCCTCCCGCGTTTCACCTCCGCCAGCGACGCCTCGAACGCGTCCGCGTCCCACGCCTTCAACTCCTTCTCCGCCACGTGACCGAGGGACCTCGCGCCGAACCAATACACCCTGCGCGAACCCTTCTTCGCCTTGAGCGCGTCCGCGGCTTCGTCATCGCGCAGAATCTACGGCGCGCGACGCGTTCGATGTCGAATTGTCAGTCCGCCGTTCGCGTCGTCGCCTCGTCCTTCGTCGTCGTCGTCGCCGCGCGCGGTCGATCGAGCGCGCACCCTGCACGGCTGCGCCGGCGCGCGCGCCACCTTGCCGAGCGCGATCGCTCCCGGTTCCATCTCGGCGTCGCGCAGTGACGCGAAACCCAGCGCGAAGCCGCACACGATGACGCGCGGCGTCCTCGCGACGTCGTCGCTGCGCCGCCTCGCGCGAGACCTTCGCGATCGATGCGCGGCGTCGCTGTCGACGTCCTCGCTCGCGCGGGACGCGCGCGAGAGCGAGGGGGGGGAGAAATCGCGCGCGCGCGATGATGATGCCGAAATCGCGAGCGCGCAGCGAGGCGCGCGCGAAAGAGCGGCGTTCGTGCCGAGATATCGACGCGATGGCGAGCAAAAAGCGCGCGCGAACGATTCGGGGCGAGGGGCGAGCGCGACGCGCGCGAGGGGGCGGTACGAGGGCGCGTCGGAGGGGTTCGCGTACGGCGGCGAGCGCGTCGACCGGAGACTGAGCACGGAGTTAAACGGTGAGATCACGAGCGCGCGCACGGGGGAGGAGATATTAGAACACGTTCGCGTGCGGTCACATCTATATAATCGGGTGAATTGCGCGACGGCGTGGCACAGATTGGCGAAGAAGGCGCGGCAGCGGTTGTTACCGCGAGCGTGGGAAGCCGGAAGCGACGCGAGGGTGATGGATTTGGAGGCGACGACCAAGCGGTTGCTCGCGACGTTTCAGATTCAGAACTTGAGCAACTTTGCGTGGTCGTGCGCGGTGCTGAAATACAAACCGAGAGATGATCTCTTGGGTTTAGTGGCGGATCGCATGGAGCAGAAGGTGGATGAATTTTACCCGCAAGCGCTGACGAATACGTTGTGGGCGTATACGGTGCTGAAACATCCTCGTGCGCAAAGGTTGGCGGAAATTCTCGCACCAGTGATATTGTCAAAGCTCCCCGAACCGGACAAAGAGTTGATGCAAGCGGAGAGCGCGACGGGAGGAGAGTTCAGCACGCAGACGGTGTCCAACGCGCTTTGGACGCTGTCGTCCTTGGGCGTGCATCCCGGATACGAGCTTCTCGATCGTTTGGCGATTTTTGTCGTGAAGTCGTCCCAAAACTTCAAAGCACAAGAGCTTTCCAATTCAGTGTGGGCTTTTGCGCAGTTTGCACACCATCCGGGGAACGAGGCTCTGCGCACTTTTGAACGCTCGCTCCTGGAACGAAGAGAAGAATACACCACTCAAGCTTTGGCCAACACAACCATCGGTCTCTCTGTCTTCGGTGGCTCAGAAGATGATGGCCTGAACAAGCTCTTCAATGACGTCACCCCGTCGTGGTTTCGTCTCAGTGAATGTAACAGCCAAGATCTTTCCAATATCACTTGGGCCATCGCTTCCGTGGGAGCGTTTCAATCAGACCTGTACAAAGCTGCCGTGCGCGAGCTTTTCCGCAGGGATTCTATGGATTTCCAGCTGGAGGGATTGAAGATGCTCTTTCACGCGAGGCTGATGCAGCACGATTTCGATCCAGAACGTGAAACTGTGGATGTTGTTTACCCAGACTGGGTGGCTGAGCTCGGCCGCTCGGCGTGGCTTCAACAAACCGAGGACACTCGCGTGAGTACGTTTCAAAAGGAAGTCTTGGAGACGGTCAAAAGCCTAGGTCACGAGCCATACATGGAGGAACTCACGGACGATGGATTACTTAGCATGGATATATGCTTAAAGGACAAGCGAGTCGCCATCGAGTGCGATGGGCCGTCGCACTTTTACACAAACTTGACGGAAGGATTGACGCAGAAAACAAAGCTGCGAGACAAGGCGCTCGCGGTGCGCGGTTGGAAAGTGGTCACCGTGCCATATTTCGAGTGGCAGGTGGAGTGGGGTGCGGGTGCGGTGAGCGCGAAATCATACATAGAAAAAAAATTGCAGGCAGTAGGCGCGTAGGAGCATCGTTTTAGGCAATATCAACACATAGATAATTATCACACTGCGATATTATTCTTGAGCTCGTGCTTGACGTTTTCACTAAGTCCAGTTTGTTCGGAATGCCACGCCATCATGCGCCTCTTCTTCAAAGGTAACATAGACAGCGGCGTTCCAGAAAACTTTTCTTCCTTCACGGAGGGTTTCGGCGTCGGCGGCGCAGCCTCAGCTTGCGTTTGGGCTGGCTTCTCCGCGGGAACCTTCTTCTTCTCGACTTTAGGCTTCTCCTTCTTCGGCTTAGTCTCAACGACGGGCGTTCTAGGGCGCGGTCGTGGGTTGGCGCGATACGCCATGGCTTCGGCTTCGTATCTCGACGAGGTGTCGTCGACGGCTTTGCCGAACGCCTTCAGCATTTCATCAAGCTTCGCGACTTCGGTGACACCAGAAGCTTTTCCACCTACGTCACCACACGCTTTGCAGCGCACGGTGTCGGGCGCTCGAGACGTCGTGCGTGACCTTCCATTCCCTGCTTTTTGTGGTGAGTACTTATCGCTCCAATTCTTCATGCAGCTCTCGTGCGCGATGGCGCCGCCGCTGTCGCACGCGCACGCTCGAATCATTGAACCATACTCTCCATCGCAATCTTCGCATCCACACACGCAGCACACGGCGATGCGATCTTCCTTTAGCAACGCGGCGACACCGTCTATAGTACCAAAATAATCGTCTTTAATCTCGTCGCCTTCGGGCGAGCGCACCGGGGAGGGCGCCGTTCGCAGCGACGCGGCTTTGTCATCCGACGCAAACTCGAGCAACACGACCGCCTTCTCGCTCCGACGAACGCACGAAGAGCACTTGTAATCTTTCGGAATTTCTTCCTCGGCGTAGATTCTACAGCATTCGCCGTGCTCCCAAGCCCCGCACGTCTCGCACGCCACCATGAACCCGTACTCCTCGTTGTCGCCGCACACGCAATCAATGATGTCGTCGCCCATGATCCCGCTGTACGCGTACGGATGCTTCTTAGCCCGCACACGAGACCCACCCAATCCAGCTTTCTTCGGTCCCGGCACGCACTTCGTCCCGCGCACCCACGCGTCGAACGCCGCGCTCGCGGTGAACGCCGCCGCCCGATTTCTCGCCTCCGCCTCTGCGTTTTCGCCGGCGCCCACGCGAAACGACATCGTTCGCATCTCCCGCGACGCGTCCTCGTCCTCGTCTTCACCCCCCCCACGCGCGATGACCACCCAAAACTCCGTCCCGGTGCGTTCATTCCGTCGTTTCGCCACGCACGCCGTCGTCGCGCGTCGTCCTCGCTTCGTCGTCGTCGTCCCTCCCGCCTTCTTCATCGCCTCTCCGACCCCTCTCGCGAACGCCGCCGTCATCCCGGCGTCCCTCACCACCGCATTCGCTCTCGCTCTCGCGTCCTCGTCCTTCGCGCCGCGTATATCGCACCGCACCGCGCCCACGCGCGCGTTCGGCGTCCTTCGCTCTCGCTCCGTCGACCCCCGCCCGCGCGCGTCCCCGAGTCCCTCCACCTGCGCCGCGCTCCACAGCTCGATCCTCGCGTCGACGCAGTAATGATGTTCCCCTCGCTTCCCCTCCGCGTGTCTCGCCGCGATCATCGCGCGTCGCGCGCGAGAGCCGTCGCTTTGCGTCGTCGCGCCAGGGCTTTCGCGCGCGCGCCGTCTCGAC